>Ga0326597_10005395_pt1 | contig 17770 bp, 15 predicted proteins | sample RVTome_12_FD_203789 | JGI IMG/M metagenome (GOLD analysis project Ga0326597, IMG submission 203789) | Soil microbial communities from uranium-contaminated site in the Upper Colorado River Basin, Wyoming, United States - RVT100D185 | ecosystem: Environmental > Terrestrial > Soil > Contaminated >... | reverse complement strand
TATGACCCCACTCCTTGAAGACGTTGTGCAGCTTCCTGAGATCGTCGCCGTTGTCCCACATCGCCTTGAGAAAATCGAACACGGCTTTGTCGGATGTCTTGGTCGACGCCGCCACCGCGCCGGCATAGGTCAGCATCTCGGTATTGCCGACGATGCCGGTCAGCGAACCGCCCTTGACGTCTTCCGGCTGCAGCACCGCAACGATCTTCTGCGTCCGTTCCAGCGCTGCCGGCGATACGTCGATCGGCAGATAGCGGACGCCGAACTTGGCATCGGCCTCCTTCATCAGGCCCATCTGCGGAATCGAACAGCCGGCGGCGTCGACGCGTCCTTCGATCAGTGCCTGCACGCCCTGGGCCGCGTGCGGAACGGGAACGATGGTCACGTCTCTCGGCGTCATCCCGGCGTTGGCGAGCACTGCGAGGAAGATCTGCGCGCAGACGGGATGTGCCGTATAGGCACCGGAGACCCGGCGGCCCTTGAGGTCGGCGATCTTCTTGTATGGTGAGTCTTTGCGAACGACGATGCTGGTGCGCCAGGGAGAGCCGAGCGTCATCAGCCGCAGTTCGCGATAGCTTGTCTTGTATGGCGGCTGGCCGTTATAGGCCATCACCTGATCGATCGAGGTCATGAAGCCGAACGCGATCTCGCCGCGGGTCAGGAGGTCGGCGATGGCGCCGGAGCCGGTCAGGCCCGCGAGCTCGACCTTGTAGGGCGACTTGTCGCCGACGACCTTGGCCATTGCGGTTGCGATCGCGTAGCCGGCAGAGCCGACGGGCGAGGTTGCCATCTTCACGATCGGCTTCTCGGCCTGCGCCATTGCGCCGGTCGATGCGGCGAGGCCGACAAGCGCCGTTGCGGCGAGCCTGCCGACGGACCTGCGTGAATAAGCAGTGGCTACCGGATTTTGCATTGAATTCCCCCTGGTTGCGTGGGCACTCCTGTTGGCGCGAGTGTGGCACATCTCGTGCAGCCGGACCATCATTCTGCCTTGCCGCGGCCGGTCATGCACCTGCGCACCGCGGCGACGATGTCCGCCGCCTTTGGGGTGATCGCCGCTTCCAGCGGCGGACTGAACGGCACCGGAACGTCGGGGCGCGCTACCCGGGCAATCGGCGCCTCCAAAACATGAAATGCCTCCTCGGCAACGATCGCCGCGATTTCCGCGGCGACCCCACATCGCAGGTTGCATTCGTCGACGATGACAAGCCGCCCGGTCCGACCGACCGACTGGAGCAAGGCGGCCGTGTCGAACGGCACCAGTGTTCGCGGGTCGAGCACTTCGACATCGATGCCGTCCTGTTCGAGTGTATCCGCCGCTTCCAACGCCGTGAGCACCGAATGCGACGTGGCCACCACCGTGACATCCAGCCCGCTGCGCTTCACGTCGGCGACGCCAAAGGGAATCTCATAGTCCTCGTCAGGAACCTCGCCCTCGGTTGCCATCAGCCGGCCGTGGTCGATCATGACTACGGGATTGCGGCTGCGGAAGGCGGAGCGCAGCAGGCCTTTGACGTCGCGCGGCGTCGAGGGCAGCACGATCTGCAAGCCGGCGGCGTTCCACAGCATCGCCTGCGGGCTGTGGCTATGCTGCGGGCCGCCGCCGCCGCGGATGCCGTGGAACATGTGAAACACCACCGGCACATTGACCGCGCCGCCGCTCATGTAGTGGGCGATGCCGGCCTCGTTCACCATCTGTGACCAGGCGAGATACGAAAACGCCCCGGTCGAAAAGTCGATCAGCGGCCTGGCGCCGGCCATGGCGGCACCGATGCCCAGCGCCGCCATCGCCGCTTCCGAAATCGGCGGATCGAACAGGCGGTCGGCAAAGTCCTTGCGGATCGGATCCATCAGCGGATTGAAGCGGCCGAACCCCAGCAGGTAGCCACTGGCGATGGTAACGGACGGATCGTGCGCAAGAATTTCGTACAGCGTTTGCGCAATGGTCTCGGCGTAGGATTTCCTCGGCATGGTGCCTCCACCGGTCACGCAAACACGCCGGATCGCGCCTCGGACGCGTCCGGATAGGGGCTCGACACCGCAAAACTGCGTGCCGCCGCGAGCCGCTCCGCAATCGCGGCATCGATGCTGCTCGCCCGCGCCGGATCGAGATGTCCCGCCTGGCCGAGCGCCCGCGCGTAGCGCAGCACCGGATCGCACCGGCCGATCCATTGCGCGTGCTCACCGGCGATGCGCTGTGGCTCCCAGGCCATGGCGAGATCGGTAAGGCCGGTATCGAGCTTGGGATAGATGTGGCGGCTGCCGGGCCAGCGGGTCGTCGCCGCCTCGACGAAAGCCGGGCCTTGCCGTTTGCGGCACAGATCGATCGCGTCCGACACCGCCGCACGCACGGCCATCAGGTCGGCGCCGTCGACCGACCAGGTGCGGATGCCGATCGCGCGCGGGACGTCGGCGAGTGCCGGCGCCGCATGCACCGACGACGGCGTCTGACCGGCACTGGAGCCGCCGGCGCCGTGGCTGTTGTTCTCGCAGACGAACACGACCGGCAGCGCACGCAGCGCGGCGATGTTCAGCGTCTCGTAGACCACGCCCTCCTCCAAGGCGCCGTCGCCGAAGAACGCCACGCTGATGCGTTCGCCGCCTGCCTGCTTGAGCGCGTAGGCGGCCCCGGCCGCCAGCCCGACCGAGCCGCCGACCAGCGCGGAGGTCGACAAGAATCCGCTGGAACGGTCGGAGAGGTGAAAGGTTCCGCCGCGGCCGCGATTGAGCCCGGTGGAACGGCCGAGGATTTCCGCCAGCGCTCGCCCCGGGTCGCTGCCGCGTGCAAGGATGTGGCCGTGATTGCGGTGCGTGGTAAGCGACAGATCGTCCGGCCTGAGCAGCGACGCGACGCCGACCCCCGTCGCCTCCTGTCCGATATAGACATGCAGATGCGTGCTGATCACACCCTCGTCAAACATGCGGATGCACATTTCCTCGAAGCGGCGGATCAGCAGCATTTGCTCAAACAATGCAACGGCCATCGCCGCATCGTCATGCCCGGGGCCGCTCGCCGCGCCCGTCTGTCCCGTGGTGTTCAAGCCCATATCAACTCCTTACGCCCAACCGGCGAATCGCCGCGTCGATGCCTGGGTCACGGTGTTGCCCGCCCGGCTTGCGGCGATGCACGCGTCAGCCGCCAGATCAGGAACGGCACGGCCAACGCCAGCCCGGCTGCGGTGGCAGCCCAATGAAACAGCATCACTGTCTGCGACGACGGGGTGAACAACAGCACCCCGGCCGCGAAGGCATAGATCCGCCATGGCCAGGCAATCGTTCCACCAAGATAGCCGGTGACGGCGACGCTGAGAATGAAAGTCCCGAATACGGCCGACGCGAAGTCGAGCGCGATGAACGTCGTTGACCCGGACATCAACAGCGTCGGTGAAAACAGAAACGCAAACGGCACCAGATAGGCGACTACGCCAAGGCGGACGGCCTCAAATCCGGTCTTGGTCGGATCGGCGTCCGCCAGCGACGCTGCGGCAAATGCCGCCAGCGCCACCGGCGGCGTAATCAGCGACATGTGTCCGAAATAGAATACGAACAGGTGCGAGGCCATCGGCGACGCGCCGAGCTGCACCATGGCCGGCGCAATCAACGTCGCCAGCAGCACGTAGATCGCCGTTGCGGGCAATCCCATGCCGATAATGATGCAGATGATCGCCACCAGAACCGACAGCGAGACAATGTGACCGCCGCCGACCGCCACCAGGATACTGGACAGCCGCAGTCCCAGCCCGCTCACTACAACGGCGCCCAGCAACAGCCCGGCGATGGCGCAGAGCACGCTGAGCCCCAGCACATTGATGCCGACCCGCCTGAGTACGTCGATCAATACCAGCGGATTCGGCAGACGGTGGACCAGGAAGATCGCGGCGGCCGTTCCGGCGCCCCACAGTCCGGCACTCTCCGCGCGCAGATTGAATCCGAACATGGCATAGATCAGAACGCCGACCGGAATAATGAAGGTCCAGGATTCCTTGATCAGAATGTCGCGAAGATCGGCAGCGACAAGGCCGCCTTCGAGCGGCCGCAGCCCGTGCTTTCGCGCCTCCAGATCGACCTGGAACATGACGCCGCAGTAGTAGAGCAGGGCCGGGATCAGCGCCGCGACGACGATGTCGGTGTACGGCACGCCGAGATAGTCGGCCATGATGAAGGCTGCCGCGCCCATGACCGGCGGCATGATCGCCCCGCCGGTTGACGACACGGCTTCGACGCCGGCGGCGAATTCCGGGCGATAGCCGACCTTCTTCATCAGCGGGATCGTGACGACGCCGGTGAGCATGACGTTGGAGACGCCGCTTCCCGAAATGGTCCCCATCATCGCCGAGGACACCACCGACACTTTCGCCGGGCCGCCGGTCATCCGCCCGGTGGCGGCGATGGCGAAACGATTGATGAACGCCGCCCCGCCGCAGCGATGCAAGAGTTCGCCGAAAATCACGAATGCGATGACCACGCTGGTGGCGATAATCAGCGGCGTCCCCAGCATTGCCTGCGCGTCGACGTAGAGGAAGCTGAAAAGATGCTCCCAGGAGACGCCGCTTCCGCGCAGCGGCCCGGGCGCGAAAGCGGCATATCGCGCATAGAGAATAAACAGCGCGCAGGTGATGATGATGGTCCAGCCGACAAGCCGCCGGGTTGCCTCGAACACGAGTGCGACCGTCGTCAGGCCGAGAACGGCCTTCGACGGCGAATAGGCATCCAGGATCAGGTCGGGATAGGCGATGCCAAGGTAGAGACAAACCGCAAACCCGGCGCCGGCGAGTGCGCGGTCATACCAGGGGACGCGGTTGAGGGTCGAGGGGGTCGAGGGTGCGTAGATGAAGGTTGCGGCCAGCACCAAGCCGAGAAACACCGCGACGAACTGTTGCTGCCACAAGGTCTCGAACAGCGGCCGGTACCATTCCAGGGTGAACAGGATGGCGCAGACCGGCATCGCCACCAGCAGCGCCGTACCGACGACACCCAGCCAACCGCGAGGTGCTCGAAACCGCTGTCCGCCCACCTCAGGCGTTCCCTCCGGAGGCGGCGGAAATTTCGATCCCGCGTTGTTCGAACCGATATCCGTCACGGGGTGCCACCTTATCGGCGCGAGTGCGGCGTCGCCAAGCACTCCGCCGCGGGCACCGCCCGCAGAACCGAACGGACGGCATTATGCCGCATTTGCCTTGGGGAGCAAGGCGCGGGCTGTCGCTCCCCTGAGGCGACATTCGTCGGCGCCACGGTTCACGTGCATGGAATATTCACGCCGAGCATTTTTTGCCACCGCGGCAGTATCGCCCGACTGAGGAATGTCGAGCGCAATTTGCGTCGTATACGGAAAAAATGTAGCGTTTCAGCGCGTCAGTGAGTGGTACCTCAAGCGGAGATCAGCTCTGCTTCACCGTTTCATCGAATCCGACGGACCGGAACTCGTCGTAAGGGCAGGATCGGGGAACGACCATCCGGCATGTGGCCGGCGCGCCGCTGCGCGCGATCGCGGGGCGACGCGGGGAGCATCGTTGGGGTGATGAGAGCACATCGACGAAGGCGGGTCCGGACTCAACGGGATTCTTGCTCATGAACGCTCCTGGAGATGCCCGGCTTGTGGTCGAGCACGCGTCACTGCGCTACGGGCATCTTGACGTTCTCGCGGACCTCAGCCTCAACGTCGGCAGTTCGGAGATCGTCAGCATTGTCGGGCCGTCCGGGTGCGGCAAGACGACACTGTTGCGCTGCGTCGGCGGGCTGAATCAACTCAACGATGGACAGATCCGAATCGACGGGCAGGTGGTCGAGAAGCCGCTGCCGATCGTGTCGATGGTATTCCAGCATTTCGGGCTGTTTCCATGGAAAAACCTCTGGAATAACATCGCTTATGGCCTGAAACTGCGGCGTGCTCCCAACGAGGAGATCGAACGCCGGGTGGGAGATGCGATCGAGCTCGTCGGGCTCAAGGGGTTCGAAAAATCATATCCGCACCAACTCTCCGGCGGCATGCAGCAACGTGCCGGCTTGGCGAGAGCGCTCGTGATGGAGCCGAAGCTCCTGCTGATGGACGAGCCCTTCAGCGCCATCGATGCCCAGACACGCGAGCAGCTTCAGTTCGAGCTCTTGCGCATCTGGGACAGCCGGCCGACCGCCATGATGTTCGTTACCCATGCCATCGACGAGGCGGTGTTGATGGGCGACAGAGTCGTCGTCCTGGCGGGCCGCCCGGCCCACGTCCGGGCGGTGCGCGAGGTCGATCTGCCCCGGCCGCGTGACCGCACCCTGGTCTCAAGTTCGGCCTTTATCAACCTGCGGGAGCAGGTCTGGCACGACCTGTTCGACCAGCCGGGAGGGAATGGCGCTCGTGCCCAATAGTTGCTAAGTCAACAGTCAAAAGTTGCTGAATCAACTGACTAACAACGAGCCTATCGACGGCTCAACAGGGAGGAAGCAGGCATGGGTACAATCACGAGGAAATCGCTATTCGGCGCGGTGGCTGCTCTCGCAGCCGTCACGATGTTCGACGCTGCGACGGCGGCGGACATAAAACTCGCGGCGTCGGCGATCGGCCGACCGCCGATCTTCTCCAACACATTTGTCGATGTCGGCGAGACCAAGGGGTACTGGAAGAAGGCCGGGCTCGACGTGAGCTTCCGCTGGTTCCAGCGCGGCACCGACACCGCCAAGGCCGTCGTGACTGGCGATGTGCAGATCGGCTACACCGCGACGCCGCCGGCGGTCAACCTGATCGCGTCCGGCGCACCGATCGTCGTCATCGCCGGCATGCCGAACCAGGATTGGCTGGTCGCGTCCGACGATCCAACGGTGAAAGGCTGCAAGGATCTCAAGGGCAAGACCGTCGCAGCCGACGGCATCAACAACGCACGCACTCTCTTTGTTCAGTCGGTGGTGGAGAACTGCGGTTTGAAGCTGAGCGACCTGAAGCTGATCAATCTTGCCAATCAGCCGCTGGTGAAGGCGGGCATCGCCGGCCAGGTGCATAACGGCGTGTGGCACATCGACGAACTGGCGCAGGTCGAATTCGTAACCAAGAAGAAGTGGAAGCTGATCGAGTTCCCAGCCTCGATCTATGCCGGACTGCACTACGCGGTGCTGATTGCCAGCAAGAAGGCGATCGCCGAAAACCGCGAGGGCGTGATCCGCTATCTCGTGGGCTGGATCCAAACCCAGAAGTTTATGGGCAGCACCGCACCAGCCGACATTAAAGAGTTTGCCAAGATCGCGGCCAACGCCAGTCAAAAGGACGTCGCGGTGGCTGAGAGTGCCATCAAGGAGTATCAGAAGATCAAATACTGGGTGAACAATGACGGCCTCGAGCAGAAGCAGTTGATGGCCCAGGTGGACGATCTGGTAAAAGTCGGCCTGATGAAGCCCGAGAACAAGCCCAGCTACGACAAGATCGTCGACAGGTCGCTTTACGCCGAAGCGATGAAGCGCGTTCAGGCGATGAAATAGCGGAGCCTAAGGTGTCCGGGAGCGAGCGAACGGCATCGGCCGGAGGGGGAGAATCCTTCGGGGCGCGCGTTGCCCGCTTCCGGACCGTCAATGCGTGGTGGACCCAGATTGCCTGCTATGCGGCCAGCATTCTCTCGCTGATCGTCGCGTGGCAGGCGCTCGGCAACAGTTTCGGCGTTCTGTTCGTTCCCTTCACCACCACGATGAAGCAGCTATGGGTGATGCTATACGGCGGCCGACTGCTGCCGGCGCTGTGGGTGTCGGGCGAACTGTATCTTGTCACGCTCGTGATCAATATCGTGCTGGGGGTGACGCTGGGGCTCGCCGTCGCTCGCAGCAAGCTGATCGCGGCAGCTTTCGAGCCCTACATCTATGTTCTTTACGCAACGCCCACGATTGCGCTAGTCCCGTTTGTATCGGTGCTGTTCGGCTTCGAATTCTGGCCGCGCGTTCTGGTCGCGGTGCTGATCTCGATTTTTCCGATTCTGCTGGGAACCGCGGAAGGCGCGCGCAGCATTCCGAGGCAGCATCTCGACGTTGCCGCCATATTCGGTTCGAACGAACGGCAGTTGTGGCGTGACGTTATCTTGCCCTATGTCACACCCTACGCGATGAGCGGCATCAAGCAATCAATTGCGCTGACCATGGTTGGCACGCTGGTCGCCGAATTCTTTCTCAATCCGGACGGTGTGGCGGCGCTGCTGTTGGAGGGCACAACCATTGTCGATACCGCCTGGGTGCTTGCGGTGACGGTGTTCGTGGCGGCCCTTGCGGTCGTTCTGGTCGGCGTCGGCGAGCTCGTCGAACGATATCTGGTCCGATGGCGGCATACGGCAGTCGGGTAGAGGCAGCGGTGAACCGCCTGGCGGAGTTTATGAGCCGTTGGCCAACGCGCGAGCGGGTCGCGCCGATCGTCGCGGGCCTTGTTATCCTCGCGATCTGGGAATTTGCGGTACGCGCCAATTTGCCCGACTTCGTGGCAACGCCGAGCGGCGTTGTCATGGCCATCCCGTCGACCATGTCGGCCGCGGGCTTCTGGATGGACGTGGCGGCCAGCCTTGGGTCGATCGTACAGGGAGTGGTTATCGGGTCGATTGCCGGCATCCTTGTCGGCGTGGCGATGGGCCGCGTGCCTGAGCTCAACTGGTTTCTGTCCGTCTATATTCGTGCGCTCTACGCGCTGCCGCTGATTGCGCTGGTGCCGTTGGTCATAATCTGGGTCGGCTACCAGCCGGCGGCGCGGCTGACGATCGTCATCATCTCGACATTCCTACCCGTCGCCGTGACGACGGCAGACGGCACGCGGGCGATCCCGAAGGAATACCTCGACGTTGGCCAGATGTTCGGCGCCAAGACGCATCACGTCTGGTTCGGCATCGCGCTGCCGGCGGCGCTGCCTTACATCATAACGGGCGTCGAACTTGGGTTTGCGCGCGGGATCACCAATGCAATTGCCGTCGAGGTCCTCGCCAGCGTTCCCGGCATGGGGATGTCGGTGTTCACGAAATCGGCGGAGCTCAACGAGAATGCCTCTCTTGTCTACGTGGTGACCCTGGCGATCTTCGCCGTCGGTATCCGCTCGCTCATGGTCCGCTCCCGTCAGCGGCTCGCGCCCTGGTACGGCGGCTAGCTCCGGGTGCAACGGACATGGACAGGCTTTCATCCCGGTGTAATGATTTGGATGCAGGAGATTGATTTCACGCGGGCAACTTGGCGTCCGATTTTTCCCCACTTATCCCATCTCAACCAGAACGAGTGAACAGCAGATGACAGACAAGTTCGGACGGCTGGCCCTGCATATGTGGACGGTCGATACCACGCCCCTGGCCACCGCGCTCGATGCCGCGCGCAAGGCGGGCTACGATGCCGTCGAGTTGCGGCGGATCGATTTCACGCGCTGCTACGATGCCGGGATGAGCAACGAGCAGGTGCTCGATCTCATCCGCAAGGCCGATATTCCGGTCGGCATTCTCGGCGTCGAATATGGCTGGCTGTTTGCCACCGGCGACGAGAGCAAGCGGCTGTTTAAGGTGTTCCGCGAAACCTGCGAGAACGCGGTCGCGCTCGGCTGCAACATGCTGATGAGCGCGCCAGGGCAGGTGAAAGGCCCGATCAAGGACGCCATCAAGTATCTGCGCGAGGCGGGCGATATCGCGGCTGAATACGGGTTGCGGCTGGCGATCGAGTTCAATTCGCAGCATGACGTGCTTAACCGCATCGAGGTGCTGGATGAGCTTCTTGCCGGTGCCGGCAAGCCGAACTGCGGCTACCTGATCGACGCCTATCATTTCACCCGCAGCGGCGCCGGCGGCCGCGGATTCGAGGATGTGCCTGGCAAGGATATTTACGTGTTTCAGTTCAGCGACGTTCCCGCGCAGGCGGTACCGGCCGGCGTCAGGCGGCCGACCGACCGGCTGGCGCCCGGCAAAGGCATCGTGCGGTGGCGCGAGATGCTCGGCCTGTTGGCGGAAAAGGGCTACACCGGCTATCTCAGTTACGAGGCGCCGAACCCCGATCTGTGGGCGCAGTCGCCCTACGATGTCGCGCGCGAAGGCGTCGAGCTGACGCGCAAGCTGCTGAAGGATGCCGTTCCGTCCTATGCGGCTTGATGGCTTCGGACGGGCAAGAAAGCGAACCAAGCCTTGGGAGGAACTGAAATGGCAACGTCAGCCCGGCCCGGCGAAGCCGCGATCAACGATCCGCTCTTTGCCGGCCTGTTCGACCGCAACATCACCGCCATTCCCGAAACCGTCGGCAAGCAGCGCTTCCTCTCCAGCGTGGCTCCGATGGCGGCGAAGCCGGGCCGATGGGTCGAGCAGCCGCGCCTGCCGATCCCGGTCGGCGAACATGCCGTGATCGAATGCATGGGAAAGGTGCACGTGATTACCGGCTACGCGCGCCAGCGTGTCGACGGGGATTTCCACCAGGTGTTCGACCCCAAGGCTGGGACCTGGTCGTTCAAGGCGCCGTTCCCAATGCCGTGCAATCACCTCGCCGGCGTATCGATCGGCCCGAAGATTTATACGTTCGGCGGCTTCGTCGAGCAGAACCGCTGTCCGCACTCCAAGTGCTTCGTCTACGATACGGCGACCGACCAATGGGCGCCGATCGCGGGACTGGCGCGGCCGCGCGGCGCGATTTCGGCGGTCGTTCTTGACGGCAAGATCCATCTGCTTGGCGGACGCGACGTGCGCTCGGTCGAGTGGCACGAGGTCTACGATCCGCAGTCCGACAAGTATCAAATCCTCGGCGGAATGCGCGGCTCGACCGCGACGCAGCCGTTCGTCGGTCAGCGCGACCACATGGGCGTCGTCGTCGTCGACGGAAAAATCCACGCCATCGCCGGACGCATGGATTCCTTCGATTTCAACACCGGCCTCAACGCCGTCTACGATCCCAAGAGCGACGGCTGGACGTTCCGCGAGCCGCTGCCGACGCCGCGCAGCGGTCCATCGGCGGCCTTTATCAACGGCAAGATCGTGGTGTTCGGCGGTGAAGCCACCGGCCGGGTGTTCGGCACCAACGAGGCCTACGATCCGAAGACCGATACCTGGGAGGCGCTGACGCCGATGGCGATTCCGCGCCACGGGCTGCACGGCGCGACCGTCGCGGTGATCGGCGACATGGTGCATGTTCCGGGCGGCGGGCCGATTCCCGGCGGCCGCATCCAGGGCGCCTATCACGACGCGTTCACCTTCTCCTGATGCGGTGCGAACAAGCGATGCCGAGCCGATACGATTTCACGGTGAACGGGCGCGCGGTCGGCGTCGCGGTCGAAGGCGAAGAGACGCCGCTCCTCAACGTGCTGCGCAACGCACTCGGCCTGATGGGGACACGGTTCGGCTGCGGGCTAGAGCAATGCGGCTGCTGTATGGTGCTGATTGACGGCGAGCCGGCGAAGTCATGCGCCCGGCAGATCTGGTCTGTCGCCGGCAAGGCGGTGACCACGATCGAGGGAATCGGCACGCCGGATGCGCCGCACCCGCTGCAACAGGCATTCATCGAAGAGCAGGCGGGCCAGTGCGGCTATTGCCTCTCCGGCATCTTGATTACGGCGAAGGCCCTGCTTGACCGCAATGCCTCGCCGTCGCGCAGCGAAATCGCACAAGCGCTCGACGACAATCTCTGCCGCTGTGGAACCCACAATCGCATCCTGCGCGCCGTCGCCAAGGCGGCCGTGCGCCTGCGCGAAGGAGCAGGCCGATGACTGCACCGGCGCTTCCCGGCGCGTTGGTCAACAATCCGCGCCTCGATCGCTGGGTCGCGTTTCCCGCGCCGGGCAAGGTGGCGATTGCCACCGGCAAGGTCGAGATCGGCCAGGGCGTGCTGACGGCGATGGCGCAAGTCGCCGCGGAAGAGCTCGGCGTTGCCGTGGAGCGGATCGCGATCGCGTCCGGCGATACCGATTTGACCCCGAACGAGGGCTTCACCTCCGGCAGCCAGTCGATGCAGTTCGGCGGCGTCGCCTTGCGGCACGCCTGCGCGGAGGTGCGCGCGCTGTTTCTGCGCGAGGCAGCGCGCGTCCTCGGTTGCGATGCGGCCACGCTTGCCGTTCGGGACGGCGGCATTTTTCGCAACGGCGCTCCGACCGGCCACGACTACTGGAGCCTCGCGGGCGCGGTCAGCCTGGCGCAAGATGCCACCGCCGATGCGTTGCTCAAACCAACGTCGAATTACACGATCGTCGGCCGCAATTCTGTCCGGCTGGATCTGCCGGCGAAGGTCTTCGGACAGCCGGCCTTCATTCACGACATGGTGCGCGACGGCATGGCGCATGCGCGTGTCGTGCGCCAGCCTGGCCGCGGCGCGACGTTGGAGTCGGTCGACGAGGCGGCGATCCGGCGCGCCGCGAAAGGTTCGATTGAGTTTGTTAAGGTCGGCAATTTCCTGGCGATCGTCGGGCGCGAGGAGACGGCCGTCGATGCCGCGGCGGTGGCGGCGCCAAATCACGTGGTCTGGCGCGGCGTCGAGCCGCGCAGTCCGCTTCAGCAAGAGGCATCCTGGCTATTGCAGCAGCCGTCGATCGACCGGACGATCGGCGTGCCGGAGCCGCCCGCATCCGGCCGTGGACGCCGCCGCCACGAGGCCACCTATAGCAAGGCGCATCTGGCGCACGCCTCGATCGCGCCATCGTGCGCCCTTGCCGAATTTTGCGACGGACATTTGACGGTATGGACCCACGCCCAGGGTGTCTATCCGCTGCGCACGGCCATTGCGCAGATGCTGCGGCTCGATCCGGCGGCAGTCTCGGTGCGCCATCTGCAGGGCGCAGGCTGCTACGGCCACAATGGTGCCGACGATGCCGCCGCCGATGCAGCGGTGATCGCCACGCAGCTACCGGGAACCCCAATCCGCGTGCGCTGGCGGCGCGAGGAGGAATTCGCCTTCGAGCCGATGGCTCCGGCCATGGTGGTGAAGGTCGGCGCCGTGCTCGATGAGGCGGGACGTCCGGTCGACTGGACCGCGGAAATCTGGAGCGGCACGCACAGCGCGCGGCCGGGCAGCGGCAATCTGCTGGCCGCGGAGGCGCTGCCCGATCCGCCGCCGGTCCCGCAACCGTCCGATCCGCCCGAGGCCGGCGGCGGTGGCGCCACGCGCAACGGCGATCCGCTCTACGACATTCCCGCCAAGCGGATCGTCCATCATCTGGTGCCGGAAACGCCGGTGCGGACATCGGCGCTGCGCGGGCTCGGCGCCATGCCGAATGTGTTCGCCATCGAATGCTTCCTCGACGAGCTGGCGCAACGCGCCGGACAAGACCCGGTGCAATTCCGGTTGGCGCAATTGTCCGACCCCCGCGCGCGCCGCGTGATCGAACGGGTTGCCGCGATGGCCGGATGGACCCCCGGGCTGCCGGCCGGCACCGGCCGCGGACGCGGCATCGGCTTTGCCCGCTACAAGAACCGCGCGGCCTACGCGGCCGTCGTCGTCGAACTCGATGTCGATGAAACCGTGCATCTGCGCCAGGTGTGGTGCGCAGCCGACGCCGGACTGGTGATCAATCCCGACGGCGCGATCAACCAGCTTGAGGGCGGGATCATCCAGTCGGCAAGCTGGGTGCTCAAGGAGCAGGTGCGCATCGATACCGCAGGCGTCAGTTCGCTCGATTGGGAAACCTACCCGATCTTGCGTTTCAGCGAAGTGCCGGAGATCAGCATCGAACTCTTGCCCTCGCACGGCGACGCGCCGCTCGGTGTCGGCGAGGCGACCGCCGGGCCGGCGGCGGCCGCGATCGGCAATGCCGTTTCGCATGCGCTGGGCGCGCGCATTCGCGACCTGCCGCTGACGCGCGAGCGGATCATGGCAACGTTGCTGGCGCAATGACATCCGCGTAGCGGCCCGCGTGGCTGTGTTGTATCGGGGCCGTGTCGGGGATAGCCTGCGGCGACGACCCGATGGGTCAGCAGGTGGCATAGGGGGGCGCGATGAAGCGATTGATAGTTGCGGCGCTGTCGTTCGCAGCGGCGGTTGCCGGTGCGACGGCATTGCGGGCGGACCCGGTGGAAGACTTCTACCGCGGCAAGACGATGCGGATGATCATCGGTTACGGGGTCGGCGGTGGCTACGATCTCTACGGCCGCATTGCTGCCGAGTTTCTTTCCAAACACATTCCGGGCAAGCCGACTATCGTCCCGCAAAACATGCCCGGCGCCGGCAGCTTCGTCGCCGCCAAGTACATGAACGAGGTGACGGCGAGAGATGGCACGGTGCTCGCCAGCCTCTCGCAGACGCTCGCGACCGACACCGCCGCTGGCAGCGTGAGCGGCCTGGACGCGACGCAGTTCCGCTATCTCGGCCGCATCACGACCAATATCGACTTTGGCGTGGCGCTGCCGAAATCGGGCATCAAGTCCTTCGATGACGTACGCAAGCGCGAGGTCTCGGTTTCGGTCACGGGCGGCGCCTCGATCGGCGTGCTGCTGCCCACCTCGCTCAACAAATATGCCGGCGCCAAATTCAAGATGGTGCGCGGCTACAAGGGCTCGGCCGAAATGGTCCTTGCGCTGGAACGCGGCGAGGTCGACGTCGTCGGCGCCACCGGCCTGCCCAGCACGCTGGTTCGCAAGCCGGGTTGGATTCACAAGGGCGAGGCGGTCATCATCTACCAGGCCGCACTCAAGCGGCATCGGCTGCTGCCGAATACGCCGGCGTTGCCGGAACTCGGACAGACCGATGAGGGCAGGGCGGTGTTGCGCGTGATCGCCAGCACGGCGGAACTCGGCCGCTCGATCGTGACGACGCCGGGCGTGCCGCCGGAACGGGTGGCTGCGCTGCGCAAGGCGTTTCAGGCGATGATCAAGGATCCGGAGTTCATCGCCGCCTGCGAAAAGCGCAAGATGATGTTCGACCCAGGTACCGGCGAGGAGATGGATCAAATTGTCCGGGACACGGTGGCCCTGCCGAGGGCGCTGGTGGCCAAGGTCGGCGAACTGGTGAAAGCGCCGAAGAAATAATCCGCGGCACGCGCCGCTCAGCGCAGATCGATCTCCAGCCGGATGGCATCGCCGCGATAGATGCCTTCGCCGATATAGATGATGGTACCCTTGCGGTCGAGCGCGATGCGGCGGTTATAGGCGACCGGAGCGTTGAGCGGCACTTGCAACAGCGAGGCCATCTCCACGTCCGCCATGCCGATGGTCAGTGTCTGGCGCGCCCGCGCGATGCGCCCGTGCGCGACCTTGTGCAGGATCGGCAGGGTCGGCTGACTGCGGAACCGCGACGGCGGGCCTTTCCTGAACCACTCATAATCGAGATAGAAGCGGCCGACGAGGTACGGCCGTCCGCCGCGCCGATGCAGCCGCCGCATCATCTGATATTTTTTCGCCGGCTTGCCTTCGTCCCGGTACAGAGTCGGAAGGTTTGCGAGCGCGCGGCTCTCCAGGACCTCGATCTCGGCGCCGGCATGCGCGGTGATGATCGACTTCCAATCGATTTCCAGCTTGTGTGCCGCGCCTTCGAGCGGCGAACGGCGCACGAACGTTCCCTTGGCTCGCAGCCGTTGCAGCAATCCTTCCGCTTCCAGTGCGCCGAGCGCCTCGCGAATGGTGCCGCGCGCGACCGAGAAATCCTCCGCCAGTTCGTCGACATTCGGGATGCGTCCGCCGACCGGCCATTGGCCGGCCGCGATCCAGTTGCGGAACAGCGTCGCCAACTGGATGTAGCGCGCCACCCGGCTGCGGGTCAGGTCGGGCGGCAGCGCCGTATCGTGCGCCGACAGGCTCATCGTGTTCGGTACCCGTGTTAAGTCCATAGTATTGGACTTTTGATTTTTTGCATCATAAATTTGCCGAGGGAAGGACCGCCCGATGAGCCGGCTGCCGATCACCGTCGCGACCTGGGACTATGACCGCGTGCGTGCGCTGGTCGACGGGCGCGTGCGGATCGAAGGCTGCGACGTCAACTACATCACCATGGCGGTCGAGGAATGCTTCGAGCGGGCGTTTTTTCACGGCGAGTTCGACGTCGCCGAGATCGGCTTCAGCCCATACCTGATCGCGCTGTCGCGCGGGGTTACCCCCTATGTGGCGTTGCCGGCGTTCCTGTCGCGCATGTTTCGGCATTCGGCGATCTATATCCGCACTGACCGTGGCATCGAAGGCCCGCAGGACCTGCGCGGTAAGACCGTCGGGGTGCCGGAGTATCAGATGTCTGCGGTGATGTGGGTGCGCGGCGTCCTCAAGGACGAATTTGCGATCGCTGCGAGCGACATCAACTGGGTGCAGGGCGGGTTGGAGAGTCCCGGGCGCCGCGATAAGTTTCCGCTCAACCTGCCGGAAGGATTTCCGCTCAGCTCGGCAAATGGCGCGACGCTGTCGTCCATGCTGGCCGAGGGACGCCTCGACGCGGTGATGTCGGCGCGGCGGCCGTCGTGCTTTGTCGCCGGGCACCCGCAGGTGCGCCGGCTGTTTCCCGACTACCGCGCCGCCGAACAGGACTACTACCGGCGCACCGGCGTGTTTCCGATCATGCACGCGGTCGGGATCAAGCGCGACTTGCTGGAGCGCCAGCCGTGGCTCGCCGCCAGCGTCTATAAGGCGTTCGTGCAGGCGAAACGGATATCCGATGCGGAATTTGTCGAGACAACGGCGTTGAAGATCGGGCTGCCGTGGGTCACGGCGGAGTTTGATGCCACGCAGGACGTCATGGGGGCGGACTTCTGGTCCTACGGCATCGCGGGAAATCGCAAGACGCTGGAGGCGATGGCGCGCTATTCCTATGAGCAGGGTCTCGCCGTGCGCCTGCTTTCGGTTGAGGAGATGTTCGCTCCGAGCACGTTCAGCGAAACGCAGGTCTAGGGATGTGGCGAGTTCAGGGAGAGAGAACATGACGGTCCAGCTCATCTGCTGTTCTCACAGTCCGCTGATGGTTACCGGCATCGAGGCGACCGAGGCGGACGCGCAGGCGGAGTTCTTCCGCGAACTCGATTCCTGTGCGGCGGCGCTGCATAAGTTCAATCCCGACCTGGTCGTGGTGTTCGGGCCGGATCACTTCAACGGCTTCTTCTATGAGCTGATGCCGCAATTTTGTATCGGAACGGCCGCCGAGGGGTCGAAGGATTGGCACCTGGAAAGCGGAGCCCTGCGCGTGCCGCGCGCGCTCGCGCTGGCATGCGTCCGCTATCTGCATTCGTGCGACTTCGACGTCGCGATTTCACACGATATGAAGGTCGATCACGGCATCACCATTCCGCTGTACAAGCTGACCGGTGCGCTGGCGCGCTACGACGTGCTGCCGGTATTCATCAATTGCGCTGCCGATCCGCGTCCGTCGTTCCGGCGCGTGCGCGCGTTCGGCGCGGCGCTCGGCGCATTTCTGGCGCAACAGGACATGCGCGTCACGCTGGTCGGCTCCGGCGGCCTGTCGCACGATCCGCCGACCCCGCGGCTCGAGCAAAGCCCGCCCGAAGTGACCCGCCGCCTGATTGAGCGGCACACGCCGACGCAGGAAGAACTCGACGCCCGCGAGAACCGGGTGATCAAGGCCGCGCGCGATCTGGTGCGCGGCCAGGGTCCATGCCTGCCGCCGAGCGAGCAATGGGATCGCGACTTCCTCGGCACGTTCCTGTCGGCGAAGCACGAGGACTTCGACGCCTTGACCGATGCCGAGATCGATCGCGTGGCGGGGTTCGGCGCGCATGAGGTGCGCACCTGGGTTGCCGCGGCTGCGGCGGCGCGGGAAATGGGGCAGGTACGATCGGAGCTGCGCTACTACCATCTGGTGCCGGAATGGATCACCGGCATGGGCATCGTGGTCGGGCAGGGTTAGCAGCATGAGTTGCCGGCATCGCGAAAGGGCAGGGCGATGACAGCAGACG
>Ga0326597_10005394_pt1 | contig 17771 bp, 11 predicted proteins | sample RVTome_12_FD_203789 | JGI IMG/M metagenome (GOLD analysis project Ga0326597, IMG submission 203789) | Soil microbial communities from uranium-contaminated site in the Upper Colorado River Basin, Wyoming, United States - RVT100D185 | ecosystem: Environmental > Terrestrial > Soil > Contaminated >... | reverse complement strand
TATCTATCCAGAAGGCATTGTGACGGGCTATTATGGTACGTTGACCACAGCGGCAGTGGAACGTTTCCAGTGCGTCTACGACATCATATGTTCCGGTTCTCCGGTCACGACAGGGTACGGCCGAGTCGGTCCTCTCACGCTCGCCGAGATCCGGGTACGCCAAGGTGGCGTGTCGCTTCCCCCTGTCGGCATACCGTCAACAGGCGGAGATGTGAACGCACCCATCCTGAATCCGCCTACAGTGGCAACGACGTCTGTTTCGGCATTGATCGCCTGGACGACGAACGAAGCGGTCCGCAGTCGCGTAATGTACGCAACGGCATGGCCGTTCCTCTTCGCGACAGCTCCGAGCGTGGCGGACACCACGTTCGACTCGACTTCTGCCGTGCAGCTCTTGAATCTATCGCCCGACACCACGTACCACTACGTTCGTGAATCGATAGATGCAGCAGGTAATGTCCAGTATGGGATTGGTACATGGTTCCGTACCGGAAACTAGGCACTTTGGGTGTCTTTCCGAAGCTCCGCGGTGTGTCCGCGGAGCTTTCGGAGGCACCCATGCGGCATCATGGGGTGTGTAATGCTCGGGGACGTGGCGCGTCATCACCGGCAGTCTTCATGAAGATTACATTGTACTATCTATACAGTGACGATAGTGACGGAAGAGTGCACCTTTTAGCCATTTAACCATCCAAGCCATATGAAGATCCTTATTGTCGAAGACGAAGAAAAACTTGCCGCAGCGCTTACACGGGGGTTGACGGCCAACGGGTATACCGTGGACACCATCGCGGACGGGCAGAAAGCGCTTACGCGCATCACGATGCATCGTATGGATTACGACATCGTTATTCTCGATCTCATGCTCCCCTCGATGGACGGGCTCGAAATATGCAAGACCGTTCGGGAGCGGGGGGTGACCATTCCGATCCTCGTGCTTACCGCGCGCGACGAGAACGAGAAAAAGGTGGATCTCCTGCTTTCCGGCGCGGATGACTACCTCGTCAAACCGTTCTCTTTCGGTGAGCTGAATGCACGCATACAGGCCCTTCTCCGCCGCCCCACCGAGGTCATCCCTGAAGTACTCAAGGTGGACGACATCGAGCTCAATGTCGCCGAACGGCGGGTTCGCAGAGGCGGAAGGAAGATCCCACTGACGCTTAAAGAGTTCGGTCTCCTTGAGTATTTCATGCGGCATCCGGATCAGGTCGTGAACCGGGAAGATTTATTAGCGCACCTATGGGATTTCAACTATGCATCCTTTAGCAACGTTGTGGACGTCCATGTCAAAAATCTTAGAAAGAAGCTCGGTGATGGAAATGATAGAGACATTCTGGAAACGGTTCGTGGCATCGGTTACCGTCTACGGCAATAAGTACTCGTACGATCCGTTCTTCCGTACCGAGGTCAACACGATAGCGCTCCTGGTGCTTTTTTCGACGCTCATTTTGAGCGTGGTGGGCGCTTCTTCGAGCGTCCTCTACCACGACGTGACGACGGCGATGTCGCAGGCCATTAACGAAAGCCTCGTTTCGGGGTCTCCTCCGTCCGATATCGGTGCCATGGTCGTTGAAAAGCTCGACGAACTCCAAGTACGGAACATGACTATCCTTTCGATAATCGTCGTCGTGGTGACCATAATCGCGGGGTACATCGTTGCCCGCATAGTACTCTCTCCTACGAGGAATGCTCTGGAGTTCCAGAAGCAGTTCATCGGAAACATCGCGCACGAGTTGCGCACGCCGCTGTCCAACATAAAAACGGAGAGCGAGATTGCTCTCCTGGATCCCTCGACGACGGAAGAAGTGCGCTTTGTGTTCAAGAGCACCGTCGAGGAACTGAATCGCATTTCGGACATCATCAACAATCTTCTTTCCCTGTCGGCATCGATCCGTCCGGAACGCATGGAATTCCACGACGAGGATCTCGGTTCGGTCGTGGAGAACTCGATGCGCAAACTACGCGAACTCGCGGAACGGAAAGAGCTCGACATAACGGCCCGTATGAGCGAACGCAAACATGTATGGGGGAATACGACAGCGCTCGAACAGATCGTCACGAACATACTGAAGAACGCCATCATGTATACGAAGAAGGGCGGTCATATAGCCATCACTGTCGAGCCGGTATATCCGGATTTCATGGAACTAAGAGTGCGGGATTCGGGCATTGGGATTGCGCGTAAAGATCTTTTTCGCATCTTCGAGCCGTACTTTCGGACCGATCAGTCGAGGACCCGTGGGAAGGGAGGCACCGGCCTCGGTTTGGCCATCGTATCGGAACTAGTCAAGGTGCATCATGGCAGAATAACGGTGCGAAGCATCGAAGGGCGCGGTACCACCGTGACCGTCCTTCTCCCCGCAGGCAAAAAGAAACCCGGAGTGGGAGATGTTGCAACACAAGACCAAGACAGCGCAAGCGAGATAGCTGTTGACTTTTCGCACGGCAGCGACCGTATCAGGAAGAATTCATCTTGAAATCATCCAAGCTCCTTATAATGCGCCGCAGAAGTTCTTTTGCATCGGTATCATTATCAATGTAAAAGATCTCTTCTGTATGCAATGGGAGGACAGTCCCCGCCGATTGGTGGTGGGGTAAGCCGGGGAGGCGGGAGCTCTGAGGAGCCTCGCCTCCCCGGCGTATGGAGGCACGTTCATCAAATGATCACAGGTCTCGTTGCGTAATACGCGGGCCTTGCGTAAGAGGTAAGCTTTTCCTTGCGATAACGTCTACGAAAGTAGCCCGATAGGCAGGTCTTCTCGCGACCTCCTCGTCGACGGGCATACGGTACAAAGCACAAATGATTACTCGCTTAACAAAACAAAATATGAACATAGATGTAAAGAAGTTCTCAATAGTCGGCTTCGTGTCAGGCCTCATTCTCCTCGGCTTCGTCCCGCTCGCATATGCGCAGAACGCATACCTCGACGGCAATTCCGAGACCACGGTCGGCCTTAGCGGGGTCGTCGATGTAGATCTCGATGCTTCCGCTGATGTGGAAGCCGGAACGACGGGAATCGTAGGAACAGAAGGCGATACCGGAACTGGCTCGGACACGGACGCCGATACGGGAATGAATGTGACCGTCGGCGCCGGGGGCGTAGACATCGTCATCACCCGTTCGTCTGCTGCCGCGAACAACACCGCGACCGTCACGACACCGACCTCTGTCAGTACAAGCGCCGACCTCTCGGCGTACGCCTCGACGGTAGTACGGACCGACGAGAGAGTTGACGGCGTGGAACTTTCGGAGGCATCGGTTTCGCTTGCGTACAAAGTGCACGCGAAACTTTTCGGAATATTCCCCGTCCTCATACCTGCGACCGCAACGGTGAACGCAAGCGGGGAGACGACGGTGAAATATCCGTGGTATGCGTTCTTTGCGGCGATCGATTCGGAGTTGGTAGAGTCTAACGTACGTGCCGCGACCTCGGCTACTGTGTCAGCGAATGCCAACATCGCGTTCTCCGCTTCCACGCAAGCGCTTCTCCTCAGTCAGATTTACAGTGTAATGAAGACCGACCTTGAAGCCTCCCTCGCGGCAGAGGCCGCAGCAAGCGCCTCGGCACGATAAAGTTGGCACGCACTCTCGCGACACACACGACCCGCCTGAGGCGGGTCGTGTGGTATTGTATTGGCTCAATTTCAGAAAATGCTGCTATAGTGGCTCGTTATGAGCCTCTCTATAGGCACAGAGCGGATTTGCCTCAACATATTACCGTAAGCGTCATTCCCTTTATCCTCATCATCAAGCTCCCACCACCACAAAGAAGGGGAGTAGACTACGGCTTTCTACGCGGTAAGAACGTGTCAACGAAAGGGAATTGGAACTCGGGCTTGCCTGCCTAAGGACGCAACGAAATTGATGCTTGTCCAGCCTTTTCATGAAAACGATTCGGGGTGTAGAGTTCCAATATGTCGACCATTAAGCAGGCCATTCCGAGGCGCTCGCTACTGGCGTTGTTCGTTCTAGCACTGTTTGCGGTTCCCATGTATGCGCAGGCAGAAGAGTGGCATATTCAAGACAATGCTACCGGCGGGGATTGCAGCACGATTGGCACTTGGGATGCTCTTTCAAAGACGTGCACGCTAACGCAAGACTTAAATCAGGGGATAGTTATCGGTAGCGATGAAATGACGCTCGACGGCGCGGGACATACGATCACGGGAGCGGGCCAACTATTTTCTAGCGGCAGGGGAGTGAGTTTTTCTGGGCTGATTGGCGTCACGATCAAAAATCTGAATGTGCAGAAATTTGACGACGGCATTTTTATAGATGATTCCGACAACACCACCCTAGCAGACAATGACGCATCGAATAATCTCTCCGTTGGAATTCACATTCGAGTCCTTCCTCCACTCAATCTCTTCCATCGGAATTTTAATGTCCTCACCGGCAATACAGCATCGAACAACGGCTCCACGGGGATTGCGATTCTCAACGGAAACCGCGACACTCTCACGGGCAACACCGCAAACTCAAACGGCTCGAGAGGTATCGCGCTCAACGGTTTAGGGAACCACACTTTGACCGGCAACACCGCGTCGAATAACGACATTGGAATCCTGCTTAGCGTATCCAGCGGCAACACGCTGACCGATAATGTTGTGCAGGAAAATACAACGAACGACGTAAGCGTTGTCACGGGCAACCCGGATCCAACGCTTGATTGCAACAACGACTTTACGAATACCGTCGGCTCCGGCGACAGGCCGATCGAATACTTCCATGATGGAGCGGTACAAATACACGACAAGACATTTTCGGAATTAATATTGTGCAATGCCGACGGTTCAAGCATCAACAATGTGATAATTGACGGTTCCGCCACGAAGAAAAACAACGGACTGATTCTTCTCAATACGGATTCTTCTACGATCACGAACACGACATCTTCAGATAATAATGTGGGGGTGCGTCTCCTCTCCTCGAATAACAACACCGTTTACGGCAACACTTTTTTCAGCAACACTACGCAAGCTCTCGTTTCTGGTAGCGGCAACAGCTTTAACCTACCGCTCCCGATAGGAGGTAATCATTGGGACGACTACGACGCTCCGGCAGAAGGTTGTAACGATACAAACGGCGATAATTTTTGCGATGCGCCGTATGTCTTCATGGGCGGACAAGACAATTTGCCGTGGACGATACCTATCGCTTCGCCTCCCGATCAGCAAAATGCCACACTCACAATAATTAAGCATGTGGTAAATGACGACGGAGGGAACAGGGTTGTTTCTGATTTTCCTCTGTTCGTTACAAAAGATGGCGTTGCAACAGCTGTCGAATCAGGAATTGCAAATGAGGTTAGCGCGGGAACGTACACAGTTAGCGAAACGAATGTTGCCGGCTACACTGCATCACTCAGCAATGATTGCGATGCGTCCGGCGTGGTCACGATCGCTCCCGGAGAGCACAAGATATGCACCATCACGAACGATGACATCGCTGTACCTGATCAAGAATCAACCCCTTTTGTCGTGCTACTTCAACAATACAGGTCGGATGGGATCAATCCAATTGCGGAAGGGGGTACCACGATAGGTGACGCCGTCATTATTAAGGGCGCCGTGGCAAGCCCGATCGGCAACCAGGTGCGATTACAAATTGAACTACAATCTTCCGCTATACCATTCACAGATAATCCTACGGCAAGCAGCGACTTGACGCTTTCGGGGAATTATGCGTCTGTCACAATAGAAAATCTGTCGGATGGCTCGTATCACTGGCAAGCAAGAGTCGTAGACTCCGCGGGAAACGCGTCCGCGTGGCATGCGATGAAGGATCCGCCGGCGAGTATTGATTTCATGATTATTCCAACCCAAACCCTCCGAGGGAGGGTCATTACGTTTCCAACGCCCGCAAATGGAGGATTATACTGCGGCGTTACTTCGCTTTCTTCGCCCTTGGCAAAAAAACTGGTAATCATCACGCACGGCCTGAACGATAATGCACTCGAATCCGACGGCTGGGTACAGAGCATGGCGCGCTCCGTATCTTTGCAGATAGAATCGCATGATCATTCTGCGGTGAACGACTGGGCGGTTTGTGTTTTCGATTGGAAAAGCGACGCCAGTCACGCGCTTCTTGCAAGAGGTACACTCGCGTCCGCGGTAAGTCGCGGGACGTCATTTGATGATACAAGCGCCGGACAAGCATTTCGACTCGGAGGAGTGGATGGTCAGAAGCTCGGTAATGAATTGGCGCATGTTTTCAGCAATCTACAGTATGTTCACTTTATAGGTCATAGCGCGGGATCGAATGTAATCCAAAACGCAGCGACCGCATTGCGAATTGAAGAGTCCCTGTCAGGGATTCCCGCAGCAAATGTGCACCTTACGTTTCTCGACGCGTATGACCCAACCGGCCCAACTTCAACGTATGGTAAAGAGGTTCTTCCGAGCGCCACCGCTTCATGGTTCGCGGATCACTATGTTGACATGCATCAATACAACCGCACTATTGGATACAATAATACAAACATATATCTCGCGAATGCTTACAATGTCGACGTAACTGCTCAAGATCCACATATCGGACCTGTTGGTCAACATGCGTGGCCGCGTGACTGGTACGAGAACAGCACCACTTCTCCAGAAGCATTCGGTTTCCAGATTTCACTAGCTAGCGGGAAAATAGAAAGCGAGGCAGGGTTGTCAACAACGTATCCGCCTGGCGGATGTCGAGTTATTAATAGTGATGGAACTACAAGTGATTGTATTTCTCAATCGCAATATCTATGTCAACAATTTGGGCAAGAATGTCCGCCTGTTAGGGGTAGACACAGGTGATAGTAGAATTTCAGATTTTCGAAAGGAACATTGTTGGGCATAAAATACTCGGTTTTATGTCTCAAATCATGGAGTGTTTTTACCTTCCGCCCCGTATGAAGGACTTAATGGACTTGAAGTGATTTTTTCCTTGCTTGATGCCGTAGACAGACTTGTTAGGATAGCCCAATGCTCTCGATAGGAATTGTTGGCCTACCAAATGTGGGGAAGTCCACGCTTTTTAACGCGTTGACGCGGAAGGGGGTGCTTATCGCTAATTACCCTTTTGCGACCATCGACCCTTCGGTCGGCGTCGTTGCGGTGCCCGACCATCGGTTGGAGGCACTCTCGAAAATGTCGCAGTCACAGAAAACCATTCCTGCAGCGGTGGAGTTCGTGGATATCGCGGGGCTTGTGAAAGGCGCTTCGGAAGGGGAGGGACTAGGCAATCAATTTCTCCAACACATTCGCGAGGTAGATGCTATCGCGGAAGTAGTCCGTGTCTTCGACGACGAGGACGTGCATCACGTTGCGGGCAGCGTGGACCCACGCTACGACATCGAGGTCATCGACCTTGAACTTGTGCAGGCCGATCTGCAGAGTGCAGAGAAGCGCCTTGATCGCGTCGAACGCGATTCAAAAGGCGGGGAGAAAGAAATAATTGCCGAACGCGATGTCCTCCGGAAAATCATCCCCGCATTGAAAGCGGGGAAGCCAGCGCGCTCAGTAGCTCTCGATTCGAAAGAAAAAGACAGTGCGAAAGGGCTACATCTCCTTACGATGAAACCCGTCCTCTATATTTTGAACAGAAAGAGCGGCGTTGTGAACGTGGATGCCGAAGGGGGAGAGCGATGGCGCGAGCTGAAAGACTATTTGGAAGCATCTGGTTCGCAGTATGTTTTCGTCGACGCGGGAGTGGAGAACGAGCTTGGTGATGTGCACAGCGATGAGAAGGCGGATTTTCGTCGCGAGCTCGGCGTCGCAGAAGACGGTATCAATGCACTCATCAAGGGAGGGTACGAGCTGCTCGATCTCATCTCCTTTTTCACGACGGGGGAGAAAGAATCCCGCGCGTGGACTATCAAACGCGGCTCGAGCGCTCCGGAGGCCGGAGCCGCTATCCACACCGACTTTCGAGAAAAGTTCATCCGCGCAGAGGTCGTTCACTGGGACAAGCTTTTGGAGGCCGGAGGGTGGGCAAAAGCACGCGAAAAAGGCGTTTTACGCACTGAAGGCAAGGAATACATTGTCCAAGACGGCGACGTCATGGAATTCAAAGTCTAGCCATTGCTTTTTGCCCGTTGCCTTATTACTATTCTAGGTATGGACAAACCAAAGGTAACGCCTAAGGATTTCTTCCTCTGGGCAGGGGCAATGATCGCTTTATACGCGGGAGTTATTTCGTTCCTCACGCTTCTCTTTCAGTACATTAATTACGCATACCCCGATCCACTTTCGTACTACTACATCGAACCATTCTCCGGCAGCATGCGTTTCGCGATGGCTTCTCTCATCGTTCTCACACCGGTCGTCGTCGTTCTGATGCGTTTTATCCGGAATGACATCGCACGTGATGCGATGAAGAACGAGCTATGGGTCCGACGCTGGGCGCTGGTACTTACTGTGTTCGTTGCAGGGGCGACCGTCGTCGGAGACCTCATTGCGCTCGTCAACGGTTTTCTAGGAGGTGACCTTACGACACGTTTCTTTCTCAAGGTACTCGTCGTCCTCTTTGTCGCGGGGGGCGTCTTTCTCCACTTCCTTGCAGACCTTCGCGGGTACTGGAAGATAAACCCTGACCGCGCAAAAATGATTGGTCTTGCGACAGGAGCACTCGTCCTTGTTGCGATAGTCTCCGGCTTCTTCATCATGGGCACGCCGGGAGAGGTGCGCTTGATGCGTTTTGACCAGCAGAAAATAACTGACCTTCAAGAGGTACAGTGGCAGATAGTGAATTACTGGCAGCAGAAAGAATCGCTACCTGCTTCGCTCGAAGAACTGGAAGACCCTCTCAGCGGATACGGCCTTCCTGTCGACCCACAAAGTGGAGAGTCATATGGCTACGTACGGGAAAGCCCTCTCGACTTCGAATTGTGTGCAACGTTCAACCTTGAAGGGTCGGACCAGTACGCAGCTCGTTCACCAACGGGGAAGGGTGTGGAAAGTGATACCTGGCAACACGATGCCGGCGAGGTTTGTTTCGACCGCAGCATCGATCCTGAACGATACCCACCATACAGTAAAACTAACCCGGTACCTGTTCGCTAGGTATCGTTCCGTTGGTTGAGTTTGTATCGCTGATAGGCGAGCAAGAACCATGCGCCCGAAATGAGAGAGCTTGCCAGCGCTGCATTCATAAGATCCATCGAAAAGTAGGTGAATGCGATGACTGCCAGCGCAGAACCCGTCAAGAGTCCTGTCGAGAGGGTAGGCTTTTGCGTTTTATTGAGAATGGTCGGGATGAGCGCCGCAAGAAGTATCCAGATGACGATCGCGAGCGTGATATCCTGCCACATTCGGGAAGTATAACGTATAGAGTGTGAAGTATGGAGGGGAAGGATGACGTGTGCTACTGTAATCCGCATGCGGAAATACGACCACCGAATAATCGAACGTAAATGGCAGAGGGAATGGGAGAAAAAGAAACTCCACCAAACTCCTGACAAGGTCAAAGGCTCCTCCTCCGCTAAAGCTTCGAAGGACAAGAAGGACAACTACTACCTTCTGACCGAATTTTCATATCCATCCGGCAACCTCCATGTCGGCCATTGGTACGCTTTTGCGGTGCCCGACATTCTCGCCCGCGCCCTTCGTATGCAGGGGAAGAACGTTTTATACCCCACAGGCTTCGACGCTTTTGGTCTACCTGCCGAGAACGCCGCCATCAAGAACAAGCTCAACCCTCGCGTGTGGACCGAGAAGAACATGGCGTACATGGAGAAACAAATAAAGAGCATGGGCACTTCCTTCGACTGGTCGCGACAGGTCGTTACCTGCGACCCTGCGTACTACAAATGGACGCAGTGGCAATTCTTGCAGTTCTTCAAAAAAGGATTGGCGTATCAGAAAGATACACCGGTCAACTGGTGTCCTTCGTGCAAGACGGTGCTCGCCAACGAGCAGGTGGTGGACGGAAAATGCGAACGGTGCGATTCGGAGGTGGAGCAACGAAACATGCTTCAGTGGAACCTCAAGATAACCGACTATGCAGATAGGCTCGTTGATGATCTCGACGGGCTGGATTGGCCAGAACCAATAAAAGATTCTCAGCGGAACTGGATAGGACGCAGCGAGGGCGCAGAGATAGATTTCCCGCTCGTTCTAGAGGCTGACAAGAAAAAGTATACGTACGTCATTTTGCATGGCTTTCAGGGCCGGCCGGATGCGCCGCGCTACCTGCACTGGAAAGCGGAGCTGGAAAGACAAGGGCACCGCGTCGTCGCACCGGCATTGCCGAACCCCGATACGCCTTCGGAGAACGAACAGGTCGCGGCCGCGCTCGCTGCTGCTGAGTACGATGAGAACACCGTGCTCTTCGGACATAGCCTTGGGTGTGCCGTTGCGATGAAAGTCGTCGAGAAGCTCAAGAAGCCGATCGCACGGCTCGTTCTCGCGGGCGGATTCGTGGACCGCAATTTCAAAGATAAGCCCCGCAACTTCGACAAACGCTTCAATTGGAAGTTCGACGGTGCGAAGATCCGGAAGAACGCGAAGACCATCCAGGTCTTGCATGATGAGAACGATTACGCGATAAGCGAAGGGCAGCTTCAGCGTCTTGAAAAAACACTCGACGTGAAGGCCGTACGTCTCGATCCGGAAGAGCCGCACTTTACGGGAAAGAAAGAGCTCTCGGTCTTGCGCTGGCTGAGACCGACTATCACGGTGTTTACGACACGTGCAGATACGCTTTATGGAGGTACCTTCCTTGTGCTTGCCCCTGAGCACCCGTGGGTCGCACTCGCACTCAAACATAAAACAATCCTCAAGAACAACGATGAAGTACAAAAATATGTGAACGCGGCGAAAAAGAAGACCGAGCGTGAGCGAATAGAAAATCGCGAAAAAACGGGTGTCGAGCTCAAGGGCGTGAAGGCGGTAAATCCTGCAAGTGGAAAGGAGATACCGCTCTGGGTAGGGGACTTTGCTATCGCGACCTTTGGCACAGGAGCGTTGTTCGGCGACGCGCACGACGAGCGCGACGTGGAGTTCGCACGAAAGTACAATATCCCGCTCAAAGAAACCATCGAGCCTTTGATCTACCGGGACAGCGGGCTCGATGCGATACACGGGAAAGAGCCGTTCGTCGAACGCAATTCAATACTAGCGGTCGTGAAGCACTGGACGGAAGACAAATACCTCGCGGTGCGATACAAACCGACGGATACGCGTGGCATGGTCTCCGGCGGTATAGACAAGGGTGAGGAGCCGGTAGCAGCTGCACAGCGTGAGATACGCGAAGAAACGGGCTACATGAACGCAAAGTTCGTGCGTCAGCTCGGAGGCCGATTGCACTGCAAGTATTACAGCGATGTGCGCAAACAGAACCTTTTTGTTCACTTTACACCGCTTCTCTTCCAGCTTGTAGATGGGGCGCGGGAAGAAATATCAGAGAAAGAAAAAGAGCAGCACGATGTAAACTGGCTTTCGAAAAAGGAAATGGATGAATTCGTGAACCGTGAGGACATGCGCATCGTATGGGGACGTGTTCATGGGAACACTCCGTACCTGGGGAAGGGGATACTCTACGACTCGGGAGAGTGGAGCGGATTGACGAGCGACGAAGCGATACCGCTCGTCGCTGCCAAGTGTGGGCAACTCACCAAGACCTATCATCTGCGCGACTGGATAGTTTCGCGACAACGTTACTGGGGGGTGCCGATACCCATCGTTCACTGCCCGAAGTGCGGCCCACAGGCGGTGCCTGACAAAGATCTACCGGTAAAACTTCCGGAAGTAAAGGACTACCTACCGGACGGACGCGGTAAGTCGCCGCTCGCAAAAGCTACAAAGTGGGTGCAAGTGAAGTGTCCTTCCTGTAAGGGCAAAGCAGAACGGGAGACCGACACACTCGATACCTTTGTAGACTCTTCATGGTACTTTCTTCGCTACACCGACCCGAAGAACAAGACAAAACTCGCCGACATCAAAAAACAAAAAAACTGGATGCCCGTGAACCTCTACTCTGGTGGTGCTGAGCACACAACGATGCATGTTTTGTACAGTCGTTTTTGGCACAAGGCGCTCTTTGACCTCGGTCTTGTGAACGAACCGGAGCCGTATGCGCGGCGTATGAATCGCTCGCTCATTCTGGGCCCCGATGGGCAGAAGATGAGCAAATCGCGTGGCAACGTCGTTGATCCCGACAAAGTGGTCGCGCAGCTCGGGGCGGATACCGTGCGCATGTACCTTGCCTTCATAGGGCCCTACAACGAAGTCTCCAGCTATCCGTGGAACCCTGACAGCGTTGCCGGCATCCGCCGTTTTTTGGAGCGTGTGTGGCGGCTTGGGCAACAGGCACAAGGCACAAGGCAGAAGGACATAGAGGTGCTTGAGAATCAATTGCACAAGACCATAAAGAAGGTAGGGGAAGACATTACGGCATTAAAATTTAACACGGCGATCAGTGCGATGATGATATTTTTGAACCAGGTAGAAAAAGAGGGGGCAATCGGAAGAAGGCAGCTCGAAGCTTTTTTGCAGCTCCTGGCACCCTTCGCGCCGCACATTGCAGAAGAGCTGTGGCAGACACTTGGCAACAAGAAATCCATCCACCTCTCAAAGTGGCCGTCGTATGACGCCTCTAAGCTTAAGGATGAGACCGTCACCATCGCTATTCAGGTGAACGGCAAAACGAGAGGCAGTGTTGATGTATCGGCAGATGCGGATAAGGAAGCGACCGAGAAAGCGGCTCGCGAAAAGGTCGCCTCGCGCTTGGAAGGAAAAAAGGTCGTGCGAACTATCGTCGTTCCGAACCGCTTGGTGAACTTCGTCGTACAAGATTATTAAATCAATACCGATCAATCGTATCGTAGGCGATAACTACGAAATTCTTACCCTCTTCGCCTTTTGCCGCTTCTTTGGCAATGGCAATACCCGCGTCGGTCGAATGTCCATAGTCACCATTTTGACCATATTCGACGCTAACAACTCCTTCAGGCAGAGCCTCTTTTCCTGTAAGTTCTTGGTACCTACTTTTTACGTCAGTATCTGCAATAAGTATGACACGGTCAACGGTCTTCATTGATTCTTTAAGCGCAGGAAAGTCGATCCCGGGGAACGATGTACCGGGCATTTTGTGGACCGTAAAGTCGTTGGCGCCAAAGCGACCAGAGGAGTCGACTACGTTTCTATATTGAGACTCCCCGTATTTTTCCGAGTAGCCGACGCCGGACGAAAGCATTTCATATGCCACGACTTTGGTTTCAGGACTAGCGGCGGAAAATTTCCTGGAAAAGCCTAAAGTAGTCGTACCGTTGCCGAGCGCTGAAAACACGAAATCCGGAGCGCGGCTGCTCATAGTTTTTAGCTGGGTGGCGATCTCGTCCGCAATTGTTTCCATCTCAGCAATGGCGTTCTCGTTTACGTCAGTTCCTTTTCCTAGAATGTTCCCCATACTATGGTTAAGAAATACATAGTTAGGATGCTCTTTTGAAAATGCTCTGATAAATGCAGGGAATTTATCAACATACCCAGGAGAAGAGTAAACCTCTGCGCCCTCTGCGCGTATTACTTTTTCGCGGGCCGCTCGTATTTCGGGGTCCATAGCCTCGGGTAAAGCGACGTGACATTTGTACCCAAGTTCTCGTCCAAGGGCTGCAAACGAGACTCCTGCAGTACCGGAAGTTGTTTCAAAAATGTCGTTACCGGGCTTAATAATCCCAAGGCGCTCTTTTTCTTTAAAAAGTTTGATGTACACACGGTCGTAGTGGCTATGCCCAATACCGTTTCTGAATTCTTCTTTAACAAAGAGTCGGCTGTCGTTCGGCAGAGCATTTTTTATCTCAATAAGTGGGGTGTTACCAATCCTTTTTTCCAAGGATTGATAAAGTTCCGTTCTTTCCCGAGGCAAGTCAAGTCGAGTACCCGCCTCAACCTGGTCGTTTGCGTGTGATTGGAGAGCGCTTCCGTATTCGTTCGTAGTACGGGCTCTTTCAAGCGCAACCCTCCGGCGTCGTCCGCCAGAAGTTTCTCGTAGCTGTTTTGCGAGATTGTCTCGGTACTCCCGATTCTGCGGAGGTTTCTCCATATTCTTGCTATTCTTTCTTGAAAAGATGAGGACCGGTGGAGGTGTCCTCGATAACATAGTTCATTTTCTGGAGTTCTTTCCGGAGTGCGTCTGCTTGCTCCCATTGTTTTTCCTTTCTCGCGGCATCTCGCGCCTCGACGAGTTTTCGTACGCGCTCTGAAAGGTCGGAGAGCTTCACCGGGACACCAAAAAGCTTGTTGCAGAGCGTTCGAGCAAGTTCATCAGGTTGTTCGAGCCCTAAACCGAAGACCTTGTCCGCATCACATATACCCGCTCGGATATCCGTCCCGGGGAGGTTTTTGTCTTTTATCATCTCCCACATGCTCGCGAGAGCGCCGGGGGTGTCGAGGTCATCGTTGAGCTGTCCGTGTATCTTCTTTTGCCACGCGGGAGGCGGTGAGCCGGTCTGCGTCTCTGCGTCGATAAGCTGGCGGAGCCTTAAAAAGGAGGTTTGTGCCGCCTCGAGCGCTTCCCATGTGAAGTCGATAGGGGAGCGGTAGTGAGCGCCGAGGAGGAAGTATCGGTAGGCGAGCGGGTGGAATCCTTTTTCGACGAGCTCCGCGAGATTGACCATGTTGCCGAGCGATTTGGATATTTTTTCCTTGTTGATGTTGAGGAATTCGTGATGCAGCCAGAATCGCGCGAGCGGCTTCTTGCCGGTCGCAGCCTCCGATTGGGCGATCTCGTTGTTGTGATGCGTAGGCATCAGGTCGACGCCACCAGTGTGGATGTCTATTTGTTTGCCAAGCTCTGCGTTTATCATCGCGGAACACTCGATGTGCCAGCCAGGGAATCCCTTGCCCCACGGGCTGTCCCACCCTAAATTCTTGTCGAGTTTCCAGAGGAGAAAGTCGGTCGGACTCCGCTTTTCCTCCGAAGCGGCGACCCGCGCTCCTGCCTTGAGACCTTCGAGATCGATGTCTCCGAGCTTGCCGTATGCAGGGAAGCGGGAAGTGTCGTAGTAGACACCATCCTTGCCCTTGTACGTGTAGCCCTTCTCCTCGAGCGTCGTAATGAGGGCTATCTCTCCGGCGATGTGGTCGGAAGCCCGCGGAAATTTAATGGTAGCGGTATTAACGTTGAGTTTCTGCAAGTCTTCCAGAAAGATGGTCGTGTACCGCTCAGCAAGCGTGCGCATGTTCGGAAGCGTTAGCTCAAGGCCCTCGCGTTTTAGCGCTTTCGTCATTTTGTCGTCCCCCGCGTCGCCGTCCGAGCTGAGGTGCCCGAAGTCGGTGATATTGATGGCCTGCTTCACCGAGAAACCATTGTACTCAAGGACACGACGCACGAGGTCGGCGAATATATACGAACGGAGATTACCGATGTGCGAGACGTCGTACACGGTCGGACCGCAGTTGTACATGCGCACGGTACGCACATAGCGGGGCAGGGTGAACTCTTCTTTTTTCTTCGAGAGGGTATTGTAGAAGAAGAGCGGAGGGTGTGTACGTCTCCCAAAGAGAGAATCAAACCACATACCGGCCATGATATCATGAAGGGCAATCGGTTCACCGAGGTCATTCGGCATGGAATTATTCGTAGAAATCAGCGTCCTCATCGCGATCGCGACGGCCATTGCCGCCGTGATGCGGCTTCTCCGACAACCGCTCATCATCGGGCACATCCTTACCGGTCTTATCGTTGGCCCGCTTGTCTTCAACCTCGTACACTCTGCCGAGACGCTCGCCGTGATGGGGGAGATAGGAGTCGCCATTCTCCTTTTTACCGTCGGTCTGCACCTTTCTCCCGAGACCATTCGAAAGTTCGGCAAGGTGTCGTTCGTCACCGGCATCGGGCAGGTCCTCTTCACGACACTCGCCGGGTACTTCGTTGCCATTCTACTCGGCTTTTCTCCGCTCGTCTCCTTCTATATCGCGATTGCGCTCGCATTCTCCAGCACCATCATCATCCTCAAGCTCATTGCCGACAAAAAAGAGCTTGAGGCGCTCTACGCAAAGATCGCTGTCGGCTTCCTTCTCGTACAGGATCTTATCGCCATTCTGCTTTTGGTCGGTATTCCGCTTTTCTCGAACGGTACCTTTACGGGCGGGGACGTGGGGAAGTTCCTGCTCACTGGAGCGGTCTTGATCGGCTTCGTGGTGCTTGCTTCGCAGCTCTTCATCTCGAAAGCGAGCCGTTTCATTGCGCAGTCGCAAGAATTCCTCTTCCTCTTCGCTATTAGCTGGGGGATAGGGGTCGCAGCGCTCTTCAAAGAGTTCGGCTTCTCACTCGAGAGCGGCGCTTTGATAGCAGGTGTCACGCTTGCGGCTCTTCCGGTGCGCCATGAGATAAGCGCAAGACTGGTCCCGCTCCGGGATTTCTTTATCGTCATGTTCTTTATTCTCCTCGGCTCGCAGATGCAGTTCGCTGATATCGGCACAATGCTGCCGGCAGCCATCATACTCTCGCTCCTTGTTTTGGTGGGGAACCCCTTAATTCTCATGGTTTTGATGGGCTTTTTGGGGTATCGAAAGAAAACGAGCTTTCAGACCGGTCTCACCGTAGCGCAGATAAGCGAATTCTCGCTCATCCTTATCGCACTTGGTGTTTCGCTCGGGCATCTCGACCGATCTATCCTCTCGCTTACGACACTTGTGGGACTCATTACGATATTCGGATGCACCTACCTCATTCTGTACTCAGCCGCAATATACCGTATACTCGCACCCCTCCTAAGTATCTTTGAGCGCGCTGACGCATCTGAGCCGCGTGTACGGAAGACAGGGCATAAGATCGTTCTCATCGGCTGCAACCGTATTGGTCGCGACTTCCTCGATTCACTGAAAGAGCTCGACAAGCACTTCCTCGTCGTCGATCACGACCCCGACACCATCGCTTTCCTTAAACAGCAGAAGATCGCGGCGGAGTATGGAGACGCGAGTGACGTCGACTTTCTGGAGTCGATCGACATGTCGAGCGTCGAGCTCGTGATATCCACCATTCCTGATGCGGAGACCAACCTGCTCCTCAACCGCAACGTCAAATCGCGAAATCCCGACACCATCATCATGGTCATCGCCCATCAGGTGGGCGATGCGCTCTCTCATTATGAAGAGGGGGTGGACTATGTCGTCTTACCGCACTTCCTGGGCGGGAAGTACGCTTCTGAGATAGTCGTGAAATTCGGTACCGACAAGGAAAAGTACGCGACCCTGCGCACCAAACACATCGAGCACCTGAAGCTACGTGTTGCTGCAGGGCACGACCATCCATACCCTTCGTCGGTGAGGCCATAAGGGATGAGAACACTCTCGCGTCGTATCCTTCACTAAGCTATACTCTTGCGATATGTCGGAAGAAAAAGAGATGCAGCAGCTCCCATTTCGTAGTTCTTCGAGCTACCCACTGCAAACGGTCATTGCGACCGCCATCATAGTGCTTGGTATCGGTTTTGGCTCTGGATATATATTCGCATCGAAACACACGAACGGGGGAATAGGTGGTGCTCCGGAGAACATAGACCTTTCTCCTGTGTGGAAGGCATGGCAGGTGATAGACGCTAAATTCGTTCCCGCGGCCGTTGCTACTTCTACCAAGGTCGCGACTACAACAGAAGCCGTAAATCAGGAGCGCGTGTGGGGGATGATACAGGGCTTGGCGCAGTCGCTTGACGACCCCTACACCTTTGTCCTCCCGCCCAAAGAGAACGAGATATTTGCTGAGGACATCAGCGGAGAGTTCTCGGGGGTCGGTATGGAGATAGCGGTGCGCGATCAGGTGCTGACCATCGTCTCACCGCTGAAGGGCACTCCCG
>Ga0326597_10005393_pt1 | contig 17772 bp, 14 predicted proteins | sample RVTome_12_FD_203789 | JGI IMG/M metagenome (GOLD analysis project Ga0326597, IMG submission 203789) | Soil microbial communities from uranium-contaminated site in the Upper Colorado River Basin, Wyoming, United States - RVT100D185 | ecosystem: Environmental > Terrestrial > Soil > Contaminated >... | reverse complement strand
CACACCCACACCCACTTCTCCTTCGGGATCGGCGCCTCCAGCCCGGAGACGCTCGCGGAGGCCGCGGCAAAGCGGGGATTCGGCGCCCTCGCCTGCACCGACACGAACGGCGTCTACGGCGCCATCGAGTTCCAGCGAGCCTGTGAATCCGCCGGCGTGCGCCCGATCCTCGGCGCGCACCTGGTCGCCGGCGGCGAGGAAACCGTCGCCCTTGCCCTCGACGAGCGCGGGTGGGCCGCGCTCTGCCGGGCGATCACGCGGATTCACTGGGAGGGCGCGGCGGAAGTTGACGGCGAAGTCCGCACGAAGCTGTCAAACCACCTGGCCCGCGACCGCGACGGCCTCCTCCTCCTCTCCTCGGACATCCCCTTCCTCGAGCGCGTCCTCCGCCGGAGCGGCCCCGGCGACCTCTACGCCGAGCTGCGTCCCGGCAAGGAGCGCCACGCGGTGCTGGCGGCCGCGCGCCGGCTGGGCCTCCCCGCCGCCGTCACCGCCGGCGCCGTCATGGCGCACCCCGAAGACTGGTCGCGGCACCGGCTGCTCCGCGCCATTCACCTCAACACCACGCTGTCGGCGCTGGAGCAGCGGGTCGCCGCCCACGACCCCGCCGTTCACCTCTCCCCGCGCGACGCCTGGCTCCGCCCCACCGGCGACCTCGCGCGCGCCTTTCCCGACTGTCCCGAGGCGCTGCGCGCGGCCGCCGAGATCGCGGAGCGGTGCGAGTACCGGATCCCGATCGGCCGGGTGGTGGCGCCCCGTTTCGCCGATGCCGGCGACGCGTTCGCGCGGCTCCACGCCCTGGCCTACGCCGGCGCCGAGCGCCGCTACGGCACCGTGGCGCCGGTCACGCGCGACCGCCTGGAGCTCGAGCTCGCGATCATCCGGGCCAAGGGGTTTGCCGACTACTTCCTCGTGGTCCACGACATCGTGGGACACGCTCCCACCCACTGCGGCCGCGGCTCGGTGGCCAACTCGATGGTCAGCTACTGCCTCGGCATCACCCACGTCGAGCCGCTCGGCGCCGGGCTCCTCTTCGAGCGCTTCCTCAATCCCGAGCGCAAGGACCCGCCGGATATCGATCTCGACTTCCCCTGGGACGAGCGCGACGAGGTCTTTGCCTACGTCTTCGGCCATTACCCTCATCCCCAGTCGGCGATGGTCGCCAACCACAACACCTTCCGCCTGCGCGGCGCGCTCCGCGAGGTGGCCAAGGTGCACGGCCGGCCCAACGGCGAGATCCGCGAGGTCACCCGCCGCATCCCCTGGTACGACGAGGAGCCGCTGGAGCAGCTTCTCGCCTCGCACCCCAATTTTCGCGAGCTCGACCTTCCCGCCGGCTGGCGGGATCTCGCCCGGCAGGCCGAGCCGCTGGTCGGTATTCCGCGGCATCTCTCGGTCCATCCCGGCGGCGTCGTCATCGTCCCCACGGCGCTCACCGATTACGTCCCCACAGAGCCCGCGGTCAAGACGCTCGACGGCCACCCCGGCCTCACCGTGCCGGTCATCCAGTTCGAGAAGGACGGCGCGGAAGACGCGGGGCTGGTCAAGATCGATCTCCTCGGCAACCGCTCGCTCGCGGTCATCCGCGACGCGATCGAGGCGGTGCACGCGCACACCGGCCGGCGCATCGACTACACCTCGAGCGACCCCGGCGACGACGAGGCCACGAGGGCGCTCTTCCGAACCGGCCGGACCATGGGCGTCTTCTACACCGAGTCGCCCGCGTCCCGCCTGCTCTGCGCCAAGAGCCGGGCCGACACCTTCGAGCTGCTGGTGCTCAACACCAGCATCATCCGCCCCGCCTCCAACCGCTACATCCGCACCTACCTCGAGCGGCTGCACGGGGCGCCCTACCAGCCGCTCCACCCGGTGCTCCGCGACACCCTGGCCGACACCTTCGGGGTGATGGTCTACCAGGAAGACGTCGTCAACGTCTGCGCCGCGTTTGCCGGCATGCCGCTCGCCACCGCCGACGGGCTCCGCAAGTCGCTCTCGAAGAAGCGGCCCGCCAAGCAGCTCGCCGGCTATGCCGAGGAGTTCTTCACCGGCGCCCTGGCCCTCGGGCGCGACGTCGAGACGATCAAGCGGGTGTGGGAGATGATCATGTCGTTCGCGGGGTACAGCTTCTGCAAGGGACACTCGGCGTCCTACATCCAGGTGGCGCAGCACTCCTGCTATCTCCGCGCGCATTATCCCGCCGAATTCATGGCGGCGGTGCTGGCCAACGGTGGGGGGTTCTACCATCCGTTCGCCTACGTGGCCGAGGCGATGCGCATGGGATTGACGGTGCTCCCGCCCGATGTGAACGCGAGCGACTTCCGCTGCACCGGGCGCGATGGCGCGCTCCGGATCGGCCTGCAATTCGTGAAGGGACTCTCGGCCGATGGGACGGAGCGGGTCCTGGCCGCCCGCCCCGTCCGCGGCCTCTTCGACCTGCGCGCGCGAGCCGGCCTCGTTCCCTCGGATCTCCGCGCGCTCATCAAGGTCGGCGCGCTCGATTCGATCGCGGGCGATTGGACCCGGCCGATGATGCTCTGGATGGTGGATTCGGGAAGCGGGAGAGACGCGCGGGACGGCGAGGACTGGTTCGATCACCTCCCGCCGGCGGTGCCCTTACTCAAGGACTATCCGTCGGAACGGCGGCGGCGGGAGGAGTATGCCGCGCTCGGCTTCATCACCGACGCGCATCCGATGCGGCTCCATGCCGGCGAGCTCGCGCGCTTCCGGCTCTGTTCGAGCGCCGACCTGCACCGCCACGTCGGCGAGCACGTCCTTGCCGCCGGCATGCTCACGACCGCCAAGCCGGTCCACACGCTGAAGGACGAGCCGATGGAGTTTGCGACGTTCGACGACGGCGAGGGCCTGATCGAGGCCGTGCTCTTCCCCCAGGTGTTCCATGACCGCGGGCACGTGCTCTTCGATCAGGGCCCGTTCATCTTTCGGGGCAAGGTGGAGGAGGAATTCGGCGCGGTGACGCTCACCATCACCCATCTGGACCGGTTGGAGCGGATGCTGGCGAAGGTGGGGGGCCGAACCGCAGATCCCCCTCCTGCGCGAAGCGCACTTTCCGGGTCCCGAAGGGGGTCGTGAACTCGGCCCGGCCCATCACCGCGAACCGGTGGGTACCGGCCCCCATCGCGATCAGGCGGCCCGCCGGCACCCCGGACGCCAGCACCAGCGGGAGCGCCACGGTGGAGGTGGCCTCCTCAGGCAGGACGACCGTGCTGTCCTGGCTCAACTCGCCGACTGGAAGATTGTCGAGTTGGAGGGAAAGCTGCACCCGGATCGTGGACACCGGATAATCGTTGGGATTCTGAAGATCGAGCGCCACCAGGACCGGCGCCGCCGAGAGCGAATCGCTCCCGACTCGCACGCGCGACACCGTCACTTCCGGATCCTCGTACACCCAGAGGCCGAGCGGCGTGCAGCCGAACGATCCCGGCAGCGCCAGAGCCACGATCAGCCTGCCGATTGAAGCGTGCATCTGGCTGGTACCTCCGTACGGTGACTATCCTCCGCGAGGAGAGATAGCTTTAGAGGACTGCCACCCTCAACCGGGCCGACCGATGCGCCGATTTCACTGTTTCTCCCTGGTCCTGCTCGGCGTCTGGAGCAGTTGGGCCTGCTCCAACCCTACCAATGGCACCGAGCCGCCCGAGGGCACCGCGAACATCGGCCTGGCCGAGGTCGCCTCCGGCCTGAACATGCCGCTGTATCTGACCGCCCCACCCGGAGACACCGACCGGTTATTCATCGTCGAGAAGAGCGGCACGATCCGGATCGTCAAGGGCGGATCGCTCCTGCCCACCGCCTTCCTCGACATCAGCGCGCTCGTATCCACCGGCAGCGAACAGGGCTTGCTGGGGCTGGCGTTCGATCCGGACTACGGCACGAACGGGCGGTTCGCGGTGCACTACACCGATCAGGCGGGGAATACCCGGGTATCCACCTTCGTCCGGTCGGCCGGCGATCCCGACCTCGCCGATCCGGGTTCCGAACAGCTCGTCCTCGCCGCCGAGCAGCCGTTCGAAAACCACAACGGAGGCCAGCTGGTCCTCGGACCCGACGGTTTCCTCTACCTGGGTTTGGGCGATGGAGGATCGGGCGGCGATCCGCAGGGCCGCGGCCAGGACCTGACGGATCTGCTCGGCTCCATTCTGCGACTGGACGTCCGGACCGCCACGCCGTATGCCATTCCCGCCGACAATCCCTTCGCCGGCCGCACCGATGTCCGCCCCGAGATCTGGAGCTACGGGCTCAGGAATCCCTGGCGATTCAGCTTCGACCGGGCCACCGGCGACCTCTACGTCGGCGACGTCGGACAGAATGCGTGGGAGGAGGTTGATGTGTCACCGGCGACCGAGGGCGCGGGCAAGAGCATCAACTTCGGCTGGAATACCATGGAAGGCAAGCATTGTTTCGAAACGAACGGCTGCGATCAGGCCGGGCTCGCGCTTCCCGTCCTGGAGTACGACCACGACCAGGGGTGCTCGATCACCGGCGGCTACGTGTACCGCGGAACGGCCATTCCCGAGATCCAGGGGCACTACTTCTATGGAGACTACTGCGGGGGGTGGGTCCGGAGCCTCCGGTATGAGGCCGGCGCGGCGGTGGACCAGGCCCAGTGGCCCTCGCTCGCGCCGGGCGGCTCGATCCTCAGCTTCGGCGAGGATGTGGCAGGCGAGCTGTACGTGATGAGCTCCGATGGCCGGGTGTTCCGCATCGTTCCGAAGTGACCGAGCCGGCCGACTTTCAGGCTCTCGCGGCCAGGATCCCCCAGAGTGTCCGGTTCGGCGCCTCGTCGTGGAACTATCCCGGGTGGCGCGGACTGGTCTACCATCGCGAATACGAGGGCAAGGGCGCGTCGGCGAGAATGCTCGAGGAGTATTCGGCATTCCCGCTCTTCCGCACCGTCGGCATCGACTCCAGCTTCTATGCGCCTCCGGATGAGCCGGTGCTTCGCTCCTATGCCGAGCATTTGCCGCCCGGCTTCCCCTGCGTGAGCAAGGTCTGGAACCAGATCACGGTCCAGACTTTCAGCAAGGCGCACGACAAGTCCCGCGGCGGGCAGATCAACCCCGATTTCCTGAGCGCCGATCTCTTCCTGGAGGCGGTCTACGAGCCCTACCGGCGGCACTTCGCGGGCCATGCGGGTCCGTTCGTCTTCGAGTTCCAGACCATGGCCTGGCGGAGCGGCGTCACGCCGGAGTCGTTCGCCGGACGGCTCGACCAGTTCTTCGGCGCGCTCCCGGTCGAAGGGATGTACGCCGTCGAGCTCCGCAACGAGGAGTTCCTGACGCCGATGTATTTCGCGGTGCTTCGTGAGCACGGCGTCGCCCACGTCCTCAGCTCCTGGACCCGGATGCCGTCCATCGGTCACCAGCTCGATCTGCCCGGAGCGCTCTCCGCCCCATTCATCGTGGCGCGCGCCCTGCTCCGCCGTGGCCGCACGTACGACGAGGCGGTGGACGCCTTCGCGCCCTACGACAGGATTCAGGATCCCAACCCCGCCCTGCGTCACGATCTCGTGCGATTGATCGAGACCGCGGTGCGTACCCGCATCCCCGCCTATCTCCTCGTCAACAATCGCGCCGAGGGGAGCGCCCCGCTCACCGTCGCCGAAGTGGCGCGCCTGCTTCCGGTGGACGTCGAGTGATCCGCCGACACGGCGTCATCCGATACGCCGCGCTGTCGCTCCTCGCGGCGCTCCTCACCATCGTCCTCAAGGGCGGCGCCTATCTCCTTACCGGCTCGATCGCCCTCCTTTCCGACGCGCTCGAGTCGCTGGTCAACCTCCTCGCCGCGGCCGTCGCGCTCGTCGCGCTGACGGTGGCGGTCCGGCCCGCCGACGAAGATCATGCCTACGGCCACACCAAGGCCGAGTACTTCTCGAGCGGATTCGAGGGAGCGCTGATCCTGATTGCGGCGGTCAGCATCATCGTCGCAGCCGGTCAGCGATTCCTGCATCCCATCGGGCTCCGTGATCCGGCCCTCGGGTTGGCCATTTCGGCGGTGGCGACGATCGTGAACTTCGGCGTGGCGCGGGTGCTGTTCCAGGCGGGCCGCCGGTACGAGTCGATCGCCCTCGAGGCCGACGCTCACCATCTCATGTCGGATGTCTGGACCTCGATCGGCGTCATCGCGGGTGTGGCAGCCACCGCGCTCACCGGATGGCACCGGCTCGACGCCATCGTCGCGATCCTCGTATCCGTCGGCGTGCTCTGGTCCGGCGGCGCGCTGGTGCGGCGGTCCATGCTCGGCCTCCTCGATACCGCCCTTCCGGAAGACATCCGCCGGAAGATCACCGGCATTCTCGAGGCCCACGCCCCCGACGGTGTGCGCTACCATGCCTTGCGCACCCGCCAGGCCGGCGCGCGCCGCTTCATCTCGTTCCACATCCTGGTTCCCGGGGAGTGGAGCGTGCAGAAAGGGCACGATCTGCTGGAGGAAATCGAGGAGGAGGTGCGGGCCGCCGTGCCGAACAGCAGCGTGGACACCCACCTCGAGCCGATCGAGGACCCGGTGTCGTGGAACGACCTGCGGCTGGAACGGGCGGACTAGCCGGAGGCGAACGCGCGCACCGGCCAGGTGCCGAACCCGGCGACCTTGGGCGGCACCGCGGAAAAGCGGAAACCATGGGTGGGCAAGGGCCCGAGGCCGCAGAGATGCTCGACGATGGGAATCTCCGCTCCGAGCAGCGTCGAGTGCACCGGCCGCGCGAGGTCGTCGATGTCGTCGATGTTGAGCGAGTCGATGCCCACCAGCCTCGCGCCCCGCTCGGCGAGATAGGCCGCGGCCGCGGCGGTCAGAAAGGGATTGCCTGACAGGTACCGTGGCGTGCCCCAGTGCCGGTCCCACCCGGTGCGTACCAGCACCGCCTTCCCCCGAATATCCAGTCCCTCGAACACCTCGGCCCCGATCCCGCGCGCGTCCCCCCTCCCCTCGGCCACCACGGCCTCCAGGTCGGCCAGCGACTCCAGCGGCAGCGCGGCGAGGTCCTTCCCGTCGGCGTAGCGGTGGAATGGAGAGTCGAGGTAGGTGCCGGTGTTGGCCACCATCTCGATCTTCCCGATCTGGAACTCCACACCGGGCGCGTAGCGGCCCCGCGAGGCTTCGCGGCTCAGGTAGTCGCAGATGATGGGACCGGGGAGACCGGGGTAGGTGACCATGCCGTCGACGACGGTGTGGCTCAGGTCGACAAAGGCCACGGGCGGAAGCTCAGCCGGTCAGGGCGCGAAGCTCGCCGGTGACGCCCGCGAGCTCGCAGATGCGCACGATCGTCTCGCCGATCTTGTTGTTCGGGGTCGAGGCCCCGGCGGTGATGCCGATCATGCCGGCACCCGGCAGCCATTGCTCCGCGCGCACCTCGTGCTTCGTGCCGATCGGCTGGTGGCGGATCGCGCCGGTCTCGGTCTCGACGCAGTCCGCGTCCTCGATGTGAAAGGTGCGCGTCCCCCGCGAATGCACCAGCTCGGCGAGATGGCAGGTATTGCTCGAGTTGTATCCCCCCACCACCACCATCACGTCGAGCGGCTCGTCGAGGAGCGCCAGCACCGCGTCCTGCCGCTCCTGCGTGGCGGAGCAGATCGTGTCGAACGAGCGGAACCTCGACTGGACCCCGTCGGCCCCATGCCGCCGCTCGATGCTCCGGCGGATCTCCTCGGCGATGGCAAGCGATGCGCCGGACAGCATCGTCGTCTGATTGGCGATGCCGACCCGCTCGAGATCGGTGGTGAAATCGAAGCCGGGGGAAGTGGCCCGGGCGAAGCGGGCGTTGAGCGCCGCCGCATCCCCGCCGTGCTCGATGAAATCGCAGACGACACGCGCCTCGTCCATGTCGAAGAGGACGAGGTATCGGCCGCGGGGGTACCTGGTGACCTGGCTGGCCGTCGCCTTGGTCTCCTCATGGTAGTGCTTGCCGTGGATGATGGCGGTGAAGTCGTCCCGCGCGTAGCTCTCCACCCGCTTCCAGACGTTGAGCACCGACCCGCAGGTGGTATCCACCAGCACGCAGCCGATCGCCCGCAACCGGTCGAAGTCGCCGCGCGTCACACCGAACGCGGGAAGAATGACCACGTCCTCGGCCACGATCCCCGAGAAGTCGAACCCACCCTCTCCGTCCTGCAGGAGGAAGTTGATCCCCATCCCCCGGAGCTTCTGGTTCACGTGCGGATTGTGAATGATCTCGCCGACGAGGTAGAGGGTGCGGTCGGGGAACTTGACGCGGGTCTCGTAGGCATAGTCCACCGCCCGGTCCACGCCGTAGCAGAAGCCGAATTCCCGGGCGAGCCGGAACGTCAGCGGTCCCACCGTGAGCCGGTATCCGCCGGCCCGCAGCGCCTCGACCACGGTGCTGTGGTAATCGACGGTGAGCTGGCTTTCGATCTCGGCCTTGAGCCCGAACCCGCGACGGTAGTAGGTGCTGTCCATGGGTCCTAATCTATACCTGCGCCGGAGTCCGGGACCTGCCGCCGGGAGGTACATCCGCGCGGCGCGGGGCGCACGGTCAGGACGCGGAACGACCCGCGGATCGTGAGAGAGGCGGTATCGGTCACCGAGTGCGCCCGCACCTCGAACGTCCCGGCGTAGAGCCCGGGCGTCCGCTCGACCACTACCTGGCCACTGTCCCCCTGAAATCCTCGGATCGACGTTTCGGCAAACCATCGCACTGCCACCGCCGCCGCCGGACGGGCGCTGTCCGCCCTGGCCGGAGGCACCACCGGAAACCGCCCCCCCTCGAACTGATTGACCGGATAGATGGCGAGGGCAATGCCGGTGTCGCCACGAAGCGCCTGGATCTGCAGCAGGCGGAGCGAGTCGCACCACTCGGCCGTGGCCCTGCCGGCGACCTTCGCGGTGGCGGCGCCGCTCCATTCCACCTCCAGGCGCCCGCCCGCGTTCCCGCCGCTTCCCGAGCCCCCGCACGCGGCCGCGAGCGCGATGGCCAGCGGAAGAATGGGCCACGCTTTCGGGCCGCTCACCGTGCCGCCTGTACGACGATGTCGAAACGCACCTTGCCGCCGACGTCGGGTGTGATGGGATGGCTGAGATCGAATCGCAGCAGGCCGTTGAACACCGACAATCCCACGCCCGCTCCGGCCAGCGCCTCACTGGAGAAGAGACCCTCGAGGCGGGCGGCTTGCCCGGCATCGGCGAAGAGCACCGGACGCAACCGCCCTCGGAACGGCGCGACGTCCAGCCGGGCCGCCCAGAACGCCTGGCCGCGGAGCGCGCCGTACTCGAAACCCCGGACGGTCGAGACGCCACCCAAGCGGAAGAGCGATTGGGGCAAGGTGGGTCGGGTCGCGGCGCCCGCCTTGAGCTCCAGGGTCGCCCCACGCTTCCCGCCGAGCTCCTCGCGTATCCGGCCGTAGAGCCGTCCGGTCGAGCGACCCTCGCCCGCCAGCAGATCCGCTGTCACGCTCCACCGCCGGCGTCCGAGTCCATCGAGGCGGGCCCACACGCTTCCGTACGTGCCATCGGCGATCGGGGGGTTGGGGGGGAACACCCCGGATCCGCCGAGGAAGTCGTTGACCGCCGACTTGGCCTCCCGGCCCACGCTCCCCTCACGCTGCACGGCGACCCCGATTCCGAGATCCAGACCAGTGGCCAGCGAGGTCTCGTAGCCGAGCGAGCCGCCCTGCACCAGCGAGTAGTCGCCGTTGTCGTGGCCCGCGAAGACCCCATTGAGGGTGTTGCCGATGCCGTGGCCCGGCGTGAACGGGTCGAAGGCGGAGATCTCTCGGTATCCACTGGCGGCGAGCCGGCCTCCGGGCGCATCGCGAAGGATGGTGAGACGTCCGGTCACCCGGTCGTCGCTCAAGCCATATCGGACCGTACCGTACAGCGCGGCAAAATCGACGCCGGGCATCCGCACCCTGTACCCGATGCCGAGCGAGAGTCCCTGCACCCGGTCGTATCTGATGGCGTCGCTCAGCCGTTCGTAGCCGATCCCTTTGCCGGGTCGGTCGGTGAGCGAGTCCGGGAGCTCTTCGGCGAGCTTGGCAAGCTCCACCTCGGCCTCGCGAACCCGGCGGGCCTCCGCCGGATCGGTCGCGAGCGACAGGCTGTCCGGCCACCTGTCGTACCGGTCGAGCATGGCATCGCCGGGGCGGTGAAGCTCGTAGCGGCCGCCGGACCAGCGCCCCCCGTAGTCCCAGCGGCGCAGACTGTCCGCCTCGTCACCGTCATCCCCCTGCCGCGCCGCCTTGAGCGAGTCCCTTCGCGCGCGGCTCAGCACCCGCATCGAATCGGCGCCCACGCTGTCGGGGAGCGGCAGCTCGAACGCGACCGGCTGGCCGGTGTTGATGGCGTAGTCCTCGAAGGTGGTCGTCGCCTGAAACGGAACGACGACGTCGCTCACGACCGGGATCCTGACCCGGCCGGAGAGCACCTGGCGATTGGGCATCCAGTACCGTCCGTCCTGCAGACCATACTCGAGGTCCGCATCGATGCTGACGACCTGGTTGGCCAGGGCGTTGAGCCTGCGGGCGCGCGATGAGTCGATTCCCCGCTCCCCGCCCGCCGGGCGCACGAAGAGGCCGGTGCCGACATATCTGAACGTCAGCCGCACCACCTGAGCGCTCGCCGAGTCGATCCACATCTGCCCCGCAATGAGCGCGGGCCCGGTCCGTCGCGGGGTCACCTCGACGCGGAACAGCCGCAGCGCGCCGCTGGCTGCCGGCGTGAGGGAGAGCTCGCCGGTCATCGAATAGTGGTACCACTCGGGCCCGGTGGACGCGAGCGGGTGCAGCGCGCCGGCGGCCGGAAAGTCGTCACTGAAGATTCTGACCGAGTCGTCCACGCCGCGGGGTACGAACCACGGCCGGTCCCACACGCTCGAAAGCCGGAGGTCGCCCCGGTTCGACCGGTAGCGGCGGCCGATCACGTCCACCCGAAGGTCGTTCGGCTGCTGCCATTGGATGTCCGCCACCTGCTCCTCCAGCGCACTCGGCGGTACCCGTGCCCAGCGACGGCGGCCGATCCCCACGGAAAGACGATAGCGGATCCGGCTCCGGTAGTCGGACACGGCCGAGTCGCCGACCTGGCGCGTCACCATGGCGCGCTCGATGAGCAGCCGGACGGCGGGACTGGAGAAGGGGGAGGCGGTGTCGGAGGGAGGAGACTGAAGGACGGCTGTGGAGAGCGACAGGATCAGGAAGTTTGCGCCCATTTGCTCCGGCCGTCTCGATGGAGCCCATATGCCTTGAGACGACGCCAGAGAGTGGTCCGGCTGATGCCCAGATGCTTGGCCGTCTCCGCGAGCTTCCAGTTATGCGCGTCAAGCGTCTTGACGATAGCCTCCTTTTCCCGGGCCGCCAACGTGGTGGCGCCCTCGACCCCGGGAATGAACATCGCTTCGCCGAGCTCGAGCCCCCCGACGCGGAGTGGACGCAGGCGGCCGCCGAGCGCCGCCAATCGGGGCTGCAGGTCGGGGGCGCCTTCGGCGAGTTCCATCCCCTCGAGCGCCTCGCGCGCCTGCTGGTTGGCGTAGAGCAACCGGCCCTCGACATCGAACACGACCACGCCCTCGCTGAACCCGTCGAGCAGGGCCTTGGCCAGCGGGGAAAACACCGACGGCAATGAGTGGAGCGGGAGCGTGTCGGGCATGGCTGAAATACGCGATCACCTGAGTCGGGGTTTCAAATGTGGACGTGTCGGCCCGGTTTGTCACCTACCAGCTAAGTCACGGCGAGCCAATCCACTCTCTTCAAGACGCGCACCGGGCGCAGGGGTGCACATTGGAGCGTCCGGAGTCAGCGGCGGCGGCCGGGCCGGCCTGGCGGGCCCCCACGCCGGCCGCTGCCACGATGGCTCCGCCGCGGGCGATCTTCCTCCCCGTCCCACGATGCCTGGGGCGACCGCCGCAGCAGCGCCTGCAGCTGCGGCACCGAATCCGCGAGCAGGGGGGCGTGCCGGCCGCGCTGGACGGCGAAGTGGAGGGGGCGATCGAGCGGCGGAAGCTCATCGGCTCTCAACCGCTTGGCCTGACCCTCCCGGAGTCGTACCCGCGCCACCCCCTCGCCGTTCACCACCTCATAACCCAATGGCGCCGCATCGCCGCGAATGCGCAGCATGCCTGGCAGCGCGTCGAGCCGCTCGCGGGTCCGAGCGTCCACCAGAGCATCCGGATCGAGCGAGAGCGGCGTGTGGAGGAACCGGTCCCAGCTGGATACCGGCTCGAGCTGGGCGCGGAGTCCCTGGCGCAGCGTCTCGGGAGAGGCGCCGGAGAGCGTTCCACCGGAGCGACGCCACCACTCGTCGAGGTCCTCGAGCGCGCGTCGGATCCGCCCCTGGTCGGGGTGGCTCGTTTCACCGTCCATCAAGGCGGCGGCGAGCACGTCTCGGGCGGGTCCGCGCAGCTCATCGGGGATCTGCCCGCGGACCGGCTCGACCACCGTATCCAGGGCGAAGCCGAAGTACGTCCGCCTCCGCTCCACGGCGAGCCCCTGGTGTTTGCGGGGGCCGCTCAACACCACCTTCGGCGGCCCGAGCACCGCATACTCGCGCACCAGGTCATAGGAGAGCGTGGTGCCCTCGATGCCGGCCCGGGGCACACCGAAGCGATCGGCGAAGAAGCGTAGATTGCCCGCCACCGCCCCCCAGCTTCCCGCGACCGAGGTCTTGGACACCCGCGCCTCCTGTCCGTCCGCGGTATGCTCGTCGATGACGAGGTCGAACGGCATGATGCGCGCGAGGAGGTCGGCCCACTCCCTCCGGAGCTCTTTCGAGGCGTAGGGAAGCTGCTTCGGGAGCGGCATTTCGATCGACCGGTAGACCGACGCGACGCCGAGGGCGGCGTCTTCGATCGCCTTGACGAGCACTCCTCGACGCTCCGCCCATTCCGACAGCCCGTCCTCGAAGAGGTGCCGCGGCAGCCCATACACTTCCCCGAGATATCCGTGCTGGTTGACCGCTTCGGCGTAGAGGTTATAGGCGGTGAGATGGTCGCTTCCGCTCACGACCACGCCGTGGAGATCGCGCTCCTCGCGGGTCATCCGGTGCAGCGAGTCGATGTTCGCGCAGACCGCGGCGATCGGAATCAGCGACTCGGAGGCGTGCACCAGCAGCTCGCCCCAGGGCCGCTCGACCGGAAGCGCCTCCACTTCGCGTCCGTACGAGGTGAGCCGGCCGCCCTCGACCAGGCCCCTCGAGGTCAGCAGCTCGAGCGCCCGGCGGTAGGCGGTGCGATCGAGGGGCACCGGGAGGTCGAGGTCCCGGGCATCCACCGCCAGCGCGGCGCAGGTGATCGCCACCCGCTCGGCATCGCCGGCAAGCTGGAACTCGGGCGGCGTGGGGCGGAGCTGGTCGAAGACCAGCTCGCGGTCGCTGAGAATGACGACTTCCCCTCCCGCGACGCGTCCGTGCACCCGCCCTGCCATCTGCAGGATCTCGTTGGCGCCCAGATAGAGGCGATGGAGCACGTTGCGTCCCCGCTCGACGACGTTGCCGTATCGTGCGTCGTAGATGATGACGGTGTCGAGACCGCGAACGTTGAGCGCCGATTGTCCGGCGGCGGTCATCGCGAGGAGAAAGGGCCGTTCCACCTCGCCCTCGAGGAAAGGCCGGATGACCCGGATCGGCTCGCCGCCGTGGTAAAACGCCGTTGTGAGGCGCTTCCACTGCTGTCCGAGATCCTCGGCCAGCCGCTCCACCTCGGCCCGGGTGGGAACGAAGACGGCGACGCCCCGGCGCTCCCGGATCAGGTGCTTGACGTACTTCTCATTCAGGAATTCGCCGGGCGTCTGCGGCAGGACCTGCACCTTGGCCTTCAGCGCCGGATCGAAGGCCTTGGTCTCCAGCACCGAGGCGCTGTTCAGATAGCGGGCGTAGAAGGCGGGATCGACCGTGGCGCTCAGCCAGATGAACCGGCAGCCCGCCCGCTTGCCGAGGGCGAGGCAGAGCTCCAGCTCCGCCGAGGTCTGGTGGATCTCATCGACGACGACGGTATCGCGGGCGGTGATCAGGTCGTCCTGGAACCAGCGGCGGGCGATCCCGGTGGTGACGATCACGACGTTCCAGCCGGGCGTCTCGGGCGTCGCTTCGCGCTCGCGATTCACGACGCCTACGTGGAGCAGGACCTGGAGGATGGCGTCCGCGATCGGACGGATGGCGAGCGTCTTCCCCGTGCCGGTGCCCGCCACGATGCCGAATCCCCGGCCCGATGCAGCGAGCTCCCGCACCTCCGCGCCGTGCTCTCGCTCGAGCAGGGTGTCGAGGTGCAGGCCGAGCGCCAGCTCGATCGTCTCGCAGGCGGCGCGGGTCGGGGCGATCACGATGATCCGGCCGGTCGGGTGCGGTGCGTGGCGATAGGCGTCCGGGTTGGGGGGGAGATGATGGTCGCGGGCGGGATGCATTCGGAATGATAAAACAAATATCCCCGCGGGTGCGGGGATATCTGGTCCTGAAGCGGGGCCTGGATCGGGGAGATCGGGCGCCGGGATGGCGCATGGGCAGACCGATCGCTCCAGGGGTTTGTGTTGCCGCGTGAGCGCTAGTCGCGGTCGAAGTCCCGATCGTGATCCCGATCGAAGTTCCGATCGTGATCGCGATGGCTGTCGCAGGGGTCGTAGTAGCGGCCGTTCCGCTCGTACACGACGATCTCGCGCACGCCACGGCGGCCGACCCGGCGGTCATAGTACCGGCCATCTACGTAGTACAGTGTCACCGGCCGGTAACCGCGACGTACCCAATACCCTTCGTGGCGGTGCGCCCGCACTCGTTGCACCACGATCACCCTCGGCCCGCGACGCTCGACCACGATGACTCGCCGCGCATCGGGATGCCGGTACGTCGAATACCCGTTCTCCACGACGACATGACCGGCGATCGGACCGCCACGGACGAAGACGCTTGCCGCAACCTGTTGCGCGGCGAGTGGAGTCGTGAGCAGGAGACCGGAGAGCAGCGAGCCCGCAAGGACGTTGGCGTTCATGGTGGCCTCTATGGAATCGGGTGGACGACGGCCAGAGTGTTTGCGAACCTCGTGCCAGTTTGTAAGTGATTGGTGGGATTGAACTCCCAAGGCTGGCCGGCGGCGCCAGCGTCCTCCTGGTCAGACGGCGGTGACTCCTCCGACGGTCCGGCCGAAGGAAACGCGAAGCGGCGTGCAATGCCGCGCCGAATACACCCCGAATCCGGGCGGCAGGCGCAACGGCGTGGGAGGGCAGAAGTTGGCGAGTGGATGCTCCTTGACACTCATGTAGGCGCCGTCCATACTAGTGGCCTCTACGCACGGCTTCGCGTTGCCTAGAGAGCTACCCGCTTCCTTTGCGGGACTGCGTGGCTCCGCCCCCCACGTCGCTCCAGTGCCGGCTCACTCTTCGCCTCGTCGAGCTGCGTATGTTCCGACAAATCCTCTCGTTCTTCAACAAATCGCATATGGAGGCAGGTATGGCCGCGGATTTCTTCATCGGTGAATCGCTGGTCGGCGACGGCAACGAGATCGCCCACATCGACCTGATCATCGGGTCGAAGTCCGGGGCGGCCGGCCATGCATTCGTGAACGCGCTTGCCACCAACACTGACGGGTTCAACCACCTCCTCGCCGTTGTCACCCCGAATCTCCCTGCCAGGCCGGACACCCTGCTCTTCAACAAGGTGACGATCAAGGGCGCCAAGCAGGCGGTGCAGATGTTCGGCCCGGCGCAGGCCGCGGTGGCCCGTGCGGTGATGGACTCGGTCAATGAGGGCGTGATCTCGAAGCAGCAGGCCAACGACTTCTGCGTCCTGGTGGGCGTGTTCATCCACTGGCAGGCGGAAGACGACAAGAAGATCTATCAGTTCAACTACCAGGCGACGAAGGAGTCGATCGCCCGCGCGCTGCAAGGCAAGCCCTCGGTGGACGAGGTGCTCTCCAAGTACAAGGCCGCGCGCCATCCGTTCGCCAGCGGCGCCGAAGGCTGATCGTAGAGTCCCGCAGCACGGTCGTATTCGCGAGGGGCGGCCCGCTCACGGGGCGCCCCTCGTCTTTTCAGTGACCCATGGATACCCAGGAGATCGTTTCCGCAATGCGCAAGCTTCTGCTCCAGCTGGACAGCTCCCGCCTCCCCAGTGTCTTCGATCAGGTCGTCGGGTACGATGCCGGCGCCGACGTCGTCATGAGCTACGGTGGAGTGACCGAAGGCGACGTCCGCGACCTGATCCACGGCTGCATCTTCACCCGCGGCGAGAAGGATCTCCACAATACCGCGGTCTGGATCGGTGGAAACAACATGTCCGCGGGTGAGCAGCTCCTGGCGATGGCGCAGGACGCGTTGTTCGATCCGTTCAAGGTGTCGATCATGCTCGACTCGAACGGCTCGAACACCACTGCCGTTGCGGCGGTGGTCAAGATCGAGCAGTCCCTTGGCGACCTGAAGGGAAAGAAGGTCATCGTCCTGGCCGGCACCGGCCCGGTGGGCCAGCGGGCCGCCGGCCTCCTCGCCCGGGACGGCGCGAACGTCACCATCACCTCACGAAAGCCCGAGCAGGGCGAGAAGGCCCGGCAGTTCATCAGCGCCCGCTTCAACGTGCAGGTCGAGGCGACCACCATGTCGGACCCGTCGCAGTGCGCGAAGGTGCTCGATGGGGTCGAGGTGCTGCTCAACTCCGGCCCCGCCGGCGTGCAGATGGTCCCCCGCGCGGCGTGGAGCGCGCAGAAGTCGCTCAAGATCGCCGTGGACCTGAACGCCGTCCCACCGCTTGGCATCGAGGGCGCGGAGGTGAGCGACGCGGGCGAGCAGCGTGACGGAGTGATCATGTTCGGCGCGTTCGGGGTCGGCAATTTCAAGACCAAGCTGCACAAGGCGTGCGTCGCCAAGCTCTTCACCCGGAACGATCTGGTCATGGACGCGGAGGCGATCGCGGACGTTGCCCGGAAGCTGATCGCCAAGAAGCAGTCCTAGGGCCGCCGCTTTCTCGATGCGGGAGGCTGAGGTGCGGCACCTGCTCGTCGCCGGCGTGACGACCCGCGCGCTGGCGGTGTCCGCCGCCAGGGCGGGATGGAGGGTGACCGCGGTCGACGCCTTCGGCGACCTCGACCTGCGGGCAGTGGCCACCGTAGCACTCGTGGCGGAGAACGGCGGCATGCGATTCTCCCCCGCCGCGGCGGCTCGCGCCGCTCGCGAGGTCGCGGCCGACTGCGTCGCCTACACATCGAACTTCGAGAATCATCCGGAAGCCGTGGCCTCGCTCGCGCGGGGCCGGCAACTGTTGGGGAATACGCCACACGTGCTCGAGCAGATCCGAAATCCGCTGACCCTGATGCGTGCCCTCCGCCGGCGCGGATTCGCCGTCCCCGACACCCGAGCCAGCGCGCCGCCCCCCATTTCCTCCGAGCGATGGCTGACCAAACCCCGGCGATCCGGGGGCGGGCACGGAACCTCGTCCTGGCGGGGTGGCCCGGTACGCCGCTCGGCCTACCTCCAGGCTCGGATCAGGGGCACGCCGGGATCCATCTCCTTCCTCGCCGATGGCCGCCTGGCGGTCCCGATCGGGCTGTCCCGTCAGCTCGTGGGCGAGGCCGCGTTCGGCACCCATGGCTTCAGGTATTGCGGAAGCCTTCTCGCCGGCGGGAGAGCCCCACTCTTCCATCGGGCCGGTGAGGTGGCGGCGACGGCGACGGCGCTGGCCGCCGCGGTGACCGAGGAGTTCGGGCTGGTGGGACTCAACGGACTCGACTTCGTCGCCCGGGACGGCATTCCCTACCCGATCGAGGTCAATCCCCGATACTCGGCGTCGATGGAGCTGGTCGAGCGAGCGCTGGTACCTCGTGTCTCCCTCTTCCGCCTC
>Ga0326597_10005392_pt1 | contig 17772 bp, 24 predicted proteins | sample RVTome_12_FD_203789 | JGI IMG/M metagenome (GOLD analysis project Ga0326597, IMG submission 203789) | Soil microbial communities from uranium-contaminated site in the Upper Colorado River Basin, Wyoming, United States - RVT100D185 | ecosystem: Environmental > Terrestrial > Soil > Contaminated >... | reverse complement strand
ACCCTGACTCCCTCGTCAGATCGAGGACGGGCCTCTCGAGAATCTCCGCCGCCCGAAAAGGCTGATTTGCTTTTCCATAGGCCTGCGCTGCCTCGACGATGCGCCCGGCCTTTTCATGAAACGTTCACGAGCTGGCCCAGCAGGTTCGTCGACGAGCGAAACATGTCGAGCGGCCGCTCGACGCCGAAGACGAGAGCCGCGCCTTTGAGAGGAAGTCCGGGTGCCGAGAGCAGGATCGCGAGGTTGACGAAACCCGCCGCCGGGATCGAGGCCACCGCGAGCGCCGCGAGCATCGCCGTCGCGATCAGAGTCAGGGAAGAGGTGCAATCTTTCCGATCGACTGCAGGTGCTCGGCGCGCTTCCATGCGGACTTCAGTTCCTCTCGATGCAGGGATGCCCATTCCATCACCATGCCCAGTGCTCGCGGTGGCAGGCTCCCTTCGATCACGTCGAGAGTCTCGATCGCCACAAGCATCTCATGCTCCGCGTAGATTGCGTGGAAATGCGCCGGCTGGTGTTCCTTGTGGAACATCCGAATGACGATTCCATAGAAGCGGCTCAGCTCAGGCATCGACGTCGGACGTCTTGAGTCTTGGAAACACAGAGTCCGGGGTTTTCCCGGTCAGCTCCATGTAGAGAGCGTCCGCACAAAGCTCCATATCCTCACCCCACGTGACCCATCGGCCCTCGGTCACGCGAACGGTTTCGAAAACCCGCTGGTCCTCGAGCGCCCGGAAAACTCCTTTTCCCACGATACCAGAAAGGTCGACCTCGCCCTCGGCGCCATCTTTATAGCGGAGCCACAAGCGATGGCCGGGCAGAGCCCTTATGGCAACGATCTCGAGCACGTTTGACCCACCACGTTTGGCATTGTAGGGCAAAGTAAACCCAAAGCACCACCGCTCATCGGGCGACGCAGCTTCCATCGACCGTCGATCCGGCGGGAGAGGAGATGGCCCGGCGGATTGGCGCGATGTTCGGCCTTCGCAGCCCCCAAGGAACTGATGACGACATCCTCTTCGAATACGCCGCAACAAACAGTCGCGTCTTCGTGACGACCGACGAAGACGTCCCAGGTATCGGCGACCATTGGCTTCGAAAAGAACGGCCGTTCAGGGGGCTCATCTACTGGCCGCCCAAACACCACAGGCGAATGAGCGACGGAGATTTCATCCGCAAGATCGAGGGCTCGCAGACCAGGACGACCCCCTTCGCTTACCCCATCGTCCACATCAAGCCCCGCGAGTAGCGATCCCTTCGGAGAACATCTTTTCTTCTTAAGTCAGTTTGTCAGCGGAAGGACGAAGCTCGCGACTCGAGGCGAGATTCCCATTTCCGTCTCCATGCTCGTGAGCGACACGGGAAGTGCCGCTTCGGTGGAACAGGTCGCGAAGGCGATGAGGTGGGGAGGCCGTGCCGCCTCGATGAACCGGCGGATTCTCCCTCGCGCCGCCATGAACTTGCCATCAAATCGGCAAAATGTATAGAACATACACAAGTGTAGGAGAAATGCAGTGCCCACAACGCAGGTGTCGCTCATCTCTCGGAAGAGACCAAGGCTCGTCTGGACCGATTCGTGCGCAGGACACGAGCACGGGTGATCGAAGACGCCTTGCTGCAGCACCTTCAAGCGCTGGAAGAGCTTCCGGCAGAGGCGATCGTGCTAGCTCGGATCGTCTTGAGTGCTTCTAGCGCGGAGCGCGTGCGGGAGATGATCGCTCGTCCTCCCGAACCCACGAAAGAGATGAAGCGTCTCTTCGATGCCGTTGAGATCCGGGCCCTCGAACGCACCGACGATCGACAAGCTTTCCTCTCCGGAGACGAGGCGCTCGATGAATCCGCTCGCGAGCTCGGTCTTGGAAAAGCACTCCTTCCGGTTCGCCATCGAGATCGCCGAGAAGAGGATGACGGAGCTCGGATGCGTCGGTGTGGTCGTCGATGCCAAAAATGGGGCGGGAAGGATTCTACGAGCGGTGTGGGTTCGTGCCATTGGATGTGCTCGACGGAACGACTGCGCAACGACCCGAGCCCATCCCGATGTTCCTCGCACTCGGTTCTGTCCCGAGACCAAGATGAAGGTGGTGTCACTGGGAGGTTGGCGAGCCATGTCTCTCACCCACCCTTCGACTCGCATTTCCCGATCGATATAGTCCGGAGCCAACCCTGCGTCTGGCCATGGACTGGTCAACGAGGGGTGTAGTCATTACAATGGGTATTAAAACGACCATCGAGGAGAATCCATGGAGTTAGGGCAATACGTTTCCGTGAGCAAAGCGAAGAGCCAGCTGCTGCGTCTCATTCGGGAGATCGAGCAGCGCCAGGAACCCGTCGCTCTCACCCGAGATGGAGTGCCGGCTGCCGTTCTTCTCAGCATGGAGCAGTTTCAAGGGCTCTTGGAAACGCTCGAGATCCTGGCAGATTCGAAGACGATGCGCGGGCTGAGGCGTTCGCTCCAGCAGGCGGAGAAACGGCAGTGGGTGTCGAGCGACGAGGTCTTTGGTAAAGAAACCAGGTGAGGGTATACCGGGTTCGCTATACACCCGAGGCGGCCAGGCGGATAGGGAAACTTCATCCCGACATCAAGAAACAGATCCGGGCCGCGGCCGACCGTTCGGCACAATCGCCCCTCGAAGGCCACGCTTTGCAGGCGGAACTAGCCGGGTTGCGATCCTACCGTGTCGGAAGGTATCGCGTCATCTATCGCATCAATGATGCCGGGCGCGCGATCGAAATCTTGCTAGCCGGCCCCCGCCGCGACATCTACGAAGAGCTCCGAAGGAGTCTTTTGCGGGATCGTTCTCGTGGTGGCGGTTGAGGCGCACTCGCTAATCGGCACGTAAGGATACGCCGATTCTCGGTTGACACCCTGGTCGTTGTGGTTTACACCGAGCGTCCGGATGACGCCGTTCCTAGTTACGTTAGTTGAAGATACTCCGCGCCCGTTCCGCGATATCGACGGGATGAACCCACTCGACCTCGATTTCGCCGATCCGCTCCCGAGAGCTTAAACCCGTGTTCACCAGAAAGAGTCGTTTCGGTGAGTACGCCTCGGCGAAGCTTCTCGCGGCGCGTGGAAGGGTCTTTCTTCGCAGCCGTTCGGCCTTCACCTCGACCGCCACGACCACATCGCCTCGCACCAACACGAAATCGACCTCGGCGCCGGAGGAGCTTCTCCAAAAGTGAAGGCTCGCGCCGTCAGGAAGGCTCTTCCAGAGCTCCGTGAAAACCCAGTTCTCGAGAGCCGCTCCCTTGTCGACGCGGACGTCGAGGGGCTTGAAGTCGTGCACCAGCCGGTTGCGAATCCCGTTGTCGACGAAGAAGAGCTTCGGTGTGCTCGTAACTTCGGATCGCTTTCCTCCGGCAAAGGGGGGCAGTACCGAGACGATGTGACCCGACTCCAGGATCTCGAGGTAGGAGGCGACGGTGTCGCGGCTCACTCCAAGAATCGAGGACCACTCCGAGAGGTTGATGCGGTTTCCCGCCTGCGACGCCGCCAGTCGAAGGAGACGGCGAAACGCGTCGGGCCGAGCGATACGGAAGAGGTCGCTCGCGTCACGGAGAAGCATCGCCTCCACGAGATCGGTGAGGAGAGTCTCCGGCGTCTCGCTGAGCCACACCGAAGGATAACCTCCGATCGTCACGTGACGAGAGAAACGCTCCTCCGCAAGTCGACTTCGAATGGCATCGGGCTTCCCCGAGAGGTCCTGGAGAACTTCCGACAGAGTGAACGGAAGGAGCCGCGTGCGCGTCGCTCGACCCGCGAGGGACTCCCTGGTTTGCGCGCGCAAGTGAAATGACGAGCTTCCCGTCACGAGAATGGGAACTCCCAGCTTCCGGTCGACGAGCCCCTTCAGAAAGAGACCCGCCTCCTCCAGGTGTTGTGCCTCCTCGAAGAAAAGAGTCACGGGGTGGTCGACGAGACCGTCCAGGTCTCCCAGGAAGAGCGGAGCGGACCGGCACCACTCGCGGACGAGATATTGCTCGCAGTCGACGAAGAGTGCAGGCTCTCCGGCATCGGCGAGGTGGCGCCAGATCGCGGTCGACTTTCCCGCTTGTCGCGGCCCCACGACGAGATGCGCTCGGTCTTTCTCGCGCCAGCGGCTTTCGGAGCGCTCTGCGGCCTCTCTCGGAATATAAGGGTCCGGCAGTCGCGACTGGAGCCAGTCGCGAACGCGACCGGGGTCCGAGAGCCACGGGTTGTCGCGCTCCAGAATACCCTGAATATCGCGATCCACAACAGCAGTTTACCCTGTAGATTTATGGACAACAAGCGCAAAATACAGGGTTAACTTCGGTTTGTCCTATCTCTCTCCTCTCCTCGGGATTCTCCGCCACCTTTGTTCTTGTGCTGTTCCGCGACGCGGCGACACCCACGCGGGGTGTGCCGGGCTGGATCTTCTCATCGTTCGGGGACGCCGGCGCCTCGGTTCAACGGTGGCGGCCAAGGTGACCCGCAGCTCTCTCCCGAATCTCAAACGGATGTGGATTGCGCCCGTCGCGGACCAAAAAAGGCCTTGCCCCCTGGGGAACGACAAAATCTCCCCTGCCGACTGGAACCTTTCCGCCGGAGACTTCGCGAGACAGTGCGCGACGAGCTTCTCGAGGGCCTCAAGAACGTCCGGTGCGACGCTCCGAAGAGGAGGCGCCGGGGGTATGGATGTGATTGGTAGAAGAGGTCTCCCTCCGTAAAGGGAGCCCTTCCCGCCGCAAGCTCGCAGAGAGTCGCTAAGAGAGAGTAGAGGTCGGAATCGAACCGGACCCCTTCATGGCGCCCCCGCACCTGGGTCACGAGGCCATAGATCGAAACCGTCTCGCCGCTCGGAAGCGTTGACTCCATTGCGATGACGTCGCCGAGCTGGAGGAACTCGCCCTCGGCCACCGCCGCCCACAACTCGAGCGGCGTCGAGTCCTCGGTCCCGATGACTCTTCCTGCGATCACTTCGCGGGCTCACGTTTCGGCGCGAGTATGGAAGAGGCCCGCCGGCCATCAAGACACGCCTTCCGTTACCGTCGCTCGGAAGCGTCCGCTGTAGCCGGCAAAGGGGGGCAGTACCGAGACGATGACCCGACTCCAGGATCTCGAGGTAGGAGGCGACGGTGTGGTGGCCCAGTCCCAGAATCGGACCCCTCCGAGAGGTTGATGCGGGTCCCCGCCTTCGACGCCGCCAGTCGAAGGAGACGGCGAAACTCGTCAGGCCGAGCGATACGGAAGAGGTCGCTCGCGTCACGGAGAAGGATCGCCACCACAAGACCGGTGAGAAGAGTCTCCGGCGTCTCGCTGAGCCACACCGAAGGACAGCTTCCGATCGTCACGCGACGAGAGAAACGCTCCTCAGCAGGCCAATTTCGAATAGCATCGGGCTTCCCCGAGAGATCGATTTGAGCCGCGCTGGGCTCGACTCTGCGGGGGACCGTGACATATAGACCGCGGCGCACCCGCAAACCGCCCCCCTCGCGGTGTGATGAGCGAGAAGGATTGCGGCTCGTGAAGGGAGTTCGTGTGCCGTGTTAGAATATCCACTGAGGTCAGGCGATGGTAATAGCGGTCAAGGCGATCTACGAGGACGGCGTCTTCAAACCCAAGGAGCCTCTCCAACTTGAGGAGCGAACCGAGGTTGAGGTCTTGATCCCCACGACCGCGCAGCCAGAGGACGACGATCCCACGGGCTGGACTGCGGCCGACGAACTGATAGGCTTCATCAAAGATGGACTCAAGGAGCCCGTGGGGGAGCAGCACGACAAGCATCTTTACCGCCGGTGATCTTCGTCGACACAAGCTTCTTCTATCCCCTGTTCTCGGAGAACGACGTCGATCACAAGCGTGTCCGGGAAGTGTTGGAGGCCTATCGTGGACGCCGACTGGCCGACCTTTTCCTAACGACGAACTACGTGGTCTCCGAGACCATCACCCTCATTCGCACGACACCGCCCAGGAGCCACGCGTGCGGTGAAGGCCGGCGAACGACTCTTCAGCGGGAAGCCTCGCGCGCATCCACCGGGCAAGCGCTGAAGAGGAGCGTGCAGCCTTCGAATATCTGAAGCGTTACCAGGATAAGGATTACAGCTTCGTCGATTGCGTGAGCTTCGTCCTGATGGAGAAGCTCGCCATCCGGGAAGCTCTGGCGGTGGACGCGGATTTCACGCACCGTTTCATCGCCCGCCCCGGCCCCAGCCAAAAGTAGCGGCGGCTCCACTGCTTCAGAGAGACGTCTCTACTCCGCCACCGAGCCGAACACGCAGTGGTTGAAGGAGTTCGTCCCCCGATCCTGGAAGCCCTTCTCCTCTGGTCCAGCCGTTCAAACGCTCCCCCATCGTAGTGGCGCCCGTTTCGAATTTCGTAACCCCAGGAAGGAAACGTCTCGTTCATCAAGACGGCGGTCAAGGAATCGAGAGGGGGACTCTCGCGGATATTACCACTTTCCCGAAAGCCCCCGCGTTCCCCGCCTCCTCGTCGATGGCCTCTGCGACCTTCTGAATGTGCTCGGCGTAAGCGGCGAGCTTCCCCAGCCGTGCCCGCCGGTAGTAGGAGAGGTAGGCGGGTTGTCCTCGGCGAGGGTGGCCGGGAGCGGAGCGGCGCTGTCGTTGGGAGTTCGCGTTCGGGGATGCGTATGCTTGGGCAGGCGGTGGACTTCGCCAACGTCCCCGTCAATCAGCGGCAGACTTCGTGCTCACCACCTATTAGGTGAAGTAAACGCACGAGGGTCCGCTGTTGGGCGCAGGTCCTTGGGCATCGTTTCGCGCGAATTGAAGGGCGTTGGAAGGTTCGTCTTGTTCCTCTAGAGCCTCGCACTTTCGGAGTAGATCGCCGATGCTCATCTTCTGGTAGTGCTCTCGATCCCAGGTAACCAGTCGGAAACGCCGACCCTCGCTGAGCCATCGATTCGCAACTTCCATAGCTGGCCGGTCGTTCGAAACGAGAACGCGATTCTCCTTAAGGGCCGGCGCAAGAACAAGTCTACATTTTCCAAGCGGGTTTGACGGTGTAGTTCCAGACCGCTCTTTGCGGTCGCGGACGGAGTCGTGGTTGTCGCTGGCAAAGGATTCCCCGAGAATCCGATGGTCGGTCAGATTCTCCCGGGCGCCGGGAAGTGCAACACCCAGCGCTGCGATGGAATGTCGCCCCCCTGTACTGGAAACGACTTCCCAGGATCGGGAAACCCGATCGTGCTCCTCCACGACAACGGCGAGTTCAGCACGCTCGCGCACATGACGACCGGCCCGAACGACCTCGTGGACTGCAGCGACATGGTTTTGCAGGGTGTTCAGATCGGCACCGTCGGAAACGTCGGCACGACCACGGCGCCCCACCTCCATTACTCGCCTCTGAACACACCGAGCCCCGAGGACCCCGGGGCCCGCAGCTTTCCCATGTACTTCAACAACATCAAATTCGCATCGCCCGGGTTCAGCCCTCGAAGGCAGCTCGACGTAGCCATGTTCTCGGGAACCGAGTGGGTGGTTCTGGATCCTCCCCTACCGCTTCCGGCGAATTCCCCTTCCGGTCCGGGGTTGGTGAACGAGATCGAGCCGAACGACACCCTCGGGAGCCACCAGGCCAATGCCCTGGGGACGACGGTTCAAGCGAGCCTCGCCGTCGGCGATCTAGCCGTTCGAGGCGACGGCATCGAGGTCGTCTATCGGATCGACCTCGGCTCACCGGAATCACTCCGAATCGACCTCTCGAGCCCATCGGGGCCAGAACCTGGACTTCTACGTCCTCACCGAGGACCTTCGCGTCCTCAACGAGACCCATCAGGGAACGTCCCCGGGAGCGACGGAACGAGTCTGCCTCGAGCTCGTTCCCGGCCCCTGTCGACAAACGCCGACCCCACGCGAACGGAGAACGCCCCTTACGATCTCGGCGTCGCGAGCGACCCCCATGACCAGCTCTTCAAGGAGTTCCTGCACGAGTTCCTGCGGGATTTTCTGAAGCTCTTCTATCCCGAAGTCGAAGCCCGGCTCGATTTCGGGACGCTCCGTTTCCCGTATCGACGATTGCGACCCAAACGCTGTCGCCCCGGTTTTCGGTCGCGGATGAGCCTGGCGCGGATCCGTTTCTCCCCAGGCGCTGTCGAGCTCGAGGTCGATGGCCTGGACTTCCCCCCCCGCTTTCGACAACGGTGACCCTGGGATTCCGGCGAAGTCCGTCGAGGGCAGAGGAGCCAATCGCTAATCCGGCTTGATGTGGACGATCGGGTAGTCGGGGTCGAAGGGTTGGTCTTCTCGGGCCAGGGCCTCGAAGTTCTCCACGAACCACCCAATCCTCATTCGCTCGTGAAGCCTCTGAGGCCACTCGACCACCCAGGAAACGATCGGCCCTCCTCGAGCCACCGGTGAGCGATGGCCTTCATAGGTTCGTCGTTGGTCACGACGACCCGGCCTTCCTTGGCAGCGTGCTCGAAGTGGATATCGTCATCGGTGCCTTCGGGAAAAACATCCAGGGCACGGAGAACATCCCAGCCAGCTCGGCGCTTTGACGAGCGGTCCCTTGATGTTTTCGTCGGTGTATAAGGGGAACTGGCCAGCCACTATCGCGAGCCGCTCGAAGCTCGCTTCTTCAGAAACTCCGCTTTCTCGCGCTCGAACCTTTCTGCCCACTCCTCGTCGCTTTTCATCTCACTCTCGATTTCCTCGCGGTTCTCGTAGTAGTAGGACAAAGCGGCGTGGATCTGCGCCAGATTCAAAAACTCGTAATCCTCGAGCATCTGCTCGGGCGTCAAACCCCAACGGTGCATGTATGCGATGTCCATCACCCGCACTCGCCGCCCGTCGATCGTCGCCTTGCCCCCGCACACCCCCGGGATCTTCGTGATGTGCGAGTACACGTAGTGCTCGGGCCTGATGAGCAGGTTCTTGTTCGTGGTCGCGGCCATTTCAAATTTATTCTATCGCTTAACCCGTTGCCTCGGCCATGCTGATGTCTCCAATTGCCGGCGTCCGCCGCCCGTGGGGGTCCCTGGGGATGCCTTTGCCCACCTCTCCAGAGATTCTCGGAAAGTTTAACTGGGGGTCCATCTCCTCGGATGGGGAGGGACGAAGATGGTGCTTCACGACCCGGTCGTCCGGCTGCCTCCGAGGGCTCTTTCCCAAAAAGACCCAACTCGTAGCCCAGCCCAGGGAGGTTTCCGGTCCGATTTGTCGTCTCGTTCTTCCAGAGGAAGAATGTGGCGGAAACCCGGGAACACCGCATTGGCCATCGCCTCCACCCGCTCGAACTGGGTGGATGCGGGAAGCGGGATGCCCGCCCACTTCTGCCACTGTGTGAGGCGATGGTGAGGCATGCCCAGCGCATTCAGCACGGAAAGGACCGCATCCACACTCGGATGGTACTTGGAGCCGTGGGCCTGAGGCGGGAGCGGTGCGGGGAACGTTTTCTGGCAGCCAGCGCACCGCGGCACCTGGCGCTCATCGATCGTCGCCTGGACGGGCGGCTGTGCCTTCAGCGCAACATCCTGGTTCGCGACCCCGGTATCGTACAGCTTGCCTCGGCAGAGCGGCTCGGGGCACGGATCTCCTGCTTTGAGGTTCGGATGTTCCACCGCCACGCGCTCGGCGGAAGGGTAGTCGTCGACTCCGTGGCGTCCGTGGCCTTTCTTCTTCTCTTTTGAGTTTCGACGTTGTCACAGAGGGGGACGCTCGGTTGTGGCCTTGGCGGCACCTCGGCGATAGCGACATCGGACGAAGTGGCGAACAGCCTCGAGCAAGACGGGCAGTGCATCCACGGGCAGCTCCTGTCCAGCGCTCTTTCAATCGCAGCATTTCGGCGGAGTCGATCTTCATGGCGTAACCCCGAGCTTTCGACGAAAGTCCCGCTCGAGCGGCAAGACCAAGCACGTTTTCACTGGCTCCGCTGCCCTCTTGTGGCGGTCCATGCGCCCTCGACCCGAAGTCGGACCCACCTCGACCCAGTTCGCTGCTCGATAGCACGTCCTCTCGTATCGTTCCCTCTCGACGAAGGTCTCGAGCAGAACCGGCCTCACTCCATAGGCCTCCTCCCAATCATCCACCACCACTCGCGCTGCCAGCGACAGCACGTGGCTCGCAAGTCCCTTGATCGAAAACCACGGCAGGATCAGGAACCGACTGTTGTTGACCACCCGAGGAAGGTTCTTCTGACGCGTCGCGTCATCCCAGCCAATGTAGCGATCCCGCGACTGAAGCCACCGCGCCGCCGAAGAGAACTGCACACACCCACAGAGCTCCCGCTCAGGCCTCGAGGCCCAAACCAGGTAGCGAAGGTGCCCGCCAAACGCCACCTTGTGGCCCAGGTAGTGATAACGCTCGACCAGCTCCCTCCACAGAGCTCGTTCTTCCGCGTTGCCTACCAAGCCCAGCTCGACCGGTGCTACGTCCGATAACTCCCCTTCCAGAGCTCCCGCTCCCGCCCAGCTTCGGTGTAGCCGATGCTCGTCCAGCCTCGGGGGACGCTGCTCTCGCCGGGGCGGCAGCTTTACCAGACCCTTTCCTTCGAGCAACTCCAGGTACTCGTAGCATTCCCGAGCCTTCAGCTTTCCGTTCGCCCGAACCCACCCCAGCGCCTCACAGATCGTGCGCGCCAGCTCGTGCCGAGACAGCCCGCAAGAGTCGATGATCTCGCTCAGCACGCTCCATTCATCCTCGGTAACGGGTCGTGCCGCAGTAGGGGGGTTGATCGGCCTGCCTACCAAACGCCGAGCTTCGTGCCTTGGGTCACTGCATTCCTCCCAAGGCTGAGACTATACAAGTCGTCTGGGGGAGGTTTGTCCAGTTCTTTTTTTTCTCGGCCCTCCGCCGACGAGAAACGAGCTACAGGCGCCTCAGTTGAAAGAAAACGATTCTCGTCGTTCTCACGCATGCTTGCCGAAGGGACACCCAAGGACTCCTGCCGGGTCCCAGAGAACTCAGCGTTTGAAGGGCTTCTTCGCTGAACGGGTGTGGTGCGACTTGCTGCCGTCGCCTTCGAGGTCGAGCTAGTCCGGTGGAGGGCCGAGCGCCTTCGCGCTCGGAAAGAAGAACGAGGGGACGCCTTCGTCATCGAGGGCGGGCCCCTGGAGGCCCACGCCACCCGCCCAAATGGGCTTGAATCTCTTGGCGCTGCCGCCGAGCGCGAGCCCCGTCTCGGTCAGGTTCACGCCGTTGCGGTTGACGGCGGAAACGACGAGATCATAGCCACCGCCTCCCGTGCAGAGCTGGCCCGTGAGCGTATTGGTCGCGTTCGAGGGATGGCTATAGATGACGATTGTGTGGGGGTTCCCCAGACCGCAGGCGAGGTCGACGACTTGCGGGCAAACGTAGCCGCAGACCGAGTCGTAACTGCAATCCATATCCTCGTCGCCGAGGGCGAGCAAGTTGCCCTTTTGGTCAGCGATCTCGAAGCGGAGATTCAGATTCGACGTCCCGTTTCCATTGTCGTTCTTCGTATCGACCGCGAGCGAGACCGATCCCCCGGGCGGGCAAGTGAATTTCCACAAATCTCCCACGATACCCTCATTGTAGTCTCCGCTCGGAATGTAATTCGTGCGAATTACCTCTGAGCTGAAAACCACCGCCGCGGAGAGGATGAGCGCGGCGAGACTTGCTCCGCTAGCGAGACGGGAGTACACGTCGAAGCCTCCTTCCGCACAGGTTATCACAAAGGCGCGGCGCAACGGAATGTGAGGCACACAGAAGGCGAACCGAGTGCGCTTGGAAATCGACGGCCGCCTTTCGCTATACTGCGTCCTGTTGGGGGTAACCGTGAAGAACCGGATTCCGCTTGCCGGGGTGACAATGGGTTTCCTGCTCTCGGCAGCGCTCTTCGCGCAGACTCCCGACGACGCCGCGTTTCGCAGCAACTGGATTCCAAGCGGCGGCTACTCGGACGGCGCTATCGGGGACCTGTGGACCTTCAACTGCCCGCCCAAGGGAAGCGTGTCTATTTGGGTCGACACCATAGACGACACGGGCAACGGTCAATCGAACGTCGATCCTGCGATCGAGGTCGTGGATAGGCTCGGCCACCTCGTCGCCCTGGCAAACAACAACGCGTCGTGCACCAATACTCCCGTCTGCGCAAACTCCCCATCGCCGTGCGCGCGCGTACTCCGCGCCCTCTGTGGAACAGGAAACCCGCACTCCATCGTGGTCTATAGCACGCCCCTGACAATTTGCACCGGGGGAGGCGGATACAAGCTCTGGGTGGCCACCAAGACAAGGCTGGGAAAACTGACTCCTTCGAGCGCAATCGGGCTCGGTGGCGGCGCCATACGCATCACGCCGACCTGGGCGCGCGACATCCCCAGGATCCCACCGGCCCTCGATAACGAGGGCGTGCCGTCGTTCGCTTTTCCCGGCGCGCAAACATTCGGAGCCGGGTCGTCACCGACCCCGCACTCGGTCACGCTGCAATGGGACCCAAGCACGTCGCCCGAGGTCGAAGGGTATCGCGTCTACTACGGAATCGGCAGCAGGCTCTATACGGTCATCGAAGACGTCGGCAATCGAACGGCTCACACGTTCATCGGCCTCGAGCCGGGCAAGACCTATTTCTTCACGGTGACCGCGTACGCGAATTCGGGTGCCGTCCAGAGTACCTTCTCCAACGAGGTCAGCGTTACCATCCCAGATCCCTGAGTCGCTCGAAGCGAGGGCCATCCTCCCTGCATGACTGCCTCTTCGCATTACGGCCCGGAATTGACCCCGTCTCGCGCGACATGTTACCGTTTAGCTTTCTCCGGGCAAAATCGTCGACGTTGTTTCGTTGTTCGATGGATACGAGTGCGCCGGCCATGCGCGATATCGGTGCCAAGTAGCATGGAGATTCTTCTCGTCCTTTACTGCATCGACGTCGTTGTTCTGTCGGCCTACGCGCTCCACGCCGGGACACTGTTGTTGCTGCGAGTCAAATCTCGTCGTCCCTGGTTCTTTGAACGCATGAAGGGCGAGTCCGCTCGGCCAGACGTCACCGACGAAGACCTCCCGTCGGTCACCGTCCAGATCCCGGTGTTCAACGAGTGTTACGTCATCGAGCGCGCGATTCTCGCGGCCTCCCTCCTCGACTATCCGGGCGACCGCGTGCAGATCCAGATCCTCGACGACTCGACCGACGAAACCCATGCGATAGCCCGAGACCTGGCCGAGGCCTTGCGCACCAGGGGCGTCGACGTCGAGGTCCTGCATCGGTCTTCCCGGATAGGCTACAAGGCGGGCGCGCTCGCCGCGGCTATGCCGCGTGCGCGCGGAGAGTTCGTCGCCGTGCTCGATGCGGATTTCGTCCCTCCTCCCGGATGGCTTCGGGAAATTTTCGGCTCGCTCCGGGTCTTCGATGACCCCAAGGTTGGTTTCGTTCAGTCCCGATGGGCGTACCACAACCGGGAAACGAGCGCGCTCACCCGCGGTCAGGCCATCCTGCTCGACAAGCATTTCTTCATCGAGCAGCCCGCACGCTACCACAGCGATTTGTTTTTCAACTTCAACGGCTCGGGCGGTATCTGGAGAACGACCTGCCTCGTCGACGCCGGAGGATGGCAGGACGACACGCTTACTGAAGACCTGGACTTGAGCTATCGGGCCCAATTGAGAGGGTGGCGCGGCGTCTACCTGGAAAACGAGAGCGTTCCTTCCGAGCTTCCTTCGACCCTGGTGGCGTTCAAGCGACAGCAACGACGGTGGGCGCGCGGTTCGACTCAAACCGCACGGAAACTGGCGGGGCGAATCCTGAGCTCGCAAGCGAGCTTCGGTCAGAAGCTGGCCTCCGGCTTGCACCTCACGAGCTATTTCTTCCAGCCGTTTCTGCTCGGATTCGTTTTGCTATGGCCTCGAGTCGTGCTGGCCGATTCCCCCCCGTCCGGCGGCTACGTTCCCGTTTGGCTTCACCTGCTCGCCACCACCCTCGTGCTGGCCTCGGTTGCACTCGTCGCGGCGCACTGGACCGAGCGGCGGAGGTTCGCCGGCTTCGCGTCGGACCTGCTCGTCGCACTGGCCCTTGCGGTGGGCACCTCATTTTCGAATACCGTTGCCGTTTTTCAAGGCCTTGTGTCCTCGCGGCCGGGAGAGTTCGAAAGAACCCCGAAGAATGCGGCGGAGGCCTGGAAGGCCGGCTACGGTTGTTACGATCTGAGGTGGGACTCGACGGTGCTGGGAGAGGTGGCAATGGCCGGGTACGGGCTTTGGGCAGTCACCGGTCTCTGGCTGGGCGGCTTCTTCCTTTCTGCCCTGGCGATGGCGTTCTATGCGCTGGCGTACGGGGTTTTCGCCTGGAGTCAATTGGTGCGCCTCTTTTCCATGCCCGTGCGCTCCGCATTTTCGTCTGCTGCAGCGGTTCAATCGCGCGCCACAAGCGGCCATCGGTGAGCGACCAGCGGGGCCGTCCGAGCCTCTCCTCCGGTTCGTTCCTCATCGGCCTGACCCTGGTCGCGAGCGTCGTGCCTTTGGGGATTCTTCTTTCCCGCTCCGCCTTTCCCCCCGGCGCCGATCCCGGACACATGCTGGGGCTCTCTTATGCTCTCGAGGGAAACGGACCCGAGGGCCCACTCAAGTATCCACCCGCTCTTCCCTTCGCGATGCTCCTTCTGCGGCGCCTCTGCGGAGAGGATACGGAGCGGCTGTTCGGTCTCATCAAAGCCCTGGGCATCCTTCTCCTCCTGTTCGAGGCGCTCGGCCTGGGAGCCTACGCGGGTGCGACCGCCGGCCGCAGAGCGGGAGTGTGGACCTTCGCGTTCGCTGCCCTCAACCCGAACGGCTGGAACCAGCTCTGGTGGGGTGGCTACGCTCAGTTCGCCGGCGTGGGCGCCGGCGCCTTGGCCCTGGCCCTTCTTCATAAAGGATTGGCGGCGCCGCCGGGCGAGGGGAACGGGCTCCGGAGCGGAGCGGCGTTCCTCTTTGGAGGGGTGGCGCTGTCCCACCTCTACAGCGTCCCCTTCTTCCTGGGTGCAGCGGTTTGCCTCTTTCTGCTGCGCGCTTTCAGGAGCTCGGCCCGCGCCGTGGCTTCGAGAGCTCTCGCGGTGGCGCTTTTTTCGGGAGTCGTCGCCGTTCCCGCCGTTCCCGCCTATTCCAACATCGCCGATGCCGTTGACGCCCCGCCCTGGGACCCGCAGCTCCTCTTCCAGAGCTACCAGGTGGCGCTCGCCGAAGTCGGGCAAGGCATCTACTACCATCCCGCAGTGAACGGCCTCATGTTCCTCGCTTTCGCTCTCGCGATCGCGACAGGTCGAGAAAAGCGCGCTCCGTGGCCGCAGAGCCTGTTGCCGTGCTTGCTTCCCTTTGCAGTGGGTTCGCTCCTCCTGTTCGCGTTGACCCCACCCCTCCATGTCGCCAGGGCGGGAACGTTCCTCTGCCACGGCGTGGTCATCCTGATGGGTACGACTCTGGGTCAACGTCGGGAAGAGAAGCTTCCTCGGGCCCTCATCCTGGTCCTCGCTCTCACGCCGTTCGTCGACTACCGCGATCTCTCGGCACAGCACTCGCACTACGCTCCACTGGGACTCATCGAGGCGGAAGCAATGCGCGATCTCGGACGAACCGCGAAAGGTCGGGTCTGGGTGGTTTCACCGAGTCCGAACCTCGACGGCTGGTGGTTTCAGGGGCTCACCGGCCGCTCCACGCTGATTGGAGACCGACTCCGTTGGTACATGTACAGCGAGGAGCGAAAGAGAAGCGTCGACGCCCAAACGATGCTTCATGCGTCACGAGTGCTGGACGGAGAGGCTCTGAAGCTCCTGCGCCATCCCGGGAGAACGTCCCTTTGGGTCCACGACCGCGAGGAGTACTACCCTCTTCTTCAACTACGATTAGACTCGCCCGAGGAAACCAGTTCCGTCGTCACGGAGGCGGAGGGGAGCGCTCAGGGGTTCACCCTGAGATGGCGAGCCGAGAGCGATCTGGTTGTCCTGATCGAGCCCTTTCCCGGGGTCCGAGCTCGTCGCGTCGCGCGCCGCGATCAAAGCCTGACGTTCGAACTGGAGTTCCTTTACGAGCCGTTCCGCTCTCGTGGAATGGCCCGTACGGTCGAGCTCGACGTGAAGCCTCTCCTTTCGGAGGAAGTCGCCATAGAACGAGAGGATGACCGAGTCCTGATTCGGACCCAGAGCGAACCGGCGCTCGGCCTGGAACTTAACGGTCGGGTCGCAGGGCTCACTCCGACAACCTGGCGGTCGCGCAGCCGAAGCGATTTGATGGATCGTTGGGACGTGACCCATGTGCTCGTGCGCGACCAACCGGACGCGGCGTCCCGTTTCGAAGACGATAGATCCTTCGAGCTTCTCTGGAAGTCGGGGCAGCTTTCCGCATACCGCGTCCGCCGAGAGTGAAAAATTTCGGTCTAGCGTGTGATTTTCCCCACGTTTTTGAACTCGCCCGTTGTTATAGAATCCAACTAAGCATTCGGCAATCAAAATTTACGCATGAATCGTCTGCTGGCATGAGTTTTGCGTGATCGTTGGTTCGCAAAACGGTTCGAACAACTAAGGCCCCAACCAGGGCTCAGGTTTTAGAGGTGCCAATGAAACCTGTCCTGCTTCGTTGTGTCGTCGTCGCTGTCGCCGTCGCTCTACCACTCCCGGCGGCCTCGCAATCTCTCGCCGAAGTTGCCCGAAAGGAAAGGGAACGTCGTCGCCAGATTCAAGCCGCTCGGTCGCAGGTAGACGCGGGCAAAGAACGCGCGTCGCCGAGCAAGCCCGTTACCAAGAGCGCGGCCACCCGCACCGCAACAAAGCACCCCGCGAAGGCCGACGCCACCGGCGCCCCGCCGGTTCGAACCGTTCCGACTGCGGCCTCTCCCGGCGTTGCGACCCTGCCCGCCGTCTACGTGGAAGAGTCCGGTGTGACGCCGGTCGTCGAGCGCGACGCTCTGGCCGCGAAGGCCTCCTTCGCGGTGGACATCGACCACGGGCTCGCGCAGCGCGACTCAGCCGAGCTCGAGGCGCTGCTGGCCCTGGCGAACAACTACGCTCGAAGCGGCGACTACGAGGCGGCGCGGGCGGAGTACAAGAGCGTTCTCGAGCGCAACGCTTCGAACGTGGATGCCCTTGTGGGAGTCGCGCAGACCTATCACTGGGCCGGAGCGGGCGAGCTCGCTCGCGAGTGGTACGAAGACGCGTTGCGGGTCGAGCCGGATAGCACCGCCGCCCAGATCGGTCTGGGATACGTCGAGCTGTGGAGCGAGCCGGCCGCGGCGGAGAGCCGCGCGCAGCGGCTCGAGCAGCGTCTTCCCGGAAATGACGACGTCGAGCGATTGCGGCGTGAGTCCAGGAGCGCGCGAGCGCCGGAAGTCATGCTGTCGTACGACCAGCTCTCCGACAGCAACGGCAACAACCTCGACACCGCATGGATCGAAACAGGCTTTTGGCTGTTCGAAGCCGGGCACCTGCGGATCGGGGCAGCTCGTTATGGTATGGATTTCATTGGCGAGCCCCTCTTCGGCACCCCCGGAAGAGGCTCGATCGGCTCCATGTACGGCGCCCTCTCCGTGTCGGCGGCACCGGGGCAAGCGGTCAACTTTCGTCTGGGAGTCGACCGGAGGGACAACACTTTCGCGGTGACCGACTACGTGGGGATCGGGGGCGTCTCCTGGGAGTTCGGCCTGGGAAGACGATGGGGCGGGAACCTGAGCTTCGACCGCGACAGCTTCCGCTACACGACGCAGGCTCTCGATGAAGGAATCATCTTGAACGCGGCATCGGGGACGGTAACCGGGCGAATTGCGGAGAACTGGGTCGTGGACGGCACCGTCGGCTATTGGGACATCGACGATAACCTCGCTCGAGACAACAGCCGTTTCGACGTGCAGACCGGGATTCGTTACCGCAAGCTGGTGGG
>Ga0326597_10005390_pt1 | contig 17776 bp, 25 predicted proteins | sample RVTome_12_FD_203789 | JGI IMG/M metagenome (GOLD analysis project Ga0326597, IMG submission 203789) | Soil microbial communities from uranium-contaminated site in the Upper Colorado River Basin, Wyoming, United States - RVT100D185 | ecosystem: Environmental > Terrestrial > Soil > Contaminated >... | reverse complement strand
ACAAAAGAAGTTATAGATCACAATTTAATTTTATTTAACGACTACGGGGTTAATTCTATTATGTCTATTATCGGAAACTATCTAGATAAAAACACCGTTCTTTCTTTCTATGACGAAATGAGAATTAACGAGATCCTAGCAGACTTAGGCGACGAACTAGCTAATTTTATTTACTGCAATTATGAAAAAATGGGAGTGGATACAGAGTTTAAAAAAACAAGATTTCAGTTAATAGTTATTAATATTCTTCACGTTACGGAATCCGCATACAGAAGGGCTATAAGGGGTAAGACCATGGAAGACTTAAACAGTTCTAGGATATTTACGCAAATGGATTCTATCGGAACTAGAACACCTATGCCGACGACAAAGAAGTTTAATTTATTTAAGCCTAGTAGTTGGTAAAATTTAAATAGTTCACACTTCTTATTATTGCATGGATAGATTAAAAGAGAGTGAACAAAAAGTTTTACTAGATAAGTATTATTCCATGGGCTTAAACAAGAAACAAGCCTTAGAAAGATTAGAAGTTATTTTAAATTATGTTACTCCCGCTATTTCTCCAACAAATTACCCCTTAATTCTCTACACGAAATAAAAACCTTAAACTTCATTTCCTATGGAAAACTTTAAATACTTCTGTTAACTAATTATTTTAGCTTATATTTAAGTGGTAGAGTTAGGTTAGGCCTAGCGAAACGTTCGGGCTACGCGGCCGTAAATCCGACATGTCTAACCCTCTCCCCCCTTTATTTCTCATGGAAACTATTTAGACTACTGCATTAGAAAAGTATATAAATGAAGTTCACATAATAACCCCATGGTAACCCCTAAAAAAAGAAGTGAACTTGACATAGTATTACATTATCTTTCTATCGGATTTACTAAAGAGAAGATAAGAAAAGAACTTAACCTTAAACCTACTGCCTTAGCTAATCGTCTTCGGAGATTAGAAGATTTAGGCTGCATAGAAAGAAAAGGAAAATATATAATTAATGTCTTACGAAGTTCACATAGTAACCCTAGGGTAACTAGAAACAAAGTTCACAAATCATTTAACAAAAGGGGACATGCACATAACTTTAAAATATACTTTCCAAAGGAAACGAACCTTAAAGAAAAACCAAAAGTAAAGACAGAAGAAAAGCTAAAACAATTAGAAAAGCTAAGCTTCGGATCATTAAAGTTTATCAAAAAGAAATTTACTATCTGGATTAACAAAGACACACTAACTATTTATTCTAACAATTCTTATTATTCAGACAACGCCCTACATTCTAAATTTCAAGCATTAAAAGACGTAGATAATTTAGTTCAAGAATTAAAAGACAGATTCGAGTTTAGGGGAAAATACGGAATAGAAATATTTAGAGAACACTACGGATTAATCTTTAACAAATTTGCTAACTGGTTATTAAAGCAAAAGAAGAAACTTTACGTTCAAGACATGAAAGGCAAAACTATTCTATGGGTGGACGATTCAAGAAAAGACGACGTAGGACTTAAAGAGTTTGAAGCACACGATCCTTTAAAGGTAAACAACGCAGATACTTTCTTTAAATCCCATGACGATACTAACTGGAAGAATGACGCGCACGTAGTAGAAAAGAACACTAAAGACATACAAGACCATGATAAAGTTATTTTTAATTCTATGACTGTTCTAAAAGGTTACGCAGAACAAATAGCTTTACACCTTCACGTAGAAAAGAAACAGTTAACAAATTTAGACAAACAAGATTTACATTTTCAAGAACAAACTAAAATACTGGGGGAAATAAGGGACTATTTAAAAAACGTAAACAAATAGTAAAATCTATAAAATGCAAACACTTAAAAATAACATGAAAAACAAAGGCTTTTTTTTTCTAGTAAGTATTCTCTTTCTTTTTAGCTTAGCTTTTGTTTCCGCGCAGACTTTCCAGGAGTTCGGAGAAATAAATATAGAATATGCAAAATTAGAAACTTACGCTATAAATCAAGATATACATTTTCATTTCCATACAACAAACTTAACACAATCTCTAAGTAACGAATCTATAAACTGTGTTTTTTCTTTAGTTAATTCTTCTGGATTTCCAATTATTGAAGAACAAGATTTATATTTTCATGAGGGAAGCGATAACGAATGGGGAATAACTATTTTAAAAGGTAATTTTACAAAAGTAGGGAAATTATCTTATACTATGGAATGCGATAGTCCAATTCAAACGGGTATGGTTTCTTTAGGATTTCAAATAACAAAAACAGGATTACCTTTAGATCCGTCAGAATCTTTAGTTTATTTCATCTTAGCTTTTGGAGTTCTTTTACTATTCACACTAAGCTTTTACTTTATGATCTCTACACCTTACGGAAACGAAACAAACGAAAAAGGCGCAGTAATTAAGATAACAAAATTAAAATATGTAAAGTTAGCACTTATTCTTTTAACCTGGGTTTTATTTACCTGGTTCTTAAATATCTTAATCGGACTTTCGGATAACTTCGTAAGCTTAACTATGTATTACGGATTCTTCGGTTTTATATTTCAAATAATGAATAGCCTAGCCTTTCCTTTGGGTATTGTTATTTTAGTTATTTCAATATTCGAAATAATAAGGGACGCTAACATTATGGGAAACATTAAAAAATTTGGGAGTGCTTACAAATGAGTAAAAAAAATGTAACGGCTAGACTAGGGGAAGAATTTAGTAAAGAACTAGAAGAAATAAAAGACGAAAGATTAGCTAGAAAGATAGACAAAAAAAGAAAGTCTACAAGAAGATTAACTAACCTTATCGTAAAGCATAGAGACTGGAAAAAAATTAAAGAAGATACAATAGAGGTTAACTTAGAAAATGAAAAATAAAAGAGGTAGTGCAGTAGTTTGGGCTTTTGTTATTATGTTTGCAGCTTTACTAGTAGCAGTCTTCTTAGGGATTACAGTTTACAGTTTCAACTTAGTTACAGAAACAATAGGCCAAGACGTAGACATAGGACAAGTTAACTTAAAGAATGTCACAGATACAACACTAGGCCAGATTAATACGGGTATGTTAGGAAATGCCGACACAATAGGAATTATCTTTTTATTAGGTATGCTTCTTCTAATGATTATTAACGGGTATTATATTGGAAGTAAAAACCCTAAGCTATTTTTTGTTATAGATATTTTTTTACTAGCACTATTCTTTATCCCGTCTATTTACATTTCGCAAGTTTACGAAACTTTCATAAATAGCAGCACAGTATTTCAAAGCACTTACATAGATATTATACCTAAGGTTTCTAAATTCATGCTAAACCTTCCAGTAATTATAGGAACAACAGGGGTTTTAACCATGATCCTAAGTTACATAGGAATTAGAAAAGACGAAAAAACAGAGGGGGACGGCGCTAACGTGCTAGGCTATTAAAATGAAAAAGATATTTATGTTTTTGATCCTAGGAATTTTCTTAATTAGTTTAGCTAGTGCGGGGGTAAGCTATGAAGAAGAAAACCTAACTTATAATATAGATTCTATCTGGCCTACATGGTTAGGCGGTAACGGGGAAAGCGTAGTTAAGTTAATAAATAATACGGACGAGTGTTTAATAGAATGTTCTTTTACTTTAGAATTTCAAAATCAAAAGCCTTTATCTTTACTAGAAGATATTAATTTTATCAATAGAAAAGGGGAAACTGTCGAATACTCTTTACTAGATTTAAATTTTAAAGTAGGAAGATACGAGAATATAACAACTTCAACACCAATTTACGAAACTAACTGCGAAGATATTTTTAACGAAACTACAAATAACGTTACGCAGTCATGCACTCAAATACAAACAGGAGAAGACACAAACACAGAAGAAGTTTTAACATGGAATAATTACAACGGAGAAGAACTAGACGGATTAAGTTATTTAAAACTAGACGCTAAGAAAGATCCTACTAAATCTATGGACTGGGTTATTACTTTCAGAGGAGAAGACTTAATTAATTGGGCGTGGTGGAATACTTCCTGGGGATTTAAAAGAGAAGTAACAATAACAGAAAATAGTGGAAGTTCATTAAGCAATTATTCAACTTTAATTTATGTTGAGTATGATAGTGATATGAATACAGACTTTTCAGATTTGAGATTTTTAAATAGTGTAGAAGATACAGAATTGGGTTATTGGATTGAAAATAAAACAGATAGTTCTCACGCTTATGTTTGGGTTAAAGTACCGAGTTTAACAGCAAGTTCTAACACTTCAATTTATATGTATTATGGGAATAGTGGTGCAAGTTCAAACTCAAATGCAGATAATACTTTTTGGGTTTATTTTACAAGTGCTACTGAATATTCAACATATAATTCTATACAAATAATAAATTCAGAAACTATTTATTTATCAGGTGAATGGGAATATAAAATTCAAGCACATTCAGTTTATTCTAATCAAGGGAGTTATTCTCAATATGTTATGGCAGGTTTTGATAATAGTGCATTAGATAGTTCAGATGATTTATTAAGAATGGGTAATCTTGATTGTTCGGGAGGAATAAATTGGCAGGCTGGAACACCCTGTCGTTATAGTGGAATAACTTCATATCAGGCAAAAGAATATAATTTTATTCGTCCCCCAAGTTATGAGACAACATTAGGAACAACACACACATTTTATTTTGGGCATAAGAGCGATAATGCAGCTAAAAACTCAAAATTAAAAGATATAACAATCATCTTAAAAGGTTATGCAAGTTCAGAGCCAACATACACAATCGGAGCAGAAGAAGAAAGCACAGGAATAAATATAGAATATGTAACACCGCCTACACCAGTAAATTACGCAAACATTACAGATTTAGAATTTACAGTAGAAGTTAACGTAACTTTAAATGAAGTTAACTTTACAAATATAACTTACTACATGCAAAACGCAAACGGCACAGAATATATAGACACTTTCACAAACGAAACTTACAGCTTAAATTATTCTTTACCAACAGGACATTTTCATTACAACGTAACCACGTGCGGAGATTCAGACACCTTAGGGACTTTTTGCGATTCAACAGAAACAAGATACATAAACCACGACATTACACCGCCAGAAATAAACTTAACTGCGCCTTCTGGAACTTTCGACTATTTAATAGATAACTACACACTAGATTTAAACTGGACTGTAACAGATGAAGGAAGTAACGAATCAGTAGATTATTTAGATTCCTGTTGGTATGAATACAACGGAACTAACAATAGTTTAACCTGTTACGATAACCACACAACTTTTAACTATATCGCAGAAATAAATAACTTAACATTTTGGGCTAACGACACTTTCGGGAACTATCAAAGCAATACTACAATATGGGATTACAAAGTTCTAGAAGTAAACCAAACCTACAACGAAGAAACAACAGAAGGAAGCCTAGAAACTTTCCTAGCACATATTAAACTAGGTTCTGGACTTTCAATAGAAGACGCAGTATTATTTAATTACAACGGAACAGAAACAACAGGCCAGGCTTTTGAATCGGGAATTTATGAAGTTTTAAGAAAAACAAATATGTTAGTGCCTAGTGTTTCAACAGACACAAACTTTACTTTTTATTGGGGAATAACTCTATCAGACAACACAGAAGTTAACCTAAGTTCACAAAATCAAACAGTTTATAATTTAGCCGTAGATAATTGTAGTTCTTACACAAATACTTTATTTAATTTTACAGTTCTAGACGAAGAAGAACAAACCATTATACCTAGCGTTACAATAGAAACAGCCTTAAATTTTTATGATTCTACTAGAGATAATTTAGTATTCAACTACTCAAACCAATTCGAAGGAGTTAATCCCTTAGCAATTTGCTTAAACAGAAACATTACTAACGAAACTTCTTATTCTGTGGACGTAATAGTTAGATACGAAAGTTCAGAACACGCAAACGAATATTATAATATTGTTAACTCTACAATAGACATAGACACAACAGGCCAGGACATAACGCTTTATGATCTTAACCTTTCAGACAGCACAGAATTTCAATTAACTTTTACAGGGGCGGACTTCTTACCAGTAGAAAACGCTTTAATTTATGTAGATAGGCAATATATCCAGGAAGACACATTTAAGACAGTAGAATTACCAAAGACAGACTACAACGGACAAACTATTTTACACTTAGTCAGAAACGACGTAATTTATAACATAAGAATCTTAAAAGACGGAGAAGTTCTAGGAAACTTCGAAAACATAGTAGCCTTTTGTCAAGACTTTACGATAGGGGACTGTAAGATAGAACTTAACGCTTTTGATTCAGTAGAAGCAATTTATAATTATGACGACAGCTTAGGAATAATATTTACTGAGCCAACATATAACGAAACGTCAGACAAAATAACTTTTAACTTTGTAACAGAAGACGGAAGCGCGAAAACAGTTAAATTAGAAGTAACAAGAAACGACATTTTCGGAAATAGAAGTATTTGTAATTCTACTCTTACTTCTTCGGGTGGAACTTTAACCTGTAACATAGATCCTAATTTAGACGACAGCACACTAAAGACAGAAATTTACGTAGATAATGTTTTAGCTGTTTCTGGAAATGTTAAACTAGATACAAGTAATTACGGCGTAGGTGGTTACTTAATCCTTTTCGTTATGGCTATCTCATTTATCCTAATGTTTAGCGGTTCAAAGACAGGGGTTTTAGTTTCTATGGGGGTTACCTTCATAGCCGCGATAAGTTTAGGATTAGTAACAGGCGATATAATAGGAATCGGGGCTAGTGGACTATGGTTAATTATAATAATAATCATAGGGATAATTAAATTAAATAATGAGAGGGCGCAATAAATGGCTAAATTTTACGAACTATTTACTAACTTTATGTTAATCGGTTTAGTTGTGCTTAGCATGTTTGCTTTTAGCGTCTTCTTCCAGGAAGAAAACAACGTAGAAGATCCTTTTATAGAAAATACGCTAATGAATAATACCTATCATAGCCTTTACACAAATCTAAACAGTCTAAGGGACGAAAGCCAGGCACAAAAAACTTTATTCGAAAGTGAAAATCCGACAGGTGGATTCGGAACTATTTTACTTTTCTCTATTGTTTCAAGTGGTAAAGTCTTTAACGGTATGGTTGTTGGAATATTCAACACATTAATTAAATTACCAGTAGTTATCTTAGGTATTGATCCTGTGGTAGTTTCAGTATTAAGCACTTTGTTAATACTTACTATCATAATTGGCCTATGGATAATCTATAAGCTAGGTGGTTAAAATGGTATGCGCAGGATTAGAAACACTAGTAGACAATAGTATTACAGGAATATTAGCCTTTCCTACTAGCTGCGACTATTACTTTTACGCTAAAATAATGTTCGCCTTCTGGTTAATTATTGCGTTTACACTTTACAGAGCAGACAAAGACCGTTACATTAAGTCGGATTTTATAAGCGCTATGGGTGTTAGTGCTATTGCTACTATCTTCGTTTCTCTAATTGGAACACTTCTAAAAATAATACAGCCAGATATTTTTATAACAATATTCGTTATAGGTATGGTTCTTATTGTATTTTGGCTTCTAAAGAAGTAAAATATTTTGTTAACACACCTTTAAATAGTTGTTAACATACTAATTATTAAGCTTTCATGCTTAAATAGAGGTGTGTAACTTCTATTTTAATAAAGGTGAAAGGGGGTAAAAAAGAAAAATGGGAGACACAGCTAAAAAAGTTCAAGAAGCGGGATTAATTCTAGGGGGACTAGGTGTTATCGGTTTTATTGGTATTGTATGGCTAATGATTTACGGTAACTTATCTGGAAACTTAGGATTCGCGGCGGACACAGCAGGTTACAATAACACAGAAAGCGTTATTAGTAACGTGACTACTGGTTTCGGAACATTCTTCGGATTCTCTAACACTTTCTTTACTATTGCTGCAATCGTGCTATTAATCTTCATGTTGTTAGGATTATTGGCTTTGGTTATGACAATAGCTAAGGGTATGAAAGGATCTAAAGGTTCTGGTTACTCGGGTTACTGAATTAGCTTAGGAAACTAGGCTAATATTTTTTTTTCTTTTTTTTTCTTTTTTTGTTAACAAAAACAAAGATTTATAAAGTTTAAATCTATATTTTATTCATGGGATTAGGTGATACACTAGGACTAACAAACGCAGGAATTAACATAGATCCTAAGAGCCTGTTAAGTGGGTTCGGACAATTTTTAATAATTCTCTTTCTTTTTATCTTAGTTGGGGGTATTTTCTATTATATTTATTACCTAAAGAAGAAAAAGAAAAACTACAATAAAAAAATATTCTGGTTCGAAGAAGTAAACGGAACACCTATACCCGTAGGGGATGATAACGCCTGTGAATTAACTATACCAAATTCTAATATTCAAGTTTTCTACATAAAAGAAAAAGACATGTATTTACCAAGACCAGTTAAAAGAATGGGAAAAGACGCTTACTGGTTTATGATTAAGAATAATCGAGAGATAGTTAACTTCGCTTTAAAGAATATGAACGAAGAAATGAAGGAAGCTAACCTAGATTACGATCATACAGATATGAGATATGCTTTAACTAATCTAAAAGAATTAATTAAAAGAAATTATCGGGACAAATCGCAGCCATGGTGGAGAGAATATAAAGAAGTAATTAGTTTAGTTATTCTAATCTTTGTTTTAACTCTATCCTTCATCTTCATAATTTCCAAAGTGGGCGGATTAATAGATAAAGTAGGGCTTTTAATAGACCATGCAGACCAGTTAATTAAAGTAGCCGAAACTAAGGCCGCAAGTAGTGGGGTAGTTACACAATGATAGGAATAACAGAAATTATATTTTCGGGTATAATCTTTTGTGTTATCTGGTTTCTAATCTTCAAATTTAAACTAATCTATGACGAAAAAAGCAAACTAAGAAACATAAACGCTAGATTAGAAAAACAAGATCTTAAAGCGCCAGAACTTCTAGCAGAATTAAAAGAGCATAGCGATTCTAGAAATAAACAGCTTGAAGAACAAAAAGAAAAAGAAGAAGCTAAGAAACAAAAGAAAGAAGATAAAAAGCCAGGGTTCTTTAAAAGATTCTCTAAAAAGAAGGGGGTTAAAAAAGAATGAACGGAATAGAAGGCTTTGTTATTGGTATGATTGTTGGTATTATTTCAACTTTTACGGGAATTATGCTTTTTACTAGATACATGACTAGAAAACAAAGAGAATTATATAAAGCAGCGGGTTTAGATAAACTCCTAAAAAACTAAAATGTCCCCGAAACTTATTACCTGGTTAGTAATTATCGTAATGGTTTTAATATTAGCCTACAATTACTTTAAAGAAAAAAAGAAACATGGAAAATAAAAAGAAAATAATAATCCTTAGTGTAGTAGTTCTAGTTCTTATTATGGCCTTTGCCTTAGTCATGGTTAAGTTAATTGTAGAAAATGGTAAGTGTGTAGATGATCCTTTTAGATATGCAGCACAAAAACTAGAAGATTCGGGCGGTAATTATGCCTGTTCGTGTAGTTCTCTAGATCCAGAACTTTTAGATTTCTCATTTAGCACAGAAGGAATAAAAATTAAGAATCCTAACGAAAACTATTTTAACATTAATGATTTAGAATTTTCAAGTATAGAGGTGAAAGGGGGTAAAGAATAATGGTAGAAAAAAAAGAAACTAACGAAGAATCTATTAAGGTTCTAAAGGAAAACGTTTTACTCCTAGCTTCAAAAGTCGACGAATTAACAAATAAGCTTAATGAAGTTGTAGCAGTTCTTCAAGATAATGATCTTGCGCGTAAAATCTCCGTAGATTATATTTATTCCGAAGAAGAAAAAGAGGAATCACAAGAAGCGGAAGATTCAGAAGACGAAGAAGACGAAGAACTAGACGACGAAGACGAGGAAGAAATAGAGGAAGAAGACGAAGAAGAAGAAGTTAAACCTTCTAAGAAGTAAACTTACTCTAACTTTTTTTTATTTTTTTTAAAATTTAAAAGCGGTGTGGCCTAGTCTGGTTAAGGCGCTGCCTTCATGCGGCAGAGATCATAGGTTCAAATCCTTTCACCGCTATTTTTATTCTCTTAACCGAATATCTAGAACTCTCACTTATTGACTTAAAGCTTCTTTTAAATCTTCTTTATCGATATGCGTATAAATTTGTGTGCTTTGTAAAGAAGCATGACGTAACACTTCTTGAACTTGTTTTAAGTTAAGTTTCTTAACATTCAGTAAATAACTAGCGTAGGAGTGCCTTAAACGGTGTGGGTGAACTATTGTATCTTCTATGGGTTTTCCTTTATCATCAAACTTAGTTATTCTAGCCTTAATTCCCGCGTCCCTTAATTTTTGCTGCCAGGATCTAGATTTATTTTTTAAATTTACGTTAGTGTTTCCCCTTACAAATATTTTAGAATCTAAAGAACTAAACTTACGACTTTTAATATAAATAGCTATTCTTTTCATAAGAACAGCAGGAACTAAGGCTATTCCTTCCTTATCTCCTTTCCCATAAACCCGACATTCCCCCATTTTAGAAGTATCTTTTTTCCATTCTTCCCAATTAAAAGACATAATATTTATTTTCAATAACTCACCAAGTCTTAAAGCACAATAATAACTAATTAGAAGCTGTAATTTTAATTGTTCTGAATCTAAGGCCTTCTCTATTAAAGCTATGTGTTCGTGAGGAATGGGTTTAATTAATCTTTCTTTAACCCTACCTGTAAGCTTAGGTAATTCTACTTCCGCTATTCCTACCCTAGCTTCCTGGGATAATCCTAGTTCTTTGTAATTAACTAACAAGAATTTCTTAAAGTTAACTAAAAAGCTTCTACATATACTATTTCTATTAGGCTTTTGGGATAAAAAACGACTTATTGTTTCCTGGTTAAAGCTATCAAAATTAAATTTATTGAAATAATAAATATAATTTTCTATTGTTCTTTCTTTAAGGTTTTTATTCCTTAGCCATTCTTCGAATTTATCTAGTGCTATTTTCATTTTCTTTTACCTAGGAATTTTCTTAAAATAAGTAATCCTAAGATCACTAATAAGATAATCCACCATGATTTAATTATAACTCCCATAGCTAGGCCTAATAAACTAGCTGCAATAGTTAAGACAAAGAACATAACAAAAGCAAAGCCAATAGCTAAGACTATGTATTTAGAATAATCTTTTTTAATATCGTTGTCCGAAACTGTGCTATTAAATCTCATGTTCTCTAACTCTCCCGTCAAAAATAACTATCATAGAATCGTGCATAGGCGCTTTATCTGTTACATACTCGCCCTTTGTATTCACTCCTAGAAACTTAATTCTTTTTTTAATGAATCTTATTTCTTTTTGGTTAGGAAGTATAAAGTCATGAAATAGAATAGTAGAAGTAGAAACAGGTAAAAGCATAACACATAGCTTACCCTTTTTACTTTCTTCAATAGCTTTTTTAACAAAGGCTTCTTTAAGCATTCTTGAATAAGGCGGATTAATAAAGTTCGCCCCCCCCCACTCTATATTAAGTCCGTCCCATTTTTGTAAATCATGGTTAAGCGGACATGGATCGAAATCAAAATTAAATTCATTATTTAAGTTGTCGTAAAATTCTTTAGGTGTAGCCCAATTATCAGAATGGTTTAAGTTTCTATCTTTCATTTTAAAAGAATCCCACAGGCCTAGAATATTGCTGCCTGTATTCTACCCTTTGTTTATTTAGTTGTTCGTCTACTTCTGGCTTAGGCGGATAAAGGCCTTCTTGATTTTGTATAGATCTACGACACCGCGTTATACTTTCAAAGCTAGGCATGTCGTTAAGTTGTGAATAGTCTAGATAAATATTAATTCCTAGCTTTCGTAAGACCTGGATAATTAACCATTTGTCAGAATCCCTAGCCCTAACGTCTTCCCTTAGAACTTCTATAACAGTATTCCTTATGTTGTCGCTAGTCATTGTTTAACACCCCTCTAGAAATTCGTTAATATCAAAGTCGCTTTTTTCTAGTTCTTCTTTCGCCTTAGGATATTTTCTTTTTAGATATTCCAGTTCACCGCTAACCTTCTTGAAGTCTTCCGTAAGCTTACGGAGTTCCCCAATAGTCATACTTTCGAACTGTTCTATTTTATTACTCATAAATAATTTAGTGCTTTAAAGTTTTTAAACCTTTCGCCTAATAGTAATTAGGTGAAATAAGACTAAAAGGTAGGTAGAATGTTATTTATTTCATCTTGTATGCTATTATGGAAACCCTTTGTATCTTGTTGTTGTAAAAAGTCTTTGACTGTCTTATTAATTCCGTTATCTTTAAGCATACGGTTAAGAGAAGCGTTAATAGAGCTGTCTTTCTTATCTTCTAATAAACATAGCTGCCTTATGCCTTCTCTTGTAAGTTTACTTTGAATCAATAAATTATAAAGCTTATCCAAAAATGGAACTTCCCTATTTCCGTTCTTTTCTTCATCAGTTAAGAAACTTTCATTTCTCTTAGTTCTTTTAATCTCTTTGTATAATTTCTTTTGTTTCTCTGTGCAATCACCAAAGAATAAATAACCTCTAAAAGTTGTTAACTTATGATAAGGCGGCCTAAAATTAGGATCTTTTTGCATTTTCTTAGACCAGTTACCCTCTATTTTAGCATTATATTTAGCGTCCCACCTATCCTGGCTATAAAGTCTTCCCTGTAAAGGCATGTGAACAACAGCTATACCCCGTTCTATTACGTGTAAATGAATAAAATATAAGTCCCTTAAATCCTTATCAAGACTAAAGAAGTTAGGAATAGCACTAGCAAATATGTTATAATTATCACGATAAGCAGTTAGAATCTTAATTAACTCTTGTTGGCCTTTGTCCTGGAACTCTCTTTTATATCCAGAATTAATAGCTTCATCGTCCCAACATAGGCCGTATTTTTGATATTTTAAAAGGGCTATTACGTCTTCCCTATTGTAAACCTGCTGTTTCCAGGGATCGAATACCTTAAATCTATAATAAATTTTGTTAATAACCGTAGACTTACCGTTTCCACGATCACCAGAAACGGCTATATTTCCGTCAAATTCGTTAGCCTGTCTTTCTTTTAAAATCGCTACAATTTCTTTAACAGTCCAAGTTATCGGTTTCATTTCTTTAACCTCTTGTTCTAGCGTCTTCCATTATTTGTTTTTTGTAAGCCTTCGGATCGAACTCTTGCTTATCTGTAAAGATTAAGTGATTCTTATTTAATGGTTCATTTAATTTAGCCTTAATTTCTATCAAGTAGTCTAGAGTTTTATAATAGACTTCTTCATTAAGGATTATTATTTTCTTTTTCTGTTTAACTACTGTTCTAGAAAGTAAAGGCATAACTTTACGAATACTTTTTAACTTTGTTTCTAGTTCTTCTAACTCTTTTCTAGTATTTCCTACTTTCATAGCAAATTTAGAGTTTCCGCATAGTTTTATTAGTTCAGTTAGCAAACGTTCGAAGCCTATAAGTTTTAAAGTATCTAAAGGAATCCCGAAGTTCTCTAGTTGTTCTATCAAAGTATCATAACCAAAACGCGCGATATTTTCGTAGTGATCCGCATAATCTAAAGGCTTCATAATCTTTAATCTGGAATAATCACTAGCGACATTCCAGTTACCTAGTTCAGAAACGTTATATCCTTCCTCTTTCTTTTGAAACACCATAGAATAACGTAGAATCCTAACTTTATAAATTTTGTTAACAAAAAGAAATATTTATAAAGTTTAATCTTTTATTTATTGCATGGTAGAAAGACCTTTAGACTTACTAAACGAATCAAAAGGGGCGAAAGTTTTAGTCCATTGTAAGGAAAATAAAAATTATTCTGGAAAGCTTCTAGCCTTTGATATTCATATAAACGTAGTCTTAGAAAACATGAAAGAACTAGACGAAAAAGGAGAAATTATAAAAAGTTTGGGATTATCTTTTATTCGTGGAGATACAATTAAATATATTTCACCTGGGGAAAAATGAGAAAAGTAGATAGTAAAGATTTTTGGTATTTTGGTATGGCTTCGGTTATTTTATCATTTGTAACACCTAACTTTTTTAGTGCATTAGGTTTATTAATGTCCACGGGAATTTGTTTAATCTTTTACATAGTTTCTAAAGAACAAGAAAAGAAAAGAGAATTTTTACAAAATCACTTAATTAGCTTAAAGAATATGACTTTTAATCTAAATAGTTTAATGGATAACTTAGACAAAATAGAAAAAAGGGAAACTACTAAAAAACATTCAAGAAGATATAAAAGAAAATGAAATATAAACAAATCTTTAAGTCATGGTGGTTTTATGCTTTGATAGTAATTTATTTTCTATTTAGTGTTTTCAAAAATCTACAAGTTTATAATAAACTCTTTTTTGTCGAATATATCGGAATACTTTTAGGTTCTTTTATTGGAATTCTATTTTTTGTTTCTTTATTCTGGGCGTTAGGTAAAATCTTTAAAGCAATCATACCAAAAACAAAGTAAAAGAAAACTATTTAAAGTTCACATTATTTAATAGGGTATGGGTTTACTTAGTAGAATAGGAAAAAGCCTAGGTAAAATTGGTGATACAATTTCTAAGGCGTATAAAAGCGTAGATAAAAAAGCGGGTGGTTATTTACCTGGCGGTGTCACGCCAAAACAGGTTAAGGCTTCTACTACTTCTAGTTCGCCTTCTACTTCAACTAAAAGCACTTCTTCTAGTTCTAGTTCTTCTAGATCTTCTGGGGGAAGTTCGAGAAGTTCTTTTACTTCTTCAAAGCCAACTTATGACACAAAAACACAAACGTTTACAGATTCAAGCGGTAATAAAATGTCTATGTCCTTATCAAACGCTTTAAAGTCTGGGGCTAGTATTGTTTCTTCTCCTTCTCCTACTCCTAGATCATCTAGCGCAACTAGTCAAGCTAAACAAGTCCCCACAGATCCTAGAACAGGTAAACCTTACGGAACAGTTAGTAAATATGAAAGGCCTAAGGGCGGTGTTTTATCAGAAGGTTTAGGTTTAGGAAGCGCTAGTTATAAATTATCAAGTCAAAAAAATATTTTAAGAACAGCAAAACGAAGAAGCCGAAGCGGGAATATTTCCCCATTACAAGAAGCAGAACTTTTAGGTTTAACTGCGCTTTCTATTGTTGTAGATTTTAGAAAGGGAATAGTAGACCTTCCAGAAACAGCTTATAAAATAGCACGTAACCCAAAAGTCCTTAAAGAATTACCTAGCGCTATTTCTAAATCTGGTAAAGAATTTGGAGAATTATTAAGGGTTTCTCCTGGTGAAGCTTTCGTTAAAGTAGGTGGTGAAATTTTATTAATGAAAGGAACAGGCGCAGCATTAAATAAAATTGGTTCTACTTCTTCAAGTCAATTAGCTAAACTTAACCCTAAGTATGTAGGTAAAGCAAAAGTAGGAAGCACATTAAAAATTAAAACTGGCGCAGGTAAAACAGTAGACTTAAAAGTAGTAGGTAAGATACCAAAAGAAAAACTAGCGTCCCAAGTTTCAAAAGCAGGAAAAAAACTTAACGCTATTTCTTCACAAGCAGACGAACTTTTAGGATTCATTAGAAGCAGGACTAAAACAATTAGAAAACCAATACCAGGAGAAGCAGATTTTAGCGCAGCAACAAAGAAATTATTAAAACAATTCGACGCGGGAACAATAAGTAAAAAGAATTTATTAAAGTTAAACGAAGCAGTTAAGAAGCAGGGCGCTAAGGGTTTACTAGAACGTTCTTTTTTCGCAGATCCAACGGGAAAAATAAGGCCTTCTAGATTAGGAGTTACACCAGATAAAAAGGCAAGTCTTCTAGATTACTTTGTAGAAGATATAACTTTTAAGAAAGCAAAGCCGCAGATCTTATTATTTGAAAATATAAAAGTTCAGTCTTTACCAAAGGCCTTAAAGTCTATTGGAAATAAGCTAAAGAAAGGAACAGCTTTAACAAAGAAAGAAGCAGACGAATTATTAAAATATCAATTAAAGAAGTCTGGAAAGTTTAAGCCTATTGGTTTTATTTCTGGAGAATCAGAAATAACATTAGCGCCAGGGGAAATATTAAAAAGAGTTAAAAAAGTAGGTGTGACTATTGCTAACGGTAAAAAGATTCCAATAGTTAAAACAGAAGTATTTAAACCAACAGGAAAAATTAAAACACTTTTAACAAAATTTAATAAGGGAACTTTAACAAAAGCACAGACTAAACAATTAGATAAACTACTTAAAAAAGCAACTGGGTTTAATTATGGCCTTTCAAGTGCTAAGAAGACAGCGGGTAAATATGTAGATATAAAGAAAGTAGGCGCGGGTATTCTATCTAAGATAAGTCCAAAGAAACCAACTATCACAACTAAAACAATTTCTCCAACTTACGTTAAACCTAAAAAGAAAACTCCAACACCTTCTAAACCTAAAACTCCTAGTTCTCCAAAGAAGCCAACACCAAAGAAACCAAAGAAAGGCGGAAGGGGTAAATCACCTTCTAAACCTAAAACTCCAACTAAGAAACCTAGTAAACCAGTTTCACCAAAAGCAAAAGCTAAAAGATCTACAAGTAGTTTAGCAGCTGCAAGAAGAAGAAAGAAAAGAACGCCTGTAAGTTCAAGAAAAGCGCCAACTTCAAGAATAAAGAAAAGATACTACGGAACTAGTAGGCCTTCTAAATCTCCTTCTCCTAGAAGTCCAAGGCCTAGAAGCCCAGGAACTAGTAAATCTTCTGGTTCTAAAAGTCCTAAGTCCCCTAGAAGATATAAACCTTATTCTCCTAAATCTCCTGCAAGATCAGGAAAAGGAACACCAAGTAAGCCAGTTAAAAAAACAAGTAAGACAAAAAGAAAAGCTAGTTATAAACCTAAGATAGGTTATTATGTTTATGAAAAGAGAGGAAAAAAAGGTTTTGTAAAACTTAAAGGACTTCCATTAACAAAGCAACAAGCTAAAGACCGTCTAGCTTATAGATTAGATAATAAGATTTCTAGAACAGCTAAGCTAGTCCCAGTAAAGAAAGTTAAGAAGTTCGGAAGCTTACCAAAAGAACAAAAGAATTATTTTCCTAGATATAAAAAGAATCTAAGAAATTATAAGATAGTTCGAGGTAAAAGAGTTAAGACACCTTTAACATTTATCGAGAAGAAAGGTAAAGGAGTTATTAGCACTAAGGGAGAAAAAAGACAATTAGCTTTAAACAGAATGGCTAAATCAAAAACAAAAGTTAAGGGTTATTCTAAACCAGTAAAGAGAACGGTTAAGAAGACTACTAGAAAAACAACTAGAAGAACTACGCCAGTTAAAAGAACAACTACTAAAAGGCCTTCTCCTTCTAGAGCAACTAGGAAGAAAAGAAGGAACGTAGATCCTTTTAGATACTGGTAAACGATACATTTAAATAATTCTGTTAACAAAATTACTATATGGAAGGTGACGATTTTTTACAAAAACTACAAGCAGAAGCCGACGATTTAAGAAATAAAAACCAACAACTTAATACGGCTTTATCTTCTTCAAGCTACCAGGGGCAAGAAGACGCTAATTTAATTCAGTATCAAGTAGATACGGGAGAAATGTTAGGAAAGATAGAACATTTCTTACGAGGGGAATATATAGCAATAGACAAAGAAGGTAACGAATACTGGGCTAAACCTATGAAAACTATTAAAGTTATGAATAAGAAAACAAAAAAGATTACAACAAAAGAAGTTATAGATCACAATTTAATTTTATTTAACGACTACGGGGTTAATTCTATTATGTCTATTATCGGAAACTATCTAGATAAAAACACCGTTCTTTCTTTCTATGACGAAATGAGAATTA
>Ga0326597_10005389_pt1 | contig 17777 bp, 17 predicted proteins | sample RVTome_12_FD_203789 | JGI IMG/M metagenome (GOLD analysis project Ga0326597, IMG submission 203789) | Soil microbial communities from uranium-contaminated site in the Upper Colorado River Basin, Wyoming, United States - RVT100D185 | ecosystem: Environmental > Terrestrial > Soil > Contaminated >... | reverse complement strand
TGCTCCATGTCGAGCAGGATCCAGTCGTAGCCGGCGCCGGCGATCACTTCCACCGTGTAGTTCGACGACAGGCTCGACCAGAGCCCGATCTGGGTCTTGCCTTCGCGCAGGGCGCGCTTGAACGCGTTTCGCGGCAGTTCCATGGCCTTCGGGGAGGGTTACGCGGCGGGACCGGCGGATTCTACCCCGTCGAGGAGGCCTTCCGCGGCGAGCCAGGCGACGCAATCGCGCACTATTTCGCCGAGCGGCACGGCCCGGTAGCCGAGCTCGCGCATCGCCTTCGCGCTGTCGCAGGACACGTGGCGCGTCACCATGCGCGCGGCCTCGGGCGTGAGCGCGGGCGCTCGGCCCGTGACGCGGCTCTGCAGCGCGCCGAAAGCGCCGAGCGCGCGCAGCACCCAGGCCGGGGTGGGGCGCGACGGCACCTGCCGCCCGACGGCGGCGCCGATCTCGCGCACCAGATCGAGGAAGCTCGCGTCCGTGCCGCCGAGGAGGTAGTTCTCGCCGAGGCCGCCGTGCTCGAACGCCGCGACGTGCGCCCTCGCCACCTCGCGCACGTGGCAGAACGGCAGCGACCCGGGCGGCACGACGGGCAGCGTGCCCGCCGCCACGTGCCTCACGAACCGCGCGTAATTGCGCGTGTCGTAGGGCCCGAGGATGGCGCCCGGGTTGAGGATCACGATGTCCAGCCCGCGCGCCATGCCGGCGCGCGCGACCTGCTCGGCGAGGTACTTCGAGCGCTGGTAGTTGACGGGCGAGACGCCCCCGAGCTGCTCGGCGTGCTCGTCGATGCGGCCGCGCTGCAGGCCGTACGCGGAAATGCTCGAGGTGTGCACGAAGCGCCGCGCGCGCCGCTCCAGCGCAGCGCCGACGACGTTGCGCGTGCCGTCGACGTTGACGCGATCCTGCGCCGCGTTGTTTCGCGACCACAGCCCGGTGTCGCCGGCGGCATGAAACACCGCATCGACCCCGTGCGGCATGGCGCGCCGCACGGTAGGCGCATCGGTGACGTCGCCCACGGCGCGCTCGGCCGGCAGCCGGCGCAGGTACTTCAGGTCCGAATCCCTTCGATGCAGCGCGATCACGCGCCAGCCCTGCGCGAGGAGCTCCTCGACGAGGTTCAGGCCGAGGCAGTCGGTGGCGCCGGTGACGAAGGCGGTCCTGGGCATGACGGCGATTGTAGTTGGGGTGCCGCTAGCGGCTTGCTAGACTCGGCGCAATGCTGCTGCGGGCGCTGATGCTTGCATTGTGGACCGCGGCCGCTGGCGGGGCCGAGGGGCTGTCGGTCGAAACCACGCGCCGCGGCACGGCGGTCGAAGTCAGGGCCTACGCGCTGGTCGAGGCCGAGTACGGCACGGTCTGGAGCACGCTCACCGACTACGACCACCTGTCCGAGTTCGTGCCCGGCATGCGCAGCAGCCGGGTGCTCGAGCGCCGCGGCAACACCTGGATCGTCGAGCAGCGGGGCGAGACCCGGTTCCTGTTCTTTACCCATCCTGTGGAGGTCACGGTGATTGCCACGGCACGGCCGCCGCACGCGCTCGACGTGCGGCTGCTGAAGGGCAACCTGCGGCGCCTGGACGGCGGCTACCGGATGGAGCCGGCGCCCGGCGGCAGGATCGCTCTGCGCTGGATCGGCCTCGTAGAGCCGGAGTCGCTGCCGCCGCTGCTTGGCGAACTGGTGATGCGCGCCAGCATCAAGTCGCAATTCGCGGGCATGGTGCGCGAGATCGAGCGCCGCGAGGCGCAGAGCCGAGGCGCGCGATGACCTCGAGGTTTGCAATCCTGCTCGCGCCGCTGCTGGCGGCGGCCTGCGCGACGCCGCAGACGGCGCCTCAGGCGCGCGAATGCAGCGAATGGTTTCGCGATCTGGACGCGCAGGTCGACGCGGCCCGCGTGCGCGACGTGCAGGAGGCGCGCATCCCGGGCTATCCCTACCTGCGCGTGAACCGGCTGCTCGCCTCCTTCCGGGAAACCGCCGCGCGCGACGAGGGGGCATTGCACGCGCTCGTGGAGCGCATGCAGGCGCTCGACCTCGCGGCGCGCGGCCACGAGATCGCCAATCTCGAGGCCGCGGTGCCGCTCGAGCGCGCGCGCGAATGCGGCTCGCGTCTGCGCGCCGCGGATCTCGCCGACGCGCGCCTGCGCGCGCGGCTCCTCGAGCGCGCCACGGTGCCCGACGACTATTCGACGGTGATGCGCGTGCTCGGGCTGTACGCGCTCACCCGGTGGCCGTTCATCGCCGGGGTGCGCGAGTATGAGGAGGGCGTACGCGCCGCGTTCCGCGCCGGGCCCGCGGCCCGAACGGTGCTGCGCTACGGCCCGCCCGAGGCGCCGCCGGTGCCGCGGCCGGCGCTGGCGGCGATGATGGAGCGCGCCTCGGCCAACCCGCTCGGCATTCCCGAGCCCCAGGGCGCCGCGCTCGAGGCGCTCTACGCCGCGCACGCGCCGGTATTCGAGATCGAAACCGCGGACGCGTACGACCGTCCCGGCGCGCTCCATTGGCGAGCGGGTGATGGCGTGCCTTCAGTCGACGCTGCCGAGCCAGTTGTCTACCGGCACCTCGCCTGGACCCGCTACCGCGAGCGCGCGCTGCTGCAGCTCGTGTACACGGTCTGGTTTTCGGAGCGGCCGCCCGAATCGCCGGGCGACATACTCGCCGGCAAGCTGGATGGCGTGACCTGGCGCGTGACGCTCGCGCCGGACGGCGCGCCGCTGGTCTACGACTCGATGCATCCCTGCGGCTGTTTCCACATGTTCTTGCCGACGCCGCGCGCGCTGCCCGTGCCCGCGCCGCACGGCGGCCTGGAGTGGATGTTCGCGCCGCAATCGCTGCGTGCGGTCGCGGACGGCGAGCGCCCGGTCGTGAGCATCGCCTCGCGTACGCACTACGTGGGGCGCGTGACCCTGGCGCGGCACGCGGGCGCGGCGCAGCGCTACGCGTTCCGCGCCTACGACGAGCTCAGGTCGCTGCCGCGCCCCGGGGGAGGCAGCGCGAGCATTTTCGGGCCCGCGGACGGGCTCATCGCCGGCACCGAGCGCCCCGAGCGGTTCCTGTTCTGGCCGATGGGCATCGCCTCGGCGGGCGCGATGCGGCAGTGGGGCCACCATGCCACGGCCTTCGTCGGCCGGCGCCATTTCGACGACGCCGACCTGCTGGAGAAGCGCTTCGTGTTCGACCTGCGCTGAAGCGCGCCGCGCCTCAGTGGATCTCGGGCTCCGCTGTGGGCGCGGTGCCCTCGAGGAAGTCGAAGTCGCAGCCCTCGTTCGCCTGCTTCACGTGGCGCGAGAAGAGGGCGCCGTAGCTGCGCTCGTACTTCGGCGGCGGCCGCTTCCAGGCCGCCTTGCGCTGCGCCAGCTCGGCGTCCGGGATCTTCAGGTCGAGGATCTTCCTCTCGACGTCGAGCTCGATCGGGTCGCCGTTGCGCACGAAGGCGAGCGGACCGCCGACGTAGGCTTCCGGCGCCACGTGCAGGATGCAGGTGCCGTAGCTGGTGCCGCTCATGCGCCCGTCCGAGAGGCGCACCATGTCCTTCACCCCCTGCCGCACGAGCTTCTTTGGCATGGGCAGCATGCCCCACTCGGGAAAGCCCGGGCCGCCCTGGGGCCCGGCGTTCTTCAGCACCAGGACGCAGCCCGCGTCGACGTCGAGGTCGTCGGCATCGATCCTCGCCGCCATGTCGTTGTAGTCCTCGAACACCACCGCGCGCCCGGTGTGCTTCATCAGCTTCGGGTCGGCAGCGCTCGTCTTGATCACCGCGCCGTCGGGCGCCAGTGACCCTCGCAGCATGACGATGCCGCCCGAGGCCTTCAAGGGCTTCCCGCGCGGCAGGATGACGTCCGGATTCCACACCCTCGCGCCCTCGATGTTCTCGCCGAGGTTCTTGCCATTGACCGTCTTCGCCGAGAGATCGAGCAGGTCGCGCAGCAGCCAGAGCATCGCGCGCAGCCCCCCCGCGTAGTAGAAATCCTCCATCAGGTACTGCGTGCCCGAAGGCCGCACGTTGGCGATCACGGGCGTCTTCGCGCTGATCTCGTTGTAGCGCTCCAGCGGAAAGGCGAGGCCGGCGCGCCCCGCCATCGCCACGAGGTGCACGATGGCGTTGGTCGAGCCGCCCATCGCCATCAGCGTGGTGATGGCGTTGTCGAACGAGCCGCGCGAAAGGAAGTCACGCGGCCTCAGGTCCTCCCACACCATCTCGACGATGCGTCTTCCCGTGAGCGTGGCCATGCGCGCGTGATTGGAATCCGGCGCCGGGATCGACGAATACCCCGGCAAGGTGAAGCCGAGCGCTTCCGCCAGCGACATCATGGTGGCCGCCGTGCCCATGGTCATGCAGGTGCCGGGCGAGCGTGCGATCGAGTCCTCGATCTGCTTCCAGTCGTCCGCCGTGATGCGCCCGGCGCGCAGCTCGTCCCAGTATTTCCAGGTGTCGGAGCCCGACCCCAGCGTCTGGTCGCGCCAGTGGCTGTTCAGCATCGGGCCCGCTGGCAGGTAGATCGCCGGCAGGTTCATGCTGGTCGCGCCCATGATGAGCGCGGGCGTGGTCTTGTCGCAGCCGCCCATGAGCACCGCGCCGTCCACGGGGTAGGAGCGCAACAGCTCCTCGGTCTCCATGGCGAGGAAGTTGCGGTACAGCATGGTGGTGGGCTTCTGCATGGTCTCGGCGAGCGCCATCACCGGCATCTCCAGCGGAAAGCCGCCCGCCTGCCATACGCCGCGCTTCACCTCCTCGGCGCGCTGGCGAAAGTGCGTATGGCAGTGGTTGATGTCGGACCAAGTATTGAGGATGGCGATCACGGGCTTGCCGGCGTAGTCCGAGCGGTCGTAGCCCATCTGCGCAGTGCGCGAGCGGTGGCCGAAGGCTCGCAGGTCCTGCACGCCGAACCAGCGGTGCGAGCGCAGCTCCTCGGGGCGCTTCTTCATTGCGCGACGAGTTCGCGCGGCTTGTGCAGCGCGACGCCCGTCAGGCGCTCGATCTCCTCGAACGACACTCCCTCGACGATCTCGACGACGTGCAGGCCGTCGGCCTTGACGTCGATCACCGCGAGATCGGTGTAGATACGGTCGACGCAGCGCGCGCCGGTGAGCGGATAGGTGCAGTGCTCGACGATCTTCGACTTCCCGTCCCTGGTGAGGTGCTCCATCATCACCAGGACGTGCTTCGCGCCCACGGCGAGGTCCATCGCGCCGCCCACCGCGGGAATCGCATCCGCCCCGCCCGTGTGCCAGTTGGCGAGATCGCCCCGCACCGAGACCTGGAAGGCGCCGAGCACGCAGTAGTCGAGATGCCGCCCGCGGATCATGCCGAAGGAATCGGCGTGGTGGAAGAACGATCCGCCCTTCAGCATCGTCACCGGCTCCTTGCCGGCGTTGGTCAGGTCCTCGTCCTCGGCCCCGGGCGCGGGCCGCGGACCGATACCGAGCACGCCGTTCTCGCTGTGCAGGACGATCTCCCGGTCCTGCGGCAGGTAGTCGGCCACCAGCGTCGGCAGGCCGATGCCGAGGTTCACGTAGGCGCCGTCCGGAATGTCGCGCGCCAGGCGCGCGGCGATCTGCTTGCGGTCGAGTTTCCTCATGCGGCCTTCCGCAGCGGGGAGATGCGCACCACGCGGTGCACGAAGATGCCGGGCGTCACCACGACCTCGGGATCGAGCTCGCCGAGCGCCACCGTCTCGCGCACCTGCGCCACCGTGATGCGGGCGGCGGCCGCCATGATCGGGCCGAAATTGCGCGCCGTCATGCGGTAGGTGAGGTTGCCCCAGCGGTCGGCGCGGTCCGCCTTGATCAGCGCGTAATCGGCGTGGATCGGGTATTCGAGCACGTAGTCGCGCTCGCCGATGCGGCGCGTCTCCTTGCCCTCGGCGAGCTTGGTGCCGAACGCGGTCGGCGTGTAGAAGGCGCCGATGCCCGCGCCCGCGGCGCGAATGCGCTCCGCGAGCGTGCCCTGCGGCACGAGCTCGAGCTCGATTTCCCCGGCGCGAAACGCCTTGTCGAAATGCCAGGAGTCGCTCTGGCGCGGAAACGAGCACAGGATCTTCTTCACGCGCCGCGCACCGATCAGCGCGGCGAGGCCCGAATCGGCATTGCCGGCATTGTTGTTCACCACCGTGAGGTCCTTCGCCCCTTGCGCGATCAGCGCGTCGATCAGGGCCGCCGGCATGCCGGCGTTGCCGAAGCCGCCGATCATGATCGTCGCGCCGTCGGGCACGTCGGCGAGCCCCTCTGCGGCAGTGGCAATGAACTTGTCGATCATGGCGGGCGTGAAACGGTCCGCGGCATTATAAACTCGGCCCCCATGGCGACCCCCCTCCTGTTCCAGGCCGCGCCGCTCAGGCTCGCCATCGAGGCGATCGTCGCCGCCGGCGGCAGCGAGCCGCGCGAAGCCAAGCTCGTCGCCGAAAATCTCGTCACCGCCAACCTCACCGGCCACGACTCGCATGGCATCGGCATGATCCCGCGCTACATCGAGTCGCTGCAGGAGGGCGGACTGCAACCCAACCGCCACCCGGTGGTGAAGATCGACGGCGGCGCGCTCGTCGCGCTCGACGGCCAGGCGGGCTACGGCCAGGTGATCGGCCTCGAGGCAACGGCCATCGCGATCGCGCGCGCCAGGGCGCACGGCGTGTGCGTGATGGCGCTCGCCAATTCGCACCACCTGTGCCGCATCGGCCAGTGGGCCGAGCAGGCGGTGGCCGAGGGCTTCGTCTCGATCAGCTTCGTCAACGTCATCTCGCGCTCCATCGTCGCGCCCTTCGGCGGCAGCGACGCGCGCTTTGGCACCAATCCCTGCACCATCGGCATCCCGCTCGAGGCACAGCCGCCGTTCATCCTCGACATGGCGACCAGCGGCGTGGCGCAGGGCAAGGTGCGCGTCGCGCACAACAAGGGCGAGAAGCTGCCGCCCGGGCTGCTCCTCGACGACAAGGGCAACCCGACGCTCGATGCGCGCTTCGGCGTGATCGAGCCCTTCGGCGCGCTGACCACGTTCGGGCTGCACAAGGGCTACGGGCTGGCAGTGGCATGCGAATTACTTGGCGGCGCGCTCTCCGGCGGCGGCACCTGGCACACCGCCGACCGCACGAAGAAGCGCGTGCTGAACGGCATGCTGACGATTCTCATCGACCCGCGCAAGCTCGGCACCGCGGAGGCTTTCGAGCGCGAAGCGCGGGCCTTCGTCGATTGGGTCAAGCAGTCGCCGCACGCGCCTGGCGCGGACCGCGTGCGCATAGCTGGCGACCCGGAACGCGAGACGCGCGCGCGCCGCGAGCGCGAGGGCATCGCGGTGGACGCCACCACCTGGGAGGAGATCCGCGCCGCGGGCGCGAAGCTCGGGGTCGCAACCGATACGCTGGATCGTCTCGCCCAAGGCTGAGCCTCCGTCGCGCCAGAATCGCCAAGATGGCGGCCCGGGCGCGCTGGAAGAAGAATGGCTACCGTTTCTTCAGAAGTTTTTGCTTCGCCTTACGCTCGCTGGCCAGCTTCTTCAGAGAGGCTTCAGGCGGAATGTCCTCCGGCATGTTTCCGCCAATCTTGCGAATCGCCGCGCGCACTTCCTGACCAACCTGCCAGTGCGCCTGTTGCGCCTGGACCTGTCCTTGGACGTTGCCGCGAAGAATCTTCTGTTCAGTTTGGGTCTTGTGAAACTCGTTCGCCGCAAGTTCTGCGCGGCTCGCATGATCGTACAGTTCATCCTTATCCGTAAGACCCTTCTTCTTCTTGATGTCGCCAAGGCCCATTTCGTACAAACCCTTGTAACCAGCATCGTGGAAGAAGGCGAAGTTCTGAACGCCAGCCGCCTTCGCAGCCATGTTCAACTTCACGACGGCAGTCGTGAGACGCGCACGCTGTTCAAGGCGCTTGTCGAGCATGGCCTCGGCATCGGCTATTTCCTGCCTGCGAGTTTGCACAGCGAAATAGGACTGCGCGGTGGCGATCTGCGGAATAGAGGAATCGCCATTCATCGCGATCAGGTAACACGCGTATCTATCAAGGAAGTAGTCGAGGACCGGCCTCTGTGCGGTCTTGCCTGTCTCGATCATCTTCGACGTTTGTCGAAAATGATTCTGCACATCCTCACCAAACTGCTCGCACGCACGCATCGCTCTTTGCACCGCTTGCTCAAACCCCTCCCACGTTTTGTAACCGAGCACCACTTGGATGTCGCGGGCCATCCAATACTCAACCTGGCGGGGCGACACCCTCTTGGCTCGGTCAAGAGCGGTCTTAGTCGATTCGAAGTCCATGGGTTCCAAGGTCCGTGTGCGATTGGTGTGTGGTAGAGTATCACACAACCTGAGTGGTCAGGTTCGCACCGGAAATCTGGGGGCCGATATGAGCATTCGCAGGAAGTTCGAGCGAAAGATTAGGGAAAAAGAGTCAGAAATTCAAGATCTTGAAAGGCACCTTATGGAGGCTAGGGCCTATGTGTCGGCGATGCAGGATGCTATGCGCCTGGTGCCAATGGATGGTGACCTAGAGAACGGTGATGGGGGTAATGAGGTCGTCATAAAGGCCGGAAGCGCCATGGAGGCTGTGATGAAGGCGCTGAAGGCCGCGGGAAAGCCAATGCATATCATGGACATATTGAAGGCCATCGGACGGGAGGCCACACCCGAGAACCGCGCATCAGTCGGCGGTTCCTTGGCTGCCTACGTCAGGAAGGGCGTCATCTTTACCCGTCCAGCCCCCAACACGTTCGGCCTTGCGGAGTCGAGGCGGCCAGCTGGCGAAGCCTTTGCACCACCAGATGATTTCGGGGTTCCGACAGTTGACAATGCTTGAGCGGTCAAGCTGCAAGCCGGGCTCACGGATCACTGGTCCCTAGACGAGATCGCCCAGCTGGCGGCTGTCCATACGTCTGCACTGACGGCCACTGATGCAGTTCTTCTTGGGTCGATCTGAAACTGGCCCACTTCCCGTTGTTCTAAGAATGCACTTTCAGTAGCATTTACAAGCTACTGATATATAGTGTGTTTTAATTTCAAGAAACGCCCCCAGGAAACATAGCTAAGTCATTGTCAGGCAAAAAGAATTGCCTTGACCGTCAGCCCTTTTGTCGCATAGAGTGGAAAAAGGTAGAAAAAAGTGGCGGAACGCGGGGAGCCGTGGCTCATGCCCCGTCCGCCTTGGAGAGAACGGGGCATGGGTGGAACGTTTCACGGCGCAACGGTCGTCACGCTGGACGCAAAGGGCCGCCTCGCCATTCCCACGCGTCATCGCGCCGCGCTGCTCGCCGACGCGCGCCACCTCGTGCTCACCGCGCACCCCGAGGGCTGCGTGCTGCTGTATCCGCCGGCGGCCTGGGAGCCGGTGCGCACGCAGGCGCAGTCCTTCCCCAGCTTTAACCCGCAGGCGAGCTGGTGGAAGCGGCTGCTCCTCGGCTTCGAGGAGCACGTGCAGCCCGACGGCTCGGGCCGCATCCTGCTCTCGGGCGCGCTCCGCCAGCACGCCCGGCTCGAGCGCGACGCCATGCTGGTCGGGCAGGGCCACTACTTCGAGCTCTGGGACTCGGGCCTGTGGAACTCCAAGCTCGCGCAGGCGCTCGCCGGGCCGGCCAGCGCGCCGCCCGGCATGGAGGACTTCTCGCTGTGAGCGCCGATGACGCACCTGCCCGTCCTCGCAACCGAGGCGCTCGACGCGCTGGCGGTCCGGGCGGACGGCACCTACGTGGACGGCACCTTCGGGCGCGGCGGGCACAGCCGCCTGATCCTCGAGCGGCTCGGTCCGCAGGGGCGTCTGATCGCGCTCGATCGCGATCCGCAGGCGGTGGCCGCGGCGCGCGCCATCGCCGATGCGCGCTTTTCCATCACGCACGCGCCCTTCAGCGCGCTCGCGCAAGCCCTGGACGAGCAAGGTGCCGCGCTCGCGCAGGGGATGCTGTTCGACCTCGGCGTGTCCTCGCCGCAGCTCGACGACCCGCAGCGCGGCTTCTCGTTCCGCGCCGCGGGCCCGCTCGACATGCGCATGGACCCGTCGCGGGGCACCAGCGCCGCCGAGTGGCTGGCGGCGGCCGAAGAAAACCAAATCAAAGAGGTCATCCGGGGGTATGGGGAAGAACGGTTTGCTAAACAGATTGCAGCGGCGATTGTTGCTGCTCGCCGGCACGCGCCCATCCGCACGACCCGCGAACTTGCCGATCTCGTGGGTGCGGCGGTCCGCACACGGGAGCCGGGCCAGGATCCGGCGACGCGCACCTTTCAAGCTCTACGGATTCTCGTCAATCGGGAGCTTGAGGAAGTGTCGCTGATGCTGCCGCAGGCGATCGCGCGCCTCGCCCCGGGCGGGCGGCTGGCGGTGATCGCCTTTCACTCGCTGGAAGACCGCATCGTCAAGCGCTTCCTGCAGGCTTGCGCGCGGCCGGCGCTGCCCCGGGATTTGCCGCTGCGCGCCAGCGAGTTGCCACAAGCCTTGCTCAGAATCGTGGGCAAGCCGGTGCGGCCCGCGCGCGCCGAAACCGCGGCCAACCCGCGCGCGCGCAGCGCCGTCATGCGCGTCGCGGAGCGCACCGCAGCCCCCTATGACCCGAGCCTCATTCACCGAATCGAGCCCGACGCGTGGCGAAGCTGAACCTCCTCCTCCTCCTGGTTCTCGTCGTCTGCGCGCTCGGGCTCGTCACCTCCCAGCACAAGGCGCGCAAGCTCTTCTCCGAGCTCGAGCGCGCGCAGGCGCGCGCGCGCGAGCTCGACGTGGAGTACGGCAAGCTGCAGCTCGAGGCGAGCACCTGGGCGCTGCACGCGCGCATCGAGCGCGTCGCCAGGGACACGCTCGGCATGCGCACGCCCGACGCGCGCCAGGTGCGCGTCGTCGGCGTGGCGGGAGCCCGGTGAGCGCCGCCGCGCCCGCGCTGGTGCGCATGCCGGTGTGGCGGGCGCGCTTCGTGATGGCGGGGCTGGTCGCCGCTTTCTTCGTGCTCGCCGCGCGCTCGCTCTACCTGCAGGCCATGCAGACGCAGTTCCTGCAGGAAAAGGGCGAGGCGCGCTACAGCCGCGTGCTCGAAGTGCCGGGCACGCGCGGGCGCATCCTCGACCGCAACGGCGAAGCGCTCGCCATCAGTACGCCGGTGCAGTCGGTGTGGGCCATCCCCGGCGACGTGCGGGCGGGTCCCGCGCAGCTGAAGAAGCTCGCCGCGCTCCTCGGGCTGGAGACGCGCGAGCTGCGCCGCAAGCTCGAGGACACCTCGCGCGACTTCATCTACCTGCAGCGCCAGATCGCCCCGGAAGCCGCCGGGCAGGTGGCGCGGCTCGGACTCGAGGGCATCTACCAGCATCGCGAGTACCGCCGCTACTATCCCGGAGGCGAAGTGACCGCCCACGTGGTCGGCTTTACCGGCGTCGACGAGGCCGGGCAGGAGGGTGTGGAGCTCGCCTTCGAGCGGCGCCTGGGCGGCACGCCGGGCAGCCGCCGCGTAATCAAGGACCGCCTCGGCCGCGTGGTCGAGGACGTCGAGTCGATCCGCGCGGCGCAGGACGGCAGCGACCTGCAGCTCTCCCTCGACGGCAAGATCCAGAGCCTCGCCTACGCCGCGCTGAAGCACGCGGTCGCCGCGCACAAGGCCAGGGCGGGCGCGCTGGTGGCGATCGACGTGCGCAGCGGCGAAGTGCTGGCGCTCGCCAACGTGCCCTCGTTCAATCCGAACAGCCGCGCGCGACTTGCGGGCGCGCAGCTGCGCAATCGCGCCGTCACCGACGCGTTCGAGCCGGGCTCCACGCTCAAGCCCTTCACCGTGGCGCTGGCGCTCGAGTCGGGGCGCGTGTCGCCCTCGAGTCCCGTGCACATCGGCAGCGGCGGCCTGCGCATCGCCAACTACACCATCCAGGACCCGCACGCGGAGACCGTGCTGAGCGTGGCGCAGGTGATCCAGAAATCCTCCAACGTGGGCGCGGCGCGCATTGCGCTCGCGCTGCGCCGGGAGGACCTGTGGAGCCTGTTCAATCGCGCGGGATTCGGCGCCGCGCCGCAGATCGGCTTTCCCGGCGAGGCGAGCGGCAGGCTGCGCCCGGCCGAGAGCTGGCGGCCGATCGAGCAGGCCACCATGGCCTACGGCCACGGCATCTCCGTCAGCCTGCTGCAGCTGGCGCGCGCCTACACCCTGTTCGCGCGCGACGGCGAGCTGGTGCCCGCGACGCTGCTCAAGTCGGACGTGCCGGCCCGGGGCAGCCGCGTGATCAGCGTGCAGACCGCGCGCCAGGTGCGCGCCATGCTCGAGCTCGCGGTGCAGCCGGGTGGCACCGCGCCGCGCGCACGCATCATGGGCTGGCGCGTGGCCGGCAAGACCGGGACCGCGCACAAGCAGGAGAACGGCGGCTACGCCGAGGACAAGTACATCGCCTCTTTCGTCGGCTTCGCGCCGGCGAGCGCACCGCGCCTGGTGGTGGCGGTGATGATCGACGAGCCCGCCAACGGCCAGTATTTCGGCGGCGTGGTGGCGGCGCCGGTATTCGCGGAAGTTGCGCGGGGCGCGCTGCGCGCGCTCGGCGTGCCCTACGACGCGCCGCTCGAGCCGGTGCCGCTGCCGGGCGCGGGCGAGGAAGCGCGGGAAAGCACCTGATGCGCGCATGGACCCGCTCGCACTGCTCGCGCGCCAGGGGGCGATGATCCAGAGGCTCGCCGCGGACAGCCGCCGCTGCGCGCCCGGGGTGGCGTTCTTCGCCTACCCCGGCGAGCGCGCCGATGGCCGCCGCTTCATTCCCGATGCGATCGCGCAGGGCGCCGCGGCCGTGCTGTGGGAGTCCGAGGGTTTCGCCTGGAACCCGGCGTGGCGCGTGCCGAACGTGGGCGTGCCGCGTCTGCGCGACGCGGCGGGCGCGCTCGCGCACGAGTTCTACGGCCGCCCGTCGCAGGCGCTGTGGACCTGCGGCGTCACCGGCACGAACGGCAAGACCACCTGCACGCAGTGGATCGCCGCGGCGCTCGGCGCCGCGGGCGCGAAGTGCGGCGTGATCGGTACCCTGGGCACGGGCTTTCCCGGCCGGCTCGAGGATGCGCGCAACACGACGCCGGACGCGCTCGAGCTGCACCGCACGCTCGCCGAGATGCGCCGGCAGGGCGCGGTCGCGGTGGCGATGGAGGTTTCGTCGCACGGCCTGCAGCAGGGGCGCGTGAGCGGTGTTGCCTTCGACTGCGCGCTGTTCACCAATCTGTCGCACGACCACCTCGACTACCACGGCACCATGGACGCGTACGCGGCGGCCAAGGCGCGCCTGTTCGACGCCGCGGGACTCGCCTGCGCGGTGCTCAACCTCGACGACGTGTTCGGCGCGCAGCTCGCGCAGCGGCTCGCCGCGCGCGGCGTGCGCACCATCGGCTACAGCCTGGTCTCGCCCGCCGCCACGCCCGAGTTCCTGTTCGCCTCGGCAGTGGAGGACGGCCGCATGACGATCGCCTCCAGCTGGGGCGAGGCGCGAGCCGTGCTCGGCGCACTCGGCCGCTTCAACGTCTCGAACGCGCTCGGGGTGGTGGGGGCGCTCGTCGCCCAGGGGATGGCGTTCGGCGACGCCGTGCGCCGCCTGGCGGCGCTTCCCGAGGTCCCGGGGCGCATGCAACGGCTCGGCGGCGAGAACGCACCGCTGGTGGTGATCGACTACGCGCACTCGCCGGACGCGCTGGAGCAGGTTCTGCGCGCGCTGCGTCCGGTCGCCGAAGCGCGGGGCGGGCGCGTGGTGGCGGTGTTCGGCGCCGGCGGCGAGCGTGACCGCGCCAAGCGCGCGCCGATGGGCGCGGCGGCTGCGCGGCTCGCCGACCGCATCGTGCTCACTTCCGACAATCCGCGCAGCGAGGATCCGCGGCAGATCCTGCGCGAGATCGAGGCGGGCGTCGACGCGCCGCACGCGGTGGAGCCGGACCGCGCGCGCGCCATCGCCTCGGCAATCGCCGCGGCCGCGGACGCCGACGTGGTGCTGCTCGCCGGCAAGGGCCACGAAGCGTTCCAGGAGATCGCCGGGCAGCGCCTGCCGTTCTCGGATGCCGAGGCGGCGCGCGCCGCGCTCGCGCGGCGGGAGAAGCGATGATGAGCCTGGCCGAGACCGCCGCCGCGACGCAGGGGCGGCTGCGCGGGACCGACGTGCGCTACGGCGGCGTATCCACCGATTCGCGCGGCATCGCAGCGGGCGAATTGTTCATCGCCATCCGCGGCGAGCGCTTCGACGGCCACGAGTTTCTCGGCATGGCGAAGGCACGCGGCGCCAGCGCGGCGCTGGTCGACGCGCGCTACCGCGGTGCTGCGCCGCTGCCGGTGGTCGTCGTCGACGACACGCGCCGGGGGCTGGGGCGGCTTGCCCGCCACTGGCGGGCGCGCTTCAGGCCGGCCGTCATCGGCATCGCCGGCGCCAACGGCAAGACGACCACCAAGGAGATGCTCGCCTCGATCCTGCGCGCGCACGCGGGGGAGGCCGCGGTGCTCGCGACGAAGGGCAATCTGAACACCGACATCGGCGTGCCGCTCACGGTGCTCGGCATGAACGCGGCGCATCGCTACTGCGCGGTGGAGCTCGGCATGAATCATCCCGGCGAGATCGCGTGGCTGGCCGCGATCGCCCAGCCGACGATCGGCCTGGTCACCAACGCGCAGCGCGAGCACATGGAGTTCATGGGCAGCGTCGAGGCGAGCGCGCGCGAGAACTCGCAGGTGTACCGCGTCCTGCCGGCGGACGGCGTGGCGGTGGTCAACGCGGACGATGCCCGCCGCGCGATCTTCGTCGAGGCCGCGGGCGCGCGCCGCGTCGTCGACTTCGGCCTCGACCGCCAGGCCGCGGTGACCGGCGGCTACGCGCTCAAGCAGCTCTCGAGCGAGATCGTCGTGCGCACGCCCGCGGGCGAGGCGCGCGCCACGCTCGCCATCGCCGGCGCGCACAACGCGCACAACGCGCTCGCCGCCGCGGCCTGCGCGCACGCCGCGGGGATTCCGGCGGCGACCATCGGCAAAGGCCTGGAGGCGTTCCGGCCCTGCGCGGGCCGCATGCAGGCAAGGCGCACGCCGGGCGGCGCTACGCTCATCGACGACAGCTACAACGCCAACCCGGATTCAGTGCGCGCCGCAATCGACGTGCTCGCCGCCTGCCCGGCGCCCACGGTGCTGGTGCTCGGCGACATGGGCGAGGTGGGCGCGCAGGGGCCGCAGTTCCACCGCGAAGTCGGCGCCTACGCCCGCAGCTGCGGCATCGGCGCACTCTACGCCCTGGGCGAGGCGAGCCGCGAGGCGGTCGCGGCGTTCGGCCAGGGCGGGCGGCATTTCGCCTCGGCCGCGCATCTGCAGGCGGCGCTGCCGGCCGGCGCCACCGTGCTGGTGAAGGGCTCGCGCTTCATGCGCATGGAGCGCGTGGTGGCGGCGCTCACCGGCGAAGGAGAGGGGAGGCACTGATGCTGCTCGATTTCGCGCAATGGCTGGCGCGCGACGTGCGCCTGTTCAACGTATTCAACTACATCACGCTGCGCGCGGTGCTCGCGTGCATGACCGCGCTCGCCATCTCGCTGATCCTCGGGCCGTACGTCATCCGCAAGCTGACCGCGTACAAGATCGGCCAGTCGGTGCGCGACGACGGCCCGCGCACGCACCTCACCAAGGCGGGCACGCCGACCATGGGCGGCGCGCTGATCCTGCTGTCCATCGGCATCACCACGCTGCTGTGGGGCGACCTGCAGAACCGCTACCTGTGGGTGGTGCTGCTGGTGACGCTCGGCTTCGGCGCCATCGGCTGGATCGACGACTACCGCAAGGTGGTGCACCGCAACCCGAAGGGCCTGTCGGCCCGCGTGAAGCTGTTCTGGCAATCGACCATCGGCCTCGCCGCGGCCGCGTATCTCGCCAGCATCGCGCAGAGCAACCCGGCGCTGAACCAACTGATCGTGCCTTTCTTCAAGTTCGTGGCCTATCCGCTCGGACCCATCGGCTTCATCATCCTCACCTACTTCGTCATCGTCGGCACCTCCAACGCCGTCAACCTCACCGACGGTCTGGACGGCCTCGCCATCATGCCGACGGTGTTGATCGGCAGCGCGCTGGGCCTGTTCGCCTACGTCGCCGGCCACAGCGTGTTCAGCAAGTACCTCGGCCTGCCGTACATCGCGGGGGCGGGCGAGCTGGCGGTGTTCTGCGGCGCGCTCGCCGGCGCGGGCCTCGGGTTTCTGTGGTTCAACGCCTATCCGGCCGAAGTGTTCATGGGCGATGTCGGCGCGCTGGCGCTGGGCGCCGCGCTCGGCACGATCGCGGTGATCGTGCGCCAGGAGATCGTGCTGTTCATCATGGGCGGCGTCTTCGTCGTCGAAACGCTCTCGGTGATGCTGCAGGTGGCCTACTTCAAGGCGACCGGAGGGCGGCGCATCTTTCGCATGGCGCCGCTGCATCACCACTACGAGCTGGAAGGCTGGAAGGAATCGCAGGTCGTGGTGCGCTTCTGGATCATCACCATGATGCTCGTGCTGTTCGGCCTGTCAACGCTGAAGCTGCGCTGAAGCATGTCGATGCGCGAGCCCCTGTTCAACCAGCTGCCGCGGCCCGAGCCGTTGCCCCTCGCCGGTCGGCGCGTCCTGGTGCTGGGCTTGGGCGATACCGGGCTCGCGGTGGCGCGCTGGGTCGAGCGCCAGGGCGGCGCGGCGCGCGTTGCCGACAGCCGCGCGGCGCCGCCACGCGCGGCGGACTTTCACGGCGAGGTGCGCACCGGGCCCTTCGACGCGGCCCTGCTCGAGGGCATGGACCTGGTGTGCGTCAGCCCGGGACTCTCGCTGCGGGAAGGGATCGTGCGCATCGCGCTCGGGCGAAGCATCCCGGTGCTGGGCGACATCGAGCTCTTCGCCTGGCACGTGCGTGCGCACAACGGCACGCGCGTGCTGGCGGTGACCGGCACCAACGGCAAGACCACGGTCACGGCGCTCACCGGCCACCTGCTGCGCGCCGCCGGCCTCGACGTGGAGGTCGCCGGCAACATCGGTCCGCCCGTGCTGCAGGCGCTCGCCGCGCGCGCGCAGCCGCCCGCCGCCTGGGTGCTCGAGCTCTCCAGCTACCAGCTCGAGACCACCTGGTCGCTCGAGCCGGAGGCGGCGGCGCTGCTCAACGTGAGCGAGGACCACCTCGACCGCTACGCCGGCATCGACGACTACGCGGCGGCCAAGGCGCGCATCTTCATCGGCCAGGGCGTGCAGGTGCTGAACCGCGACAGCTGGCGCTCGCTCGCCATGGGCCAGCCGAGCCGCCGGCGCATCACCTTCGGGCTCGACGCGCCGCGCTCGGAGGAGGACTTCGGCGTCGTCGACGGGATGCTGCGCGAGGGCTCGCACGCGCTCCTGCCCGTCGCGCGACTGCAGGTCCACGGCGCGCACAACGTGGCCAATGCCCTTGCCGCCTGCGCGCTGGCGCGCACGCTCGACGTGCCGCGCGAGGCGCTCGCCGCGGGTCTGGCGGGCTTCCGCGGCCTGCCGCACCGGCTGCAGCGCGTCGCCCTGCGCCGCGGCGTCGCCTGGTTCGACGACTCCAAGGGCACGAACGTGGGCGCGGCGCTGGCCGCGCTGCGCGGGCTGGGCTGTCCGGCCGTGCTGATCGCCGGCGGCGACGGCAAGGGCCAGGACTTCGCGCCGCTCGCGCCGGCCGTGGCCGCGCACGCGCGCGCGGTGCTGCTGATCGGCCGCGATGCGCCGCTTCTCGAGCGCGCGCTCGCGGCGAGCGGCGTGCCGCTCGAGCGCTGCGCCAGCCTCGAAGCGGCGGTGGCGCGCGCCGCCGCGCTCGCGCGCGAGGGCGACGCGGTGCTGCTGTCGCCCGCCTGCGCCAGCTTCGACATGTTCCGCG
>Ga0326597_10005388_pt1 | contig 17782 bp, 14 predicted proteins | sample RVTome_12_FD_203789 | JGI IMG/M metagenome (GOLD analysis project Ga0326597, IMG submission 203789) | Soil microbial communities from uranium-contaminated site in the Upper Colorado River Basin, Wyoming, United States - RVT100D185 | ecosystem: Environmental > Terrestrial > Soil > Contaminated >... | reverse complement strand
TCTCGAACTGCTTGAGCTCGTCGCGCGAGAAGATGACGATGCGGCGCGGGCGGTAGCGCTCAAGCGCGGTTTTCAGAAAGTGCTTGCCGAACGATCCCGTGCCGCCGGTGACGAGAACGGCCTTGTCGTTCAGATCGAGCCAGGGCTGCGAGAAATCGCGAAAAACAAGCGACTCGGCGCGCCCGGCCGGCGGCTCCGATCTGGCGATTTCGACAGGCTTTCCGGCAATTGCCGCAGCGCGTTGCGCCATGGCGCGTTTCCCCTTCTTATGGTGGATAGATCATTGCAAAAACTAGTAAAAATCCGCTTAGCGCAACGCGCCAGAGATGGAAAACCGGAATCGGCGCGGGCCCGAACGGTAAGCGGAAGGTTTGCGCGTGTCGTCCATCTCAAGCGCCGAGAGCACGAGTTGGCAGAACAGGCTGCCGCCGGTCCGGCGATGGCCGAGCAGGCCCAGAAGCGGCGCGACCGCGCGATCCACATCGATGCGGACGGTCGTTACCCCGTCGCCGAGCTCGGCCCAGCCTTCGGTCATGCCGAAGCCGCCGCTCGCCGATACGAGATGAGATACGGGCGCGCCATGATCGACGGCGCGGTCCGCGAGCGCAAACGTTTCCGGGTTCTTACCGCCATTGTGCGTCGTGAGCGCGAGCGTGTTCCAGTCGAAGGCCTCGGGCAGCAACGTGACATGGCCGAGGCGGAGCGATCCCTTGCCCCAGCGCGCCCAATGGAAGACGAGGTCGAAATCGACGCGCGCACGCGCGGCATGGAAGCGCAGGTTCTTCTCGATCGGACCCCTTGGCGTTTCGACGATGCCCACGACGATGACATCGCCCGTGACCGCATCGCGCGCAAGCCGGGTCGCGGCCCAGTCGAGATCGGTCAGCTTGGGTTCACCCGGTGTCTCCAGCACGCAATCGCCCGTATACCAATCTGCCTGCAGCGCGATGTCGTCGAAATAACCATGCGGCAAGCCGCCGATGGCGGGTTCGGCGCCGGGCGCGAAACTCATGGCGGCGATGGCAAGCCCGCGCTTGCGGTCGAGCCGGGCACGAAGGGACGCCGTCTCGATATCGAGGTAACGCTGGCCGGCGGGCTCCCCCGCGAAGACCGGCAGGGGCGGTTCGCATGTGCCGAGCAGGCGCTCCATGCGCTTGAGATCGCTGCGGAACGCCTTCCATCGTGCGGCCGTGATGTGCGTGCGGAAATCGCTCGACCATAGGCGGCAGAGTTCCTTCCAGTCCGCTTCCTTGGCAGGTTCGACGCCCCCGCGCTGCAGGGCGCGATAGATGCGCTCGCAGGCGGCATTGACGGCGGTGTCGTCGCGGCCCGTGACCGCCCAGCGGCTGAGGTTGTATTTGCGCTGCTTCTTGACGGGGACCGGGCAGCTTGCGGTTTCGAGGGCGACGAGGCGATCCGCATACGGACGGTCTGCGAGCTTGAGCGCCGCCGAGGGCGCCACCAGGCGCAGCGCAGGGGACTCGCCGAACGCACGCAACGCTTGTGCGATGCGCCGCCATTCGCCGGCCTCGACGAGCTTTTCCTCGGTGCGATAGCGCCCGGGGCGGTAATCGAAGATTTCCGCGTCGCTCGCGTAGAGACAGAACGCACGGTCGCGTGTGCCGCGCCGCCCGACGACATAGGCCAGATAGTCGCCAAGCTCCATGTCGCCATGGGCGTAGCGTTGCAGCTTCTGGAAGGCGACCGTGTTGGTCCACAGAAGCGCGATGGCGCGGTCGTCGTTTCCGACGGCGCGTTGGGGCAGGTAACGCGATTCCGCCGGCCAATCGGGATGCTCCGACGCCGGATTGTCCCAATCCATCAGCATGGCGCGATATCCGGCATCGAGATAATGGCCGACGAGGCCGGCCGAATAGGCCTGCTCGTTGACGAGCGCGAGCGTGGGCCGCACGCCGGCCACGCGCTCATAGACGCGGTTTCCGAGCTCGAGGTTCCGGGCCACCATGGCGGCCGGCAGCAGCGGCCCGATCGCCTGCGCGTAGCCCGATCCCACCAGCTCGACGCGACCTTCCTGGACGAGCGCGCGAAGCCGGACGATCCACGCGGGATCGCGGCGTTCGATCTCTTCCAGCGTGTAGCCCGGCGCTTCGATACCGATCGGGCCGCGCGTCTCGGCGAGCGCCAGCAGCGGCCAATAGCAGCGCGCGATCACGTCGTCGCGCTCGTCTTCCTCGATCGAGGAGAAGCCCAGGTTCAAATGAAAGACGGCGAAGAGATTGAGCGTACCCACGCGCGCTTCGCCGCGCGGCGTTCGCGCCGCGCGGGGGAGCTCGATGAGGTCGATCGCGTTCATCGCGTCTCGATCTCTATACAGGCGAGCGCGGCCTCGGCTGCGCGCACCGCGTCGGCGCGCACGCGGCCGGTAGCGAGCACCATGGCGGCCGAAGGGCGCTTGTCGCCGGCGCGCGGGATGATGTCGCCCGGCCGCGCGGTAACAACGATCTCGGCGATGCCGGGAAGCGCGCGTGCCGCATCCACACCCTTGACGGCGATCACGCGGCCGGGGCGGGGAAACGCATAACGCTGTGCGACGGGCGCACGGCGCTCGGGTTCCAGCGCCGCCGGATCGACGCGCTCGCCAAGTGCCACTTTGATCGCCGCGCCGATGAAATCAACGCCGGTGTTGAGCGGAATCTCGCGCGTGCAGAAAAAGCCGCCCGACAGGCGTGCCGCCAGTTCGATGACAAAAGGCGCACCGTCATGCACGACGATGTCGCCCTTCACGGTGCCGTCGACGATGCCGAGCGCCGCCGCCGCGCGCGCGACGACCGCTTTCACGCCCGCCTGCACCGGCTCGGGCAGGATGCTGGGCAAATCGCCGCCGTTCTCGATGAAGAAGGGCGCATAGCGATCGAGAAATTCATAGTTGCGGTCGGAAAAGCCCGGCGTGAAGCACTGGCCGTCGATGACGATGGATTCGGTCGAGACTTGGGGGCCGTCGAGGTAGTCCTCGATCATCACGCGCGCCGTGGGCGAATGGCTCCTCGCCAGCGCGAAGGCGGTGTCGAAATCGCCGACTTTGGCCAGGCGCTGCACGCCACGGCTTCCCCGGCTGTCCACCGGCTTGAGCACGAGATCGGACCCGCGCTCGGCGACGATGCGCGCGAGCGCGTTCGCGCTCTCGACGGCGGCGAACCACGGCACCGCCACGCCCGCCGCGCGAAAGCGCCGCTTCATGGCGAGCTTGTCGCAGGCAAGTTTCGCCGCCGCCATCGGAATACCGGGAAGCCCTAGTCGTTCGGCGATCGCGGCGACCGTGACGGGCGCATCGGCCGCTACGCAGATCACGCCGTCTATGGGGCGGATTTCGAGCGCGTAGCGTTCCGCGGCCGTGACGGATTCCCGGACGTCATAGACGCTGGCCAGGATATGATCGTCGGCGATCGCGAAGCCGGGCGCGTCGGGATTGCAATCCGAGACCACGACGTGAAGGTCCATTTCCTTGGCGCGGCGGATCGCATCGGCCGCCTCGATCCCGCCGGAAACGATGAGCAGCGTCTTCTTCATCAGAAATAGAGCCCGCCATTGACGTTCAGCGTCTGTGCCGTGATGTAGGCGCTCGCATCCGAGGCCAGGAACACCACCGCGTCGGCGACCTCTTGCGGCGCGCCGAGGCGCCCGAGGACGATGCCCTCCGCGGCCTTTTGCACGGCAGTGGAGGCAAGCCCCGCCCGCGCCATCTCCGAGGCGATCAGTCCGGCGGCGACGGTGTTCGAGCGCACGCCATGGGCCGCGCCGAAGCGCGCGATCACTTGGCCGAGCGAAATCAGCCCCGCCTTGGACGCGGCATAGTGCGCCGTGCGCGGGCCGCCATACTGGCCGCTCACCGAGCCGATATGCACGATCGCCCCGCCGCCGGCCTCGGCGAGCAGCGGCAGGAAGGTCTGCGCGACGACGAACGGGCCCTTGAGATTGGTGCCGAGCACCAGATCCCAATCCGCGTCCGTCACGGAATCGAAGTCCGCCGGCTTGTTGATGCCGGCATTGTTGACGAGGATGGAAAGCGGCCCGAGCGCGCCGCGCGCATCCCTGGCGGCGGCGTCGACGCTCGCGCGCTCGGCGACATCCATCTGAAGCGCCAGGCCGTGCCGACCCTTGGCTTCGATCTCGCGCACGACGGATTGGGCCTCCGCGGATTTTTCGCGGAAGGTGAGCGCGACATCCGCACCCGCCTCGGCCAAGCCAAGCGCGATGGCGCGCCCGATCCCGCGCGATCCGCCGGTGACGACGGCGTTCCTGCCCGCGAGCGAGAAGCGGCTCATAGGCGTCTCTCCTTGCGTTCGATGACGCGCCGCACGGCAGCCGCGATAGCCTCGGCGCCGATGCCGCAACGATCGGGCAATTCGTCGGGTTCGCCGGATTCGCCGAAACGGTCGGCAAGGCCCACGAACTCGATCGGACAGGGTCTTGTGCGCGCGATGGCCTCCGCGACCGCGCCGCCGAGCCCGCCATGCACATTGTGATCCTCGGCGGTGACCATGGCGCGCGTCTCCTCCGCGCAGGCCGCCAGCAGTTCCGTATCGATCGGCTTGATCGTTGCCATGTTGACGACGCGCGCCGAAATGCCTTCGACCGCGAGCGTGTCGGCGGCCTCCAGCGCGCGCGCCACTTCGACGCCGCAAGCGACGACGGTCGCGTCGCGTCCGGCGCGCACCACGCATCCCTTGCCGATCTCGAACCCATGATCGGGACCGAACACGTGGCTGGCCGGGCTACGGCCGGTGCGCATATAGACGGGCCCGTCGAAATCGAGGATCGCCTTGGTGGCGAGCGCCATCTCGAGCGGATCGGCGGGCGAGATCACGGTCATGCCGGGGATGGCGCGGAACGCCGCCAGATCCTCGAGCGCCTGGGCCGAGCCGCCGTCGGGCCCCACGTCGAGGCCCGGATGGCTCGCCACGATCTTCACATTGCGCCTGGCATAGGCGATCGAAAGTCGCGCCTGTTCGATCGCGCGCAGGCAAAAGACGGCGAACGTCGTCACCACGGGCAGAAGCCCGACGGAGGCGAGACCGCCGGCCGCTGCCATCATGTTCTGCTCGGCGATGCCGAATTGCAGCAGGCGCTCGGGGTGGGCTTTACGGAAATGATGCACGCCGGTGCCACCCGCGATATCGGCGTCGAGCACGACGAGATGATTGCGCATGGTGCCTTCGGCTGCGAGCGCCTTGCCGAACGCCTCGCGCAGCGAATCGCCGCTGGTGCCGATCAGTTGCGGGGCCGCGTCAGCCATCGATCCACTCCGCGATTTCGACGGCACTTGCGCCCAGCGCCGCCAGCGCATCCGCGGCCTGCGCGCGCGTGAACTTCACGCTGCCATGCCAGGCGGCCACGTTCTCCATCCAGGGCACGCCTTTGCCCTTCACCGTGTGCGCGATGACGACGCTCGGCCAGCCATGGTTCTCGCCGGCCTGTTTCAGCGCATCCAGGATTTCGGGAATGTCATGGCCGTTCACTTCGCGCACGGCCCAGCCGAAGGCCCGCCATTTCTCGGCAAGCGGCTCGAGCCCCATGATCGAGGCGTTGGGCGCATCGCTCTGCAGCTTGTTGTAGTCGACGAGCGCGCAGAAATTGTCGAGCCCGTGATGGGCCGCGCACATCGCCGCTTCCCAGACCTCGCCCTCCTGCAGTTCGCCGTCACCCAGGAGCGCATAGACGCGCGCGGCGCTTCCCTTGATCTTGAGGCCCATCGCCATGCCGAGCGCGACCGAGAAGCCCTGGCCGAGCGAACCCGTGCTCGTCTCGACCCAGGGCAGATCGCCGACATGGGGATGGCCCTGGAACGGGCTTCCAAGTTTGCGCAGACCGAGTGCGGCGCGCGCATCGCAGAATCCGAAATGCGCGCCGGCCGCGTAAAGCGCGGGCGCCGCATGACCCTTGGAGAGCACGAAGCGGTCGCGTTCGGGATCGTTCGCGCGTGCGGGCGAGATGTTGAGTTCGGTCGCGTACAGCACGGCCAGTAAATCGGCGCAGGATAGCGACCCGCCGGGATGGCCGGAGCCTGCATGATAGATGGCGGCGACCGCGTGGCGGCGGATGAAGCGCGCGGCGGTCTCGACGCGCGCGAGCAGCGCGGATTGCGGCGTCGCGACGATCGCGCGGATGGCGGTTGCGGCATTCATGACGCTGGCCCCCCTCAGGCGGCGGCGCGGCGTTGCGCGCTTGCCAGAAGTTCCGTGTAAAGAATGATCTCGGCGCGCGGCGCAAGCGCCCGTGCCCGCGCCGCGATCTCGGACGCGAAATCGCGCGACATCACGACGATGATGCCGGGATTGCAGGCGGCGATCGCCTCGGGCGCCGCGAGCGCCACACCATGGCGGTCGCGCATGTGATCCTTGAGATGGGCGTCGACGAGGAGGGCGAGCATGGCGGGATCGAAGCCGCCATGCACCACGAGGCTGTCGAACAGCCGGCCCGCGCCCCAGATCGCGAGCTTGCGCGCGCCGAGCCCATGGAGTTCGCGCGCGACCGTCTTGAGCGCACCGAGATTGGATGTCCGCATCGCTTCGTAGCCCGCGACATGGGCCGCCGCCCATTCTGCTTCGCGCGGATCGTGGCGCACGGGACGCGCGGCCACGTCGCGCTTGCGCGCTACGAAAAGCAGATTCGTCTTATCATGAGGCTCTGGACCCGCGATCGGCGTGAAGCCCGACGCAGTCAGCATCGCCCTGAGCGTCACGGTGGAAAAATGCGTCAGGTGCTTGTCGATGAACCATTCCTCGACGATGTCGGACGAACCGATTACCGCGATGTTCGGCGCATCGAGGATCAGGATACCGCCCGGCTTCAGCAAACGCCAATGATCGGCGAGCGTCGCCATGGGCGAGGCCAGATGCTCGATCGTATGGCAGGAATGGACGGCGTCGAAACTCTCGCCCGCGAACGCCGTATCCTCGATGCGCTTCGTGACGAGCGTCGTGCGTGCGAGCCCGGCGCAGGAATCCGCCACGCGCTCGTCCGGCTCGAGCGCGGTAAGGCGGCCGTTCGGCGCGATTTCAAGGAAGGCGCGCGCGAAGGCGCCGCGGCTTGCGCCGACATCCAGAACGTCGAGCGCGGCGTGTGAATCGCAATGACGCGCGAAGGCCTCGATCGCGGCCTTGGCGCGAAAGCTCTTGCCGTAGCGCACATTGCCCCAATCGGCGCCGGCCGAAACGGCGGCGCGCGCGCGGACCGCGCGATCGGCGCGCGGCCAGCTCTGTACCAGGCCGCAATATGTGCAGAGAAGAACGCTCAACCCGCGCGTCGAACCTTGCGGCACGTAGATCGGTTCCAGCGCGCGCGACCGACAAAGGTCGCAGACGGCGTCGTCATGGGCGTGCGGGGCGGCGAGCATGAAGGATCGCAAAGGTTGTTTAGCCGCTGCGATCTTCCCGCCGTAACCTTAACGAACCATGCCAAGCTCAATAGTTCACAGCGTATTCCGGGGTCTTGGCGTAACCCAGGCGATGCATCATCCCACTCGCGATTTTCTCGAACGTGCGCGTCTGTTCGACGTCGAGCGGATGATCCACCGGGCGGTTCACATTGTGCGGGCGCGCGAACATTGCGAAATGCTTGTCGCGATAGGAAAGCGTTAGGAAATCGAAAAGGCTTCGTACCAAATTGGGCGAGGCGCGCAGCTCCTCGAGCCGCACGAAGTGCTTGCGTTCTCCGGGGACCGCTTCCAACGCATCGAGAATGACGCGATTGACCTCCGCCCAGTGCCAGACGATCCGCGCGAACTGATCGAAGCGGGGAAATTCTTTCGTCCAGGCGTCGCCGGGTCTGGGCTGCGGCCACCAATATTTCTTCTCGGGCGGGGGTGCGGCGACATGCGCGGGGTCGGCGAGATGGCGCGCGAGAATCGCCGTCGAGCGGTCGTCGTAGCATTCCGCGCCCAGCTTGTGCAGATAGGAACTCGCCACTTTGCGCCCGTCGCGCACGAGATGAACGAAGCGCGCCTTGGGAAAGAGTGCCGCCAAATCCGGGATCAGCCAGGACAGCTTGTTCGACGAATCGCCCCAGACGCGCGTTTCGGCATGGCGCGCTGCGGCGAGGTGGGTGGCGCTTAGCGTGGCGCGCGCGTCTTGCGCGTCGGCCAGGCCGCGATAGCGGCGCACGGCGAGAGGCTGCACGATATGAACCATGTATTCGTGCTCGACCGTCGCGTCCGCATCTGCGGCCAGCGCCTTGGTCAGCATGGCGGTGCCCGACCGCCCGCTGGAAACGACGAAGAAGATCTCGGCGGCCCCCCTCGGCCCTTCGTTCACGGCTTCACCGCGATCAGCACGGCCTCGCGGCCGAGGCCCGCCTGGGCCAGCGCACGATAGAAGGCGTGACGGGTTTCCTTGAGCCCGGCGCGTTCGAGCGCCAGGTCGAAACGTTTGCGCTTGGCGTGGCAGGCGCGCCCCAGCGCGGCGTCCTTGGTGTAGTCGAGACCCATGAGGAGAAAAATCTCCATCGGGAAGCTCGTCATGCGCTCGGCCATCATCAGGCCTTGGCGGTCGAGCAGGGCCGCCAGCGAATCGAAATCGAAATAGTTGAGATGGTGCGGCGGCGCCACCCACCATTCGGCCAGCCCCAGGCTCGCGCGCGCGGCAACCTGAAGCGGCGTGTAGTCGTTGGGCACGTTGATGCAGAGAACGCCGCCGCCGTCGAGCAGACCTATGGCGAGCTTCAGGATCGCGACGGGGTCGGGCACATGTTCGAGCACGTTGTTCAGATGGACCGCATCGAAGCGCCCGAGCTTGCCCGCCGCCGCGCCGTCGAACACGTCCTCGGTCACCGTGACGCCAAGCCCGCGTGCATGCGCGGCCGCTTGGCGCGACGGTTCGACGCCCGTCGCCGCCCAACCGCGGTCCATCGCTGTTTTCAGGAAGAAGCCGGGCCCGCAGCCAATGTCGAGGATGCGCCGGCGCAGCGGCCCGAGGATTTCCTCCATCGCCTCCAGACGGTCGGTCTGGGCGAGGATGGCCCATTCCTGATCCTCGCCGGCATGGGCAAGGAAGGTCGGCTTGTCTTTCTCGTAATAGGCCTGGGCGTAGATGACCTCGAGCGTGTCGTGCTCGGGCAGGGGCACGATGTGGCGAAAGCCGCAGGACGTGCAAGAAATGACGTCGAAGCCCTTGGCACGGGACACGCGCGGGCCCTCGTGATCGTTCCAGGCCACGACGGTTTCGGCTGCGGCTATGTTCATCGGCTGTCCCCCTCGCCGTTAACGCTCTCTTAGGCGAACGCCCTTTAGAAAGCGTTAAAGCGGGGAGCGGGGCTTAACGTGAGCGTCACCTTCATCGCCGAGGCATCGAGCAACCACGCCCAGGATATCGGGCGCGCGCTCGCCTTCGTGGACGCGGCCGCCGACGCGGGCTGCGACGCGGTCAAGTTCCAGCTCTTCCGGGTCGACGAGCTTTTCGCGCCCGAGATACTCGCGCAGAGCGAGCGCCATCGCGCCCGCAAGGCTTGGGAATTGCCGCTCGAATTTCTGGGGCCCCTTTCCGAACGCTGTTCGGAGCGCCAGATCCTCTTTTCCTGCACTCCGTTTTATCTCGCGGCCGTCGCCGCCCTCGAACCCCATGTCGCCTTCTTCAAGATCGCGTCCTACGAGCTTTTGTGGACCGGGCTGTTGGAGGCCTGCGCCGCAACGGGCAAGCCGGTGATCCTTTCGACCGGCATGGCGACGATGGAAGAAATCCGGCACGCGGTTGCGGCGCTAGCCCGCGCGGGCGCGGTCGACGTGACGCTGCTGCATTGCGTCTCGGCCTATCCAACGCCGCCGCGTGAAGCCAATCTTTCCGCCATCGCCGCTATCCGCGAGGCCACGGGCTGCAAGACCGGCTGGTCGGATCATTCGCGCGCGCCCGCCGTGATCGAGCGCGCCGTGCACCGCTGGGGCGCGGCGGCCGTCGAGTTCCATCTCGATCTCGACGGCACCGGCGCGGAATACGCGTCCGGCCATTGCTGGCTGCCGGGCGAGATCGCGCCCGTCATCGCGCGCATTCGTCTGGCCGAGACGGCGGACGGCACCGGCTTCAAGGAACCCGCACCGTCGGAACTGGCCGATCGCGATTGGCGCGCCGATCCGGCCGACGGGCTCAGGCCGCTCCGCCATCTGCGCGGAACGTGGAAGGCGGCGTGAAATGCCGCGCGACGTGAACAAGCGCCCCCGCGTCGTCGCGATCGTGCAGGCGCGCATGGGCTCCACGCGGCTTCCGGGCAAGGTGCTGCGTCTGATCGCGGGCAAGCCTTTGCTTTGGCATGTCATCCACCGCCTCCGGCGCTGCCACTCGCTCGACGCGATCGCCATCGCCACCTCGACGAATGCGCGTGACGACGCGATCGAAAGCTTCGGGCGGGATGCGGACGTGGCGGTCGTGCGCGGACCGGAAGACGACGTGCTCGCGCGTTTTGCGCTGGCCGCCGAAGCGACCGGCGCGGGCGTGATCCTGCGCGTGGCCTCCGACGCGCCATTCCTCGATGCCTCCTTCATCGATCGCCTCATCGAAACCCTGATCGCGGAGGATGCCGACTACGTCATGCTGAAGCCGGGCGCGGTCTGCGCCCATGGCGGGGTCGATCCCTTCTCGCGCCGTGCGCTCGACAAGCTGATGATCGAGGCGCGCGACGACGAGGTCGCGCGCGAGCACGTCACGGGCTATTTCAAGCTGCATCCCGATTTCGTGAAGATCGCCTGGATCGACGGCGATCCACGCTTCGCCAAGGCCGGCGCGCGGCTGACCGTCGATACGCCGGACGATCTCGCGCTCGCAGAGGCCGTCCACGAGCGCCTCGCCGCCAAGGCGGGCGAAGCCTCGCTCGCCGATCTGCTTCTGCTTCTGGAACGCGAGCCCAAGCTCGCGGGCATGAACGCGCATGTGCGTCAGAAGGAGCTCGGCGCCAAGGGTGGCCTCGTCCTTATTCGCTGCGACGGCGGCGGCGCGCTCGGCTACGGCCATGTCAAACGCATGACGATCCTCGCACGCGCGTTTCGCGATCACGAAGGCCTGGGCGTGCTGTTCGCGCTTCACGGCGACGAGAAGGCGGCGGAACCGCTTCGCGCCGCGGGCTTCGAGACGCTGATGCTGCCGCCGGGACAAGGCGCGTCCGCGCTCGAGGACATCGTGACCGCGCACCATCCCGACGCGCTCGTCTGCGATCTGCGCGAGGGTCTCGCGCGCGGCGATCTCGCGCGGCTCGCCGCAATGGTGTCCGCGACGGCGGTGATCGACGACGGCTCGGAGCGCCGCCTCGCCGCGAGCCACGCCTATTATGCGCCGGTGCCGCAAGCGCGCGCGCTCGCATGGGACGGTGCCGGGACTTGCGTGCGTATCGGCTGGGAATGGGCGCTGACGGGCATCGATGTGCATCGCGGCCGTCGCCGCGCGGGCGTGCCGCTGCGCCCGCAGATTCTCGTCTCGATGGGCGGAAGCGATCCCTTCGATCTCACGCGTCTGGCCGCGCGGGCGCTGGCTACGCTGCCGCAGCGCTTCCTCGCGCGTTTCGTGATCGGCCCGGGATTTCGTGACCGAGCCGCGCTCTCACGCGAAATCGAAGCGTTCGGCTCGCATTTCACGACGATCGCCGATGCCCAGGATCTCGCGGGCGAGTATGCGAACGCCGATCTCGCGCTTTGCGCCTTCGGCGTCACGGCCTACGAGCTGGCCGCGATGGGCGTGCCCGCGCTCTATATCGCGATTTCCGAGGACCACGCGCTTTCGGCCTCGGCCTTCGAACATGCCGGCATGGGCGTTCTATTGGGAAACGCCGAAGCCCTTCGGCCCGAGGACATCGCGCGCGCCGCCGAGGCGCTTCTCGCGAGCGCGGAACGCAGAACGGAAATGCGCATCTCGGCGCTCGCGACGCTCGACGGCAATGGTGCTGCACGAATCGCCGCCGACATCGCGGGCGCGATCGAGACGGCCCGCCTTAGGCCGGCCGCGGCGCGGGCATGAGAAACGGCACGGTCCTGGCGAAGACGTCCGCCCAGTCTCCGCCGGCCATCGGTGTCATGCAGCGGCACGCGGGCGCGAATGGCTCGTGGTCTTGGCCGAAGCTCGTCCAGCTCGCGTCCGCAAGAATCTTGTAAGTCGGTACGCCGAGGCCGGCCGCGATCCAGGAAACCGCCGTCGGCGCCGAGACGACCGCGTCGAGTGCGGCGATGAAAGCGGCAGTACGATCGATCTCGTTCCGCGGATCGAGCGCGGGTATGACAGTGATCCCGCGCCCGCTCAGCGCGGCGAACTCCACGATCTCCTTGGGTGTCGCGCCGGATTGCAGCGACACGAGCGTGCCTCCGAGCGAGGCTGCGAAGCGCGCCCATTCGCCGAGCGGTGCCGCGTGTTGGCCGCCCCCGTCGCCGCTCCGCCAATCGAGCCCGATATAGGGCCGCGGCCCGAGCGTGCGCAGCCATGCGCTGCAGCGCGCCACATCGGCCTCGTCGGGAACGAGATAGCTCCGGCGTGCGGGGAAGTCTCCGATCTTGCGGCGCAGGAAGCGCGGCAGGCTCGCGAGCTCGATCGCCGCGTCCGCTCCGCCGGCAGCCGCGAGCCAATCGTAACGTGCGATCCTGGCGCCGCCGCGTTCGTCGATCTCCGCCGCGCGGACCAGAACGTGCGGAAACGAGCGCACGAAAAGAGCGACGAGGCGCGGATCGGCCTCGAGGAGCAGAGTTCCGCCAGCGCGGTCGGCCCATGAGGCGAGATCGGGGATGATGCTCGCGAACGCGATCTGATCGCCGATGCCCGGCTCGGCCGTCACCAGAAGCCGCGTGCGCTTGAGAACACCGCCCGTCCATTTGGGAAGCCCATGCGCGTATTGCAGGGATTTGCCCTTGATCTTCAGCCGGTAGGCATAGTCGCGCCAGCCGCCGGCAAGATCGCCCGCCGAGAGACGAAGGAGCGCGCGGCTGAAGCGCGCCAGCGCGTTGGTCGGATCGCTCCGGATCGCGCGGTCGTAGAGCGCGAGCGCCTCGGGCCTGCGTCCGGCTGCGACGAGCCGTATCCCGGCGGCACAGGGATCGTCCGCCACACGCTCGATGATGTCCGTCTCGGTCATGGAGGCCTACTTGGCTGCGGCCCCGTTAAGACATGATTAAGCTTGGCTGCGACACGGGCTCTTAGCCGGGAATTTACGCGGCCATTCCAGGATGAGCCGGGATCCGGGCGATCGGCCGTCCGGATGTCGGGGGTACGCATGGCCATCGTCCGTTTCGATACGACGACGATCCTGAACTACTACGCCTCGCAGCTCATTCAGAACGGGCTGCGCCAAAGCGCGCAAACCGCCGCGAGCGTGACGGCGTCGGCCGCCGCGAAGTCGGCCGAGGCGGCGGGAACGCCGCCTTGGGCCGAGACCGGCGTCGCGAAGAGCGACTCCAAGAAGCTCAACGAAGTGCTGGCGGCCTCGTCTTTCGTCAAATTCGACGCCACGGAGTTGCGCCAGCTCACGTCGAAGGGCGGCACGGCGGCGGATGCGAAACGCCTCTTCGCGCTCTACCAGGCAGTCGACATGCTGGCGACGCTGGCCAAGCACGCGGCGACCGACAAGACGGTGGCGGGCCAGCTCAACGCCCTCGATACGCGGTTCCAAACCGGGCTCGGCGAAATTCGATCCTTCCTGGACGGCCAGAGCTTCGACAATCTCACCGTCCTTGCCGGCGTGAAGACGTCCTATACGACGACGACGACCGCGATTCCTCTGACCAAGACCAGCTATACCGGCGGCACCGTCGTGAAGGGCGACGTGGCGCAGGCCGTGTCGGGGCTCGCGGGCGACGAGACGTTCACGATCACAGTGAAGCGCGGCGGCGATACGATTACGGTTCCCATCGACCTTGCCAATGTCGCGGGCACGCTCAGTCTCGACAATATCGCCTCCTACATCAACGGCCAGCTCCAGGCCTACGACGTCAATTCGCGCTTTCATCGCACCGCGATCGGTCAGGAGGATTCTGCCGGCAACAAATCCTTCGGGCTCATGATCGCTTATGCGAGCGGCGAAACGATCGCCTTCGCCGCCGATGCGGCCAAACCCGCCGTCTATGTCGCGGGCAATACGGGCGCGGACGGCAATGCGAGCGGGCGGCTGGTCAAGCTCGCCGACGGCCCTACATCCGCGGAGCCCGTCTTCAGCGCGGCGCTGGCGCCCAATTCCCAGACGGTCGAAATCGAAACGCCGGGCGCCGCCACGAACGAAGAGCCCAAAACGATCACCAAGGAGGTTCCGGGCGGCACGCTGACGGTGCGCGCATCCGCCATGGATGCCGACGGCAACATCTATGTCGCGGGCGATACGACCGGCGACATGCAGGGCGCGGTCAATCAGGGCGCGCGGGACGCGGTGCTCGCCAAATATGATTCGGCGGGCAATCTGCTGTGGACGCGCGTGCTGGGCTCGTCGGAGACGGCCAAGGGCTACGCCGTCGCGGTGGATGCATCGGGCGCCGTCTATGTCGCGGGGTCGGTGACGGACAAGCTCACGGCCACGGCCATCGGCGGCGGTACGGACGGGTTCGTGGCGAAATATTCGTCCGACGGCAAGGCGCTGTTCACGACGCAGATCGCCCCGGTAGCGAACGACGAAATCCGCGCCATCACCGTGGCCGCCGACGGCGCGGTCTATGTTGCTGGGCAAGTCGGCGGCATCATCGGCGCGGGCGAAACCAATCAGGGTGGCACGGACGTCTTCCTGCGCAAGCTCGATTCCACGGGCAAGATCGTGTTCAGCCGCCAGTTCGGTTCGCCGGGAACGGATGCGCCCTCGCGGATCGTGGTCGCGGACGACGGCAATCTCATCGTCTCGAGCATCGAAGACGGCCAAGCCATGGTGCGCAAGCTCGATGCGAGCGGTGCCGGCAGCGTTCCGATCTGGGAAGTCGCGTTGGGCGCTCTCGAGGGCGGCACACTGGGCGGGCTCGCCGTCAAGAACGGGAAAGTTTACGTCTCCGGCGCCACCGGCAATGCCGATCTGACGGCCGGCGGAACCGCCGCGATCGTCAACCCCTTTGGCGGTGAATCGGATGCCTTCGTTTTCGCGATCTCGGATGGAGGCGCAAGCGCGACGGCCGATTTCGTCAGCTATATCGGCACGGCAGACGCCGAACGCGCCGGCGGCATCGCCGTCACCGACGGTGCGCTCTATGTGACGGGCGGCACTTACGGCACGTTTCCCGAGCAGAGCCAAAGCACCTCGGGTGCCGTCAACGGCTTCGTGGCGAAGCTCGACACAGCCGGCGTGCTCGCCTGGACCTATCAATATGGCGGGCTGCGCGGCCAATCCGCGGGCGTCGCCATCACGGTCGACGCGCAGGGTTCGAGCGTGCTCGACGCGCTCGGATTGCCAAAGGGCACGATTTCCACCTATCAGCCGAACGATCTTCTCTCCCAATCGAGCGTGCGCGAAGGCGACTATTTCACGCTCAAGCTCACGACGGCGCGCGGCACGAAGGAGAAGCGCATCACCGTCGAGGCGGGCGAGACGATGCGCTCGCTCGCAAACAAAATCCGCGCCGTGCTTGGGCTCAACGGCGAAGTGAAGGTGTCCTTCTCGACCAACGGCCAGACGCTGAAAGTGACCGCTGGCAAGGACACGCAAATCGAGTTCGTGCCGGGCAAGGACAGCTTCGATGCGCTGGCGGGCCTCGGCATTGCGACGCGCGTGCTCATCAACCGCAGCGCCGACAAGCAGCCCGCCGAAACGAGCAGCGCAAAACTTCGCGACAACAAATATGTGAAGGCCGAAGAGGCCGCCGCCGTCTCCGCTGCGGCGTCAGACGGCAAGACCAAGACGTTTCTCGAGAAGAAGGTGATAAGTCTTGGACTCGTTGGCCGGCTCGACCTCTCGACCAAGGCGAACGCGGCCGATGTCGCGTCGCAACTGGAGTCGATGCTGGCTTCGATCCGCACCGCGTTTCGCAAGCTGACCGACGATCCGACGCTCGCGATGCTCACCAGCGGCAGCGGCCCGAAATTCAGCAGCACGGGCGACGGCACGGTTCCGGCCCACATCATGAGCCAGCTGTCGGGCTATCGGGCGGCGCTCTCGCGCCTCGGCGCGGGTTCCTTCTCGGCCCAGGCGCTGTCGCTGATCAGCAAGATCTAGATTCCGCGTGCCGCAATAGGCGCGCGGCGTCCGCCGCGGGTCGCAATTCGAGCAAATGCCTCAGATGAGGTCGTTGTAGACAATGGCGCCCGATGGGCCCTTGGGCCCCCTGGCGTTGCCCGAATAGGGCGCGGTGCGCTTGCGGGCGGCCTCGATTTCTTCGGCGATGGCCTGGATCAGGCCCTCGCTCGCATGGCGCATGCGATGCGCGAGGCGCCCGTGCTGCTCGAGCAGCGTCTTGAGCTTGCCGGCATGCTCTTTCAGCCGCTGTACGAGGGTCGCGGGCGCGCCTTTGGCGCCGCCGGCCGCACGCAACGCGCCGATCTCGCGCGTGTAGAGGGCCGCGAGCCGCGCGACCTCGGGATCGGGCAGGCGAATTTCGCGGACGGCGCCGCGTTCCAGCGCCTCGATGTCGAGCGCGACAGCCTGGCCGAGCCGCTCGCAGAGCACCGAAAGGCGCTCCATCCGTTCGATCTGCGGCTTGCGCGGGATCACTCGGCCTCCTGCGCGCGCAGGAGTTCGCGCATTACGGAATCGGCGAGCCCGAACCCGCCCTGCGCCGCGACCGTCTTGGCGTATTCGTCGAGCATCACGGAGCGGAACACGGCCTCGCCCTGGCCGCCGCCATAGGGGCCGTCGGTCTTCACGCCGGCATACATGGCGGAAAGAAATTGCGAGATGAAGACGGCCTCGAATTCCTCGGCGGCCTTGCGCGCGGCCTTGGCATCGCCGGTTTTCTGGGGCTGCTTGACCGCATCGCCGCGCGCCGCCTGAAACGCGGCTTGAAGGTCGACGGGCGCCAACGAGACGGGCGACGTCATCCGATCACCTCGATCTCGGCCTGCAACGCGCCTGCGGCCTTGATGGCCTGCAGGATCGCGATCATGTCGCGCGGGCCCACGCCCAACGCATTCAGGCCGTTGACGAGCGTCTGAAGATTCACGCCCTCGCTCAACACCGCAAGCTTGCGATTGGTGTCCTCGTGCACGTCGATCGCGGTGCGCGGAACGACTTCTGTGGTGCCTTGCTGTGCGAAGGGCTGGGGCTGGCTCACCTGCGGCGTCTCGGTGACGCGGATGGTGAGATTGCCTTGCGCGATCGCGACGGTGGAAATGCGCACATCCGCGCCCATCACGATGACGCCCGATTGCTCGTCGATGACCACCTTGGCCGGCAGGTCCGGTTCGACCTTGAGTTGCTCGATGTCGGTGAGAAGACCGACGATGCCGTCGGTGAAATTACGCGGCATCGAAAGGCGGACGGTCGCGGGATCGATCGCCTCGGCCGCATCCGCGCCGAGATAGCGGTTGATGGCCTGCGCGATGCGGCGCGCCGTCGTGAGATCGGGATTGCGCAGGCTGAGCTTGAGCGTGGTCGTGTCGGCCAGCGTGAACGCGATCTCGCGTTCCACGATGGCGCCGTTCGCGATGCGCCCCGACGTGGGAACCCCGCGCGTGACCGTCGATGCCTCGCCCTGCGCTTTGAAGCCGCCGACCGCGATCGGTCCCTGAGCCAGCGCGTAGATTTCGCCATCGGCACCGAACAGCGGCGTCACCAGCAGCGTGCCGCCCTGCAGGTTCTTGGCGTCGCCGAGCGCGGCCACCGTCACGTCGATGCGGGTCCCCTGTCCGGAAAAGGACGGGAGGTTCGCCGTCACCATCACGGCGGCGACGTTCTTTGTGTTGAT
>Ga0326597_10005387_pt1 | contig 17782 bp, 15 predicted proteins | sample RVTome_12_FD_203789 | JGI IMG/M metagenome (GOLD analysis project Ga0326597, IMG submission 203789) | Soil microbial communities from uranium-contaminated site in the Upper Colorado River Basin, Wyoming, United States - RVT100D185 | ecosystem: Environmental > Terrestrial > Soil > Contaminated >... | reverse complement strand
CCCTGCCCTCGGGCGCTTTGAGCGCCGGGTTTGTCATCGCCTTCGCGGCAGCCTCATCCGCGTTGCTGGTTGTCGCCGCGTATCAACTCAATCCGCTCTCGTTCCAGCTTTCCCCGGTGGCCCTGGCCGTGCTGTTCGTATATTCCTATACAAAGCGGTTCACCATTCTGTCGCACATGGTTCTCGGCCTCTGTTTGGGGATCGCGCCGGCGGCGGCATGGATCGCGGTGCGCGGGACGCTCGATCCACGCATCTTGCTGCTGACGGCTGCCGTTACGCTCTGGACCGCGGGCTTCGACATCCTCTACGCCTGCCAGGACGTTGAGTTCGATCGTCGCTCGGGGCTGCACAGCATCCCACAGCGCTGGGGAGTTGGCCGCGCGCTACAAGTCTCCTCCGGGCTGCACATTTTGATGGTGCTGCTGCTCGTGTGGCTCGTGCGTGTATCCGGGCTGGGTTGGATCAGTCTCGCCGGTCTGGCGGTTACGGCGGCGCTCTTGATCTACGAACACCATCTGGTCAAGCCCGCCGATCTCTCTCGGCTCAATGCCGCCTTCTTCAACACCAACGGATGGATCGGCATCTTGCTGCTGCTGTTCTGGGGCTTCGATATCGTTACGCGCGGCGGCTGAAACGCGCCGCTCGTTTGCGCTGCCTTTTCGCACTATCGCCGCAGATCGAATTCGGCCGAATTTTCGCGTTCCTCGAATAACCAAAGACTTTTGAAGAGTTTACACCGCAATACAGAGATGGGATCGGAGCGATTTCGAGATCATTGTAATCCATCCGAATTTGATGCAATGTGTTCGTGAAACTTGGAAGCTCCGGCTAGTGGAAGGAACATGGACTCGCAGACCACCTTGAAGCAGCAGGCCGAAAACGGAAAAGGGTTCTGGTACCTCATCGCAACTCAATTCCAAGTCGCCTTCAATGACAACGCGCTGCGCTTCCTGGTCTCATTCATGGGATTGAGCATGGGCCTGTGGGTCGGCGAGCGCGGGACATTCGTTGCGCTGGTGGGGGCGCTGTTCTCCGCTCCGTTTATTTTGTTTTCCATGGCTGGAGGTTATCTCGCCGACCGCTACAGCAAGCGCAGCGTGACCATCGGTGTTAAGCTCTTTGAAGTTTTCGTGATGGCCCTGACCCTGGCAGGTCTATTCACCAAGAGCCTTCCGGTATTGCTCGTCTGCGTATGCCTGATGGGGACGCACAGCGCTTTTTTCGGCCCCTCGAAGTACGGCTTGTTGCCGGAGCTGCTCCCGGAAGGAAAATTGTCCTGGGGCAACGGTATTTTGGAGATGGGCACCTTCCTCGCGATCATTCTGGGCTCGGGAGCCGGCGCGATTTTCTATGAAGTTTTCGGCGACCGCCAGGAAATCTCCGGTCTGATCCTGATTGCACTGACAGCTATCGGCCTGATGACCAGCCGGGGGATCACCCGCGTACCCCCCGCCGATCCTGCGAAGACGTTCCATCCCAATTTCGTTGGAGAAATATTTCGCCAATTAGCAATCATCCACGCCGACCGCGTCTTGTGGCTGGCACTGCTCGGAAACATTTATTTCTCATTTCTAGGAATGCTGGTGCAACAAAATCTCTTGCTCTACGGAACCGAAACGCTGCGGTTGCCGGAGATCCAGGTGTTTTACCTCATGGCCGCGCTGGCCATCGGCATCGGTATCGGCAGTGTCACGGCCGGCTATATGTCTGCGGGAAAGATCGAATATGGCCTGATTCCGTTGGGCTCGTTTGGCATGGTGGCCTTCGGAGCTTTGCTCGCTTTTCAGCATCCAACGCTTACCGGAACCCTCATCCTTCTTGCGCTGCTCGGCTTTTTTGGCGGATTTTTCATCGTCCCTGTCAGCGCCATCCTGCAGCATCGCCCAGCCAGTGGGACCAAAGGCAGCGTGCTGGCGACTGCGAACCTGCTGTCGTTTGTCGGCATCTTCACGGCCTCCGGTGTTTACTACGTGCTCTCCGGCGTTCTGCATTTTGCGCCAGGCTGGATTTTTCTGGCCGGTTCGGTCGCGACGCTAGCTGGCACTTTGTACATTACCTGGCTGTTGCCGGATTCTTTGCTGCGCCTGTTGTTGTGGATCCTGACAAACACGCTCTATCGCGTCCACGTGCTCGGCCGGGAGAATCTGCCTGGGAGCGGCGGAGCGCTGCTGATCCCGAATCACCTCTCGCGCATTGACGCCCTTCTGCTGATTGCTTCCACCGACCGCCCGATTCGTTTCTTAATGGACAAGGAATGGTACGAAAAGCAATTCATCAAGCCGTTCGCGCAGATGCTGCATGTCATTCCCATCTCTTCCCAGCAGCGCCCTCGCGAGTTGCTTGCCTCGTTGCGTCAGGCGGGCGAGGCCGTTCAAGCCGGCGAGTTGGTTTGCATCTTCGCGGAAGGTCAAATCACGCGGATCGGCCAGATGCTCCCCTTCCGCCGTGGCTTTGAGCGGATCATGAAGGGCGTGGACGCTCCCATCATTCCCGTGCTTCTTGACAATGTCTGGGGAAGCATCTTCAGCTTCGAGCGCGGGAAATTCCTCTGGAAGTTGCCCAAACGGAGACCCCATCCGGTAACGGTGAGTTTCGGGAAGCCGCTGCCTTCCACAACCACCGCTCCGCAAGTGCGCGAGGCGGTGCAGGACTTGCATAGTGAAGCCTATCGCCTCCACCGCGAGTGGTTACGCCCATTGCACCGCGAGTGGCTGCGCACGGCGCGGAAGCACCCGTTTCGCTTGGCCATGGCGGACGCCCGAGTGCCGCGACTCCGATGCGGCCAGGCTGTCGCGAGGGCTCTGTTTCTGGCGCGGCGGCTGAGACCGCTGTGGAAGGATCAGGAGAAGGTCGGCATCCTGCTGCCTCCCTCGGTGGGAGGAGCACTGGTCAACTATGCCGCGCTGCTGCTGGGCAAGGTTCCCGTCAACCTGAACTACACGGCATCGAGCGAGATCATGGCCTCCTGCGCAGCGCAATGCGGCATCAAAACGGTGGTCACGTCCCAGGCTTTTCTTGAGAAAGTGAAGCTCGATGTTCCGGGCGAGCAACTGCTGCTCGAACAGATCGCCGCCACCCCCCGCCTCACCGAGAAGTTGAGCGCGCTGGCCCTCTCGCTATGCCCCGCCGGGTGGATTGAGAAACGGTTGGGGCGTTCCCGTCCGGCATCGCTCGACGATCTGGCCACGGTCATTTTTTCGAGTGGGAGCACCGGCACGCCCAAGGGTGTCCTGCTGACGCATTTCAATATCGCATCGAATATTGAACAAGTCCGCCAGATCGTCTTTCTCTATCCAAACGACCGCTTGCTGGGTGTGCTTCCCTTCTTCCATTCCATGGGATTTACGGTTGGCTTGTGGCTTCCGGCGATCTCCGGTATCGGGGTGGTCTATCATCCGAATCCTGTCGAAGCCAAAGCCATTGGGAACCTGGTGCGGGACTACGCGGTCACGTTCCTGGTCGCCACGCCGACCTTCCTTCAGACTTACACGCGGCGCTGCGCGCCGGAGGATTTCGGCAGCCTGCGGATTATTGTGACGGGCGCGGAGAAGCTGCCCGAGCGCGTCGCTCGCGCCTTTGAAGATCATTTTGGGCTGCGCGTGTTTGAAGGTTACGGCTGCACCGAATGCGCGCCGGTGGTCGCCGCCAATACGGCCGACTTCCGCGGCCCGGGTTTCCGGCAAGTGGGCGCAAAGCGCGGCAAGATCGGCCATCCCGTTCCCGGCCTCACGGTCCGCATTGTTCATCCGGAGACTGGCGTGCCGGTGGGCGCGGGGCAGCCGGGGCTGCTGCTGGTGCGCGGTCCCAACATTATGCAAGGCTATCTTGGATTGCCCGAGAAGACGGCAGAGGTGCTGCGCGATGGATGGTATGTAACCGGCGACATTGCCTACGTGGACGAGGAAGGGTTCCTGGAGATCACCGACCGGCTCAGCCGCTTCAGCAAAATAGGCGGCGAGATGGTCCCGCACGTGAAGGTGGAAGAAACACTTCAGGATCTCGCCGGAATCGCGGAGCAGGTCTTCGCCGTAACCGGAGTCCCCGATGTGAAAAAAGGCGAGCGACTGGTAGTTCTGCACACGCTCATGGCGGACCCGCTTCAGGCATGTCTGGAAAAACTTTCGACCGCAGGATTGCCCAACCTGTGGAAGCCTGACCCGAGGCAATTCTTCCACATCGATATGATGCCCTATCTAGGCACCGGCAAGCTGGACTTGCGCAAGCTCCGCGATCTCGCGATTCAATTCTCGAAGGATTCCTGAGCCGCCGACCGGACGAATTACGCATTGCCTCGCCGCGCACGATCTCCTCTATAATGCCTCTCTGCCACAAATGCATCCGGGGGACAAGGAAACCGTGCCTTTGCGATGGAATGTAAGGAAAGCAGCGGTGCTCGGAGCCGGCACGATGGGCTTGCGCGTCGCAGCGCACCTGGCCAACAACGGCATCCCCACGAATCCGGAATACCCCTGCGAAACTAAGCGCCCCGCTCTGTCATCGAATCAATCAGAGGAGCGGGCAGAGTAAGGGAGAGAAGTCATGAGAGAAGCGGTCATCGTCGATAGCCTGCGAACGGCGGTGGGCAAGGCGCCGCGCGGCATATTGCGGAACACCCGGCCCGACGATATGGCCGCGGCGGTTATTTCCGCCCTGCTCAAACGCAACCCGCAGGTTGCTCCTGCGGAAATCGATGACGTCATCCTCGGCTGCGCCTTCCCGGAAGCGGAGCAGGGGCACAACATGGCGCGCATTGCCGTCTTTCGCGCAGGCCTGCCCGATACCGTCCCGGGCGTAACCATCAATCGCTTCTGCTCCTCGGGATTGCAGGCCATCGCCATGGCCGCTGAGCGGATCATGGTGGGCTCGGCGGATGTGATCATCGCCGGTGGCGCGGAATCCATGAGCCTGATCCCGATGGGCGGCGAGCGCCGCGCGCCGAATCCCTATCTCGCCGAGATCCATCCCGATGTCTACCTGAACGTGGGCCTGACCGCCGAAAATGTTGCGCAGAAATACAATGTCAGCCGTGAAGATGCTGATGCTTTTGCCCTCGCGAGTCACCGGAAGGCGCTGGCGGCAATTCGCGATGGGAAATTTCGGAACGAGATTGTTCCCCTGGAGATCACCACCACCGTTGCTGGAAACGGTCTCGGGGCGCAGAGTACCAGCATCACTTTTGAAATTGACGAAGGGCCGCGCGCGGACACCTCGCTTGACGCGCTGGCCAAGCTCAAACCGGTCTTCCACGCCACCGGAAGCGTAACCGCGGGCAACTCATCGCAAACCAGCGACGGCGCGGCGGCTGCCCTGGTCATGTCTGCGGAACGGGCAGCACAACTGGGCCTGAAGCCGATGGCTCGATTCGTTTCGTTTGCGATCGCCGGAGTGCCGCCGGAAATCATGGGCATCGGACCTGTGCTGGCGATTCCGAAGGCGCTCCGCCTGGCGAAATTAAAACTCCCGGACGTGGATCTGATTGAGCTGAATGAAGCCTTCGCGGCGCAAGCGCTGGCCGTCATCCGTGAGGCCGGGCTCGATCCACAACGCGTCAATGTCAACGGAGGGGCGGTCGCGCTGGGCCATCCGCTCGGATGCACCGGCGCGAAGCTGACTGCCACATTGCTGAACGAGATGAAGCGGCGCGGCTCGCGCTACGGCATGGTTACGATGTGCGTTGGCGGAGGCCAGGGCGCCGCCGGGATCTTCGAGAATCTTTCCTAAAGCTTCTTCATTCCGCTATTCGATGCCAGAACGCCCGCCGCCACGATGGCCAAAAGGACGCTGGCAACGAGCAGAGCCGCGGTGGGAGAAAAACGCTGCGCCAGATATCCAAACGTCAGACTGCCGAGGGGCATTCCGCCGCGGAATGCGAACATGAAAATGCTCATGGTGCGGCCGCGCAACTCTTCCGATGTCCCCAACTGTACGAGCGAAGTAATGGACGAGAACATGGTCATCAAACCCATGCCGGCCACAAACAAAACCACATGGCTGAGCAGGAGATTCCGGGAAACTGCAAATGTCGCAAGAAGCAGCGAGTAGATAATCTGCACCCACAGCACGAGTACTGGACGGTGGTGCTTGTTGTGCGAGAGCCCGGCGTAGAGCAGCGCGCCGGTGATCGACCCCGCCCCGGAAGTGGCCACCATGTAGGACAACCCCGGAAGGCCGATCCCGAATATGTCTCTTGCATACACGGCCAGCAACGTCAGCAGTGATGTGCCACAGAAGGTGCTCACGAAACCGAGGATGGTCAACTGCCACAGGGCGCCGCGACTCTTGACGTAGGCGAAGCCCTGCTTCAATCCAGTCATGACCGATTCCCCGGTCTTCGGCGGCAGGAACGTGGCGCGGATGAGGTAGAGACTGACGATCACCGCGAGGAATGAAACTCCATTTAGTCCAAAACAGAGCACCAAGCCGCCCGCGGCCATCGCGGCGGCGGCGAGCAGCGGCCCGACCATCCTGGCCAGATTAAATTGAATGGAGTTGAGAGCGATGGCCTTAGGCAAATCTTCGCGCGGAACCATGCCGGGGATCAGCGCCTGGTAGGCCGGCCCGCCGAACGATTGTCCGGTGCCGCTGATGAACACCAGAGCCAGAATGTGCCAGATCTCCACTTTATCTGCAATGACCAGCGCGGTGAGGATGAAGGCGCTGGTCATCTGCGTATATTGCGAACCAAGCAGCAGCTTGCGGCGATCAGCACGGTCGGCAACCACCCCGCCAACCAGCGAAAACAACATGATCGGCAAATCAGCAAGAAATCCAACCAGTCCAAGATAGAACGCCGAGTTACTGAGCTGCAGAACCAGCCACGACTGCGCCACCGACTGCATCCAGGTGCCGCAAGTGGAGGTGAACGCACCGATCCACATCAGTCGAAAATCGCGATAGCGGAATGGCTGAAACGTGCGAAGAACGAAACCAACGGGCGTGACAGCGACAGTAGTTTCCGGCGCAAGAGACATGAAGACAGAAAACCGTTTCGGAAAACGTCCAGGAGCGTCTTCTATATTACCCTGTCCGGGGGCGAAGAGCGAACAGACAATTGTGAAGTCGCATTTCCGGCAGCACGTTGCTCCAACTGCCAGACAATCCTGCCAGCGACGATAGTGGCCACCGGGCCGCCGCGGAAGCTGGCGCCGTGGAAGGGTGTATTGCGGCTGCGGGAAGCACTTTGATTTACGTCGTAGGTCCAGCGGCGTTCCGGATCGAAGATGGTGATGTCGGCGACGGCGCCGGTCTTGAGCGTGCCACGGTCGAGTCCGATGATTCTGGCGGGGTTGGAGGAAAACAGTTCCACCAGGCGCGTCAGCTGGATCAAGCCCGCATGAACAAGCCGGTCGAGCGCAAGACCTAGAGCGGTTTCAAAACCGATGATCCCGAACGGCGCGAGGTCGAACTCCTGCATTTTTTCGCTGCCGGCGTGCGGGGCGTGATCGGTGGCAATAGCGTCAACGGTGCCGTCGGCGATTCCTTTGAGCAGGGCATCGCGGTCCTCGCGGCTGCGTAGCGGGGGCTTCATCTTGTAGTTGGTGTCATAATCCTTGATGTCTTCGTCGATCAGAGTGAAGTGATGCGGCGTCACTTCGCAACTCACGGGCAGGCCCCGCCGCTTCGCCTCGCGAACCATTTCGAGGGACCCCGCGGTCGAGAGATGCGCCACGTGGAACCGCGCGCCGGTCCGTGCTGCGAGTAGAATATTGCGGCCAACCATGACGTCTTCGGAAGCTGCGCTGATGCCGCCCAGGCCGTAGCGCACCGCAGTGAAGCCTTCGTGCATCTGTCCGCCGGCGCTCAGGTTCAAATCTTCGCAGTGATCAATCAGCACCAGACCCAGGCCCGCGGCGTAAGACATCGCCTGACGCATCAGGTTGCTATTCATGACCGGCATGCCGTCGTCCGAGATGGCCGCAATGCCGGCTTCGCGCATCTCGGCAATGGGGGCCATGCGTTCGCCTTTGGAGTTTTCTGAAATCGCGCCGACGGGAAACACGTTTACGGGCGACTGCTGGCGCGCCGTCTCGATGATGAAGTGCGTAACCGCAGCGTTGTCGTTGACCGGGCGAGTATTGGGCATCGCCAGCACGGAGGTGAATCCACCGGCCGCCGCCGCCTTCCCGCCGCTCTCAATCGTCTCCGCATACTCTTTTCCCGGCTCGCGCAAATGGCAGTGAAGATCAATAAATCCCGGCGCGACGACCCGGCCCGAGGCATCCAGCCGCTCAGCGCCGTTGGCGGAAAGATTCTCGCCGATCGCGGCGATCCGTCCGTCGCGGACGAGCACGTCGGCCTTGCGATCAATCCCCTGCGACGGATCAATCACCCGGCCTTCTTGAATGAGGAGCTCTTGTTGGAAGACTGGCATCGGACTTAATTGGCCCCCTGTGAATTTTTCCCAATTCCGTCAGCGAAGCGCAAGTCAAGCACGGCCATGCGCACGAAATCCTCCAAGCCAATCGATAAACTTTTCGGGGAACCTTGGGGGAGCAGCGCGGCGGGCTTGCAGGCGTCATCTGGCATACATTCCTGATCATCCGGCGATAAAAAGTATACTACAGTCTGTAAGGAGACGGCCTTCCGGGGGGAGAGTTAGCGGTGTCTCAGTTTGCAGGTTAGTGAGCCCTAAAAGGGTGGCTGCCGATGTAACCAGCAACGCGAATGACCGAGCGCAGATGGCGCCGCTGCTCGAGCAGGTGGAACACAACGACGAGGCCAAACTGGCCGATCATCTTCATCAGCCGCACCTGTCTGATGCAAAAGCCTTCTGTTTGTTATAACTCGGGAGGTAAAGCAATCGCGTACCGGGCAGGGCCCTTAACATGGCTGTAACGTTTCGGCCGCCGGCGCATCTTAGAGAATAGCGTCGCTGTACTGCGGAGGGGTTGCCGTGTGGGGGTAGATCCGGTGAATCGCCGGCTGCCAGAAGGAGGGGCGCTTTGACCGAGAATCGTTCCATTGAAATTAGTTGCGAGGAGGTCTGGCGTGTACTCTCGACCTACATAGACGACGATGTTGATTCGGACTTGCGGACTCGCATGCGACAGCACATCCAGCAGTGCGCCCATTGCACTGCCATCCTGGACGGGACCAATAACGTTGTCCGTTTCGTGGAGGATAGCCATTCATTTCCGCTGCCCGCTGGATTCAGTGATCGCCTGCGCAAATGTCTTTCTGGCCGTGGGAGCGGCGATAGCACTTTAGATAACAAGGAGCGGTAATGTCCGCCGTGGTCAACCAAAAATGGGCTGTCATTACAGCGGGGCTCTTGCTCATTGGTGTGGGCTGGCCAAGTCTGTCGCGCGGCGAGAAACGAGCGATCGACGTTCAGCGTTCTGTAATGAAGGTGTACGCGTATAAGTCCGGCTTGTTCTCTGCATTCGCCCACAATCACGAAATTCTTGCCCCGATTGCCGCAGGAGCCGTGGAGGAATCGGCGAAGCCATCGGTGGAGTTGCGCGTTGAATCGCCGAAGATGCAGGTTCTCGACCCGAAAGCTTCCGTCAAGGACCGCGCGGAGATTCAAAAGACCATGCTCGGTCCCGATGTTCTCGATACAGCTCGTTACCCAGAAATCCGGTTTCAATCGATTGCAGTGGAAAAGAAGGTGGATGGTCTCTGGACCGTGCGCGGTAATCTGGAGCTGCACGGGCAAAAGCGGCCGGTCGCATTTGAAGTTTCCGGAGAGAACGGAAACTACCGCGGCTCCGCAAAGATTAGGCAGAGCGAATTTGCCATCAAGCCGGTCAGTATCGCCGGTGGAACCGTCAAGGTCAAGGACGAGATAAAGATCGAGTTCGAAATCCTGCTTTCAAAGTAGCGAAGTCATGCCGGTTTCCGCGCGCGAGGTCTGGAAGGATTGGAAGCTCTATCGAGCCCTTTCCGCCAGTGATCCGGCGGCTGACTGAACCATGTGCACCCTCAGCATCGTTCCGATAGATGTAGCGCAGCCCTTGCTCAGTTGAATTATTTTCCCGGCAGCTCTTGTCTGCGGTGGGCGGAGGGAATTCAATGCGCCCGGAAAGTAAGCACGGCATTGAGTCCCCCGAAGGCAAACGCGTTGGAGAGGGCGTATTCGATTTGAGCGGCGCGGGCGTGATTCGGCACGACGTCCAGATCGCACTCCGGGTCCGGATCGAGGAAGTTTGCCGTCGGCGGGATCCAGCCTTCGCGAAGCGCGAGAATCGTGGAAACGGCTTCCAGCGCGCCCGCGGCGCCCAGCGCGTGACCGTGCAGCGATTTGGTGGAGCTCACGGCCAGCCGGTCGGCATGGGGGCCGAAGACCTCGCGGATGGCGCGGGTCTCGATGAGATCATTGGTCGGTGTGCCGGTGCCGTGCGTATTGATGTACCCAATCTGTTGTGGGGAAATTCCTGCGTCGCGCCAGGCAGCCCGCATTGCGAGCACAGGTCCCTCCACGGAAGGGTGGGTGATGTGGTGCGCGTCCGACGACATTCCGAAACCGACGATCTCGGCATGGACCGTCGCGCCGCGGGCCTTTGCGGAATCGAGCGGCTCCAGCACTAGCATCGCGCCCCCTTCGCCCAGGATCATCCCCCGCCGGTTCTTGGAAAAGGGCCGGCAGGTATCCGGCGCGATCACGCGCATGGCTTCCCATGCTTTCAGCATGCCGAAGCTGAAGGGAGCTTCGCTGCCCCCGGCAATCGCTAATTCCGCCTTGCCTTCGCGCACCATCCAGAAGGCATGGCCGATGGCATGGTTGGCCGAGGAGCACGCTGTCGAAAACGTGTAAGCTGGGCCGGTTGTGCCGAACTCCATGGCAATCTGGCTGGCGGCCGCGTTGGTCATCGTGCGCGGAATGGTCAGCGGATGAACCCGGCCTTGATCCCGCTGGTAGAGTTCCACGAATCCCGCGTCCTGCGAGGACTGCCCGCCCATGCTCGAGCCCGTGACGACTGCGGTCTTTTCCCGAAGTTCCGCAGCAAGGGAAATCCCAGACTCGCGCACTGCTTCCCGCGCTGCGATGAGGGCGAACTGAGCAAAGCGATCCAGCAAGTCCGTTCGGCTGGCTTCGAAATGCTTGCCGGGGTCGTAATCACAAACTTGCGCGCCATTGCCAAACCGCAATTGCGAAAGATCTACGGAGTGGATTGGGGCGATGCCGGGCCGGCCATCCCGCAGCGCGCTCCACACATCAGTCACGTTATGGCCCAGGGCGCAGATCACGCCCAGGCCTGTGACCGCCACACGGCGCGGGTTCATGGCTCGCCCGCTGACGTTTCGGGATCACGGGAAGCGCCTGCAATGATCCTGGCGACGCCAGTCACCACGTCGCCCACAGTGCGCACGGAGCGAACGGCCTCGTCGGGAATGGAGATCTGAAATTGTTTCTCCAGCTCGAACAACAGCACGGTGGTGTCCAGCGAATCGAAACCCAATTCCTGCAGCGCACTATCCGCAGCGATCTGCTCACGCGGGAGATGCTTGACGGAGGCCACTGCAGACAACACTTTTTCGGTGAACAGGTCCGCCACGCGAAGCCTTTCTTGCCAGAGAGAAAGAACAGATTGCAGGAGAAAGCGGGCCAGCCTGCAACGGGCCTACAAAGAGTATGATAGGTGCTATGCTGCGCGACATCAAGGTTTCGCTGACTCCTCTGATGGTCTTCTTGTGGCTTCCACTGGCGGCCGCGGCGGAGCATGCTGCTTCATTAGACCGCGGCTACCGATTCATGTATAACCTACAGTTTGACGCCGCGCAGCGGGAGTTCATGGGGACACAGCGGGAACATCCGGGGGATCCCCTCGGCCCCGTTTCGGAGGCGGCGAATCAGCTTTTCTCCGAGTTCGATCGATTGGGAATTTTGGAAGCGCAATTTTTCGTGAAGGATGCTTCGTTCCGATCGCGGAAGAAGTTGCTTCCGGACGCGAAGTTGCGCGCGCGTTTCGACGCCGCTTTGAGTCGCGCGGAGGCTCTGGCGCGCCAGCGTCTTTCCGAAGGTGGTGAGAACCCGGATTCGCTGTTTGCGCTCGCATTGGTCCACGGACTCAGAGCCGACTACGCCGCGCTGGTCGAGAAGCGAAGCATGGCCGCTCTTCAATACACACGACAGGCTTCCGAGTTCGGGAGCCGACTCCTGGCTGTGGCGCCCGGCTACTACGATGCTTATCTGACCACCGGGATCGCCAAATATCTTGTCGGGAGCATGGCGGCGCCCCTGCGGTGGGTCCTGCAACTGGCGGGCTATGCGGCAGATAAAGAACAGGGATTGAAAGAACTGAATCTCACAGCCGAAAACGGCAGGTTTCTGGCCCCATTTGCCAGGATTCTCATGGCCATCGCGTATCTGCGCGACGATAATCGGACGCAGGCGCGGGAGATGCTCCTCGGCCTGCGGGATGACTTCCCGTCCAATCCTCTTTTCGCCCGAGAAATCGCGCGGCTTGATGGCGAATATTGATTAAATGAACTGCTGCGATCGAGTTGAGGAATCGTAATGGACTTTTCGCCGCCCAATCCAGCATCGTTGAACAGAGCGGGGGAAGATCGCAGGTGCGATATTACCATCGCAGCAACCGCGACGGCCGTTCCCCCTCATTCGATCGGGTACGAAGAAGTAAAGCGCTACATGGGACAAGTGTTTTCGATCGAGCCGAGCCGGCTGGACGCGATGATGGCGGTGATTGACAACTCGCAGGTGAAGCAACGCTACTTCGTCCATCCGGTGGATACCATCATTCGCCCGCGACCACTCAGTCAGATCAGCCGGGAATATCAAGAGCACGCGGTCCAGTTGGGCCGCAAAGTTGCTGTGGATTGCCTGGAGAAAGCCGGAATGACCCCCGGGGACATTGACATGATCATCACCGTCTCGTGCACCGGCGTGATGATCCCTTCGCTGGACGCCCACCTCGTCAACGACCTGGGATTTCGGCAGAATGTGCGCCGGCTGCCCATCACGGAATTGGGCTGCGCAGCGGGCGCTGCGGCGGTCGAGAGAGCGTCCGATTTCATCCGCGCCTTTCCTGACAGCACAGTCCTGGTCATTGCCGTCGAGATTCCCAGCCTCACGTTTCAGCGGGACGACCTGACGCAGGCGAATCTCATCTCGACGGTGCTTTTCGGGGACGGGGCAGCGGCGGCGGTGGTGACGGGACGCCCGTCCGACGGGCCGCAGATCCTCGACACGGATAGTTTCCTGTTCCCCCATTCACTCGATGCCATGGGATTTGATCTAAAGGAGAGCGGTTTTCATATTGTGCTCTCCAAGGACGTTCCGCAACTGATCCGGAGCCGCATCAAAGAGTTGCTCTGCCGTTTTCTGGCCCGGCACGGCCTGAAAACTGAGGAGATCTCCGCGTTCGTCCTCCATCCCGGTGGCCAAAAGCTCCTGCTGTACATCGAAGAAGAGCTCGGCTTGAGCCGCGAGGATACGCAGTTTTCCTGGAGTGTCCTGAGAGAATACGGCAATCTATCGAGCGCGTCCGTCCTTTTCGTCCTGCACGAGTGGATGACGAAGCGAAGGATGGCCACTGGCGACTACGGGCTGATGGCCGCCTTTGGCCCCGGCTTCAGCGCGGAAATGCTCTTGCTAAGATGGGCATGACTTTGCCAGCCTACATGGTGCTGCTCCTACTGGTAGGGTTGCTGCGCCTGGCAGAAATCCGGATCTCCCGGCGAAACCAGCGCCGTCTGGCGGCGAAGGGAGTAGCTAAGATTCCTGAGCCTCATTTTCGCTGGATGGTACTGTTCCATGCCGGCATCCTAGTCTCAGCCGGCGTTGAGGTCGTGTTTCTTCACCGGCCATTTCTTCCATACCTGGCGGTGGCGATGGGAATCGTTTTTCTTCTTGCCAACTGTTTGCGCTGGTGGGTGATTCAAGTCATGGCGGTGCACTGGAACGTTCAGGTAATGGCATCCGCCGGGCTGGGAGTGATCGTCGCGGGACCGTTTCGCTGGGTACGCCATCCCAACTACACTGCCGTATTCGTTGAGCTGATCGCCTTGCCGTTGATCCATACCGCGTGGGTGACGGCCCTGGTCGGAGCAGCGATCCACTGCTGGATTCTCAGCCGGCGTCTGCAGATAGAAGAATCGGTCTTGATGTCCGACCACGCTTACCGGGCGGTCATGGGGTCCAAGCCCCGATTTTTTCCAAAACTCTTCCAGGCTGCTGCGAAATCGTCCCGCGACGGGCTAGGCCGCAGCGCATAGTCATTCGGTTTATGGTGGACGTGCTAATCGCCGGAGGTGGTATCGCAGGAGCATCGCTTGCGATTCTGCTGGGACGTCACGGTGTTACCAGTGAGTTATTTGAGCAAGGACGATTCCCGAAGGAAAAGCCGTGTGGCGAGGGGTTGATGCCGGGCGGCGTATCTGTGCTCCAACGATTGGGTTTGGCAGAAGCCGCTGGCGGCGCCCCATTCTATGGGGTCCGGTACCATTTCGGAGATCAAACGGCCGAAGGACGGTTTCCCGAAGCTGACGGTCAGACGGTCTCTGGGCGGGGCCAGCGTCGAAAAGTACTGGATCACGTTCTGTTCAAGGCGGCGGGAGAAACACCGGGCGTCACAGCCCATTGCGGTGTCCGCGTAGACAAACCTCTAGTGGAGAGTGGTAAGGTTGTCGGCCTGCTGGTGGAGGGGGAGCCTCGGCGCGCCAGGTTGACCGTAGCCGCGGATGGTGTGCACTCGCGGATACGCCGTTTTCTTGGTCTCGATGTGCCGGCACGCCGAAGACGACTTGGCGCTCGCGTCCACTTCTCACTACCGCTGGGACGGAAACAACCTCCCTGGGTTGACGTCTTCGTATCTCGGGGACACGAATTTTATGTCACGCCGCTTCCGGAAAATGAAGTCCTCGTGGCGGTGCTGGCAGACGGTGAAGCGTTGGAAGAGACCATCGAGTGCGCATTTGGTCGCTGGTGGCGTGACCAGCCAGTGCTAGCCTCCCGGTTGGAGGGCGCCGAGCAAGTGACTTCGCTCCTGTGTTCCTCTCCCCTGGCATGCAGTGCGCGCACTGGGGTAGCGCCCGGCGTCGTCCTGCTCGGTGATGCGGCAGGCTTTCTAGACCCGATTACAGGGGGCGGCATGAGCCAGGCGCTCATGACGGCGGAGCTACTCACAAGCTATCTGCGAAAAGGCTTGCCACACGCGGATCACTGGCTGTGGGACTTCGAGCGAGATCGCCGGGCCCTTCTCCGGGACTACATCTTGCTGACTCAAGTAGTCCTCTGGCTGGCAGACCATCCCAGTTTGGCGGAACGCCTGCTATCGTTGCTCCGTGTATCGCCCACCCTGCTCTCTCACTTGATCGGAGTATCCAGCGGGACGAGGTCACTCTTTGGATCACAGGTCAGGTATTTGCGTGGTAACCTCTAATGAGGTGGACGTAGACGCTCAACCCCCGTACCACGCCCATGAGAAGCCATGAGCCGAAACGAAAGGCTTTATGCTTGCCAGTGTAAGGAAATTCTGCTGAAGTATAATTGGACCTGGCAAATCTTTTTATCGAGAGGACACCCTATGCGAAACGCCTACAGTTCAGTGCTTGCGATTGCCGTCATTTTGTTCGTCTCCACGTTGACCGCCGCTCAACAAGACGATCCGTCCCGCGCTATTGCCGACGGCGGCATCTCCGTCGCCGGCTGGAAGGGGAAGATCGACGCGAATGAGGAGGCGAGAGGACAGGTTCTCAACAACGCGAAGTTTTCCCAGGACGGCTCTGCTCTGCGCTTCACAACCGGTCCAGCAGTGACGTATTGGAATCCAGCCAATACCGCCAGTGGCAACTATACGGTAAAGGCGACGTTCAAGGAGCCGAAGTACATGAACCTCAACAATCACTCCCACCCTTACGGGATTGTCATCGCGGGAAACGACATGGGCACCGACCAGCAGAGCTACCTCTACTGCGCGGCGTATGGCAATGGCAATTTCATCGTCCGGGGATTCGGTCCTGCCCCGTTCCAGCTTAACGGTCGCCGTGGGTCGCCGAACGCGGCGATCAACAAGGCTGCCGGCTCCGACGAACCCGTCATTCAAGAAATAGCCCTCGCGGTGAAGAACGACAAGATCGAATGTGCGATCAACGGCACTGTCGTTGCCGCCTACGACAAGTCCGCCGTGGTAACCGCCGGTAAGCTCAAGTCGACCGACGGAGTCTACGGACTTCGTTTCGGGCACAACACCGAAGGCCTGGTCACCGACTTGACCGTGACAAAGCAATAGCCTCGAAAGATCCACGGACTGAGCAGTCCTGCAGATCAGATTGCGAAAACAAGAAATGGGTCCTTGGTCAGTGGGCAAAAAAGAAGCAACTTACGAACACAGGATCCTTGGATACTTGAACTTGTCCCGGCTCGATTTGAGCAACGGAGCTTTCCGGTGTTACCTCTGAATCGTCAATCCAAGCTTGTGGAATCATCGGAACGATCTGGTCCACTGCGTCTGCGGCAATCTTAAAGTACACGCTGGCGATCTGTCCGCTGGGGTAGCTGGCGGTCTGCGCTTCGGGCAGCTCCAGATTCAGTTCCAGCACGCTTTCGGATGCATTGCCCGCGTCTTCCTTTCCCTGCACGCGCATATTTACACGGCGAGACAAATAAGCGTCCTCAACGCGGTCGAATTTCAGGACCGCGCTGGGATATCGCACGCGCACGCGAATTCTGGAAAGGTTGGGCGCCCTGGTCTTGCGTGCGAACAGAACGGCCACGCTTACTTCTGCTCCGGGCTGGCCAATCGTTTTCGCAAGGCTGAAGGTGAAATCGGTGTCTCGCGCAGCAACCCGGTCCGTTTCCCCTGGTGCGGTCTCTTGAGCCAGCATCGGCTGCGAGACAACCAGTGCCAGCAGGCACAGTAAAGCGGCCTGCATCCGGTTTCCCCAGAAGGCAGCGAGAACAGCGGCCATGCCCGTCACGGCGCTAGATCTGCCCATAGACAACCTTTCCGCCGACCAGGGTTGCCACTACAGGGATGTCGCTGATCTTCTCCTCGGGCACGGTGAGGTAATCTTGTCCGAGCACCACCAAGTCGGCTTTCTTGCCCTTCTCGATCGAACCGAGATTCTTCTCCTCGCCAATATAATGAGCCGCCCAGATGGTGCCCATCCGCAGTGCCGTGGGGCGGTCAATTCCGTAATCCGGTCCCCAGGTAAGGCCGCGCGAGTCGCGGCGCGTGATGTACTGCTCCAGGGTCCCGAAGTCCGCGCCTTCGAGATGTATTTTCATTCCGGCTTTGAGCAGTTCGGTTACCGGTTGTACGTCATGGATGCGGTCGCCGTAGAGTGCCGCGCTTTCGGCCGCTCCGCCGGTCTGGAACTTGCCCAATCCGCGCCGAAAATCGAGCTTGGTGGTCTGGTCGTATTGGGATGAATTCCAGAACAAGTTGTGATCGGAGCCGAACGGGCGAAACTGCGGGCGGAGCACCATATCCGGCTGGTTCAAGCCCGCTTCAATGCCGTCCAGCCAGAACTGGGTGGCGCCATCGCCGACATTGTGAACCGACGTGGTATTCCATCCATACTTGATCGACGCCTGAAGATTGGCCCATTCCGTATAGTTCCGGTTGATATCCGCGCGAGCCGTGCCATAGCTCATCCAGACATTGTGGCCGTTCGGTGGGAAGGCGGATTTCGAGGGATTTTCCTTGGGTTGGAGCGTCAGGGCGCTGCCGGGACCGGCATTCCCATCGAGCGGGGAGAGCCCCGCCCCAATGATCGTGACCATGTCGCCGAGCCCAAAGTCAACCAGGTTGCCCAAGCGTCGCAGGTAGGCCTCCGCGTTATGGTTTGCTCGCATGAAATCATGCGCCACAAAAAA
>Ga0326597_10005386_pt1 | contig 17784 bp, 15 predicted proteins | sample RVTome_12_FD_203789 | JGI IMG/M metagenome (GOLD analysis project Ga0326597, IMG submission 203789) | Soil microbial communities from uranium-contaminated site in the Upper Colorado River Basin, Wyoming, United States - RVT100D185 | ecosystem: Environmental > Terrestrial > Soil > Contaminated >... | reverse complement strand
AGAAGCTCCGGAACAGCCGCAATGTCTCGGCGGTCGTGACCTTCTCCTGCAGCTTCGTGTCCTGGAGCTGCACGCCGATGCGCTGTCGGATCCCGTCCGCGTCCGTGTCCCAACGCCGGCCGAGCACTTCGATCGTGCCCGCATCGGGCCTGGTCAGGCCTTCGAGCATCTCGATCGTGGTCGTCTTTCCCGCTCCGTTCGGACCGAGCAGGGCCAGGCAAGTGCCCGGGTGCGCCGCGAGGTCCAGCCCGCCGACGGCCGTGACGTCGCCGAAGCGCTTGACCAAGCCGGCGGCGCGCACGGCGGGTTGGGAGGAAGCGGACATGGGGCCCGGATTCTACCCGCGGCCGCGCGCTCGCTAGCAGCCTGTCGGGGTAGTCGCGTAGCGAGGCAAAGCGGGGTGCGGTGCGGGTAGGAGCGCGCCGGAGGGACGGCGCAGGGGTAAGCCCCGGTCCGCCGAAGGCGGACGAGGACGCCGAATAGGCGTCCGAGAGGGGATCCCTCTTCGGCCGTTGAGCACGGCCCGACAAGCGCGACGACGCCGCGGCGTGCCCCGCGAAGCCGCAGTAGCGAATACTCCGACAGGCTGCTAGCGAGGGCTGAAGCGCGTCTTCGCTCCGAGCGAGAGCACGCCGCGGAAGGCGGGTCCGTAGGCCCAGGCCAGGAGCAGCTCGAGCACGAGCATGGCGTAGCCCACCGCGCCGTTCTTCGGATCGTCGAGCACGTAGTGGAAGGCGACGATGTTGACCAGGATCGGCGCGAACAGGATCAGCGCGAGGGGCACGAGCCGGCCGGAGAGCAGCATCAGTCCGCAGGCGACCTCGATCCCGGACTTGAGCGGCAACAGGTAGACGCTCTCGTCGAGCGCTTTCAGGAAGCTCATCGCCGCGGGCGGGAATCCCTCGGGCTGCGGCAGGAAGTGCAGGAACCCGTTCAGGCCGAACACGACCAGCGGCAGGCCGAGCAGGACCTGGGCGACGAGGATGACTCTGTGCATCGGGACTCTCCGGGGTGGGGATCGGGTGGGCGGGAACTCCCCTACAGGTTGGCGCATCGTCCCCGCGGCTTCCACGGGCGTCGCGCGCGGGGGATACGGTTGCGGGGTTCCTGTCGCGGAGCCGTATCCCGTACACTCTCCCCGCGAGGGCTCGAAAGACCCCATGGCGGCCGATCAGCACGACGTCGAGACCCGCCGAACCGAGGCGGAGCGGCTGTTCGCGGAGCACTTCGCGAGGGCCTGCCTGGAGGGCGAGAGCGAGGGCGAGGTCGACTTCGAGCCGCTCTTCCGCTCGCACCCGCAGCTCGAGCGCGAGCTGCGGCACCTGCACCGCGGCTGGCAGATCGTGGGCGGGGTGCTCGGCGGAGGGAGCGAAGCCGGACGGGCGCCGGCGCCGCCGCCGCCGGCGACCCCGACCGGCGCCGGCGAGCTCGAGGCCGACATCACGGTCGAGGACGCGAGCGCGGACCTCTCGGCCGAGATCGTCGCGCGCCTGTCGCGCCGCGCGGGCGCCTTCGAGCGCTACCGGCTCGGGGACGAGGTCGGCCGCGGCGGGATGGGCACCGTGCTGCGGATCTGGGACCAGGACCTGCGTCGCGACCTGGCGATGAAGGTCCTGCGCGAGCCCGTGCGCAGGAAGCCCGGCGACCTCTTGCGCGCCGCCGACGCGCGCACGCTGGGGCGCTTCCTCGAGGAGGCGCAGGTCACCGGCCAGCTCGACCACCCGAACATCGTGCCCGTCCACGAGCTCGGCCTCGACTCGCGCGGACGCATCTACTTCACCATGAAGCTGGTGAAGGGGCGCACGCTGAGCGAAGTGTTCGACCTCGTGCAGGCCGGCGAGGAGGGCTGGACGCTGCCGCGCGCGCTCGGTGTGCTGCTGCGGGTCTGCGACGCGATGGCCTACGCGCACTCCAAGCACGTGCTGCACCGCGACCTGAAGCCTGCCAACGTCATGGTCGGCCGTTTCGGCGAGGTGTTCGTGATGGACTGGGGGCTGGCGCGCGTGCTCGAGCGCCGCGAGACGGAAGAGGGGGGCGCGCGCGCCGCGAGCGGCGCTGACCGGCCGCCGTCGCGCGCTCGCCCCGCCACGATCTCACCGGTCCACACGATGGACGGCGACGTGCTCGGGACGCCGGCCTACATGTCGCCCGAGGCGGCCGCCGGACAGGTGGCCCAGGCGGGGCCGCACTCCGACGTCTACTCGCTGGGCGCGATCCTGTACCACCTGCTCTCGGGCGCGGTCCCCTACTTCCAGCCCGGGCCGCGCCCGTCGGGGCGGGCCGTGCTGGCCATGCTGCTGCAGTGGAGTGCGCAGATCGGCTTCAACAGCGACTCGGGCCTGATGGAGTGCGACTGCGGCACCAGCGGGGTCGTGCCGCTGCCGCTGATCCAGGGCGACTGGGTCTCGGTCCGCGCCGAGTACGACCTCGACGCCGACAACGTCGACATCTACTACCACCAGGCGTACGTCGCCTCGTACCCGCCCAGCGCCGGCGTGTTCGGCACGAGCAGCTACTCGACGCTGGCCATCGACGCCATCGACCTGTACCCGGACGTGGTCGGCAACCCGAACGTGACGCCGGTGTACTACGACGACTTCGTCGTCCGGCCGATGGGGGGGACGGGCAGCGTGGGGATCGCCATCTGCTTCGGCGACGGCTCCGGCACGTCCTGCCCCTGCGGCAACACCGGCCCTCCCGGCGGGGGCTGCGCCAACTCGACCGGCAGCGGGGCGGTGCTGGGCGCGAGCGGCAGCGCGGTGGCCGCCGACAACGACCTGACCTTCGCCGCCTCCCTGCTGATTCCCGGCCAGCCCGTGCTGCTGTTCGTCGGCAACGCCGCGATCAACGGCGGCAACGGCATCCCCTTCGGGGACGGCCTGCGCTGCGCCGGGCAGAACGTCGTGCGCCTGGGCGTGCGCGTCCCGGACGCCAACGGCGACGCGAGCTGGGGGCCGACGCACCCGGTGAGCTGGAACGCCGGCGACACGCGCCACTTCCAGGCCTGGTACCGCGATCCCTTCGGCGGCCCTTGCGGCAACGGGTTCAACCTGTCGAACGCCCTGACCGTGACGTTCCTGTAGCCGTACCCGCGGCGCGCAGGCCCCCGCCCGCGCGCAGGACGGACCGCGGCCGGAAAACGGAGGCGCGGCCCCATGCAGACCTTATGATTCAGATGTCTGCAACTGTCGGACTCCCCCACGATGGGAATGACGGGGTCGTTCTCGAAGCTCGTCCTCCCGGTCCTCGCGGCCGCTCTGGGGGGCGCGGCAGCGGGTTCCGGTCGGGTCGCTCAGCGACCCCCCGGGGCGGGGCCGATCCGTGTCGCCGCCCCCGCCGGGGCCGCCCTCGCGCAGGATCCGAGCTGCCTGACGGCCGAGTGCCACCGCGAGCTCCAGGGGCTGCGGGTCTCCCATGGACCCGTCGTCCTGGGCCGCTGCGACGACTGCCACGTCGAGGGCGAGGGCTGCACGCCCTACCAGGAGGGAGAGGATCACGTCTTCGGCCTCAGGGACCTCGACGGGCGACTGTGCGGCCGCTGCCACCCGTTCCCGACCCACGAGGCCGTGGTCCACTACCCGCTGCGCGGCCAGCGCTGCGTCATCTGCCACGACCCGCACGGGTCCGAGCACGAGGGCATGATGCGCTTCGAGCGCACGGCCGACGTCTGCTTCCAGTGCCACCGCGCGGACAAGCTCGAGGCCGAGCACGTCCACGCTCCGGCGCGCGTCGGCGCCTGCGAGACCTGCCACGATCCGCACGGCTCCCCGAACGCGCTCCAGCTCGTCGCGGCCGGCTCGCGGCTGTGCCTGCGCTGCCACGAGGACGTCGCCGAGAACATGGCGTCCCATCGCCACCTGCACCGGGTGATGTCGGACGACTGCAGCGAGTGCCACCGGTCCCACGTCGGAGAGGACCCGTTCCTGCTCAAGGGCACAGCACCCGACCTGTGCCTCGACTGTCACGAGGAGCTGGCGGCCCGCATCGAGCACGCCCCCCTGAGGCACAAGGCGCTGGACGACGAGACCTCGTGCATGTACTGCCACGACGCGCACGCCTCGGACATGGCGGGCCAGCTCGTGAAGTCGCCCATCGAGCTGTGCCTCTCCTGCCACGACCGCGAGCTGGTAGGGGAGGAGCGCGTGCTGCGCGACATGAACGCCTTCCTGGCTGCGAACCCCGTGCACCACGGCCCGATCAGGAACGGAGACTGCTCCGCCTGCCACGACTCGCACGCCTCCTCCCTGCCGCACCTCCTGCCGAAGGAGTACTCCGAGACCTACTACGCCGCCTTCGACGTGGCGGAGTACTCCCTCTGCTTCACGTGCCACGAGCCGGCCATGGTCCTGGAGGAGGAGTCGGAGACCGTGACCGAGTTCCGGGACGGGAAGAAGAACCTGCACTTCGTGCACGTCAACCGCGCGGAGAAGGGCAGGACCTGCCGCGCCTGCCACGACGTGCACGCTTCGAAGCGACCGAAGCACGTGCGCGACACGGTCGCCTTCGGGTTCTGGGAGATGCCGATCGACTTCCAGATCTGGCCCGACGGCGGGTCCTGCGGGAGCGGCTGTCACGAGCCGCGCTCCTACTGGCGCACGCCGGAGAGGAAGGATGGACCGCAGGCCCAAGGCAACTAGAAGCCCGCGCGCGTGGGCGCTCGCGGCGGCCTGCCTGGGAGCGTCGCTCCTGGCCGGGCCCGGCGCGCAGCAGGGGCCGCCGGCCGGCGCGGGCGAGCCGACGGTGTTCCGCAACCTGAGGCCGGGCGCGCCCTTCCCCGCGCTCGCGCTCTTCGACCGCGCCGGCGGGCAGGACGAGCAGGTCGCCTTCGACCCAGTCTGCGCGACCCCGACCCTGGTCGCGCTCCTGCGCCCTGACCAGGAGGATTCGAGCCGCGTCCTGGCCGACCTCGAGCAGCTCGCGCTCGACAAGGCCGCGCCGGCAGTGCGGATCGTCGTCGTCGGCCTGCCGGGCCGGGCGGGCGCGAGCTGGAGCGATCGCACGAAGCTGCTGCCGAGGCGCATCGCCTTCTTCCACGACGGCGGGAAGGCGGCCGAGACGCTGGGCCTGATCGTGCTGCCGAGCCTGGCGGTGCTGTCGGCCGAAGGGCGGCTGTACCGCGCGCACGTCCTGCACGACGCCGACCAGGCCCGGCGCCTGCGAGCCGACCTCGAGCTGCTCGCGAGCGGTCGCGCGCTGGAAGTGGACCCGGCCGCGCTCGAGCTGCGGCGCCACGAGGACCTGCGCGCGAACGCCGCCGCGCTCGAGCGCGCCGGCGAGCTCGAGGCCGCGCTCGCCCTCCGACTCGCCGGTCTGGCCCTGCGCGCGAACCCGGCCGAGGCGCAGCGCGACGTGGGGCGGACCTGGTCCCTGCTCGGTGACCAGGAGAAGGCGGTCGAGTACCTCGGGGCGAGTCTCGGCATCGAGGAGAACGTCGAGGCGCGCCTCTGGCTCGCTCGGGCGCTGGCGCGCTCCGGGCGCTGGGACGCGGCCGAGGGGAACCTGACGCACGTCCTCGCGCTCGCGCCCGGAAACGCCATGGCCCGGCGCGAGATGGCCGAGCTGTGCGAGCGCCGGGGCGACCTCGACGGGACGTTGGAGCACCTGAAGGCGGCGATCGCCGCGTCGCTCGCGAGCCTCGAGAGCGAGGCCGGAGGAGAGCGATGACCGGCGCCGGCCGACTGCAGCTAGCAGCCTGTCGGAGTAGTCGCTACTGCGGCTTCGCGGGGCGCGCCGCGGCGTCGTCGCGCTTGTCGGGCCGTGCTCGACGGCCAAAGAGGCCGTCTCCGCCGTCCCTCCGGCGCGCTCCTAGCCGCACCGCACCCCGCCTTGCCTCGCTACGCGACTACTCCGACAGGCTGCTCGCGGCCGCCGCCGCGCTGATGCTGGCGGGTCTGTCCCAGGTCGCCGCCGCTCCAGGGGCGGCCGGCCCGCAGCAGACCGGGCGCGGAGCCGTGGGCTCGGCCGCCGCCGACCTGTTCCTCGACGGTCTCCAGGGCGACTCGATCCGGCTCCTGCGTCCCTCCGCCGCGACGGGTCGGCTGGCGGTCGTGGTCTTCTGGTCGCGCCGCAACCGGCCCAGCGCGGTCGAGCTCGAGCGGCTGGTGCGGCTGTGGCCGAAGTGGTCGCGCCACGGCGTCGGCGTCGTGGCCGTCTGCGTCGAAGGGCCGCGGATCGACGCGGCCGAGCTGCAGCTCGTGAGGGACTGGGTGGAGGAGCGCAGCCTGCCCTTCCCGGTGGCGATCGATCGCGGCCTCGCCGCCTTCCACGCCTACGGGGTCGTCGCCCTCCCGACCACGGTCGTGGTCGACGAGAGCGGCACGGTCGTGTTCCGGATGCCGGGCTATCCGGTGGCCGGCGCGGAGCTCTTCGTCGACGCGGTCGAGACCCGGGTCCTCGAAGCGAGCCCGGCGCTGCGGGCGAGCCGCGCGCCCGTCCCGAGCGGGCGCGCCCGCGCGCTGCGGCGCATGAGCCTGGGTCTGCACCTCGCGCGGAACGGCGAGAGCGAGCTCTCCGAGTACACCCTGCGCGCGGCCGTGGAGGACGATCCGGATCTGCTCGACGCGCGCCTCGCGCTGGCGGCGCTCTACGAGGGCGCGGCGCGCGTCGAGGAAGCCCGGCGGGTGCTGGCGGAAGCCGCCGCGAGCTTCCCGGACGACTCGCGCCTGCTCCTGGCCCGGGCCGAGCTCGAGCAGCGCCGGGGACGGCGCGACGTCGCGGGCGAGCTGGCGTCGCGGGCCCTGGAGCAGAACCCCAGCCTGGACTCCGCGCTGGTGCTCCTGGCCCGCCTGCGGCGCGAAGAGGCCGGGCCCGAGGCCGCGCTCGAGCTGCTCCTGCGCGCGGCCGACATGAACCCGCTCGGCGTCCGCGCGCGGATCGATCTGGGCGAGGTGTACGAGAGCCTCGGCGACAAGCGCGTGGCGATCCGCTGGTACGAGGAAGCCTACGGCCTGCTCGATCCGACCTGGGCTCCGTGAGCAGGGCGGCGGCGGGAGCGCGCGGGAGCGAGCGATGGTGAAGCCTGACGGATGTCTGCGGGAACGACGCCTGGCGCGGCCGCGGGCGGCGCACGCGGCGGCCGGGCTCGGGCTGTCGGCGCTCGCGCTCGTGCTCGCCGCCTCCGCCGCGACCCGCGACTCCGATCGGGGGCGGGACCCCCAGGCGGCGCCGGCGGGAACAGGACAGGAGCAGGAGCAGGAGCAGGAGCCCGGCCCGCGCTACATCGGTTTCAAGGAGTGCCGCAAGTGCCACCCCGAGCAGGCCGGGGCCTGGGGCGAGACGAAGATGTCGCGCGCGTTCGAGCTGCTCGCGCCGGGCGTGCGCGCGGAGCGGAAGGCGGAGATCGGCCTCGACCCGCGGCGCGACTACTCCCGGGACACGAGCTGCCTGCCCTGCCACACGACCGGCTGGCAGGAGCCGGGCGGCTACTTCGTCCCGCCCGAAGGGGACACGCCCGAGGAGGTGAAGGCGCGCAAGCAGGCCGCCGATCTTCAAGGCGTCCAGTGCGAGATGTGCCACGGCCCCGGCAGCGCGAGCGCCGCCCACAAGAAGGAGGTCATCGAGTACCAGTGGCGCAAGGTCGAGGAGCTCGCGAGCCTGAGCGGGATGCTGTACCCGACCGAGGACACCTGCAGGCGCTGCCACATGAGCGACTGCCCTTCCATCGGCGAGCACTACGAGTTCAAGTTCGACGAGCGAAAGGAGAACGGCACGCACTTCCACTTCCCGTTGAGCTTCGAGCACGGCTGCCCGCACGCGCACGCGCCCAGCAAGAAGAAGCGCGGGAAGGCGAAGAGCGATTCCGAGTGAGCGCCAGCCGGCCGCTGCTCCGCCGCCCGGCGGCGGGCAGCGGAAGAGTCCGTCACGGGGAGGATTGCCCGGCGGCTCGGACGAGAGCGCGCGCCACGAAACGGGCATGGACTACGACGCGCGACGCGAGTTCCTGCGGAACCTGAAGGGCGTCCTCGGGAGCTTCAGGCGGTCGCTGGTGCGCAGCGGCCGGCCCACGTCGGATCGGGCCCGGGGGCAGCGGATCGTCCAGAACTTCTTCCTGCACGTCCACCCGGCGCGCATCCACGAGCACTCGCTCAAGTGGAGCACGACCCTCGGGCTCGGCATCGCGACCACGGCCCTGTTCGTGATCCTGACGGTCACCGGGGTCCTGCTGATGGTCTACTACAAGCCGTCGGTGGCGAGCGCTTACGACTCGATCAAGGACATCCACTACGTGGTGCCCACCGGCAGGGTGATGCGCAACGCCCACCGCTGGGCCGCGCAGGGCATGGTCGTGACGGTGATCCTGCACCTGGCGCGGGTCTTCTACACGGCCGCCTACAAGCCGCCGCGCGAGTTCAACTGGCTGCTGGGCCTGGCGCTGTTCGTCCTGACCCTGGGCTTGAGCTTCACGGGCTACCTCCTGCCGTGGGATCAGCTCGCGTTCTGGGCCGTCACGATCGGCTCGAGCGTGGCCGGCTCCCCGCGCGAGCTGACCGACGTGCTCGGCCTGACCCAGCACTTCGACGCCGGCGGTCTCCTGCGCGAGGGCCTGCTCGGCGCGCACTTCATCGGCGAGGAGGCGCTGATCCGCTTCTACACGCTGCACGTGATGGTGCTGCCGATCGCGCTGACCACGGTGCTGGGCGTGCACTTCTGGCGCATCCGCAAGGACGGCGGGCTGGCGCGTCCCGCCTGCGCCGAGCCGCCGCCGGTCGCGCCGCCTCCCGCCGGGAGCGACGACGATCCAGAGCCGGCCTTCCGGCTGATGGCGGTCGTGCCCGAGCGGTCGCCCGCCACCGACGACGACGTCGAGGGCACCGTGCCGGCCTGGCCGCACGTGCTGCACGTCGAGGCGGCCGTGACCATGCTCGTGCTGCTGGCCGTCGTCGCCGTCTCCCTCGTCCTCGACGCGCCGTTGAAGGGGCTCGCCGACCCGGACCTGCCGGAGAATCCGGCCAAGGCGCCCTGGTACTTCCTCGGCCTGCAGGAGCTGGTCTCCTACTCGGGCTTCATGGGCGGCGTGGTCATCCCCGGCCTGGTCGTCCTGGGCCTGGCCTCGATCCCGTACCTGGACCGCGAGCGCGAGGAGGCCGGGGTCTGGTTCAGCGGTCCGCGAGGCGCGCGCGTCGCCGGCGCGAGCGCGATCTTCGGCGCGCTGACCTGCGCCGGCGTCCTGGCGGTCACGGTCCGCTTCGGCTGGCTGCGCACGTGGTTCCCCTCCGTTCCGCAGCTCGTGGTCATGCTCGTCAACCCGGGAACCGTGTACGTGCTACTCTGTGCTGGTTGGTCGTTCTGGCTGCTGCGGCGCACGAACTCCACGCGCATGGCGGCCATCGGCCTGTTCACGTGCTTCCTGGTAGACTTCATCATCCTGACCTGGTTCGCCACGGTGCACCGCGGCCCGAACTGGGAGTTCTACTGGCACCAGTCCGACTGGCCCGTGATCGATCATTGAGCGGGCGCCGGCGGTGAGCGTGTATGCGAGATCAGCGCGAGACGGCGGGCGCGCGGCGACCGTGAGCGGCTCGAACGGATTCCGGCTCGAGCTGCCTGACCTCGAGCGCTACCGGGCCAGCATCAAGTGCCAGTCGGCCTGTCCGGTGGGCACCGACGTGGGCGGCTACGTGCGCGCGATCGCGCGCGGCGAGCACGAGCTGGCCTACCTGATCGCGCGCGGGCCCAATCCGCTCGCCTCGATCTGTGCGCGCGTGTGCGGCGCGCCGTGCGAGGCCGCCTGCCGGCGGCGCGTCATCGACCAGTCCGTCTCGATCCGCGCCCTCAAGCGTTTCGCGGCCGAGGTGTACGGCGTGGGGACGGAGCGCTTCGACGCCGGCAAGCTCCTGGCGAAGGTCCGGGAGCACCCCGAGCTGCAACGCTGCCGCGGCGGCGAGGACCTGTACGCCGTGGCCCGCGCGCTCGAGCGGGCGGGGCCGGCCGGAGCGGACGGGCCCGCCGGCGAGGAGATCGCCGTGATCGGATCCGGTCCCAGCGGGCTGGCCGTCGCGCACGACCTGGCCCTGATGGGCTTCCGGCCGACGATCTTCGAGATGGAGTCGGTGGCGGCCGGCATGCTGGCCGTCGGGATCCCCGAGTACCGCCTGCCGCGCACGCTCATCCAGTCGGAGATCGAGGTCATTCGCGCGCTGGGCGTCGAGATCGTGTGCGACACGCGCGTCGGCACGAACGTCTCCCTGCCCGAGATCCGCGCGCGCTTCGCCGCGACGGTGATCGCGGTGGGGGCCAAGCGCTCGCGCACGCTGCGCATCCCCGGGCACGACGGGATCGGGGTGCTGGGCGGCGTGGACTTCCTGCGCGCCGTCGCCTTGAACCAGCACGTGCACCTCTCGAAGAAGGTGGTCGTCATCGGCGGCGGCAACATCGCCTACGACGTGTCGCGCACCGTGATCCGGCGCTCGGGCATGGACCTCTCGCGCACGGCGTTGCGCGAGCCCGAGGTCGGCGAGGTGGTCTTGTGCTGCCTGGAGCAGCTCGAGGAGATGCCGGCCGACGACATGGAGATCATCCAGGGGCACGAGGAGGGCGTGAAGGTCCGCCCGGGCCTGAGCCCGAAGGAGATCCACCTCGACGCGAGAGGGCGCGTGCGGGCGGTGAGCTTCCAGCGCGTGCTGTCGGTGTTCGACCGGCAGGGCCGCTTCGCGCCGGTCATCGACGAGAGCGACGTCACGACGGTCGAGGCGGGCACCGTGCTGTGGGCCATCGGCCAGCAGAGCGACGTGTCCTTCGTCGATCCCGCGCGGGACGGCATCGAGCTCTCCGATCAGGGCATGATCGCCGTCGATCCAGAGACGCAGCAGACGAGCGCCCCGGACGTGTTCGTGGCCGGCGACGCGGCCCACGGCACGGGGCTGATGATCCACGCCGTCGCGAGCGGGAAGCGCACGGCGCGATCGGTGCACGCCTTCCTGCGCGGGCGCGAGTTCGTGGCGCAGGCCGAAGGGCGCCACGCCCTGCTGCCCCGTTTCCGGCGCGAGCTGGACTACGAGAAGCTCGGCCGGCTGAGCGTGCCCGCGCTCCCGGTCGACCGGCGCAAGGCGGACCAGCACGTGGAGGTCGAGACGGGCTACTCCGAGGCGCAGGCGCGGCGCGAGGCCGGCCGCTGCCTCGACTGCGCCGTGGACACGATCTTCGACGCCTCGCGCTGCGTGCTGTGCGGCGGCTGCGTGGACGTCTGCCCCACGGCCTGCCTGCGCATCGTCTCGGTCGCGCGGCTGCGCGCGGAGGGGGCGGCCCGCGCCGAGCTCGCTGCGCTCTGCAACGGCACGCCGGCCGAGCGGGCCTCGGCGATCATCAAGGACGACGCGCGCTGCATCCGCTGCGGGGAGTGCGCCCAGCGCTGCCCGGCGGACGCCCTCACGATGCAGCGGCTCTCCTTCGAGGAGCGCTGGCGCGTGTGCGCGAACGGCTCCTCGGGCTCCCAGCGCGGGCTGAACGCCCGCGACCCAAGGGAAGGACTCGGCCCGCGCTGATCCTGTTGGCGGGGGAGGCGGACCCTCCCCCGCATCGGCCGCGACACGCGGCCTCCCCCTCCTCGCCGCCTGATGGGCGGCGCGGCGCCTCCGGCGCCGGTTGCACGCCCTTGCGAACGAGTCGGTTCTTGAACGCCGGTCAACACCTCTGGCCCCAGAGGCTCAGCGCGTGTAGAGCCGCAGGTCGAAGCCGGTCTTCGTGCGGCGCGCGGAGCTCACGAGCTGGGAGTCGAACGGGTCGCGCGCGGCCTCCTCGCCCGCCGCGGGATCCGGCGGCGCGCCGCCCGCGAGCCCTGGCAAGAGGCGCGCGCGCAGCGGCGTGAGCTCGACGCACGACAGGTAGCAGGCGCCGGCGTTCTCGTCGATGGCGGCCTGCATGCGCGAGCCGCCGGCGAGGCTCGCGCCTTCGGCGCGCGTGAGAGCGCGCAGGGCGCGCACCAGGACCGCGCGCGCGGGCGCCGCCGCCAGGGCGCGCGGCAGGAAGGCCAGGCCGCCGTCGACGTCGTCCTGGTCGGAGACGAGGTAGGCGTCGGCGCCCTCGATCTCCTCGAGCTCGAGCACGCTCTCGAGCGGGCCGACCTCGGTCAGCTTCTCGAAGGCGCTCAGGAAGGCGTCACCGTCGAGCAGGCCGGCGAGGAAGCCGAGCTCCATGACGTCCATCTCGTCCAGCGCGCCTTCGGGCTCGGTCGCTTCGGCGTCCAGGCGAGGTCGCTCGCGCTCGACGAAGTACAGCGCGAAGGTGCCCTCGAGCTGGTTCAGCACGTCGACGATCGGGTCGACGCCGGTCATGCCGCGCGCCGCCGTGAGCCCGGCGTCGACGCTCGAAAGGCCCGCTTCGCCGCCGGCCGCTTCGAACGCCGCGCGCGCGCGCCGGTAGAGCTCCTTCACGTCCCAGCGCAGGGAGTACAGGCTCCAGATGCCCTTCGGCAGGTCGGCCGGCAGCGTGTGCGCGAGCGGAGCGAACGTGTCGGCGAGCTCGGCAGCCAGCGTGTCGGCCGGCAGTTGCAGGTGCGCGCCGCAGTCGATGCGCGTACCCGGGTGCAGGTCCGCGCGCGCGTGAAGCCAGGTGCCCTGCTCCAGGCCGAGCAGGTGCTGCGGATCGGGCAGCACGGCCTCCACCGCTTCCTTCAGGGCCTTCTCGGCCTCTCCGACGAAAGGCGTGAAGTCGACGTAGACCTCGATCCCGTCGCCGCGGCCGCCGCCGGCGGCCGCGTAGGCTTCGATCAGCGGCGCGCGGCGGTCCGCCTCGAGGCCGGCGATCCCTTCGGTCAGCGCGGCGACGACGGCCTCGGCGCTGTCGCCCGAGAACAGGCCCAGCGCGAGCGGGTGATCGAGGAAGGCGGCGAAGTGTCCGGAGCGCCCCGCCCAGCCGTCGATCTCGCCCGGCCAGGCGAGGAGCTCGACCCGGCCGCCGAAGAGCTCGAGCGTGCGCCGCGTGGTCGGGTCGCCGGCGGGCAGCCAGGCCCGCATGGCGCCCGCCAGCGCGGAGGGGTCGGCCGGCCGCTTTGCGACGAAGCCCGCCACTTCGCGCGTGAAGTAGAGCGCCACCTCGCCGTCGAGGGTCGCGGCCAGGTCGATCAGCCGGTCGAGCTCGGTGTGCGTCCCGCGCCGGAAGCCGAGCACGAGCTCCTCCATGAGCGGCTCGCCCTGGGAGGAGCCGAGCAGGCGGTACCAGTCGTTGCGCTCGGCGCGCGAGCGCAGCGCCGCGACGTCGCGGCAGTGCAGCAGGGCGAAGGCGTCCGTGGGGACGGCGGCGAGAGGCGAGCTCTCCTGTGTCGGCGGTGCCGGCGCGAGCAGGGGCAGGGTGGTGAGCAGGACGTGCAGAAGCATGTGGTGCGCTCCCTTCGGTCGGCGCGGTCGGTCTCGGGTTCTCGACAGGTGCAGAGCCTAGCGCGCGCGCCGAGCGGCGTGAGCTGAGTCTATCGAACCGCGTCGATCATCCGCGCTTATCGAACGAGGAACACGGGAAGGGCAGGAACCGGGAGGCACCGGAAAGGGCCGCCATGGAGAACGGGAAGGTAGGACTCGGTGCGGGTCGGTCTCGCCTGCCCGGGACGCTGTCGGCCGCCGGCGGAGCGGACGATCGGGCCGCGCGCGCGCACCTCCGTCCCCGGCGAGAGCCGCCGCGAGCCGGTTGCGCCGCTTTCCCCTGCTGTCGCAGTCGGGACCCGAGCTCGAGCTGTTGCGGCGCGCGCGCGGGGCGGACGGGCTGGGTGGCGGCCGTCGAGACCGGCGGTGGGCGGGGATGCGCCCGATGAGCGCGGTCGGGGGGAGCCGAGCCTCGCGTCGATGGATCTCGCGTCCTGTCCCGTCGCGGGACGATCGCTCAGCCCAGGATGGAGAGCTGCGTGGCGGTGATGGGGGAGAGGAGCAGCAGCGCGCGCAGGACGTCTCGATGGGCCTCGGCGCGCGGCTCCTCGGCCAGGTAGAGCTCGGCCAGCAGGTCGCGCCAGCGCAGCAGCTCGCGCCGCAGGCCGGGGCGGTCGGCGAGCTGGATCGTGAGGTCGGTCAGGCGCAGCGCGCGCTCGTAGGACAGCCGGCGCGAGCGCCCGTCCTCGGGGGCCATGCGCGCGGAGGCGCGGTTGAGCTCGTTGGCGATCATGAGCAGGCGCTGTCCGGGCGCGAAGGCGGCCCAGCGCTCCGTCGTCAGGCTTGCGTGCTGCATCAGTCCAGCTCCTCGCCTTCTCCGAGCACGCGGGAGACCAGCTCGCGAATGCGCTCGCGCCGGGCGGCGTCCTCGACGACCATGCTGCGGTTCCCCAGCGCCGGGCGGATGTTGATCAGGGACGTGTACTCCAGGCAGGCTCCGGGACCCCGCCCTGGGTGGTAGTTGGCGCCCCAGATGTCGTCCTGGTTGCTGCCGCGCTCCAGGAGCAGGGCCTCGCCGTCCGCGTGGAGCTCGCCGCCGACCGCGACCAATCCCCGGCGCAGGTCGGCGACCAGCTTGACCATGTCCCCGAAGTGAGCCCGCACGAGCCGCGCGAGCTCGGCCCGGGGGATCGGCTCGGCGCTGACTACGATGACCGGCGGCTGGGACATGGCGGCGTGTGGGCGGAAGGTTCCAGGGACGCGTCGTCCGGACCCGCCGCGCGGCTCGCCGCCGCGCCGTCCTCGCCGCGCCCCCCGGCGTCGCGCGAGCTCGGGTCCTTCTCGGCCCTGCCGGGCCCGGCTCGCCGCCCGGCCTGCCCGATCTCGTCCCCGAGGTCCATGATGAGCCGCTCGGGTGTGTGCCGCTCGCGTCGCATCGCCTTCATGGAGGCCCGACCGCTGCCGGTCCCCCTCCGACGTCCATGCTGGCGGGGAAGGGGGCGACCTTCAAGCCTTCGATTCGCCTGGAGCGATGCGACCAGGGCCAACCGCGGCGCGCCTGGCGCCGACGGGATGACCGTAGACGCGGTCCCGTCCTTCGCTCGCACGCACTGACCTGACATCCGTCATCCATCTGTGTCGCGTGGGTGTGTACTACGCAACGGCTTGCCGATCAGCGGCCGGTTGGGCGGTTCCTTCATGCAGAGCGGTCGAGTTGTCGCACGGCTACAAGGTCGCCGTCAGCAACCGCGCGGACATCGCCCTCTTTGAGCGTCACGAGTGCTTCTGTCCTTCCCGAAGCGCTGACGAACTCGACCTCCAGTCCATCCGGTTCATAGACCTGGACGACAGCCCCGAGGTCACCTCTTCGCAGGCCCTGTTCGCGAAGGTCGCGGTTCAGGACGACGGTCTCGAGCTCCTTGAATCTCATGATCTCGCTCCCGGGAACGCTGTCACGAAGCGTGGGCAGTCCTCACCGCGAAGCACGATCCACACGGCCACGAGATCAGCGGCCCTTCCTGTTGGCCCCTCGATCCTACCACGGGGACCTCGTACTTCTGCCCGTACTCGTTGGCCTGGGTGGCGACGGCCTCGTTGTCCAGGGCATGGCCTCGAAGGTCGCCGGCGAGACCCTCCCAGGCGACAGCCGATTAGCCCAGCGCCGCGAAGAACGCGGCGTGTGGGGCGGAGCCCCACCGGGCGTCCGCAGCCGTATCGTTCCGCGTCGACCTGGGGGGCGCACCGGAACGGAACACCTCCGGCAGGGCTTCCGTGCCATCCTGCGTGCAAGGAACGTCAGCTCTGGGCGTGCATCGCAACATCCCGAGCTATCCCAGCCCCACTGGATCGGCCCAACGCTCAGCATCAGCTGCGGCGCGAAGCGCCGTCCGCTGCAACTCGTTAGGCCGATGATCGCTTGGGGACCAGCTGAGGCTTGCGGGGAGCGCGCTCCACTCCCCGAGTTCCGGACTCCTTCTCTCGGCGCTGAAGGTCGTCAACAATCCGCTTCAGGTCGTAGCCCAGCGACTCGGCATGCGCCTGCCGACGGCGTCGAATCTCCTCCACGATCTCGTCATCAACCTTGTTCGTCATCCATCAGCTCCTCGGGCGTGCAGATGATGGGTGGCTCGTAGCCGGCCTCTCTGCACGAACGTTCGATGGCTTGGCGCATCGTCGCGTTCGCGATGTGCTTGCAGTCCCAAGTCAGGAGGTAGTCTACTCCGTGGACCGCCGCGACCGCAATGTGGACAAGTGCTCGGCGAACTCTGCGTCCTCGCAGCCACCCAGGACTGACGTATCCGTGTAGATCCGGACCTTCATTCGCTCATCCTATCAAAGGCCCCGTCTCCATGCTTGAACTTGCCTCGCGCCGCATCTGCGCCTGCCGAACGCCTTGGCGATCAGCGGCGGCCGCGGAGCGGCCGTCCGTCTGCATCGCCTTGTACGGCAGGTCTCTCATCACCGCGGGACCACCGCAGTTGTCCAATAGCCTTGAACTTGCTGACCGCGAGTGCCCCCCGTTCGTTCCGTGCCCTCGATCCTGGCCGACGCAGTTCCCGTTGCACCGTCGTCCGGTCCGCCTCGTAGACCGCGAGTGGGTTGAAGTCTTGGTCCATGAGAATGAGGGCAACGGTATCCCATTCGTGGTCGAGCCGAATGGACCCGACCCGCTGGCCCGGCTTGGCGTCCGGAAGAATGCAGCGGGACTTGATCTGAACACGGCGACCGTGGGTTCCGACAGCGTCGTACCCGGCTTGGCGCGCATCGGCGAGTTCAAGGCCGAGCAAGCGCGCCGCCAGCACCTCACCGACCTCTCCAGTGATCCCCAACGGTTTGCCGGTGAGTTCACGATACCGCCTGGCCACTGCCTTGGCGGCCTCGATCGTGTCGTCAAGCGTCGAGAGCTCAACGGTTTTCTTCACTTGCCGGCCTCCACTCCGAAACGCTGAGGGTTCTATCCGGAGTGCTCGTGGCAGGACGGCCCCGGCATCGCATGGGTTGTCTCACGAGCGCTCCGGATAGGGCCTGTTGAACGGAGCAGCTCCGTCCGTTGCGCGGCTATGGGGTTTGGATCGTTGGGCCGGGGCGCGAAAAGGCCCGAGAAGGGGGCTGTCGCGTCGAGGAAACGGTCCGGCCGGCGGCGTCGACCGGGGGTTGCCCGGTCGGCCGCACGGAAACGGCGAGCGGTTCGCGCTGGCGCAGAGCGAGAAGTCGGCGGCGTGCATGCGTCCCCCTGCCACGCAGTCTAGCCGCGGGTGGGAGGTCGAGCCAAGGAACGGGGAGAGATGGCTTTCAGGAGGTGTCGGGTGGCAGCTCAGCGCTCGGCGGGAACGTGCCGACGAGCCTCATGGGACCGCGCTCGCATCGGGGGCATCGGTCGAGATCGTCAGGTTGCTGCTGGATGTCCGGCGTGGGCGGCGTCGCATCATGCCGGGCCGGCGTTGCGACCTGGGCGGTGATGAGCTCTCGGACGAGTGGGAGCTTGTCCTTACGAGCGCGGTTGGCGAGGACTGCTCCATCGGCGCTCCGATTCGCAGACCCGCGCGTGCGGGGAGGAGTTGCAGCGGAGTTGCCTGATCTCGCTCGGGGCCCCCGCGCGCGGTCGCGTGGGGGGAGGGACGGTCCGGGGGCGCCTCACAGGCACCGCGCCGCGCCGAGCACCTCCGCGTCCACCGACTCCTCGAAGGTCGAACGCGCCGTCTCCAGGAACTCGCAGACCCGAGGCAGCGCGCCCGCCCGCGCGACGGCTTGCACCCGCAGGCCCGCGGGCAGGTGGCGGTGCCAGGGCCCCATGGCGAGCACCTTCGAGAGGCTCTCCTCGTGGAGGGTCGAAAGCTCCCTCGCCCTCTCGGCCGTACAGCGTGGGAGCCGCTCCAGCGGGCGAGCCAGGAGAGCGACATACGGGGAGAGGCGCTCGACGATCCCCGCGCCGGCCTCGTCGCGAACGAGATCGCCGAAGAGGAGCGAGCCGACCGTCCCGAGCCCGTGGAGGACG
>Ga0326597_10005385_pt1 | contig 17785 bp, 21 predicted proteins | sample RVTome_12_FD_203789 | JGI IMG/M metagenome (GOLD analysis project Ga0326597, IMG submission 203789) | Soil microbial communities from uranium-contaminated site in the Upper Colorado River Basin, Wyoming, United States - RVT100D185 | ecosystem: Environmental > Terrestrial > Soil > Contaminated >... | reverse complement strand
GAGAGCCTCTCGCTAATGGTATTGCGAGTCAGGCCGGCCATCAGGCCGTCAGAAAGAACGTTATGATACACTAAAGCCGTGGGACGGGGAGGGGGACGACATGGCCGGCGCGGAGCTCGTCGCGGACGACGGGGTGATGGCGACCGGCATCAAGCGCCGGCATGAGCCGCCGCGCATCGTCGGCGATCTACTCAGCACCGAGATCGCCGAGAAGCAGGCGCGCTCGATCAAGTACCAGCTGACCATCGCCAAGCTGCCGCTGGCCAAGGACATCGACAATTTCGATTTCACCGGCACGCCGATCAACGAGGCGCTGGTCCGCGATCTGGCGAGCGGCAGCTTCATCGCCGAGCAGCGCAACGCCGTGCTGATCGGCGGCACCGGCACCGGCAAGTCGCATCTGGCCATAGCCATCGCGCGGGCTTGCATCCGCGGCGGTGCGAGAGGCCGCTTCTACACCGTCGTCGACCTCGTCAACCGCCTGGAGAGCGAGGCCCGTGGCGTGTTTGGCGACGCCAAGATGACGACCGCGCTGCTCGATCGCCTGACCCATCATTGCGAAATCGTCGAAACCGGCAACGCGAGCTGGCGCTTCAAAAACCGAGCCTGAACCGCTGTGCCACCCCGGCTTGCCCCGGTGGGCAAACAGGCACTTCCCACGCGCGCCGCTCCGTCGCTCGTGAGGGCACTGCGCGACGCGCGCGGGTCCCTCCTATTCGCTACCGGGACAAGCCTGTCCCAAGGCCGGTGAGGGGGTCCCTTTTGCACGCCGATCGGGGTCCCGATTGCGTGCCGTTTGACAGCGCGGTGTCGGGGTATTTGAGCCGGGCGCGCGCGGCCGGTATCGCCTGGCCACTGGCCGAGGATCTCGACGACGCGCGGCTCGAAGCGTTCCTGTTTCCGCCGCCTTCCGGGACCCCGGCCGATCAGCGGCCGATACCCGATTGGGGCTGGGTGCACCGCGAGCTGCGCCGTCCCGACGTGACGCTGGCGCTGCTGTGGGAGGAGTACCGCGCCGGCGCCGCCGACGGGTTCAGCTATTCCTGGTTCTGTGATCTGTACCGGGCCTGGGCCGGGCGGCTGAAGCCGACGATGCGCCAGATCCACCTCGCCGGCGAGCGGATGTTCGCTCCCCTCTTCCCTACCGCGGCCGGCAAAACCGGCACACTCACCGAGCGGCGGATGACGCGCACCGATTGCGCTGCGGATGATTTGGCGCCGGGCCGCGGCGGCGGGCATCGCAACCGAGCTCGGTTGCCACTCGTTCCGCGCGACCGGCATCACTGTCTATCTCAAAAACGGCGGGCTGCTCGAACATGCTCAGCAGATGGCCGCGCACGAAAGCGCACGGACGACCAAACTTTACGACCGGCGCAGCGACAAGATCACCGCTCGATGAGGTCGAGAAGATCATGCTGTAATAATAATATTTACTCGGCGTCCGCTCTTCCGGGGAAAGTCAGGGGGACAATGCGCCGAAGGCATCGTCGAAATCGGCCTGTTCGATCTGGAGTGCCGCGGTATCGACCGATTGCGCAGCCGCGCCGGGGAATACCCGGCGAAGCGCGTTCATCGCGGCGCGGTCGCAAATGAAGCGGGTCTCGGCCGCCGACATTCCCGCTGTCCGTTCGGCGAGGACGGCGAGATCCACCCCCGCGGCGACCGGCTTGCCGCGCAGGTGAACCGCCAGCACCGCCTCTCGCCCCTTCTGGTCCGGCTTCGGCACCTCCAGCCGATAATCGAGGCGCCCGGGCCGCAGCAGCGCATCGTCGAGCATGTCCGGCCGGTTGGTGGCGGCGATCACCCAGACGTCCTTCAGCGCCTCGATGCCATCGATTTCCGTGAGCAATTGGCTGACCACCCGATCCGTCACCGGCGAGTCGCTGTGCAGGCCCCGCCGCGGCACCAGGGCATCCACCTCGTCGAGGAAGACGATGCAAGGCGCCACCTGACGCGCCCGGGCGAACAACTCGCGCACACCCCGTTCCGACTCCCCGACATATTTCGACAACAGCTCCGGTCCCTTGACCGAGATGAAATTGAGCTTGCTCTGCGACGCCAGCGCCTTGACGACGAGGGTCTTGCCGTTGCCGGGGGGGCCGTAGAGCAGGATGCCGTGCGGCGGCCGCAGGCCGACATGCTGAAACAGCTGAGGCTGGCTCATCGGCCACGCGATGGCTTCCCGAAGCGCCGCCTTGATGTCCTCGAGCCCGCCGACTTCGTCCCAGCGGACGTTGGGAACCTCGACCGCCACTTCGCGCAATCCCGACGGCTCCACCTCGGCCAGGGCGGCGATGAAATCGGCCATGCCGACCTCCATCGCCATCAGCATGTCATGCGATATTGCCGCGGACCCGAATTGCAGCCCCGGCAGCTGGCGGCGCAACGCCGCCATCGCCGCTTCGGTGCACAAGGCGTTGAGATCGGCGCCGGTGAAGCCGTGCGTGGTGTCGGCCAGTTCGCCGAGATCGACATCGCCGGCGAGCGGCATGCCGCGCGCGTGGATTTCGAGGATTTCGCGCCGCGCCTGCGCGTTGGGGACGCCGATGACGATCTCGCGGTCGAACCGCCCGGGCCGCCGCAGGGCCGGATCGATGCTGTTCGGCCGGTTGGTCGCCGCCATGACGATCACATCGCCGCGGCTCTTCAGCCCATCCATCAGCGCCAGCAGCTGCGCGACGACACGCTTTTCCACCTCGCCCTCGACGCGTTCGCGCTTGGGCGCCAGCGAGTCGATCTCGTCGAAAAAAATGATGCACGGCGCCCGCCGCCGCGCGTCCTCGAAGATCTTGCGCAGCCGCGATTCGCTTTCGCCGTAGAATTTCTGGATGATTTCCGGCCCGCTGACATAGATGAATGCCGCCTGCGACTCGTGAGCGACGGCGCGCCCGAGCAATGTCTTGCCGCAGCCGGGCGGACCGTGCAGCAGGACGCCCTTGGGCGGTTTCATGCCCAGGCGGTCGAAGATTTCGGGATGGGTCAACGGCAATTCGATCATCTCGCGGATCTTGTGGATCTCGCGTTCCATGCCGCCGAGATCATCATAGGTGACGATGTCGGCTGGTTGCTGATCGCCTTCGCTCCGGCGGGCGTTCTCGATGACCAGGAGGGTGCTCGGCTGCACCATCACGGCCCCGTCCGGCTCGGTCCTCACCACGCGAAACTCGCGGTGGCCGTTGCCGAACAAGGCCGTCCGCACCCGGTCTCCGCTGCGCATCGCCAGCCCGTCGAGGCGGCGGGCGATGTAATCGATGTCGTCCTCGTGCAACGGGCCGGCGCCGAGCGGCGCCATCACGACCCGCCGCGCCGAGGCATGGGCGATCTTGGCGACGGTGATCTTCTGGCCGAGCGCCACCCCGGCATTGTTGCGGGCGACCCCGTCGAGCTGGATGACCTGCTGTCCGCGCTGCTCCCTGAAGGTCGGCATCGCCTTGGCAACGGTTCGCGCCCGCCCCTCGATCTCCAGGACATCGCCCGGCGCGGCGCCGATTTCCTTCAGGGTCGCGGGGTCGAGCCGGACGATCCCGCGCCCGACATCCTCGCGCCGCGCCTCGGTGACCGTCAGCTGCAGCCGGTCATCGGCCGGCCGTTGCTCATTGGGCATCCGTCACTCCTGTCGACCCCTTCTGCCGGGTTCACCGGGTCGCACGGCAAGGTATTCGACCCGAATGCGTGGCGGCAAAAACCGCGCCACCTGATGCAGCGCACCCATGAAGAGGAGACCCGTCTCGTCCTCGCCTAGCGTCGCGTCGATGTGCTCGGCGATGAACTGGTCGCGTTTCCGCAACAACGCCGCCGCCTGCTCCGGGGCGCGCTCGGCCGACTGCAACAGCTGGTATTCCTCGAGCAGCAGCGCCGGAGACTCGGTGCCGACGAGGGTCGCTCCCTTATCGACAAGGGCGGCGAGGAGGCGATGGTTGTTGCTCCCTTGCGCGGCCAGGTCCCGCGTCAGCGCGACCTCTTTGCCGCATACCGGCAGGCTGTCCTGAAACAGCTTCAGCGTGGCGGGATCGAGCGCGAGAGCGTCGATTGCGGCTGCGATGGCGGCCCAGATCGCATTGAACTCGTCGCAGCGTTGCTGCCATTTCTGTTCGCCGAACCGGGCGACGAACGCCGCCTTGTAGGCGCTCGCGGCTGAGCCCATCTCGGCGCTGCTGTGCATGACCGGAACGTAGATCAGCCTTGCCATCGCGCGATCCGCTTCATTGCACCGGGTACCGGCAGGCGACTACAGGGCTATTTCAGCTTTGCCAGCCGGGCCTCCAGGACCCCGTTGCGCAGACGCAGGCGCGGCGCCTGCCCGGCAAGCTTCGCCTCGATCAGGATTTCCTTGCGGTAGAGGCGCTCGCCGGTCCTGGCTTCGAGCAGCACAATGTCGCCGTCGAGCACGCAATGGATGTCCTTGCGGACGACCCCCGGCACCTCGAACAGCAGCACCACCTCGTCCGGTTCGTCGAACATGTCGGTGACCGGCTCAAGCACTTCCAGGCCGCTCGGTCTGGCGCTGCGCCGCCGGATCATCTCGGGCTTTTCCGGAGGCGGTTCGCCAGCGCGCTCGGGCTCGCCTTCGGCCAGGGTCCGCTTGCCGAAGGAATACTCGATGACCATCCCGTTCTTCTCGCGCCGGCCGCGGTGCGGCTGCTGGTTCGCGTCCAGTTCGGACAGGAAATCGAACAGGTCCGATAGGCCGCGGGCGATCTTGGCAAAGCCGGCCCGGCCGGTTTCGTCTTCCTTCTTCATCAGGCAGGCTCCCTTTGCTCGACCGCGGCGACTGCGCCGGCACCCAGCGCCTGCTCGATCCGGCCCAGTCGCTGATCCATTGCCGCAAACATGGCTTGTTGTTCACCGATCTGGCGGGTCGAGCGCGAATCGTGGTTCCACCAGTCGAGGCCCAGTTCGCGTGCCTTGTCGACGGAGCAGATCACCAGACGCAACTGGATGGTCAGCAGCTCGACCTCGACCAGTTTGATCGATATGTCGCCGGCGACGACAACACCCTTGTCGAGGATTCGCTCCAGGAGATCGGCAAGATTGGTGCTCTCGATTGCATGGGTCAGCGAGTGTTGGGTGGACATCGGAAATCCTTAAAATTCAGATAGACCGGTCCGACAGACCGAACTTCAGGCCAAGGTCGCGATCCGAGAAGCCAAACTGCGTTCGCAACCGTTCGATCTCCATGGCCTGCGCCAGCAACGCAGCGCCGACATCGTCGATTTGTGTTGCCGTTAGATGCCCGCCATCCATGCGCCGCACCGCCTGGCGTTCCAGCAATTCGTGCAGCACCTTGACCAGGGTCAACACCAGCCGAACCAGACCCGCGACCGGGCCAGCGGGCGCCATCGCCGGCGCCGAAGCGGTCGCTGCGCCAGCGGCGACGGCGGACGGCGCGGCGCTCGCGACAGGGCTCGGCCCGCTGCGGTCATCCGGTAATGGCGGCGGCGGCCGAGGCGGCGGTGGCGCCTGGTCCGCTATCGGCGCTATGGAAAAGGACGGCCTTCCCTCCGGCCACACCGTATCCACCGCGGCAAGCAGCAGCCGCAGATCGAGATACAACAGATCGACATTCGCGACGCCGATCGTCAAATTGCCTTCGAGCGATACGCCGAGGTGCAGAATCCGGTCGAGTACCTCGGCCAGCGAGCACGCAGGCTCGGGCGAGCGATGGGCGCCGGTCGCTTGCAGGGCGGGGTCAGTCGTGGCCGCCGCCATGCGTCTCGCCATCGCCGCGAAAGCTGTCGAGGCGCTGCAGCAGCCGCTCTTCGCCAATCTCGAAATCGGCCTCGCTGATCTCGTTACTGTCCAGCTTGCGATGAAGGTCGCCGAGTTCGGCGATAATCCCGCGCTCCTCTAATTCCCGTTCCGCCTGCACTGCGGCATTGATCTCCTGCAGCACGAAGAACAGACCGCGCAGTGGGGCCGCCAGCAGATCGTCAATGAGCAGCATGGCTCCTCCGGCCTATCGCCACGACTCGAGATGGACGAAATTGTGCGGCGGCCACGGGCCGCCGATGGTGAAGGCGAGCTCGTCAGGCAATTGCGCCGCCAAATCGTTCACCGCGGCTTCGAAACACTCCGCGCCATCGCGCGGAACGAGTACCGCCAGATGGGCGATTTCTTTTTCCGGTCCGACCGGGAGCGTTCGGATCTCCGCGCAAGAAGCTGCGAGCACGGTCAATATCCGTGCGGTTTGCGCTTCGCGATAGGCGCGCAGCGCCTCGTCGAACAATAGGCCCAGCCGCAGCCGCTCGTCATGCGAGGGCGGTCTGCGGCGGCCAAACAGCCGATCGCGCGCGCCTTTCAGCTCCGGCGTAGCTTGCACGAGATAGGCGATCGCATCCGGCACGTCGAGGCTCAACCGCACGCTCATCTCGACTGTGCCGGCGATGTGTTGCAACTGCGCTGCCAGCACCTCGCCATGCTCGTCGAGAAAGCGGGACAGTTCGTCGGCCGATTGGGCGACCGTGCCGAACGCCATCGGCAACAGGTCAAACGGCTGGCCGAGACTGCTCAGCACGCGCTGACTGGCGGCGATGTGCTTGCGCTCGGCCCGCACGGACGCCAGCGGACAGTCGCTGACGATTGCCGCCAGCGCTCCCGAGGCCAGCCGATAGACCGGCTGCCCCATGATGCCTTCAAGCGCCGGCAGCGCGTCGTCGCCGTCGCGGCCGATCGCATAGACATAAATCCCCATCGATCATACTCCGCCCGGGCTGCGCCCCGCCGTTACCGGTCGCGCGGGTCGCAGACCTCGCAAGATTTGACGGTCATCTCGTCGTCGAGCTCGATGGCGCACAGTTCCCGCTCGAGCACTTCCTGACTGAGCGGCAGACCGAGCGACATGATCGCGAAATCGGGCACCATGATTTCGGCCTCCGCGTACCAGCCCGGCGGATCGCCGGCCGATGGGCCGATCTTGGTGATGCGCACCTCGCGCGCCTGGAACTCGGTGACCAGAAAATCCTGCACCGCCTCGCGCGCGGCGCGCAATTTGCTGATGGCCAGCTTGCTGGCGGTCGCGGGCTGGGTTGCCGCACGCTGCCGACGCGCCGGCGGCTGCGTCGCTCGGGCAACGGTGGCTCGGCCAACGGTGACCGGCGCCGCCTCGGCCGGCTGAGCAAGTTTGGTGTCGTCCATGCTGTCCTCCCGTGACGATTGCCCCGAGGGCGTTCTCAATAGGCGAAGCGAAAACCGCGCTTTGCCGGCTGGTCGGGACGCCTGGTGCGCGGTGCTTCGACCGGCTCCGATGGCGTCGGCGCCGTGTCCGAACTGGCCAGAATCTCGCTTTTTTCGGCATCGATCTCGTGGCAGCGCGCGATCAGGAAAGCGAGCCGGCGCTGCGCCGTCGCGATCTCCTGGTCGTGCCGAGCGCGTTCGAGTTCCAGGAAGCTTACCCGCAGATATGCCTTGTAGGCGGGGCTGTGCCGGTCGGCGAGACCGGTCAGCGTGCGCACATCGGCAAGCCCGCGCAACGGCACGACACGAACCGGCATGATCACACCTCTCCGACGAGATGGGGGGCCAGCGCGCCGCCATGTCTGGGGAAGGCGAGAGCCTCGCCCTCCCGCGTCGTGGCAGATCCGTCCTCGGCGCGGCGGATGAGTTCGTCGATAAACCCGGCCGGGTCCCCCGGAGTGGCGCCGGGCACGGACGCGCCGAGGATGTCGCGGCAGGCCCAGGTATAGACCGGATCGCTCAGGCTGGCCCGGTGCCCGCGATAGGCCAGCACCCGGGCGATCGCAATGCAGGCGCGGATCGTCGGATAATGCGGGTCCCGCCCCTCGCAGCGGCACAGCCGCACCAGATCGACCACCCGTTCGGCATCGCTGTCGGCGATGCCCGACTTGCGCGCGGTAATCGCGATCTCGGTGTCCCGGTCGTAATGCCCCAGCTGGACCGTGATCATCCGATCCAGGAGCGCGTCCTGGGCGCGGTGAACGCCGGTGTATTCCGAGGGGTTGGAGGTAAAGATCGCGCGGAACTCCGGATGGACGGCGATGTATCCCTCGCCTCTCCCATGCAGGCCCGGCACGTTGAGGACGCCCTCGGACAGGATGCTGAGAAACGGATTGTTCGCCTCCGGAGGGCTCCGGTTGAACTCGTCATAGATGATGGTATGCCCGAGCCGGCAGGCCGTCGTGATCCGGTTGTCGATCCACAGAGCCTGTCCTTCTTCCTCGAACTTGAACACCGAGGAGATGTAATTGTCGATAATCCGCGACTTTCGATAGCCGCTCTCGCGACCGATCAGGTCGGAGCTGCCGAACTCGTGATCGCCGTGCAGCAGGATCGCGGGGCGGCCGAGCTGGGCGGCGACGTGAAACGCCAGTGTCGTCTTGCCCGTCCCGGCCGGCCCGCTGAGATGCACGGCGCAGCCGATCTGCAGATAGGTCAGGGCGCGCTCGGCGATCGCCTCGATCGCTGGCGAACTGACGAAGCCCTGGCTCGGCTCGAGCGCGACGGCCCCATCGTAGCCGTCGATCGAGTCGGAAGCGGCCGCCTCGACGCTTGCCGCCGGGCTTGCCGCCGGGCTTGCCATCCGGATGGCGCTCATGGCGTGCCCGCCTGCTCGTCCGGGGCGGACTGCGGAGCCCGGTACCGGCTGGGGCGGGAGGCCGGTTCGGCGGCCGCTGGAGCGGGCGCAGCCGGCTCGATCGCCGCCGGTTGGGCGTGCGATGTTTCGGCTCTGGCGGTGTAGCGCTCGGCCGCCGGCCGACCGGCGCCGACCGGGTCCGGCGACGGGGCGTGCCTGGCCAACGTCGCGTGCCAAGCGGCGCTGGCCTTGTGGCGATCCTGGCGATATCCGGCGAGCCGTTCGTGCAGCTCTTTGGCAAGGTCATGGTGCGATTTGGCGCGGGCCTCCTGGCTGGCTCGGGAGGCATCGCGCAGTGAGGCGACTTGGCCGGTCAGGTCGCGCATAAAGGCAGCCGCCCGCACCCGCTCCGCCGCGGCGCTCTCGTCGCGATTGCGGTGCAATCGCCGCAGCAACACCTCGACATCGGTCATTCGGCTGCGCCGCCCCGCGGCAGCATCCTTGCGCTGCTCCCGGCCCATTGTTTCGCGCGTCGTCTTGATCTCGTGCAGCCGGTCGGCGACGGCCCGGTGACGGCTGTCCGCCTCGCGCTGGCGCTCGACATTCGCTTCCATTCGCTCCCGCCGGCTCAACGCGATACCGCCGGCAATCCGTCCCAGATCCTCATTCATGCTCGGCATTGTCACTTCCTCCATTCGGGCTCGGGAGAACGGCCGCAAGCGATCGTTCTCCCGGCAACCCTGCAACCGTGCGTTACGCAGGCGTGGCGGCCGAAGCCGTCAACCCGATCGCTTCCGCGTACTTCAGGTAGGTCTCGACCGACGCCACAACGACGCGGGCCTCGATGGTGATCAGTTCGATCCCGACCAGCGAGACCTTGACCCAAGCGTCGATCACGATCCCCTTGTCGAGGATGCGATCAACCACCTCAGCGAGGCTCGAGGAATCGGTCGATTTCTGAACGCGTGCCATGTTTTGCTGTCTCCTGCTGGTGCATGCCGGGGAACACTTGTCAGCGTCCCGGCCCTCTTGGAGGAGCAAGCCTCGGGCCATCCTGACGGGTTTTCGCCAGTATGCTGAAAGGTCAATATCATCAAGTTCTTAAAAAACATCTTGGAGAGCGGCAGCAGGGCTGCCGCAGGGTAAGCCGGGCGTCGTCGCCCGACCTTATAGGGTGGCGGTGCCCGCCGGCCCCCAGCGCCGCGGCCATGGCGACGACCGCCTCGACGCGGAAGGGCTTGGCAAGAAAACCGTCAATCTCCGACGCCTGGAGCGCTTGCGCGACGCGGACATCGTCCTCGAAATAATAACCCGAGATCATGATTATCCTGATCATCGGACGCAGCCGGCGCAGGTCCTCGATCAGCCGCCACCCGTCCATGTCGGGCAGCCGCGCATCGACGAAGACAACCGGAAACGGGTGATCGGCAAATAGCGCAATCGCGCCCCGCGCCGACCCCACCGTCGTCGCGATGCAGCCCGCGCTGGCAAGGGCAAGCTCCAGGATGCGGCACATGTCGGGATCGTCGTCGACGACCAGCGCGGTGGCGGCAGAAGATGGCTCGTCGACGCCGCTCATGTTCATACCACCTGAAGAACCGCCCGCACCGCGCGCTTGTCTGCGCGTGCCGCCGGCAGCCGCACAGTGAATATCGTTCCCTCGCGCGCGGCCGTTCGCACGGTCAGGCTGCCGCCATGCTGCCGCACGATCGAATGGGAGACCGAGAGGCCGAGGCCGGAGCGCTGCTTGCCGCCGCCGGTCGTAAAAAACGGATCGAAAATCTTCGAGACATGCGCCGGGGGAATGCCAAACCCGGTATCGCCGATCTCGATGACGATTTCGGGTCCGTCGAACCACAGCTCGATCGACAGCTTGCCGCCCTCCGGCATCGCCTGGAACGCGTTCAGCATCAGGTTGATGATCACCAACTCGAGCAGGTTTTGCACACCTTGGGCATAAGCCTGCCGCGTCGGCGGCGGCGGCTTCCAGTCGACCGTGGTGCCCGCCGCCGCCTCCCCCGACGCGAACATCAGGGCATTGGTCAGAACTGCCGCGACATCGACTCGCGTCGTCTCGCGCAGCGGCCCGGGGCGGGCAAACCGCAACAGGCTTTCGACCACCAGCGAGGCGCGCTCGATGCCGCCGATCACCTTGCCGATGCATTCCTCGATCAGTTCGGCAGAGCCGACGCCACGCCTCATCAACTGGGCGGCGGCCGAGCTGACCCCCAGCGGGTTGCGGATCTCATGGGCAATGCCGCCGATCACCATGCCCAGCGCGGCGAGTTTTTCGGCTTGGCGCATCTGCGCCTCCATGGCGCGCTGCTCGACCAGATTGCGCCCGACCACGACGACGCCGGTCACCTCGCCGCCGGTGCCGGTCATTCGCGACAGATGCCACGATACCGGAATGGTCTGACCGTCGCGGCAGCGCATCGGCCATTCGACCGCGCGAAGATCGCCGATCCGCGCGATCTGGCGAAAGCAATCGGCCACATCGCGGTCTTGCGGCGCTTCGATCTGGTCGGCGAGCAGCCGACCGCGCATGTCGTTCTGGCTGTAGCCCGTTGCCAATTCGGCGGCGTTGTTCCAGGTCATGATGGCGCCGGAGGGATCGGTCGAAATAATCAGGTCTCTGGCGCTCTCGACGATACTGGCGAGATGCACCTGCATGCGCCGGACCTCCTCGCCGAGGCGAAGGTGGTCGGTCACATCGTCCATCACCAGGATCGCCCCGCGCGCGCCGCCGTGGAGCTGCAGCGGGCAGATGCTGTAGGAATAAACGCGTAGCGACACCCCCGGGGCGCGGAAGGTCATCCGCTGCCGGTGCAGCGTGGTACCGCTGCCGATGACCTCGCGGATCTGCTGGTCGAGCGCGGTATCCTGGAAGGCGGTCGGAAAGATCTCGTGCAACCGCCGGCCGAGCGTCGCTTCGAGGGTGCTGCGCGATTTATCGAGGAAGTTGCGGTTGGCCATCAGCACAGCCAGCCGCTCGTCAAAGATCAGGATCGACGAGGGGATCGTCGCCATTGCCGCATGGAAGAAGCTTTCATGGTCGAGCGCGGAGAGGAGCATGGCACCGCTCATCCTTCGGCCGGCAATGGCAGGCGCGGCAAGTCCGGGCGGAAGCTGAACGGCGGCCACGGACCCGACAGAGCCAGCTTGATTCCGTCATCGCCCGCCGCATGGGCGAGGCCGCGCACACTCTGCGCGAGGGCGCTGGCGCCGCTCGCCGGAACCAGCAGGGCGAAACGGCCGACCAGCGCGTCGCTGCCGCTCTCCGACCCGGGCTGAAAGCCCAGGCGCCGCAAGGCGGTCGCGGGGGGCTGAAGGCGGGCGGCAAGCCGGGCGGCGATGTCGTGCACCACGGCGCGACGGGCGGCGACCAGGCCCGCCCGGTCGCGGCACAGCCGCAGGTAGCGCGTACCTGGCGTCAGCCGCGCCCAGTCCGGCCAGGCGTCGCGCGCCAGGGCATCGAGCGCGGCCTGGCCGTCGAGGCAGGCGCTCGCCTTCAGCTCCCACTCCGCCATGCCGGCGACGGCGTGGAAGAACTCGCCGAGCGTGCGCGCGTGCGCCAGCATGAACGCAGAGAGGCTGTCGCGGCTGGCGAACAGCGTGGCGAACGGCGCCGGGTAGACCGGCGAGCACTGCATCGCCCGACGCAACACGGCGGCATGATGCATCGTCCGCGGCGCCAGCCAGGCGAGGTCGCGCAGACGAGACGCCGCCTCGGCATCGCAATAATCCGAGAGCGGCACGACGCTGATCAGCGCCGCGATCGGGCCCGCGCGGTGGACGATTGGCCGGACAGACGGATCGAGCTCGCCGTCGGCCTCCATGAAGCATGCCGCGCCGTCGATCAGGGCGTACAGATAGACCGCGTGCGCGCCGGGCGCGACATCGCCCCGCGCAACCTCGCCCCACACCCCCTCGCCATGCGAGGCAGCGGGGCCGAGCCGGTCAGGAGCGGCCATTTCCGTCGGCCCTCCCGGGCTCCGTCAGGGTTTTCAGCTTCGTCCGATAAGTCTTGTAGTCGATGCCGAGTTGGCGCGCGGCTTCGGCCTTGTTGCCGCCGGCCCGTTCGAGCGCCTCGACGACCGCATCGCGTTCGACCTCGCGGACCTTGTCGCGGACCCGCCCGCGCAGAGCCATGCCGTCGGGCTGCGGCCGGGTCGGCGGCGCGGCGCGCGACCCGCGCCCGGTCAGGCAGAAGGCGACCTGGGCGACGGCGACGGCGTCGCTGGCGACCAGCGCGGCGCGGCGCAACACGCTGCGCAATTCCCGCGCGTTGCCGGGCCAATCGTAACCGCGCAGGAGATCGAGCGCAGCCGGTGTGATGTCGATCCTCGGACGCCCCAACGAGTCGCGCGCCTGGTCGAGAAAGCGCCGCGCCAGGAATTCGATGTCCTCGCGTCGGGTGCGCAGCGGCGGTACGACGATCACATACTCGGCCAGCCGGAAAAACAGGTCTTCGCGGAAGCCCGCGCTGTCGATGCGGTCCTCCAGCGCCTCGTTGGTCGCCGCGATGACGCGCACGTCGATGCTGATCGGCGTGGTGCTGCCAACACGATGGATGACGCGCTCTTCAAGCACCCGCAGCAGCGCCTTTTGTCCGGTCGGCGACAAATTGCCGATCTCGTCAAGAAACAGCGTCCCGCCCTTGGCCGCGGCCTCGAACCAGCCGCGATGGCGGTTGGTCGCGCCGGTATAGGCACCCTTCTCGTGACCGAAAAACTCGCTGTCGATCAGGGTATCGACGACGCTGCCGCAATCGACCACGACAAGCGGGTGAGCCGCCCGCGGTCCATTTTCGTGCAGGCAGCGCGCGACCACCTCCTTGCCGGCTCCGGTCTCGCCCCGGATCAGCACCGAGTAGTCGGTGCCCATCACCGCCTCGATCTGATCGACCAGCAATTGAACCGGGTCGCTGTTGCCCATCACCGAGGTAATCGCGCCGCGCACCCGCGCCGTCGTCGCAATGGCAAGGGCCCGGTGGCGCAACACGGCGCGACCGACGACATCGAGCAGCCGGTCGTTGCGAAAGGGCTTCGTGATGTATTCGAAAGCTCCCGCCCTGATCGCGTCAATCGCTCCGGATATCGTTCCGTGCGCGGTGACCACGATGACCGGCAGGTCCTTGTGGTGGTGCTTGAGGCGACGCAGCACTTCCTCGCCGTCGATGCCGGGCATGCGGATATCCAGGAGTACGGCGTCCGGGGCACAGCGCGCCGCGATCTCGATCCCGGGCATTCCGGCGCCCGCCTCCGCGACATCGATCCCGGTGTCGGCCAAGATGTTCCGTATGGCCCAGCGCATGTCCTGGTCGTCGTCGATAACCAGAACCGTGCCTCGCGTCTCGCCCAAGATGGCCCCTCTGGCAATGGCGCCGCCCCCGATGGCGGCTCTCGCAAAGGTGCGCTGGTCAGACCAGGCGTTGCGCCACAGCGACACAGATCTTGCTCCGCAAGCCGTCCAGATGGGCTCGCGGTCTCGCCCCGATCGCCCCCGCCGCCTGGTGGCGCAACACGCTAAAGGTCGGCGCAGCAATGTATGATTGATATATATAAAACACTAACCCGTACAGCGGGTATTTACTGCCATTTTAGGAAGTTCTCGGCAGTCGTGTTCCGCCGTTTGGTGTAGGAGCTGTGGGTAACTGGCCCGACGTCGCGATCGCCACGAATCTGGTGGCTGCGGGCTACTTATCCACAGCGGTGGTCATCGTGAATCGCCAGTAGGCTTTGGTTGGAGCCATTCAACCGAACCGAGGACCCGGTCCCCGGATTCCGGGGGATGACCGACGCGATGATCGCCCTTCGCACGCTTCTGAAGAAGAATTCCGACGCCGATCTGTTGCGGAGATGATCGGCTTCACGGCGCACCGGCTGATGGAGCTGGAGGTCGCCGGCCTGAACCGTGGGCCTTCAGCCAGCCTTCAGCTGATCCCGCCGCGCGACGGCGGAAAGTCGAGCAGCGCCGCGACGGTGCCAAAGTCAGCTCCCCCTACGATAGGAGGCGAGCGCAGCGGCCGACCTCGCCCGCTTTTGGTCGAGGCCAGCGTCGCTTTGCGCGCCGAGCCGAGACCCGTAGCGATAGCGGAGCCCGCTGCGGAACGGCCGAATGGTTACGGACGGATGCAGCGGGAAAAGGAGGTCGGCCGCGAGGCCAACGATCGTTGGGGGAACAATTTAGCAAGGCGCTGTGCGCCTTTCCGCCCGTTCGGGCGACCATTTTACCCCTACATACTTTGTATGTAGGCTCGATAGACCGCCGCGCCGCGCTCAGCGGAGCCGTTTTGCCGCGCATCAGCGCGCCAAAGGCGACCCACGCGGGCATCAAAAAAGCCGGCGGTGCCAGCTGCCAGCGGCGGGCCGCTGTCGGTGGCGGCAACGAACAGCCCCGCTCACTTCGGATGCGGGATGATCATCTGCACGCGGTACTCGTCTCCTACGATACGGAAGTAGAACCGGTAGTCGCGATTGACCCGGCCTTGCCAGAGATCCTCGGATTCTAGGTACTTCTTCGCCCGAAGTGACGGGTGGCGGATGTTCTTGGCTAACACTTCAAATTGTTTGCGCGCCACAGATTGAATACGCGGCGGGAGACTGCCGAGGTCTCGTGCCGCGCGGCGGGTCAGTACGACCCTCATTCTTTTCCGATGAACTTATTGTATTCCTCAGTCTTCTGCCAGTCCTGGATCTCTTCGGCGGTTTCAAAGGCCGGCGACAGCCGACCGGCGCGCTCGTCTTCAAACGCCTCAGCAAGAGCGGCATCGATGTCTGGGTGGCGCTCGGCGGTCTCTTTTGCCGTCAGCACGATTCTGCCGTCTTCGGTCGTCACCTCGATCTCGTCGCCGTCATGCGCGGCAATCTCCTCCCGGATGGCGGCCGGGATGGTGACCGTCAGCTTGTCGCCGCGGACATGCAGTTTCGGCATCATACGCTCCGTATATACATTATAGCATATCACCTTTGCCGCGGGGGGCGGCTCATGGTCTGTGTTCCATGAACGGACCCGCTTTCTCCACCTCCTCATGCGGCACGCCGGGAGGCGCCGGAGCGAGCCTCGTCAAATCCCTTCCGATCCTGCCAGGCGTTGCGGTTGACGTGCGCCAAGCGCTTCGAGCTTGGTCTGCGTGTTCCAGTTCCATACGGTTACATCATGCACAACCGAACCTGAAGCCAAGGTGAGGTTGGGATCAGCCTTTTCTAGGCCCGACATAGCGCAGTACGTCGTTGAGGCGGTGCGTCTTGCCCTGGGCGAATTCGATCTCCGCCCCGTTGAGCGCCTCCATCTCGCCTGGCAACGGCGCTTCTGCGGCCGGCGTCCTGCGATCGGGGCGTAATGCGCCTACTGTCGCCGGTCACGGCTCGAACTCGTCGGCGGCGGGGTCGTCAACCGGCGGGAGCTCCCCTTCCCTGCCAATGTACCAGCGCACGGCTTCATTGCTCGGCCTCCGCCCGGTCCACACGCCGATGTCGGCACGCGGTCGAGCTGCGGCCAGGTCCTCGGGCGGCAGGGATGCGGTAACGGCGGTTTTCCATAGCGATAAAGTATACCACCCCGCCAGCGAGCCGGCCGCGGCAGCACCATCACCAAAGTCCAAATTCAGGACACGGCTTTTAGGTGCCGCTTTGCGACCGCCGGTGCGGACGGAAAAAGCGTAATCCCTGCCTTGGTTTCCTTGATGTGCGCGCCCGGATAGACGGCGAGCGCCAAGGCCAGCGTGTCCTTGAATTTGTGCCGGAATTGGTAGGCAGTCGCGTACTGCTGCCCGAATTGCTCCTTGAGCCGGGTCCAGCTGATTGGCGTCGGCTCCTGAAGGACGTGGAGGCGGTAGCAGAGCCAGATGTACACGTCGAGTGCCGCCGAATTATTCTGGAGCCGCTGGATCGCCGGCTCGTAGACCGGGACGGGGTGCTTCTGGAGAAGCTCGTAGAAGGGCTGGGACAGCTCGACCCGCTCCTCCCACAGGGAGCCTTGGGTGGGCGATGTGCCGCCTGAGTAAGGCCGCGAGGGGGCCAGCAGGATGGTGTTGGCGATCGGCGTCTTCGTCGTCGCCTCGCCGCCCTCGTCGGTCGCGTACCCGAGGTACATGGTGCAGGCAGAGAGCCGCCGGGCTTGCTCACGGATATGGGCATAGGATTTGCCGCCGACCGGCACACCGAGGCGCTTCATCCACTCGTGGAGCGAGCCGCCGAGCTCGATAAATCGGGACTGCTCCCGGATCGCCATCGTCTGCATGTAGAGGAGGATGAGCCGGGCCTTGGATCCGAACGGCAGCCCGCATTCGATCCATCGGCCGCCTTCGCTTATCCGGCCGGCTTCGACAAGCAGGCTGCACCGGCCGTTCTTGCGCTCCCACGTGCGCACGCCGGGGTCCCGGTGCGGTAGCGAGGTCAAGCAGAAACCGGCGTAAGTGGCCGCGAAATCGTTGGTTTCCGCAGCCAAGATCTCGGCGGCGATATCGATGAGCGACCGCTGGCGCGCCGGCACCATCTCTCGCGCTGCTTCCCTGCCGTGCCGGATGATGAGCTCATGCAGATCAGCCATCACCCTACCCCGTCATGTATTTCAAATATTTTGGCTGAAGCGTGTCTTGCGCGCAAGTGTTTTGAGGTAATTGATTCTGGTTAATTGTACTGCATCACCAAAGTCCAGTGGATAACCGCGATCCGGGCCGATTCGCATCACCAAAGTCCAGTGGATTATCACCAAAGTCCAAATTCTGCATCACCAAAGTCCAGTGGATAACGGTGGATAACTCGACCATCACCAAAGTCCAGTGGATAACTTCGGAGAATCGGCATACGGGTGCGTCGGGCCGCGAGAATCGGAATGCGCGAACCCCATCCCCTGCCCTGCTGTCCTCGCCTGCCGCCTCCAGGAGCCGCTAGGAGCGGCAGGACCACGGAATACGTGCCCGCGGGGTCATTTCGCGCGAAAACGCCGCTCTAATGGGCAGCGTGCGGCCTCTGGCGAGGCCTTGTCAGAGGAGATCGATCAGTTCCTCCGGGGCGAGCCTTGCTTGGCGCAGCCGCATCGACAGGCTCCATGGCGGGCTCTGGCGCGGTGCGTCGTCGTGCGCCTTCGGCGCCGCTGGCTGCGCGACGCGCGTCTCGGCGATGCGGAGATTCAGGTTCTCGTCCCGCAGCTTCACGTTCTCGTCGCGGAGCTGCTGGATGGTCGCGGCGCTTTCGTCTCGCTCTGGCTCTTACGGCGGGCGCTGGCGCGACGGCGGCAGGCTCCGGCGCG
>Ga0326597_10005384_pt1 | contig 17786 bp, 8 predicted proteins | sample RVTome_12_FD_203789 | JGI IMG/M metagenome (GOLD analysis project Ga0326597, IMG submission 203789) | Soil microbial communities from uranium-contaminated site in the Upper Colorado River Basin, Wyoming, United States - RVT100D185 | ecosystem: Environmental > Terrestrial > Soil > Contaminated >... | reverse complement strand
GGGTCGGCGCCCTCACGGTGTTCGACGACGGATCTGGAGAAGCGCTCTACGTGGGGGGGTGGTTCCTCAGCTCCCCCGCCGGCGACAGCTACCTCGCCAAGTGGGGCTGCGAGGGTCCCGGGATCGCCTACTGCTTCGGCGACGGCAGCGGGACCGCCTGTCCGTGCGGGAACGCGGGCGCCGCAGGCGAGGGTTGCGCGAACGGTACCGGCCAGGGAGCGATCCTCAGCGCCACGGGTTCGGCCAGCGTGGGCGCGGGGAATCTGGTCCTATGGGGAGCGAATCTGCCGCCGAATCTGCCGGGTCTCTTCTTCCAGGGCAACACGCGGGTGAATGGAGGCGCGGGCGTCGCCTTCGGGGACGGGCTGCGCTGTGCGGGAGGCGGGGTGGTGCGCCTGCAAGTCGTATCATCGGACGCCGGCGGCATCTCGAGCACCTCGCTCGACATCGGCGCGGCGGGTGGAGTCTCGCCGGGCGACACGCGCGCCTATCAGCTCTGGTACCGGGACGCCGCCGGCTCCCCCTGCGGCAGCGGCTTCAACCTCACCAACGGCCTCGAGCTCGTCTGGCAGCCGTGATCCGACCCTTGCCAGGCTCGCAGACCCTTGAGGGAACCGCACCGTCCCCGGCTCCGGATGCCGTTTCGCGACCCGGCCGCGCCGTGGCGGCCGGCACCGCCGGATCACCCTCCTCCCCCACTCGTTCGCGATCCGCCCCGCGACCCTCGACGCCGTAGCCCGGCCACCTCGGACCCGCTCCTTTCCTGGCACCCTTCGAGCTCGCGCCCGGGGCCGGGCTCGCCCCCGGAGAGCCGCGGGCGGTCGAGGGGTGGGACCCCGGGGAGGGCGGACACCTCGAGCTGACCCTGGACCCGCGCACGGTCGGCTCCTACGGAGCGCGCCCCTAAGACCGGCGCGCGAGCGCCGCGCACCACGGAATGACCTGCTGACCTACCGCTGCTGGATCAGAAGTCGAGGGAATCCGCCCTTCCAGAGTCACCCCGGGGGACCGCGTTTCGTTGGTTCCCGTAGAGGCGCGCCCGCGCGAGGTGCGCAGGAAGGACCTGCCCACAAGTCGTCGGAAGAAGGAGAATACCAGTGATGAGCATGAGCCTGCAGTCGAGCATCTCGGCCGTGATGGCCCTCGCCCTGACGACGCTCTCGTCCGCTTCCCCGCCGGCGGCGCGAGCGATGGGGGGCGGCCACGCCGCGGCCGATCGGACCGAGGCGCGGCCGGAAGCGCTCCTGCGCTCCCTGCCTCTGGCCTTCGTCGTGAACCGCGGGCAATGGGACGCGCCGGCGCGGTTCGTCGCGCAGCGGGGCGACCTGGCCGTGCGGGTAGAGGAGGCCGCCATCGTGCTGCAGCTCCGCGGGCGGGACGAGGCCGGAGAAACCCGCGCGCTGGCCGTTCGGCTGGCGTTCGAAGGGGCCCGGACGGGCGCGGCGATCTGCGGGTCGGAGCCGCAGGCCGCGCGCCGCAGCTACTTCCTCGGGAACGACCCGGAGCGTTGGCGCTCCGGCGTGCCGGCCTACTCCAAAGTGGTGTACCGCGGGCTCTACGAGGGCATCGATCTCGTGCTGCGCGAGGAGGCCGGGACCCTCGAGTACGACCTCCTGCTGGCCCCCGAGGCCGAGCTCGGGCGGGTGGTCGTCGCCTGCGAGGGCATCGCGGGATTGGAGATCGACGCGGACGGCTCGCTGCTCCTCGAGAGCGCCCTCGGGACCCTCGTGCAGCGCCCGCCGACGACCTGGGGCGAAGAACTTTCGGGCGAGCGGCGGCCCATCGAGTGCGCATTCGTGAAGCTCGGCGAAGAGCGGTTCGGCTTCCGCCTTCACGAACGGCCGGCCGGCCTGCCGGTGGTGATCGACCCCGGCCTGGAATGGTCGACCTTCCTGGGCGGTTCGGAAGGCGATCAGCTCTGGGACCTGACCGCCGACGCGTCCGGCCGGGTGCTCGTGGGAGGGCGGACCTTCTCGATGGACTTTCCCACGACGAGGGGGGCCTTCGACCCGAGCTTCAACTCCAACGAGGACGGCGTGGTGGCCTGCCTCGATCCCGCCCAGATGGGCGCGAACCAGCTCGTTTGGGCCACGTACCTCGGGGGCAGCGTCTTCGACCGCGTCTCGGGCGTGGAGCTGGACGAGGCCGGCAACCTGCTGCTCGTCGGCCACAGCTCGTCGCCGGACTTCCCGACGACGGCCGGCGCCTACGACAGGACACCCAACGGCGGTTGGGACGCCTTCGTGGCGCGGCTGAGCGCCGACGGGACGACCTTGCAGTACGCCTCGCTCCTGGGCGGCTCGGACGACGACTTCGGCCTGCGGCTCTCCTACGAAGGCGCGGGCACCGTGGTCATCGGCGGAACCACCGCCTCGGTGGACTTCCCAGCCACCGGGAACGCCGCGCAACCGAGCTCGGGAGGCGGCCTGGACCAGTTCGTCGGCCGGTTGGCCCTGGCCGGAGGCGGAGCGGCGGACCTGCTCTACTCCACCTACCTCGGGGGCAGCGCCGACGAGGGCTTCGGCGACCTCGGGACCCCCGACATGCGAGCGTTCGACCTCGCTCTCGCGCCTCCCGGAGAGATCTACGTCACGGGCGTGACGCACTCCGCCGACTTCCCGATCACGCCGGCCGTTGCGTACGACCCCAGCCTGGACGGCCCATCCGACCTCTACCTGACGCGTATCGATCCGAGCGTACCGGGGAATGCCGGGATCGCGTATTCGACCTTCGTGGGCGGAAGCCATCACGAGGGCGCCGTGGCGCTCTCCGTCGATCCCGTTTCCGGCGCGGTGACGATCGGAGGATACAGCTACTCGCCGGACTTCCCGACGACCGGCGGCGCGTTCGATTCCGGCTTCGTCGGCACGTTCCCGGACCGTAACGACGCGGTCCTCCTGCGCCTGGATCCCGGGCGTGCGCCGGCCGACCAGCTCCTGTACTCGACGTACGTCGGCGGCGAGGGCTTCGAGTCCTTCTACGACCTCGCGGTCGACGCGGCGGGCGTCGTGTACGGCGTGGGCTTCACGGGCGCAGATGGGCTGGCATTCAACTCATTCCCGGTTACCTGCGGCGCCTTCGACGAGAGCTTCAACGGCGAGCGGGACCACTTCGTGCTCTACCTCGACCCGCGCGGGAACGGGCGCAGCGATCTTCTCTACTCCACCTTCCTCGGCGGGACCCTCAGCGAGGGCCTGTTCGGTCTCGAGCGGCTCCCGAACGCGCCCGCGCCCTCGGTGTATGCCGCGGGCGCGACCCAAAGCTACGACTACCCGACCACGCCGGGCGCCTACCAGCCCAACTTCGGCGGCGGGCTCAACGACGGGGTCGTGGTGCGGCTCGAGCTCAACCCGCGTACCTACTGCATCGCCGCCGCCAACTCGACCGGGCCCGACGGCGCGCTGATCTGCGGCAGCGGCTCGGTGAGCGTGGCGGACAACGACTTCACGCTCTCGGTGGCGGGGGCCGCGATCTCGCAGCCGGGGCTCTTCTACTACGGCCCCCAGGCGGTCGAGTTCCCCTTCGGCGACGGTTACCGCTGCGTCGGGGGCGGCGCGTTCCGGCTGAATCCGCCGGTGACGACCGACGGCACCGGTTCCGCCTCGCGCGCGCTCGACCTGACAGACCCGCCCGCGCCCGACGGCCAGATCACTCCGGGCTCGACCTGGCACTTCCAGTACTGGTACCGCGACCCCGCCGCGGCCGGCAGCGGCTTCAACCTCTCGAACGGCCTGCGCGCGACCTTCCATCCGTGAGAGGTCCGTACGGTGTCGCACACCTTGCTTCAGTTCCCCCGCGGGGCAGTTCCGCACGAGGACAGACCTCCTCGCTTTCCGAGCCGAGGCCGAGCTCCGTGCGGTACCCGCTCGCGGGGGAACTGAAGCAGGGTGTGCGACTCCGTACGTGCTCACCCGCCGCCGGACGCGCCGAGGCGGAACTCCGCCTCGGCGAGAAGCGCGGCGATCTCCGGCTGCGCCTCGTCGCCGATCCCCTCCCGCGCCTCCGCCAGCAGCCGCTCCGCCTCCTCGAGATCGCCCAGGCGGTGCCGCGCCATGGCGAGGAACAGTAGGTCGTAGGCCGGGTCGTAGAGCCGCAGGGCGCGGTTCCGGGCGGCGCTCTCGGAGAGCACCCGCACGGCCTCGGCGTCCCGCCCGAGGCGTACGAGCGCGACGCCGAGCGTGTTCCGGTAGCGGACGTTCTCGGGCGCGAGCTCAACCGCGCTCCGCGCGAGTGCGAGCGCCCTCTCGTACTCCTCCGGCGTCCGTCCGGCCTCGCTCACGATCGCCCAGGCCGCCTCGTTCTTCGCTCCGGGGGGCTCGCTCCGCGCAGCGGGCTCGGGGGCGTTCGGCTCCTCCGCCGCGATGCCGTCCAGGAGCTCGCCGTAGCGCTCGAGCTCCGAAGGGCGGAAACCGCGGAGGATCCGCTCGTCGGCCAGCTCGAGGAGATCCTCCACCGCGACGGGCCAGAGCCGCACCGTTCCGTCCGACACGGCGGCCAGCAGCTGCCCGCCCTCGGGAGAGAACTCGACGGCCCAGACGATCTTCCCGACGTCGAGGCGCAGGAGCTCCTCGCCGCGCAGGCTCCAGAAGCGCACCGTGCCGTCCGCCGATCCCGTCGCCAACAGATCGCCCCGAGGCGCGAAGGCCACCGTGTTCACGCCCTTGCGCTGCTCGAACGCCGCGATCTCGTCGATCTCGTCCCGGGTGACGTCGTAGACGCGGCCTTCGCCTGCCGGCGACACCACGGCGAGCACCGTGGCGTCGAGGGAGAACGCGACGCCGCCCCACCCGGTGACGTCACCGCTCCATGCGTCCTTCGCGCACCGATCGAGGAGCTCGCCCTCGCTGGTCCACAGGGAGGAGCCGACGGCCACTCGCCGCCCGTCCGCCGAGAGCGCTCCCGGACCCGTGGCGTTGAACGCCACCGTTCGTTCCGGGCCCTCCGGCCGGAGCTCCCGGACGGTCACTCCGGTGAGCTCGCACCGGACGAGGACGCGGGGGTCCCCCTCCGGGAAGCACGCGAGGCGGTCGAGTCTCGGGGCGATCGCGTGACGCGAGACCTCCTCCCCGTGCGGCGTCCGGACGCGCACCGTGCCGTCGGCGTGGCCGGACAGGATCCGATCCCCCTCCGGCGTCCATGCGACGCATTGGACCACCGAATCCGATGGGAGCCGCGCGAGGAGCTCCCCCTCACGGCTCCAGACGGCGACGGTGCCGTCCCGCGAGCCGCTGGCGATCCGGCCGCCGCCGGGAGAGAAGGCGGCGTCCATCGCGGCCAGACGGTGGCCCTCGAAGACCTCGAAGCCCTCCACGTCGAGCTGCCACAGCCGGGCGGTCCCGTCCCACGAAGCCGAGAGGACCCGGCGTCCGTCGGGGGAGTAGACCGCCGAGGCGGCGTTCACCCGCTGGCCGCGGAGCGCGCGGAGCAGCCTTCCCTCGAGATCGTGGACGAGGACGCTGCCTCCGTGGCCGCACGAGAGGACCGTCGCGCCGTCCGGAGAGAACTGGGCGTTCCAGACCGCGCCGCCGTGCCCGCTCATGCGCGCGACTTCGCTCGCGGTGCGGTCCCAGAGACGCGCCGTGTGATCCTCCGAGGCCGTCAGCACGAGCGACTCGTCGCGCGAGAAGACGGCGGAGTTCACGGCGCCGCCGTGGCCGTCGAACGTGCGCTCGGCGGCGGCGGTCCCGAGGTCCCACGTGCGCGCAGTCCCATCGGCGGACGCGGTGAGCAGGGTCCGGCCGTCCGCGGAGAAGCAGGCGGAGACCACGTCGCCGTCGTGATCGAGCTGCTGGAGGCTCTCGCCGCGCCGGTTCCAGACGATCGCCCGATCGTCGCGGCCGCCGGATGCCATCCGCTCGCCGTCCGCCGAGACGGTGACGCACAGGACCGGCTCGGCGTGAGCCCGCTCCAGCTCGAGGAGTGGCTGGCCGTCCCGGCCGAAGAGCCGGACGGCGCCGGTGTGATAGCCGACGCAGAGGAACGTGCCGTCGGGGGAGAACGCGAGCGCCTTCGAGGCGACGAAGGCGTCGTAGGCCCACGCGATTCCGTTCCGACCGAGCTGGGCGACGAGGAGCCCGTCTCCGTCTGACAGGACGACCTCGCTCTCCGCGCCGATGACGATCCGCTCGCCGTCGGGGGAGAAGATCGCGCTCCGGACCTGTCCCCGGAGCGGCCCGATGACGCGCAGGAGGTCGCCCGCCGGGCTCCAGAGGTAGGCGTTCCCGTCGTCACAGGCCGTCAGCACGCGTTCCCCGTCCGGTGAGAAGACGGCGGACGAGAGGACGCTCGGGTGCGGGAACGAAGTGCGCTCGTAGAGGTGCGGCAGGGCCGCGAAGAGGCGCGAGCGCGTCTCCACGTTCGGCTCGAGACGCACCGCCTCGCGCGCGAGCAGGGCGGCGAGCATCGGGTCCTGGTCGAGCTCGTTCGCCGAGGCGCTGGCGAGCGCCAGCGCCCGCACCTGCCGGCGCTCCTCGCTCACCTGGCGCAGGAGGACGAGCGAAATCGCGAGGCCGAACGCGAAGACGGCGATCAGCGCCGCCCCCAGCGGGTTCCGCTGGACCCAGCGCCGCGTCCGCAGGAGCGGTCCGGCCGGCCGCGCGCGGATCGGCTCGCGGGCGCGCAGCCGCCGCAGTTCCTCGGCGAGCTCGTGCGCGCTCTGGTAGCGGCGGGCGGGATCCTTCTCCATGGCCGTGTCGAGCACGACCTTCAGCTCTTTGGAGACGGCCCGGTTCGCGCGGCGCGGATCGGCGGGCCGCGACGTGAGGATCTGGCGATAGAGCTCCTCGCGCGTCGGCGCGTCGAAGGGCCGGCGGAGGGTCAGCACCTCGTAAAGGGTCACGCCGAGCGCGTAGACGTCGGCGCGCTGGTCGACGTCGTGCGCCGAGCCCGCGATCTGCTCGGGCGCCATGTAGGCCGGCGTCCCGAGCGAGGTGCTCGAGAGCGTCAGCCTTTCGAGATCCGAGTCCACGAGCCGCGCGAGGCCGAAGTCGAGGATCACCGGCTCCCCCTCGCGCGTCACCATGACGTTGCCCGGCTTCACGTCGCGGTGGACGAGACCTGCCTGGTGCGCGGCGTGGAGCGCGCGGGCGATCTTCTCGAAGAGCTCGAGGACGAGGTCGAGCTCGCGCCGCGAGCCGCTGCCGGACGAGGTGGCAGCGCGCCGCTCCGCCGCGCGCTCCGCCGCCGCGGCGATGCGCTGCTCGAGGGACTCGCCCTCGACGTAGCGCATCGCGATGTACGGCTGGCCGTCGAGCTCGCCCGCCTCGTAGACCGTGCAAATGCCGGGGTGGTCGAGCTTCGTCGCCGCCTCGACCTCGCGGCGGAAGCGCTCGCGCGCCCTCGGGAGCAGGACCCCGCCGCCGCGGACGAGCTTCAGGGCGACGCGGCGGCCGAGCGCCTCCTGCTGCGCGAGGTAGACGACGCCCATTCCGCCGCTCCCGAGGAGCCCGAGCAGGCGGAAGCCCCCGAAGCGCTCGGGGTTCGGCGCCTCGTGGTGGCCAGAGCCTGCGGGCGCTTCCCCACGTGAGCCCCCGCGGTCGAAGCCGAGCCCCCGCAGGCGATCGAACCGCCGGCGCAGGTCGGCGGCCCGGGAGGGGTGCGCCGCGCAGGCCCGCTCGACGGCGGCCGGCCAGCCCTCCTCGGGGCCCTCGAGAGCCTCGAACAGGATGCGGTCGATCGCGTCCGCGCGCTCGGCGTGGGTGTCTCCGAAAGTCAGGCGCTTGCCTCCCGGTGTCGAGCCTACCATGGACGCGGGATCCGCATGAGCCGCCCCGATGGGGAAAGCGGCGACGTCCATCGCCTGGTCGCCGCCGCGCAGGCCGGCGACCCGGCGGCGCGCGACCGCCTGATCGAGCAGCACCTGGATGGTCTGCGGGCCTACGTGCGCCTCGAGATGGGCCCGGCGCTGCGCGCCAAGGAATCCTGCTCCGACGTGGTGCAGTCGGTCTGCCGCGAGGTGCTCGGCAAGCTCGACCGCTACGAGTTTCGAGGCGAGGCGAGCTTCCGGCACTGGCTGTATCGCTCGGCCCTGAACAAGATCATCGACCGCCAGCGCTACTGGCTCGCCGAGCGCCGCAGCGCCCGCAGGGAGAAGCCGCTCGAGGGCCGCGCGGAGAGCCTGTGCGAACAGTACGCGACGATCTCCACGCCGAGCCGCGCCGCGATGGGGCTCGAGGAGGTGGCTCGGATCGAGGCGGCCTTCGACCGGCTGCCCGATCACTACCGCGAGGTGATCGTGCTCTCGCGCATCGTCGGCCTCCCGCACCTCGAGATCGCGCGGCAGATGGGCCGGACGGAGGAGGCGACGCGCACGCTGCTCCGCCGGGCGCTGGTGCAGCTCGCCGGACTCCTCGACGCCGGCCCGTGAGCGGCCGCTCGGTTCTTTCTCGATTCCCTGAGAGATCCGATCCGGCGCCGGCAATACGGACCGAGAGGCCCACCCGAAACCACGGGGGCGGAGGTGAAGCATGTCGATCCCCAACGAAGTGCCCGGGCGCGCGCCCGGCGATGAACGCAGCGCCCCCCCTCATGCGCGGCCGCCCGCGCCGGCGGACAAGGAGCGGATGAGGTCGCGGCGGGACTTCCTGCGCCATTCGGGAATGTTCGCCGCGGCGGCTGCGCTCGGCCCGAGCGTGCTCGTGGAGCGCGGCTGGGCCAAGGCCGCGCAGGGCCTGCCGCCCGACCTCGTCACCGACACCTTCAACGGACTCGCGGCCTTCGTCGTGCCCGGACCCGATCCCTACTCGGTGCACCAGGGCGAGAGCACGAGCGAGCCGGGCGGCATCGACGCCTTCGCGCCCCAAGCGATGATCTTCGCGCTCGACTTCATCCAGCTCGTCTGGTCGCCCCGCGGGGAAGAGCTCGTCTCGATCCACGGCGACGATACGGTGCGCACGTGGACGGCGGCGGGAACCGACGCCTCCCGGTACGAGGTCGAGGGCTTGCCTCCGGGGGGAGGCCTGCGCTCCGTGGAGATGAGCGGCGGGGGGCGGTTCCTGATCGGATCCGCGCTGGGCGTGGGCCTGTGGGAGCCGCGCGACCACAGGCTCGAGGAACTCGTGCGCTTCGAGGGGATCCGCGTACCGGCGGCGGTCGCTCTGTCGCCGGGCGCCGGCCGAGTCCTGGCCGCCTCCAACCAGTCGAGCCGAGGCAGTCAGGTCCGGCTGTGGGCCTCCGATGGAGGGCCACTCTGGAACGGCATCTACGAGGGCACGCGCGTCAACGCCGCCGCCTTCTCGCCCGGCGGCGAGCTCCTGCTCCTCGGCCTGCAGGACACGACCCTGCGCCTCCTGGACGCACGCGGCGAGGAACGGTGGAGGATCGAGGGCCACGAGAAAGCCGTGTCGGCGGTCGCGTTCTCGCCGCGGGGAGACCTTCTGGCGAGCGCGGCGCAAGACGGAACGGCGCGCGTGTGGAGCCTCGAGGGCGAGGAGATCGTGACCGTCCGACACGGCGGCACGGTGACGGCCGTGGCGTTCTCTCCCCGCGGGGACCGGCTCCTCACAGCGTCGTCGATCGGTACAGCGAGGATCTGGACGCTGCCGGACGCGGAGCTCCTCGCGCGGGCCGAGGCCGCCCTGCCGCGGGGCTTCCGAGCGACGGAGCTCGCGCGCTACGGCGAGCTCCTGGATGGCCTCGCGCCGGCGCAGCCGGCCGCCACGAGGAGGCCCTGGCGATCCTCTCGCGGTCGGATTCGCGCAATCGGGACCCCGGGAGCTACAACCGGGCCCTCGACCTGCTCTTCCTGGCGATGGCGCGGCAACGCCTGGGAGACGGGCCGGGGGCGAGGCGTCTCCTGGAGGAGGGCCGCGCCTGCTTTGTCGGGGAGAGCGACCCCGAGCTCGCGGGAATCCTGGCCGAGGCGGAGGCCCTGATCGCGGGGGGAGGAGCCCCCTGACGGATCCGCGGTTTGCCGCGACACGCCCGAGGGCCTCATTTCGTTGGTTCCCGTAGCCGCGCGCCGGCGCGGCGAGCGGGCGCGACCCCGCACGAGCGGTCGCGGCAAACCGGTTCTTAGAAAAAGGAGTGCCCCGTGAAGAACCTCCGACCCTGGACCACGACGCTGGTCGTCCTCGCCATCACGGCCCTCTCGTCCGCTCCCTCCGCGGCCGCGCGGGTGGGGGGGGGCCGGCCCGCCGGACCCGGTCCGGCCGAGCCCCGACTGGGAGGATTCCAGCGCAACCTCCCGCTGGATTTCGTCGAGAACCGCGGGCAGTGGGACGCGGCGGCGCGCTTCGTCGCGCAGCGGGGCGACCTGGCGGTGCGGGTGGAAGAGGCCGCGATCGTGCTGCAGTTCCGTGGGCGGGACGAAGCGGGTGAAGCGCGCGCGCTCGCAGTGCGGCTCGCCTTCGAGGGCGCCCGCGAGGAGGCGGTGATCTCCGGCTCGGAGCCGCGGGCCGCGCGCCGCAGCTACTTCCTCGGGAACGATCCCGCGCGCTGGCGCTCGGGCGTTCCCGCGTTCTCGAAGGTGGTCTATCGAGGGCTCTACGAGGGCGTCGATCTCGTGCTGCGCGAGGAAGGGGGAACGCTCGAGTACGATCTCCTCCTCGCCCCCGGGGCCGACCTCCGGCGCGTGGTCGTCGCCTGCGAGGGGGTCGAGGGGCTGGAGATCGACGCGGACGGCTCGCTGTCGCTCGCGACCGCTCTCGGGACTCTCGCGCAGCGCCCGCCGACCACCTGGGCCGAGGGGCCCTCGGGAGGGCGGCAGCCCATCGGGTGCGAGTTCGTGGAGCTCGGCGAGCGGCGCTTCGGCTTCCGCCTGAGCGACCGGCCGGACGGCCTGCCGGTGGTGATCGACCCCGGCCTGGAATGGTCGACGTTCCTGGGCGGCTCCGAAGGCGACCAACTCTGGGACTTGGCCGTCGACGCCTCGGGGTGGGTGCTCGTGGCGGGCCGAACCTTCTCGACAGACTTCCCGACGACGCAGGGCGCCTTCCATCCGGACTTCTACGGCCTGGAGGACGGCGTCGTGGCCTGCCTCGATCCGGCGCAGTCGGGTGACGACCAGCTCCGTTGGGCGACGTACCTCGGAGGGACCGACGCCGCCGACCGCGTCTCGGACCTGGAGCTCGACGAGGCGGACAACTTGCTTCTCATCGGCCACACGGCGTCGACAGACTTCCCGACGACGCAGGGCGCCTTCGACGTCGGGCCGAACGGCGGTTGGGACGCCTTCGTGGCGCGGCTCGCCGCCGACGGGACCAGCCTGCAGTACGCCTCGTATCTGGGCGGCTCGGACGACGACTTCGGCCTGCGGCTCTCCTACGAAGGCGCGGGCACCGTGGTCATCGGCGGAACCACCGGCTCGGCGAACTTCCCGGCCACCGGGAACGCCGCTCAACCGAGCTCGGGAGGCGGCCTGGACCAGTTCGTCGGCCGGTTGGCCCTGGCCGGGGGCGGAGCGGCGGACTTGCTCTACTCCACCTACCTCGGTGGAAGCGCGGGCGAGGGCTTCGGCAACCTCGGCACCCCCGACATCCGCGTGTTCGACGTCGCACTCGCCTCCTCGGGTGAGATCTACGTCACGGGCCTGACGCGTTCCGCGGACTTCCCGGTGACGGCGGCCACCGCGTACGACACCAGCCTGGGGGGCCCCGCCGACCTGTTCCTGACGCGCATCGACCCGAACGTGCCGGGGAACGCCGGGATCGCCTACTCGACCTTCGTCGGCGGAAGCGAGTACGAGGGCGGCACGGCGCTCTCCGTCGATCCCGGCACCGGGGCGGTGACGATCGGGGGCTTCAGCTACTCCCCGGACTTCCCGACGACCGGCGGCGCGTTGCAGACCGGCTTCGTCGGCCCGTTCCCCGACAGGAACGACGCGGTCCTCCTGCGCCTGGATCCCGGGCTCCCGCCGGCCGAGCAGCTCTCGTACTCGACGTACGTCGGCGGCGAGGGCTTCGAGTCCTTCACCGACCTCGCGGTCGACGCGGCGGGCGTCGTGTACGGCGTGGGCTTCACGGGCGCCGATGGGCTGGCATTCAACTCATTCCCGGTCACCTGCGGCGCCTTCGACGAGAGCTTCAACGGCGAGCAGGACCACTTCGTGCTCTACCTCGGCCCGCGCGGGAACGGGCGCAGCGATCTCCTCTACTCCTCCTTCCTCGGCGGGACGGACGGCGAGGGCCTGTTCGGCGTCGAGCGGGTCCCGAACGCCCCTTCGCCCGCCGTGTACGCCGCGGGCTCGACCCGCAGCGGCGACCACCCGACCACGCCGGGCGCCTACCAGCCCAACTTCGGCGGCGGGCTCAACGACGGGGTCGTGGTGCGGCTCGAGCTCAACCCGCGTACCTACTGCATCGCCGCCGCCAACTCGACCGGGCCCGACGGCGCGCTGATCTGCGGCAGCGGCTCGGTGAGCGTGGCGGACAACGACTTCACGCTCTCGGTGGCGGGGGCCGCGATCTCGCAGCCGGGGCTCTTCTACTACGGCCCCCAGGCGGTCGAGCTCCCCTTCGGCGACGGTTACCGCTGCGTCGGGGGCGGCGTGTTCCGGCTGAATCCGCCGGTGACGACCGACGGCACCGGTTCCGGCTCGCGCGCACTCGACCTGACAGACCCGCCCGCGCCCGCCGGCCAGATCACTCCGGGCTCGACCTGGCACTTCCAGTACTGGTACCGCGACCCCGCCGCGGCCGGCAGCGGCTTCAACCTCTCGAACGGCCTGCGCGCGACCTTCCATCCGTGATCGCCGGCACCTGGGACGGGGCCGGCAATCCGGAAGGAATCGCGGGCCCCATTCCGATGGCGGCGGCGAAAAGACCTTTTCTCCGTAACATCTCCGCAGGGTGCGATTCCGGAGGATCTCCCCGGCGGATAAGTGAGCGAAGCGGCCTCGCGTGGCGCTGGTGACCTGGACTTGGCTCGGGGGATGCTCCCGGAGTGGGCAGTTGGGGTCGCGCGGTTGGTTGCGCGACGCCTCGATCGGGCCCTTCTCGCCTGTCGGGGACGCTCTCGGCTGCGTGCGAGGGGGCGCTCGCGGCGTGCGCGCAGACCTTCGCCCCGGAGAGAGCCGCCGACCGCCGACTCCCTTGCTATGGATCGCCTTCTTGCTCAGGTGTCTTTGCCATCGGTGCGCAGGCTCACGGGCAGAAGATCACGGACAGGGCGTCCGACAGGTTGAAGCCGCTGCCCCCGGCGGCCGGGTCGCGGAACCAGAACTGGAAGTTCCAGGTCGAGCCGGGCGCCAGCTCGCCCTCGGGCGCCGGCGGCGCGCTCAGGTCGAGCTCGTACGCGGCCGTGCCGCCGGGATCGACGACGACTGGCGGCAGCCGGAACACCGCGCCGCCGACGCAGCGGAAGCCGTCGCCGAAGGGCTCCTCGATCCGCGCCACGCCGTAGTAAAAGAGCCCCGGCTGCCCAGCGGGCGCGGGGCCGGCGACGAGCGTGACGTCGTTGTCGCGCACGGAGGTCGAGCCCTCCATAGCGATCGCGGCCGGCGCGCCGCTCGAGTTCGGGTTCGCGCTGCAGTAGCTGCGGGCGACGCACTCGCACGGGTCCGGCACCCCGTCGCCGTTCCAGTCGGGCTCGCACGCGTCCGGCGTGCCGTCGCCGTCGCAGTCGCCCTCGCAGTCGTCCGGGATCGCGTCCCCGTCGCAGTCGGGCTCGCAGTCGTCGGGCAGGCCGTCCGCGTCGCAGTCGGGCTCGCAGCCGTCGGGCACGCCGTTGCCGTCGCAGTCCGGGTCGCACTCGTCCGGGATCCCGTTGCCGTCGCAGTCCGCGCTCGTGCCGTTCTCGATGTCGTCGCCGTCCCGGACGCCGTTGCCGTTGCAGTCGACCTGGCACTCGTCCGGCACGCCGTTGCCGTCGGCGTCGAGGCTCACTCCCGTGGCGATGTCGTCGCCGTCCGGCGAGCCGTTGCCGTTGCAGTCGAGGGCGAAGCGGTAACAGACGTGCACGAAGGCGCCGTTCGCCTGCTCGGCCTCGAGCGCGTCGCCGGGGCACGACGTCCCGCCCGCGCCGGCCGCTTCGAGCGGCAGCGCGATGGTCCCCGCGCCCGTGAAGAGCGCCAGGTCCGCGCTCCCCGCGAGCGCGATCGTCTCGGGCTGGTCGCCCCAGAACGGGCCGTGGGTGACGCCGGAGGGTCCGACGAAGTCGACGAAGCCGTCGAAGGCCGCCAGCTCGTCGCTCGAGGTGAACGACGGGCGCGCCTCGACCAGCACCGTCGCGTCGGGCCGGCGCAGGGTCACGCGCGCGACGGCGAACGCCTCGCAGGTCGCGGGCCGCGCCCCGAGGTGCTCGAGCCGCACCTCGCCGCCCTGGGTCGCGATCAGGTCGACCGCGACCTCGGTCAGGATCCCGAGCGAGGGGTCGAAGCGCGGCACGACCGCGGCGTCGGCCCACGGCGGCGCGCTCTCGGCGAAGGCCAGCGAGTGGCACTGCTCGTGTTGCGCGCGCCCGAGCGCGGCCAGCGCGAAGAGCAGCGAGAGGGCTCGAACGAAGCGTCCCATCGGCGACGGCCAGCTTAGGGTCCGTCCGCGAATAAGTGCTCAGTTTCGGCGAGCAATCGTCGTCCCTGGCAAGGCGCGACGACGACCGCGTACCCAGGGGATGCGCCGAGGAGGAGCAACGCAGCCAGGGGCGGCGAGGGCCGGCTAAACGGAGCACTCATTCGCGGACGGGCCTTTGCCGCCCCGGCGCGATCGAGCGGTGATACGATCGGCGCGCCATGAGACTGCCGCTCCTGCTGCTGGCCGGCGCCCTCGCGGCGGACGCCGCGGCGCAGAACCGCCTGTACACCTTCGACGGCGACGGGCCGACGGACCTGTTCGGCTGGAGTGTCAGCGGCGCCGGCGACGTCGACGGCGACGGGGTGCCCGACGTCATCGTCGGCGCCCACGAGCCGAGCCCGCCCGACACCGACCCGGGCTACGCGCGCGTCTTCTCCGGCGCGGGCGGGGACGTGCTGCTCGACCTGGTCGGCACCGAGGCGGGCGCCTGGTTCGGCGTCTCGGTCAGCGACTACGCCGACGTGAACGCCGACGGGCACGCGGACGTGCTGGTAGGCTCGCCCTCGCGCGACTCGACCGGCGTCGACGCCGGGCGGGCGTACGTGCTCTCCGGGCTGAACGGCGCGGAGCTCATGCGCATCGACGGCGACGACGCGGGCGACTTCCTCGGCCGCGCGGTCAGCGGCGCGGGCGACGTCGACGGCGACGGGCAGCCGGACTTCGTCGTCGGCGCGCCAGGCGACGACGACAATGGAGCCGGTTCAGGCAGCGCGCGCGTGTACTCCGCGGGCGGCGCGTTGATCCACCGCTTCGACGGCGACGCGGCCGGCGACGGCTTCGGCTACTCCGTGTCCGGCGCGGGCGACGTGAACGGTGACGGCTTCGCGGACGTGATCGTCGGCGCGCGGCAGTACCCGGGCGGCAACGGGTACGCGCGGGTGTTCTCGGGGGCGGACGGCACGGAGCTCTTCACGATGCTTGGCGTCGAGCCCGACGACCAGTTCGGCCACTCGGTGTCCGACGCGGGCGACGTGAACGGCGACGGCTTCGCGGACGTGGTGGTAGGAGCGCCGGGCGCGGACCCGCTCGACAAGGGCTTCGCCGAGCCTGGCAGCGTGACGGTGTTCGCGGGCCCGGACGGCGCCGTGCTGCACCTGATCGGCGGCATTCTCGACGACGCCTTCGGCACCTCGGTCACCGGCCTCGGCGACGTCGACGGCGACGGCTTCGACGATTTCGCCTCGGGCACGCGCCACGATGAGCTCGTGCTGCACACCGGCTCGGCCGACCTCTTCTCGGGCCTGACGGGCGAGCTCATCTACAAGGTCTTCGGCGACGGCGAGGACAACTTCTTCGGCGCCGCAGTGAGCGGCCTGGGCGACGTCAACGGCGACGGCACGCCCGACTTCGTGGCCGGCGCCTTCCGCGAGGACGCGAGCGGCGAGGCCTCCGGCCGCGCCGCGGTCTTCTCGGGCGCGTGTCTCGCTCCGATCCCCTACTGCACGAGCGCTCCCAACTCGGCCGGACCGGGCGCGGTGATGACCTGGTTCGGCTCGTACGCGCACGCCGACAACGCCCTGACGCTCATGGTGACCGGCGCGTCCGTGCAGCAGTTCGGCGTCTTCTTCTACGGCCGCCGCACGGACGAGACACCTTTCGGCGACGGCTTCCTGTGCCTGGACCCCGACCCGATCGGCGTGTTCCGCCTGAGCCCTCCCGTGATGACCGATGGCGGCGGCGGCGCCGTGCGCCTCCTCGACCTGACGGAGCCGCCCGCGAACGGCGGCGACGGGCACATCGGCCCCTCGAGCGAGTGGCACTTCCAGTTCTGGTACCGCGACCCCGCGGCCGGCGGCAGCGGCTTCAACCTGTCGAACGGGCTGAGCGTGACGTTCTGCCCGTGACCCTCCCGGCTTCCAAGGAGGCCCAGGAGGGAGCAAGAGAAGAAGAGGCGCGAAGCGCTGCGCGTCTCGCCCCGAGCAGGCAGGAGCCGAGGGGAGGTCGGGGCTCGCGGCGGGCCCGCTCCATCGCTGCGCCGGCCGCCCGCGGGCGAGTGGTCACTCCTCTTCGAGTTGCCGGAGCACGGCATCCAGCTCGGTGACGAGCCGCGGAAGCTGCTCGTGCACGATCGTCCAGAGGATGTCGAGGTCGACCCGGTCGTAGCCGTGGATCAGGGGGTCGCGCGTACCGACGATCCGGCGCCAGGCGATCTCTCCCTGCTGGTCACGAAGACTGTCGGGTACGCGGCGTGCTGCCTCGCCGATGATCTCGATCAGGCGGGTCAGAGCGAGCGTCTCGACCCGGCCTGCATAGAGCTCAGGGCGCGACATCGGCTGTGCGATCTTCACCGCCCTCCGCGCGGCATCGCGCATGTGCCGCAGGGGGATGGCGGGATCACGCTCGCTCATAGACGGTCTCCGCCTCGGCCACGACCCGGTCGCGGTAGTAGCGGCTGAGCGGATAAGTGAGCGAAGCAGCCTCGCGTGGCGCTGGTGACCTGGACTTGGCTCGGGGGATGCTCCCGGAGTCGGCAGTTGGGGTCGCGCGGTTGGTTGCGCGACGCCTCGATCGGGCCCTTCTCGCCTGTCGGGGACGTTCTCGGCTGCGTGCGAGGGGGCGCTCGCGGCGTGCGCGCAGACCTTCGCCCCGGAGAGAGCCGCCGACCGCCGACTCCCTTGCTATGGATCGCCTTCTTGCTCAAGTGGGGCTTCGAAGAACGTGTGCCACGACCAGCCCGGCTGCTGCCTCCACGGCAGCCCGGACGCCGTGCGCGGAGGACGAGCTCACCAGCGCTCGCCGCGTGCGCGTGGTGAGAAGGGGCCCGGCCGGCTCCGGCACCGCGCAGGCGAACGGGGATGGCCGGCTGCGACGATCGGTTACGATACGTTCTCTGGGGGGCTCGCTCGCGAGGGAGCTCGCGGAGGTCGGAGGGCCGGGCTTTGGACGACGACGACGCGCGATCCGAGGAGCTGCGCCGGCTCGTGGCCGAGTGCCTCGAGCGCACGGAGGAGGAGGGCGAGGATGCGGTCGCCGCCGTGTGCGCGGGACACCCCGCGCTGGCCGACGCGATCCGAAGGCGCCTCGAGGTCCTGCGCCGGCGCGGCATCGGCGCCCTCGACGCGCTGGGCGGGGCCGGCGGCCTGCCCGCGCGCCTGGGCGAGTTCCGGCTCGTGCGCGAGCTCGGCTCGGGCGGCATGGGGGTGGTGGTCGAAGCGCTGCAGGAGCCGCTGGGCCGCCCCGTGGCGCTCAAGCTGATCCGGCGCGAGCAGCTCCTCTTCGCCGATGCCCACGAGCGCTTCCGGCGCGAGGCCGTGGCTGCCGCCCAGCTCCAGCACCCCG
>Ga0326597_10005383_pt1 | contig 17786 bp, 20 predicted proteins | sample RVTome_12_FD_203789 | JGI IMG/M metagenome (GOLD analysis project Ga0326597, IMG submission 203789) | Soil microbial communities from uranium-contaminated site in the Upper Colorado River Basin, Wyoming, United States - RVT100D185 | ecosystem: Environmental > Terrestrial > Soil > Contaminated >... | reverse complement strand
TGATCTCGGCGATGTCGAAGATCAGCCCGGAGACCTTCGAGTCCTGCATCTTTTCCTGGTTGACCCACAGTTGCAGGTGGCAATCATAGGGATTGGTAATCTGGTCCCGCGGCGTGATCCACGGCCCTATCGGGGCCGCGGTCTCGAAGTTCTTGTGCCCGAACCAGTCGATGTTCCAGCGCGGCCAGTCGGGCCGGCGCGACAGGTCGCGCGCGGAGAGATCGTTCATGATGGTATAGCCCGCGACATGCCTCATCGCGTCGCCGGTCTTGATGTTGCGGCCGCGCCGGCCGATCACCACGGCGAACTCGCCTTCCCAGTCCACCTTCTTCGAGACGCCCGGCAGGCGGATCTCGTCGCCCGGGCCGATGACGCAGTGCGGCCCGGACTTGAGGAACAGGTACGGCTGCGTCGTCGCCTTGTCCACGCCTTTGCCTTCCGCGGACATTTCCTCGGCGTGCGCCATGTAATTGGCGCCGGTGCAGTAGATCGCGGGCGGAAAGATCAACGGCGCCATCAGCCTCACTTCGGAGAGGCCGCGCGATTTCGCCGGCCTGGCGCCGGCGAGCGCATGCAGGTCCGGGAGCGCCTCATCCCACGCCCCGAGCACGGCGAGCGTGGATGCGGCCCACGCCTTCCCGGGCAGCGCCTCCTGCAGATCGACGACGGAATTTTCTCCGGCCAGGATGCCCGGCCGCGGCGCGCCGTTCGCGCCGGCGTAGTTGAGGAGCTTGAAGTCAGCCATCGAGCGGTCTTTCAAAGGCGTGAATGGTGATTCGTGATTGGTGAATGGATTGTCGGACCTATCCGACAAACTCCTGGTGCATTCTTGAAGGAAACCTCACCTGCGTCAAGCGACCGGCCGGTCCGGATTGTGACCGCGGCAGGTTGTTTGCGGGACAGCACACTAAGATTCTGCGGTACCCTATAAAATGGGATGGGTGAATCGTGACTGAATCGAAAAACAGCAAAGGTTCGCGCCGCATGCTGGGCGTCGGGCCGGTGGCGGCCCGGAAGGTGTTGTTGAGCGGCATGCCGCGCGCGCTCGGCGTGCGGATGGTCTCGATCACGAAAAAGCGGGTCCTGGCCGAGATGCGGGTCAAGCGCATACACATCAACCGCACGGGACGCGTGAACGGCGGCGCGCTGATGGCGTTCGCGGACGTGATGGGCGCCGCCGGCACCGTCGCCAACCTGCCGCCCGGCCATCGCACCGGCACGCTCGAATCGAAAACCAATTTCTTCAGGGCGGGTAGAGGCCCGGTGATGACGGCCGTGTCGGTGCCGCTGCACATCGGCCGCACCACCATGGTGTGGCAGACCACGATCCGCAACCCCGACGGCAACGTGGCGGCGATCGTGACCCAGACCCAGATCGTCATCCCAACGAAATCCTAGCAGCCTGTCGGACTTAGGTGTCCGACAGGCTGCTAACAGCAAAACCGCCCGCGTATTTTGAATGAAACCCAGGGTAACGACCATGATCGGCCTCCGATGGGCACGCGCGTAGTCTGAACAAAAGGATTTCACTGCTATTGACTCCCGTTATCTTGCGGGCGGTTTTGCATAAGGAGTTTGTCGGGGCCAAGTCCGACAAACTCCTAGCGGTTAGGCCCGGATTTCGTTAATCTGGAAACACGGCTTGTACATAAAACGGCGTGCGTGCGATTCGGGGTCCGTACTGACGCGGCCGTTCGCACGCCGTTTCGCGCGCCGTTTGATGCTACGATTTCAATTGCAGTCATTCCGTGGTCAGGCAACTTGAAGGAGCCAGCATGAGCGGCAAGGTACTACTGGTCGTGCCGGAAGCCCCGGCGCCGGCAACGGCGGTCACCACCGGACGCCGCAAGGCGGAAAGCGGCGGGCTGCGCCTCGGCGTGCTCGACAACAGCAAGGGCAACGCCGATCACCTCCTGCGCTTCATCGTGGAGGGCGTGAAAGCGGCGCTGCCGGTCGCCTCGGTCGTGATGACGCGCAAGGGCAGCGTCAGCCTGCCGGCGCCGGGCGAAGTGCTCGACCAGCTCACACGGGAAGCAGACTTCGTCGTCAGCGCGATGGCCGATTGAGGGTCGTGCACGTCGTGGAGTGTCCACGACATGTGTGAGCTTCGGAAGCGCGGCCTCGTCACCGCCGTCATCTGCTCCGAGCCCTTCCTCCAGCTGGGGAAGAACCAGTCGCGGGTGTTCGGCGTGCCGGAGCTGCCGCTGCTGCTGATCCCGCACCCGCTGGGCGGCCTCGATCTCGACGGGGTCAGGAGCCGCGCGACGCACGCGGTCCCGCAGGTCGTGGCGCTGATCAAGAAAGTCCTTGAATAGACAGGATTAACACGATTTACATGATTGCAACGAAAGTAAATTCAAGCAAGAACGCCTTAATCTTGTTAATCGTGTAAATCCTATCCATTTTGGATTTCGACGTGACGATGACCGCAAGTATTGCCGAACTGCTCAGGACGCCGGGGGCGAGCATCGAGGCGGAGGACGATTTCGACGCAGTGAACGCGCTGGCGCGCGAACGCGGCTGGAGCGACGGGCTGCCCGTCATTCCGCCCACCGCGGAGCGCGTCGAGCGGATGCTCGCGTACTGCGACCGTTCGTGGGACGAGCCGGTGGCGAAAATCGCGCCGCGCTACGGCGAGGCGACCCCGCTGCGGCTCGCGGCCAACGCGGTGATGGCGGGCTGCCGCCCGGAATATTTCCCGCTGCTCGTGCTCGCCGTCGAGGCGATGTGCGAGGAGCCGTTCAACCTCTACGCAATCCAGGCGACGACGCACCTGTGCGCGCCGCTCGTGCTCGTCAACGGCCCGGTGGCGAAAGAGCTCGACATCAACTCGGGGCACAACGCGTTCGGACCGGGCTGGCAGGCCAACGCCACCCTCGGCCGCGCGATCCGGCTGGCGCTCGTCAACATCGGCGGGGCGATCCCGGGGTCGGGCGACATGTCCACCTTCGGCGCGCCGTCCAAGTTCAGCTACCTCGCCGCCGAGAACGAGGAGAGAAGCCCGTGGGAGCCGCTGCACGTCGAGCGCGGCGTGCCGCGCGAGGCGAGCGCGGTGACGGTGATCGGCGCCGAGTGCCCGCACAACGTGAACGACCACGAGAGCATCACCGCCGAGGGCATCCTCACCACCATCGCCGGCACGATGCTCGACACCGGCGCCAACGATGTTTTCTACGAAGCGCAGCCGCTCATCGTCATGGGCCCGGAGCACGCGCAGACGGTGGCTGCCGGCGGCTTCAGCAAGGCGCAGGCGAAGCGCTTCCTGCACGAGCACGCGCACCTGCCGCTCGGCCGCTTCTCGAAGGAGAACATCGACCGCCGTCTGCGCGTCACGTGGAAGGGGCAATTCGCCAACGCCGGGCTGGATGCGCCGGTGCCCATGGTGCGGCGCGCCGAGGACATCCTCATCGCCGTGATCGGCGGCGCGGGCAAGCATTCCGCCGTGATCAATACCTTCGGCGCTACGAAAGCCGTCACGCGCGCTCTCAAGCGCCGCGACGGAAGTCTCGCCAGGTCTGTCGAAGACTTCCGGCGGCGCTAGAATGAAGCGTGACCCGTGACCGGTAACCCTGTTAGAAACAAATAGACAGGATTTACACGATTAACAGGATTAACCCCTTTATCCTGGTCTTCTAAGTCCTACTAATCCACAAATCGCTGAGCCAGTTATGATCGAGGCTCAGAAGTGGTTACTAATATGCGCTGCTCGTGGTAAGCAGGACGCAGTTAAGGCGGTAGAAGCTGCCCGGGGGGTGTTACCGCAAGACATCATGCAACAAGCTCAAGAAAGGGCTTCCGTCTGGCTGAAGCAGCACGATATTGCGCCTTAGCTGGAACAAAATTCTTTCTATTTTCATTTATTTGCCCTACGCTCTTTGAGGGCTGTCCATTCACCACTCACTATTCACCATTCACGCCTCATCAAAATATATGAAGTGCTATTACATCAAGTCCGTCGACGGCAAGACCGCCTACGAGCTGCGCGAAGCGCCCAAGCCGCAGCCGAAAAGCGGGCAACTGCTCGTGCGCGTGCGCGCGGCTTCGCTCAACCGCGGCGAGATCCTCGCGAGCATCAGCCTGCACAAGGTGCACGAACCGCATCCCGCCGGCGGCGATTGCGCGGGCGAAGTGGAGGCGGTGGGCGAGGGCGTCACCGGGTTCAAGCCCGGCGACGCGGTCCTCGGGCGCGCGCGCGGCTCGTACGCGGAATACGTGGTGATGTCCGCCGTCCAGGCCGCGCTGAAGCCGGAACGGCTCTCGTGGGAACAGGCGGCCGCCGTGCCCATCGCCTCGGTCACGGCGTACGAGGCGATTTGCCAGTACGGCAAGCTCAAGGCCGGCGAGACGCTCCTCGTCGTGGGCGCGTCCTCGGGCGTCGGCATGATCGCGGTGCAGGCGGGCAAGTACCTGGGCGCGAAAGTGATCGGCGTGTCGCGCTCGGCGCAGAAGCTCGAGAAGCTGAAGGCGGCCGGCCTCGATGTCGGCGTCGTGGCGTCCGGCGGCGGCTTCGCCGACCAGGTGCTGGAGGCGACCGGCGGCAAGGGCGTCAATCTCGCCGTGAATCTCGTCGGCGGCACCGCCTTTCCCGATTGCATCCGCTCCCTTGCCAACCAGGGCCGGCTCGCGATCATCGGCTACGTGGACCACCAGCACCATGCCGAGATCGACCTCGAGACGGTGCACGGGAAGCGCCTCCAGATATTCGGCGTCTCGAACGCGCTGCTGCCCGAGCCCCAGCGCGTGGAGGCGATGCGCGGCTTCATCCGCGATCTCCTGCCCGGTTTCGCCGAGGGCCGCATCACGCCCTTGGTGGACAAGGTGTTTCCGTTCGACCAGCTGCCAGCCGCCAAGGACTACGTGGAGAGCGACGCGCAGCTCGGAAAAGTCGTCATCAAGGTCGGGTAGGGCGTGACACGGTGAATCGTGACGCGGAAGGGCGTGACACGATGAATCGAGATGGTTTTAACAGATAACCCGCATTCCCGCGTCACGCGCTATCGCGTCACGCCGCATCGTGTCACGCAGTATCGCGTCACGCCTCACTCGCGTTAGCGCGCAAGCCGCTCCCGCAGCCACTTCCACGCCGCCGGCGCCCATTCCTTCTCGTTCCGCGCGGCGATGTGGCCGTCGTCGGAATAGACGCGCGCGACGCGCCCGGTCGGCGGTCCGCTCTCCAGCAGCAGGTAGAGGTTGCCGATGGGCGTCAAGTGGTCCACCTTGCCGTTCACCAGGTACATCGGCATCGTGAGCTTGTCGAGCAACCCGTTGTCCTTCAACGACCAGCGCAGGAATTCCTTGCGCTGCTCTTCTTCCGTCATCTCGCGCGCCGGCGGCCGGGTGCCGCGCGGGCCGAACCAGTTGGTCCGCGCCCGCTCGGCGGCGGCCTTGCGCCACTCGGCGCGTTCCCCGGGCGTGCCCCAGTAGCCGACGCCGCCGGGCGCGCAGGAGATCAGCGCCTTCACGCGCGCATCGTGCGCGGCGAGCCGCATCACCCACAGCCCGCCGCGCGAGACGCCGAACGCGCCGAGCCGCTTGCCGTCGATCTCCGGGCGCTTCGCCAAGGCGTCCAACGCCGCCTGCCACGCCACCACCGACTCGGGCGCGTGCGGGAACGTGGTCTGGCCGGTGCCGGGCGCGTCCACCACCAGCGCCGCCATGCCTTCGGCGAGCGCGCCTTCCGCGTATTTCTCGCGGTCCTCCTTGTACATGTCGGCGCCGCACATCACCAGCACCGCCGGCACCTTCTTCGTCTTCGATGCTCCCGCCGGTTTCCTCGCGGGCAGCCGCAGGTAGCCGGTCGCCTCTTTTCCGCCGCGCGCGACGCGTACGATCTCGGACGCGTTGTCGAGCAGAGCCGTCGCGCGCCGGTAGCAATCGAGGTAGCGCTCGTAGGATTTCGCCTTGATCGGGCTCATGTCGGGCGGGCAGATCGCCGAGCCGGAGTGGTACGGCGCCGGGAAGCGCGCGATGCTGTAGTACGATTTCGCCTGGAGGAAGGCGTTGCGCGCTTGAGACCGCTTGCGCTTCGCGAGCAGCGCCTCCGCCTCCCGCTCGTAGCGGCTCGCCACCGCGCTCCACGCCGGCACCCAGTCCTCGTCCTCCGTGCCTTTCAGCGTCTTGACCGTGTCGATGAGGAGCTGCAGGTCGTCCACCAGGTTGAACCAGCGGCGGTAGAAGCCGCCGATCGTCACCGAAAACGGGTCTTCGTCCGGCCGCACCGGCAGCTTCGCCAGTATCGCCGCCTTGTCGGTTAGGCCCTTCGTCATTCAGATCTCCAACTGTTGTAGTGCGTCAATCCACCCCCTCCCTGGCCCTCCCCCTTGATTAAGGGGGAGGGTTGGGTGGGGGTCATTCAGCTTTGGCGCCGGCGCGCTTGATCGCCCCGGCCCATTTCGCGCTCTCGCTGCGGATGAACTGCGTGAACTGTTCGGGCGTGCCGCTCATCGGCTCGGACCCGAGCGCGCCGATCATCGCGTAACCGATATGCGTATCGGGCGGTTGGGATAGCCTTGTCCTGAGCCTGTCGAAGCGGCCTGGGCGGCGTTCGCCGCCAGCACCGGTTGCGCCAGGCAGGCGGCGGAAAGTATCAGGCACCCGAAAACAGGCTGGCTGCGCCTCATGGATGGACGCCTCCTCTCTTATAGTGTGGTGATCGCGGGATCGGGACCCAATTCTAGCCCGACTCGTGTAAGCTTGACCGGCATCGCTTTCAGCAAGCGTGGGTAGTGGATCGTGGATAGTGGGTGGAGCCTGGTTCAGAACCTGTTTTTGTAGACTCTTCGGCAACGATCCACCATCCACGATCCACGCCTTTATGATTCAAGCTGACGCTTCCTGGATCGACACCCTCGGGCGGCTGCTGATCGTGGTCTTCTTCCTCGCCGCCGGCCTCTACAACCTCGCGCCGGCGCGGGTGAAGGATCACATCGAGCGCATGGCGGCCATCGGCGTGCCGCTGCCGGCCGCCGCATTCTGGTTCGGCATGGCGCTGCAGTTCACGGGCGTCGCGCTGGTTGCCACGGGTTGGCACGCCGAGATCGGGGCCTGGTGCCTTATCGTGTTCACGGTCACGGCCAACGCCATGTTTCACCGCTTCTGGACGGTGCAGGATCCGGCGCGGCGCAACACGCTGAGGCTCATGCTTTTGAACGGCATCGCCATCACGGGCGGGCTGCTGCTCCTGCTGCAGAACGTCCGCTGATGGGCGCGCCGCCGGCTGCCGCCGCGCCGCGCCCATGAAAAAGCTACAATTTCAGCCGGTTCGTTCAGCTTGAGTGGCGATCCTGAAGCGGGACATCCCGCGCTACCGGAAGATCATGGCGCAAGCGGGGATACAGCCGCAATAGCCGAAGGCGAATGGCGGATGGCGAATGGCGGAAGGGTCGACCCACGACCCACGATCCACAATCCACGCAATTGAAATGCACACGCAGCTGGTCAGCATTCCCACCGACACGGCGCCGCTCGAGGGCGCGCTGCACGAGCCCGATGGCGGCCCGGCGACGGGCGCCGTGCTGTTCTTCCACGGCAACACCATGAACTTCTACGTCGGGGCGCCGCGCTTCCTGCCGCCGGCGCTGACGAAGCTGGGCCTGGCCTGCCTCGCCTTCAACCGCCGCGGCCACGACATCCTCTCCACGCGCAACAGCCGCTCGCCCGAGGGCGGCGCGTTCCAGTCCACGCGCGAGGCGATCGCCGACAACCGCTTTGCCGCCGGATGGCTGAAGGCCCGCGGGTTCGCGGCGCCGGTCGTGATCGGGCACAGCAACGGGGGCATGCTCGGCACGCAGCACGCCGTCGACCACCCGCAGACGCCGGCGCTGGTCCTGCTCTCGGCCGGGCGCGGCGGGAAGAACGCGGGCTCGGGCGGCAAGGAGGGGTTGTTCGCCGGGGACCGCATGATTGAGCTGACGGAGCAGGCGCGCGCGATGGTGGCCGCGGGGCGCGGGCGCGAACTGATGTTCATGCCGGGATGGTGGTACGTGATCAGCGCCGAGAGCTTCCTCGACCGTATCGCGACGGTGCCGGACACGATCGCGCTCGCGCCGCGGGTCAAGTGCCCGGTCCTCGCCATCCGCGGCGACAAGGAAGACGCGGAGCGCTATCCCGCCGAGGAATTCCAGCGCCATGCGGGCGGCCGCTGCGAGGTCGAGATCGTCCCGGACTGCGACCACTTCTACAACGGGCGCGAGGACGCGGTGTCGGGCATCGTGGCGTCGTGGCTCAAGAAGACGCTGGCGCTTCGAACCGCGTGAATCACGTTTCTTCTTGTTGTGTTGTAAAGTGCGGGCATGAGCGAGGTAGCTTCGAAGGAAAAAAACGTCCTCGGCGGGCCGCTGCGGTCCTGCAGCTTCGCGCCGCTCACGGGCTTCTTCCGCGACGGCTGCTGCGCCACCCATGGCGAGGGCGGCGTGGCGCACCTGGTGTGCGTCCGGGTCACGGCGGAATTCCTGGAGTTCTCCCGCAGCCGCGGCAACGACTTGAGCACGCCGCGCCCCGAGATGCGCTTCCGGGGACTCGCGCCCGGCGACCGCTGGTGCCTGCACGTGCTGCGCTGGGTCGAGGCGTGGGAGGCCGGCATGGCGCCGCAGGTCGTGCTCGAGGCGACCCACGAGCGCGTGCTCAAGTTCGCGCCGCTGTCCGCGTTGAAGCGCCACGCGCTCGACCTGCATTAAAAGCGGGTGACGAGTGACGAGCGACGAGTAACGGGTGATGGGTGATGGGCGGGGAGCGAGTGCATAAACCGTTTCGACTTGGTATACAGTGTTCAGCTCGTGGATGGTGATGCGGGACTGAAGTCTCTTTCCCGGACTAAGGAGGGCAGGGCCATGCCGGATATGAAGCCAGCGGACCGGATGAAGAAGGTGCCGAAGCGGCCGTTGAAGCAGGACGTCACGCTGCAGACGCTTGAGCAGATGGCGGCGCGCGTGAAGAACTGGGGCCGATGGGGGCCCGACGACCAGTTGGGCACGCTGAATTTCGTGTCGCCGGATGACATAAAAAAGGCGGCGGCGCTGGTGAAGCGGGGCAAGGCGTTCTCGCTCGGCCTCGATTTCAACTCGAACGGTCCGCAGCGCACGGGGTGGGGCGGGCGCTTCAACCCGATCCACACCATGCTCGCGACCGGCACCGACGCAGTGGCGGGAACGCAGGACGCCGGGAAGATCCGCTACGCCGACGACATGGTCTCGATGCCGCTGCAGTGCGGCACCCAGTGGGACGCGCTCGGCCATATCTTCTACGGCGACAAGATGTGGAACGGCTACGACGCGCGCCTGGTGGATTCCACCGGCGCCAAGAAGAACGGCATCCACAAGACGCGCGACCGCATGATCGGACGCGGCGTGCTGCTCGACATACCGCGTCACCTCGGCGGCGACTATCTCGAGGACGGCTTCGGCGTCGGCAACGCCGAGCTCGACGCCTGCGCGAGCGCGCAGGGCGTGGAGGTGCGGCGCGGCGATTTCGTTATCGTGCGCACCGGCCAGATGGAGCACTGCCTCGCGCAGGGCGACTGGGGCGCGTATGCCGCGGGCGACGCGCCGGGCCTGCGCTTCGAGACCTGCGAGTGGATCCACCAGAAGGAGATCGCCGCGATCTGCTTCGACACCTGGGGCTGCGAGGTGCGCCCGAACGAGAGCCTGGAGGCGTTCCAGCCGTGGCACTGGATCATCATCCCCATGGTCGGCATCACCATGGGCGAGATCTTTTACCTGAAGGACCTCGCCGACGACTGCGCGAAGGACCGCGTCTACGAATTCCTGTTCTGCGGGCCGCCGCTTCCAATAACGGGGGCGGTGGGGTCGCCGATCAATCCGATGGCAGTCAAATAACGGTGACCAGTGACCGGTGACCAGTGATCGGTGTTCCCCGGCGCGCCGCGCCGGGGGCTCGATCCACGATCCACGACCCACGATCCACGCTTTTCCGAGGAATGCCAATGGCGACTCCGAGCAAAAAAGTGATCATTACCTGCGCCGTCACCGGCTCGATCCACACGCCGACGATGACGCCGCACCTGCCGATCACGCCGAAGGAAATCGCCGACGAGTCGATCGCCGCAGCCAAGGCCGGCGCGGCGATCATTCACCTGCACGCGCGCGACCCGAAGGACGGGCGGCCGACGCCGGATCCAAAAGTCTTCATGGCATTCCTGCCGGAGATTAAGGCGGGCACCGACGCGGTGATCAACATCACCACCGGCGGCGGCCACAACATGACGGTGCAGGAGCGGCTCGCCGCGCCGCTCCAGTGCCAGCCGGAAATGTGCTCGTTCAACATGGGCTCGATGATGCACATGCGCGCAATCGCGAACAAGCTCTTCGGCGACGGCTACGAGTGGTCGGTACTCGCGGCCGGCCGCCACCAGATGGCGCTCACCACGATGGCGGGCATCTGCGGCGGCAACGTCAGGGTCGGCCTGGAAGACAGCATCTTCCTCGCCAAGGGGCGCCTTGCGAAAAGCAACGCCGAGCAAGTCGCCAAGATCCGCCGCATCCTGGAAGATCTTTCGCTCGAGATCGCCACGCCGATGGAAGCCCGCCAGCGCCTCGCGCTGAAGGGCATGGAAAAAGTCGCGTTCTAGCAGCCGGTCGGACTTGCCATCATGAACGGTCGGTGTGAACGCATGGGTAGTCGCACTTGGTTACCGCCGAGCCGACAGGCTGTACTGGGGAATTTATTGGCCCGAAACCTTTATGCGAATGCGCTGCAAGCGTTGCATCCGCTTCCCGTTGCATGCGAGGTACACCCAATCCCATTCGACCTGCTGTTCAATTTAAGGAGTTTGTCCGACCTAGCAGCCTGTCGGACTTAGATGTCCGACAGGCTGCTAGTAGCAAAACCGCCCGCGAATTTCGAACGAAACCCAGCGTAACGGCCCCGATTGGCCTCCGATGGACACGCGCGCAGGCTGGAAATAAGGTTCTCACTGCTATTGACTCCCGTTATCGCGCGGGCGGTTTTGCATAAGGAGTTTGTCGGGGCTAAGTCCGACAAACTCCTAGGTCCGACAAACTCCTAGGGAGCATCCATGGCGGTGATGCTCGGCTACGAGGCGTTGAACGGCGTGCTGGGCATGCGCGACGCGATCGGCCTGCTGGAAGCGGCGCTCGCGCACGAGGCGGCGGGCCAGACCTCGGTGTCGCCGAAGTTCGTCACGGATTTCCCTGGCGGCGCGATGCGCATGCTGTTCGCGGCGGACCAGCAGGCCGGCTACTGCGCGACCAAGGCCTACCACAGCATCCAGGGCGCAGGCACGCGCTACGTGGTCTCGCTCTACCGCCTGAAGGACGGCGAGCTGCTCGCGCTGCTCGACGGCCAGATCATCACGGACCTGCGCACCGGCGCGGCGAGCGGCGTCATCGCGCGCAAGGTCCCGATCGCCGGCCCGGTCTCGGTCGGGGTGATCGGCTCCGGCCACCAGGCGCGCACCCAGTTGGAGAGCCTTGCCACGGTGTACCGCGTCGAGTCGGCCGCGGTGTTCAGCCCGACCGCCGCTCACCGCGAAGCCTACGCGCGTGAGATGTCGAAGAAGCTGGGCATCCCGGTGACGCCGGTTGACACCGTGGAAGCCGCGGCGCGCGGGCGTGCGGTGGTCACATCGGCGAGCAGCTCGCGCAACAAAGAGCCGATACTTCACGGGGCGTGGCTCGATCGGTGCCGGCTGCTGTGCGCAGTGGGCAACACGCGGGCGCAGTTCGCGGAAGCCGACGTGCAGTGCTTTCGCGACGCGGCGCTGGTGGTGATGGACTCGGCGCACGCGATGGAGGAGGCCGGCGAGTTGCGGCAGGCGGCGGCGACCGGCGCGCTGCCCGAGGCGAAGCGCGCGACGCTGGCGCAACTCGTCACCGGCAAGGTCGCGGTGCCGGGAAAGGGCCTGATCGCGTTCAAGTCGGTGGGCACCGCGCTGCAGGACCTGGCGCTCGCGGCCCGCTACTACGAGCTGCTGGGCGGCCGCGCCGGCTTGCCCGCCGCGCCCGACCTCGGCAGCCTCAAGCGGCCCATGGCTGCGCCAGGCGCGCAGCCATAAAAAGATTGCAGCCTGGTTCTGAGTCCGGGTATTGGACAGACTCCGCGCTCTGTCGGGTGCCGGGTTAAACTAGCAAAGTAGATAGGCCCGATTAGCCACGGAATCACACGGAAGGGCACGGAACTCTGAACTGCTGATTTGGGTTGTTTTGTGTTTTGCTTTTTATTTTCGTCCGTGTGTTTCCGTGTGATTCCGTGGCTGAATCTTGCTATTTGGTTCACTGAAGGAGCAGGACTATGGAGATCAAACTCAGGGGCGTCATGCAGGCCCCGGTGACACCGCTCAAGGACGATTTCAGCTTCGACGCGGACGGCTTCGCGAAGATGGTGGACTTCCACGTCCGCCACGGCGCGCCCGCTGGGCGAGATCGAGCGCGGCCGCATCGCCGAGGCCCTGCGGGCCATGCCGTTCCTGCGCGCCGAGCCGCGCGGCTGGTAAGCTGATCGGTCGAAGGGAGGTCCGTATGACCTTGAAATTGCGCAAGCTTTCCTACCCGCTGGGCGCGGAAGTGTGCGACGTGGACGTCGCGAAGCCGATGAGCGAGCAATCCTTCGGTGAGATCTACCGCGCCTTCCTCGACAACGGCATCCTGCTGTTCCGCAACCAGGACATCACGCGCAGCCAGCACATCGAGTTCAGCCGCCGCTTCGGCGAGCTCGACCGCCACGAATCGTTGCCGCGCGACCGGCACCCGGACCACCCCGAGTTGCTGATGGTCACCAACGAGCCCAAGCCCGACGGCAGCCCCTCCGACACCCAGTACACCGGGCGGCAGTGGCATTCCGACATGTCGTTCACCACCGCGCCCTCGCTCGGCTCGCTGCTGAAGAGCTACGCGGTGCCCGAGGTCGGCGGCGACACCCTGTTCGCCAATATGGTCCTGGCGTACGACGCGCTCTCCGGCGGGATGAAGAAGCTGATCGCGAACCTGCACGGCATCCACCTGTCGGGCACGCGCAAGCTCGCGAACGACAACACCGGCGTCGAGCGCATGCAGGAGCAGAAGAAGTTGAACCCCCCGGTGGCGCAGCCGGTGGTGCGGGTGCACCCGGAAACGGGACGCAAGGCGCTCTACATCGGCGAGAAGGTGAAGCGCTTCGACGGATTGACGGACGAGGAAAGCCGCCCGCTCATCGACTACCTGGTGCGCCACGCGACGAAGCCGGAATTCGTCTATCGCCACCAGTGGCGCAAGAACGACATCGTGATCTGGGACAACCGCTGCACCATGCACCAGGCCCTCGGCGATTTCGACGAGACGCAGCTGCGGCACATGGAGCGCACCACCGTGCTTGGCACGCCTTCGGGCTACGTCGTCGCCAACGCCTGAACACCAAGGCACAAGGCACAAGGCACAAGTGCCTCCTGACAGGGGCCAGAACTTCTCGACCCGTTTGCCTTGTGCCTTACGATAGGGGGCTTGGGATATACTTTTTTGAGAGCGGCCCGGAAGCCGGGCCGGAGGAGAGCAGGCCATGACCTTTTCGCTGACACTGAGCCACGTCGGGATCTACGTCACCGACGTCCACCGCATGGTGGATTTCTACACCCGCTTCCTCGGTTTCGCGGTCAGCGACCGCGGCCCCAACCCGCACGGCGAGATTGTGTTCCTGACGCGCGACCCGCGCGAGCACCACCAGCTGGTGATGGCCTCCGGCCGCCCGGCCGAGCTCGCGTACAACGTGATCAACCAGATCTCGCTGCGCGTGGACGGCCTTGCCACCCTGCGCGAGTTGTACCAGGGGCTGAAAGACGAGCCGGTGGAGATCCTGGGCCCGATCAGCCACGGCAACGCGCTCTCGGTCTATTTCCGCGACCCGGAAAAGAACCGCGTCGAGCTGCTGATCGACACGCCGTGGTACGTGCCGCAGCCGCATCGCCTGCCGGTGGACATCATGCAGCCCGACGCGCAGGTGTGGGCCACGATCGAGAAGGAAGCCCGCGGCACGCCCGGCTTCAAATCGCGGACGGAGTGGGTGGCCGAGATCGAGCGCAGAATCGCTCAAGCCACCGAGGCGCGGCGGCAGGCCCTCGTCCAGCACTGACGGGGAGCTGCCAGCCGTCAGCCGTCAGTCATCAGTCGGTTGAGCGCCAAGAAGCGCTCCCGCACGTCCGGCATCTGCACGACCTGGCGCACCACGTCGATTGCGCCGCCCGGCGCCGCGGGCACCACCAGCCGCACCGGCCGCGACGGGTGTCCTCATCCCCCGCCCTCATCCCTCATCCCTCTACGAGGGCACCCACGCCATCGGCGCCTGGTGCGCGAAGGCGGTCTTCACGTCGATCACCGCCGGGAGGCTCGAAGCCATCGCCGCCTCGAACGCCTTGCGGAAATCCTGCGGCTTCTCGACGGTGACGCCGAAGCAGCCGAACGACTTGGCGACTTTCTCGAAATCCGTTTCGAGGAACTCGAAGCATTCGCCCTTGCGCGACTGGTCCTTGCCCTCGTAGGCAATGTTGAGGTTGCGCAGCCCCTGCGCGAGTGAGTGGTTGTTGTTCACCACCGTCACGGTCTTGATGCCGCGGCGGCGAGCCGTCTCGAGTTCCGGCAGGTGGTAGAAGAAGCCGCCGTCGCCGCAGAAGCAGATCACCGGGCGGTCGGGCGCGGCGCACTTCGCGCCGAGCGAGGCCGGGAACGACCAGCCGAGCGAGCCGGCGGCGCGGATGTAGCGCTGGGCCGGGTGCTTGAGGTAGATCAGCGTGCCGCTCCACAGCGCGGCGTAGCCGGTGTCGGCGACCAGGATCGCGTCCTTCGGCAGCACGTCGTTCAGTTCCTTCGCCAGGCGCTCCGGCCGCATCGGCATCGCGTCGGACGAGCGCCCCTTTTCCGCTTCAATGCGCCATTCCTCGACGTGCTTCGCGGATTGCGCGAGCCACTCGTCGTGCTTCGCGCCCGCCGCGGCTGCGGCCAGCGCTTCCAGCCCCGCGCGCACGTCGGACTGGATGCCGATGACGCCCGCGTAGTTGCGGCCGACCTCCACCGGATCGAGGTCGATCTGGATGATCGCGGTGCCGGGCTTCGGCATCTTCCAGTTGGCGGTGGTGTGGTCGCCGGTGTTGCTGCCGGCGTAGATCACGAGGTCGGCTTCGGCGAGGACGTGGTTCGCGCCGCTGCGGCCGTAGAGCCCGCCGATGCCGCGAAACAGGGGATGGTCCTCCACCATGATGTCTTTCGCGTCGAGCATCGCCACCACCGGCGCCTGGATGCGCTCGGCGAGCTTCGCCACCGCATCGGACGCGCCGCTCACGACGGCGCCGCGGTCGGCGACGATCACCGGCCGCGCGGACGCCTTGATCGCCGCGGCGGCCTTCTGCACCATCGCCGGATCGGGCGCGGGGCGGAACGCCGGGTAGCGCGTGTGCGTCTCGTCCGCGGCGACGTCGAACAGGCCTTCCAGCGAGGTGAGGGCGTCGCCGGTGAGCCCGCCGACGTCGAGGTGCACCGGGCGCGGCGTGCCGGTGGTCGCCTCGCGGAACGCGAGCCGCAGCAGGTGCGGGAACTGCTCGATCTGCTCGATTTCGCCGTGGAACTTGGTCACGGCCGTGTAGAGCGGCCCGTGCTGCACTTCCTGGTACGAATTGCGGTGCTGGAACGCCGGCACGTGGCGCCCGGTCAGCGCGATCACCGCCGAATGGCCGAGGTAGGGGTCCTGCATGCCGGAGGCGAGGTTGGCCCCGCCCACCGACTGCGCCATGCACACCGCGGGCCGGCCCGACACGCGCGAGAAGCCGTCGGCCATGTAGGCGACCGCTTTCTCGGAATGGCCGAGGATGCGCTTGATGCCGACCTGCTCCATCTCGGCCAGCGCGCGGCGCAGGATCGCGTCCATGAAGAACACGTGGGTGACACCGTAAGCCCTGAGCATCTCCGCGATATAGCGGGCGCCCGTCATCTTCTGCGGCATGATCATCCTCTCCCTGGTTCGATTCGAGTACAAAAATTAACCGCAGATAAACGCCGATTAACGCCGATGTAAAGCTGCATCAATTCAATAAGTAATTCTTGAAGTTATCCGCGTTCATCTGCGTTCATCGGCGGTTTCATTAGATTCAGTTTTTTTGAGACACGCTCTAGCCGCCCCGGGCGGGCGCGTCGAGGCGGGTCAGCTCGTCGGTGAGGCGCCCGCGCTCTTCCAGCAGGTGATTGAAATACGCGTCGCACGCGGGGATCGGCAGCGGGTAGTTCCGGATCTCCGCCTGCACGCGGTCGAGCTCGGCCTGGAGCTGCGCCCGCGGGCGCTTGCGGTCGGACTCGATTGCGCCGGGCTCGCGGGTGACGGTGTCGGGAGTCACTTTATCGCTCTCAAAAATGTCTTGAATCCATGAAACCGCCCATCCCTCATCCCTTCCCCTTCTCCCCAAAGAGAAGGGAAGCTCGAGCCTCCCCTCTCCGCTCGGGGCGGGGGGCGAGACCGGGAATTCGTGGGCCATGGCCCACGCCGGCCGAGCGGCACCGGCTTGCAAGCCGGTGCGCGCCCTGCAAGGGAGGGTCAAACGCCGATACACGCAGATGAATTCAAAATCAACTTATTGAATAAATGAGTTTTTTGATCGGCGTTTATCTGCGTTTAAATTTCGTTTTGACCTTTATGCCGCGGTCCGCACCTGGCGCATCCCGGCCAGGCCGTCGGCATCGGTGGCGGTGATCGTGGTGCGCACGATGTGCCGCGGCTGGTTGTCCGGCCACGGACGCCCGCGGTGCAGCGTGCAGCGGTTGTCCCACATGACGACGTCGCCCGGCTGCCAGGTGTGCAGGTAGGTATGAGCGGGGTCCGTTACGTGATCGATCAGCTCGCCGAGAAGCGCCTGCGCCTCCTCCTTCGGCATGCCGTCGATCGCGTAGGTGTGCGACGCGACGTAGAGCGAGTCGCGCCCGTTCGCCGGATTGTGCCAGCGGATGCGCCAGCGCACCGGCGGCAGCGTGGCGCGCTCCCGTTCCGAGATCATCGTCTTCGAGATCTTGCCGCGAGAATGGGAGTAATCGTGCCAGGCGCAGGCGTCGGCGAGTCGCGCGCGCGTCGGGTGCGGCAGCCGCTCCCAGCCCAGGCGCTGCGAGGCGAACTCGGTCTCGCCGCCGGCCGGCGGGATCACCCGCACCGAGAGCACGGAGGCGAGCGCGGGCGGGTCCTTGAAGCAGCTGTCGGTGTGCCACAGCTGGTTCGCGCGGGCGCGCAGCGCTTCCTTGTGATCGGGCGGAACCAGCGAGCCGTCGGGCTCGACGTTGGTGAGGACGGAAAACGGCGTGCCCTCGCCGCGCGAGGCGGCCTTGGCGGTTTCCAGCGGGCCGAAGCGCTTCGAGTAGGCGAGCTGCAGCTCGTCGGTGACCGGCTGGCCGCGGAACAGCAGCACCGAGTGCTCCTCGAACGCCGCGCGCACGGCAGCGTAGGCATCGTCGCGCTGCGCGACGTCGGCGAGCCCGACGCCGCGCACTTCGGCGGCGAACCCCGGTCCGAGCGGCCTGATTTCCATGGGCAATATTCTCGCACGTCCGGGCGGCGCGGGCTGCGGCCGGTTCACATATTGGTCGGGAATAGAGGCGGGGTGTAGGATGGCGTCCGGTCGCATGAAGCCGGTCGCGGGAGCCAACCGATGAGTTCCAAAGTCCGCACCCTTGCCGAGGCCCCGCTCAAGCAGCGGGTCAGCAGCGAGGAGTGGGAGACGCGCGTGAATCTCGCCGCGTGCTACCGCCTCGCCGCGCATTTCCGCATGACGGACATGATTTACACGCACATCTCGGCGCGGGTGCCGGGGCCGG
>Ga0326597_10005382_pt1 | contig 17788 bp, 22 predicted proteins | sample RVTome_12_FD_203789 | JGI IMG/M metagenome (GOLD analysis project Ga0326597, IMG submission 203789) | Soil microbial communities from uranium-contaminated site in the Upper Colorado River Basin, Wyoming, United States - RVT100D185 | ecosystem: Environmental > Terrestrial > Soil > Contaminated >... | reverse complement strand
ATGCCGAGGTCTGCGAAAATGATTGAATACTCTTCAAAAACATCCAGCAGATCGCCGGATCGATTTAACCCGCCTTGAACACCAACGGTGTATAAGTCCATCGCTTCGGGCAGGTCTTTTGCCAGGCCGGTACGGGCCACGTTGGTCAGTTTATTGATCACATCCAACACATCTTCACCGCCAATGTCGGCAGCGGTGAAGGCGGCTTGAGCGGTTTCACCCAGCCTATCGTTTTCAATTCCCAACTGCGATAGGGTCGCAATGACCTCGCCGACCTGTTCGCGACTCTCACCGAAGGCATTGATAAAGGTATCCTCGATGATAGCGCCGACGCCGGGAATTTCCTCGCCGACTCGCGCCGTCACTTTCTTGACCGCTGTGTCCAACTCGATCAGGGGCGCGATCAGGGGAATATCACCGAACCCGCCCTCGGCCATACCGAAGATTTGCAGACCGACCTGGATTGTTGCCAGGCCGCGTATCTGTTCCAACTCACTGCGAAGCTGGGACAATTCAGAATCATCGACTTTAGCTTTGAAACTGGTGTCCTGTTTCAGGTCATCATGCTTGTCGATAGCGGTGTTGATATCACTATCCAGCGCGCTAGCAATAAAGGTCGTGTTTTCGTCCAATTGATTGTGTTTATCGACCGCATTTTTAATGTCACTGTCCACAACATCAGCCGTAAACGAGGTGTTGATGTCCAGGTCATCATGTAGCCCTTTGGCATCGCGCAGACCGCTGTCCACAACATCAGCCGTAAACGAGGTGTTGATGTCCAGGTCATCGTGTAGCCCTTTGGCATCGCGCAGACCGCTGTCCACAACATCAGCCGTAAACGAGACATTTGTGTCCAGGTCATCGTGTAGCCCTTTGGCCTGTTTCAGATCACTGATATCCGCATCGATGTTGATCACCACATCCGCGTTAATATCGTTGATCGACTTCTCAGTGCGGTTAGCCTGGGCAAGCAAATCCGCTAAAGACCGATCAAATTTATCCGCGTCCCGGATCGCATCCTTGATGTTGCGGTCGTATGCACTTGTGTCGAGCGTTAAGCGCGCCCCAGCTTCGGGCAAATTACCGGCCACGTTTCCCTCTTTTTGCCTCGCTTTCTTTCCGTTTCTGTTCCAGTTCCCAATGCCTCAAATGGGCGATCATGTCGGCGGCTCGTTTATGCCCGCAGATCACCAATCGTTCGACGCGAGGGATCGCATACCACTCGGAGAGACTTTTACACCCCCAATGGTGGGCGGTGTCGATGATGAAGTTAAAGAAATTCGCGACCACCTCTGGCAGGGGGTCATGGAATGCTCGGTGCTGGTGATAGAGGTCAACGAGATTTGCGCCCTTCCAGCGGTAGCCGAAACAGACGCACGTAGTCGAGTACCTCGGCCTCGGTTAATTCCGCCTCCCCTATCAGGACACTCGTCACCTGATTGATAAAGGCCGAGGTAGTCAGGAAAGCGGCTTCAACCGTCGCTTTCCAATCATCGCTTTCGCCGTATCCGAACCCGCGTAGCTTCTCTACCTGCGCGCCGTAGTGGGCGATGATTTCGGTTTGAGGAGGGTCTGTTCGTACCAGGGCAGCATAGATGATCCGCCGGATGTTCTCTCGATTGCGAAGTAAGTCGATCTCGCGACAGGCGACCCTGTACTCCGGCGACTCCTCGCCCGTCGTCATATCCCCCTCGATGGCGGCATTAGGCAGGGGCTGGGCGTAGAGTTTCGCATCGGGATAGGAGAGTTCCTGTTCGACTGCTGCGAAAATCGCCAGCCGTATCCAGGGCGCTAAACGGGTGAAGTATAACTTCACCCCGCTTTCGTGCTCGATCTCAATTTCAATATCCCGGATTACCCCCACGTGCCCATTCTCTTTCGTCTTTACCATCAGCCACCGCCCTGCACGACGCCCATGAAGGCATAGGTCAAATTCAGTTCGCCAGCAGTCATAGCGAAGTTGGGATTGACCGGGGCAATACTGTTGATGTTGCTATTGCCGGGACTGGTATAACCGCCGATGATGCGGATCATATCGGTCAGATGACCGCCATTGTAATCCCAGAGCACGCGATCCTTGCCCGCCGCATTCCGTTGCAAGACGGTCAGGGCAAAACCATTCCAGCCTGTGAATGCCAGGGCGGTAATACTGCCCTCGCCCGCGTCAGGGATAGGCTTGCGGATGAACTTGATGGTGGCATTGAGGATGGTGTCACTGCGATAGATATGCCCGTCCGCACCACCAATATACAATTCCCGTTCCCGGCCCGGAGGGGAAGCCAGGGCATTGATACTGCTGGTAAATGTCACCGACGTGGTCTCGTCCGTGTCGTAATACGCGGGTGACACGATCGATACGGTGCCCCGGTTGTAGCGCAGGAGCACACCGGCGGCGCAGCCAAAGTAAGCGACGTTGTCATCGACGACGGCGATACTGAGGATATTCTGGGCGGTGACTTCGCTGGCGGCGACAATCGCCTTAAAACTCCGTCCCCCATCGGTGGAGCGCCAGATTCGTCCGGTGGTTCCCCCCACAAAGACGGTCGCGCCCGCCGCGCCGATCACCGTCCCGGCAGCGATCCCGGAAGCGGCGTTCCAGGGGGCTTCCAGGTTGTCATACAAATCCTGCAAGTAGGCCCAGGCGACACCATGTGTGGGCGATAAGGCCAGGATTACATTGCCGAGCAGAATCCCATCGACCGCGTTCGATCCCGCGCCCTGAAACACATTGATGTAATCAAAAGTTGAGGTCTCGCCCGCATCCTGAGTATACCCGAAAAGAGGTGTCCCGATACCCTGATAACCGGGCGTCGCGTCAGCATCGGTGAAGAATCCGAAATCGGTCTCGCCCGTATCTTCCGGCCCGCAATCTCCGGCACAGCGCAAACGTCCCAGGGCAATGACCTTATTGATAGCGGCGTCACTATGCTGTTTGGTAGTTGCATCATGGCGCAAGCGTGATAACCAGTATTGCCCGCCCGCGCTTTCAGCGAATTGGTGCATCGGCAGAAGCGATCCCACGTCCGCAGACAAAGCCTCATTGGTAGCTTCGTCCGTTGCCCAGGCACTATAGAGTGCTTTGGCCGCCTCCCAACTGGTCTTGTCATTGATGTCCCCACATCGCTCCAGCGTCCAGGCGGTATGTTCGCATTGCAGGAGCTTGTAATGCTTACGCGGATCGCTGGTGTTGATCATGGCGCGCAAGGTGGTCGTGACTCGTGCCGGATCAGCGGTCACCCTGGTGCGTAGAAACTCGGTGTCGCCGGAGGGATTACGTCCAAACACACTTTCGACGCTGACACCGCCGCCGCCAATCGCGTCCATCGTGCCCGTGAGCGCAAAAAGTTTTGCCGCATACCCCGGCCCCCCCTTCTGAATGAGGACGCTGGTCGAATCGCGTCCACTGTCCCACTGTTTTTCTGCCATTTTGATTTTCTCCTATTATGTGCTTCGGCGAATCGCTCGCCGGAAAGCATTGTCGATCCGTCGATGTAACGGCGGGATTAAGGACTCCAGCGCCGTCTCACTGAATTTCCGGGGTTTAATGCCCGGATGTTTCACCTTTTTAGTCATGACCAGTTTGCCCGTCGCCCGACCGGGGCCCGCGAAAAATTTACCCCCCACCGCCGTCTTCGCCTTGTAATTGGTCTTGAACTTCAGGGTCTTGGCCGTCTTCGGCACAATATCATAGGCTTTTTTCTTCGGCCCGTATTTGCCCGTGCCCTTATCCACGTACTGAAAAATCCGGCGATGTCGGCCCACAGGGATAACATCATAGATCAATTTATCAGAACGAACCAGCGCCTGAATGCGAAATTGAGGTTTCTGTTTCCAGGCGCGGGTACCGGTCAGAAGCCACTGTTTAACCTCCGTCACGGTGTCCACCAATTCGATTTTCAATTCCTTACGCACCAGTTCATCCTGCTGGGTCAATGTCTGGCGCAAAGTCGAGCGCGTGATTCGGCTAGGCATAGATACCCGGCCATTTGGTACGAGCGACTGATTTCATGACGGGGAAATAATCGATACAGCGCGCCGCCCGGCCCCCCTCCGAAACGGTGTAGTTGTAGGTCGGGATATCCAGGGTATGCCCCTTAAGCCCGGCGGCGCATAGACTGACCATCAGGGCATAATCCTCAGCGCACAGCGAGAAATCGGCATCATAGCCCCCGACAGCTTGCCAATCGGCCTTCGCAAATAAAAACGTGGCCTGGGCCACATTCTTATGATTCAGGTTGTTGATGGCTCCCGGCGAGCGATAGCGTTGATTCTGTCCTTGCCACTCATGCCAGCCACCATAAACGAATGTATCCGGCTCGTAAGCATCAACCAGTTTCTGCACCGCTCCTGGCTCAAGCCAATCGTCAGCATCCAGAGGGATAATGAGCGGCCCCGGCGCGTGAGTAATGCCGATATTGCGCGCTGCACATACCCCTAGCCGGACACTGCTGCCGGTGGCGATGACTTCCACACAGGAAAACGTCTGTTCAAATTCACGGGCGAGGGTCAGGCTGTGATCTCGGCTCGCATCATCGACGATGATGACCCGATGACATTCTCCTACCGCCGATTGAATAGCCCGGTCGAGCGTTTGTTCGCCATTGCGAACAGGGATAATGACGGAGACGTTCATCGTCCTAACACCGCAACTTCACTTTGCAAGAACCAATCGGCGTTGCCATAATTATCCGCAATCCAGTATTCATAATGCCCGGATGTTTTATTTTGGCGCTTGCCCTCCACCCTGGCGAAAAAACAGCCGTCACTAACAAGGAAATCAACATTGGGGAAGTAGTGAGGGCAGACAACAACCTCTGTATCCATGTCGATAGGATGTTTAGTTCTATGCCAGGTCGTTCCCCAAATGAAGCCCATCGAACTAAAATGCGATGCCCGATTCTTTTTTCCTTGATGTGAATAGGGTTCATCCCCCGGTCTCGGCCATCGTTTCTTGGTGGAACGGATATGTGCATTACAGATATTTGCGTGGATATCGCAGATTTTGTAATACTGATCATAGGATAATCGGCAGGGGAAAATGCTAATCAGCCAGGAGCTAATCTTCACCAGCCTGTATAAGACTTTCGTCATGCCAAACCAGAACTCATTTCTGAACGTATCTATCATCCTACGGCCATCCCCCACACTCGTTTCTTGCGCTTCACAAAGCGCCAGGCGGCCAGTTCCCCTGCCTTGACGCCAAAGGGGTTATCGACATCGCGTGTGACCACCGGATTCTCATCCGAGGGCGGGCGATTGTCGTCGTGAAACAGATTGTTGCTGGGCTGATCGAAGGGGCCCAAACTGCGGCTCGGATGGGTGCCGATCCGGGCATTCGCCAATCGGATAACAGCGCGGGCATGGGGATAATCCATCACGCCCGCGCTGGAAGGAAAACCAGCCCGATAATTGACGTAGACCGTTTCCGGGACAGCGGGCGTCACCGTGCCCTCTTCGACGCGCGCCTCAAAAATTCCGTTCCGGCTGTCCAGTAAGCGAGCCACCGCCGTTGTCGTGCGGTCGCTGTCTAACGAGGTGCCCTGGTAAAAGATCGGGTCTTCGATCATGAGTGCCTTCGTGCCATCGGTATAAACTCGATACACATCCACCGCCGTTACGAAGTCGGCGGCGGTTTCTGTATCGCCCGCGTTCTTTTCCAGATTGTTAGAGGCACTGGCCGTATCCCAGGGCACATCCCAGACGACTGACGGATCGACGAATAATGCTTTGTGTCCGGTGATGGTGACGGTATCGCCAGAAACGGATATCTTCAAGCCGTCAATGCGGTAGCGAGGATCAGCAGCGACCGCCGAATCGTCTGAGAGATCAGCAGTTTGGAAAAACACCTGTATTTCATCTGGGTCGATCCCGGTCGCACCAGTGGCGGTGATGGTGGCCGTATCCTCCAGCGCTGCACCCGCGCTGTCTAACAACCCGGTAACAGCCGAATAGGTCACGGTTGCCGCCGCATCGATGACGGCGGTGGTGCGCACGCCGAATTCCTGGACATAGCCCCAGCGCGTTCTAAGCTGCTGGAACTGCCAGGGGCCGCCCCGTCCGAGCGATACTTTTTCGCCCACGACCCAGACCGGCGTAAAGTAATAACCCGCCGCTTCCGCCAGTTCGTCAAAAGCGTCAATCAATCCCTCGGCTACGATCTGGCGCTCGTACTGTATCCAGACCTCGCGTTCATTTAAGGGCGCGCCCGCGCCGGTGATCTGGTTAAATAACCAGGGTTCCACCTGCATCACTTCTCGCCAACGGTTCAGCAGCGTGTGCGTATTAAACTCGTAACTAACGGCCATAGGCTTCTGCCACCCGATCCCCGGTCTGTACTCCGATTTCGACAAACAATCCTCCGGCGACGATAGCCGTCACATCAGTAGGATCGACTAACAACACCTCTCCCGGCTCATAAACATATTTGCCCAGGACGCCGAAACTATCACGGCGGGGGCCTATGTGGCGCAAGCCGACGCGATGGGCGGGGGTTCGGCGGGCTTGGGGCACCAGGTCGGTAAAAAATTCCCTGACCCGCGCATCGAAGCTGTGCTGATCCCGCGCGAACTGGGTGCCCTGCCGGGCGATCAGACGCCGCTTCGCCCGCCGCTCCGGGGCTAACCAGTAGCGAATTTTGTTTTGCAAATCGCTGAAATCTGTCCAGAGGATGTAATGCTGCCCCGCTACCAGCCCGGTCAGTTCTTCGAGGCCGGGCACCTCCTGGTGCAGCAGGAGCGCGCCCCCCGCCGCTAACGCCTGAAAGATGCGATTGCTCACGAAACCGTAGGCACCAGGAAACTGGTTGTCGCCAATACTCAATTTCGCCGCCTTGTAAATGCCCACGCCCGTCGTAAAATCGTAGAGACAATTCCCCTGCGCGTCCTGCCAGCCCTCGCCGTACAAGCCAATGGTAATCCCCTCATTTTGCATGGCGCATAAGGCTTCTTCTAATGATCGCCGGAGGGGGCTGTACTGGTTGCCCAGGAATACGACATCGAACGCGGGCATCTCCGGTACCTCGCCTAATGGCTCTTCATAGCCAATTTGCCAGTAAGCCGCATGAATATTCTGCTGACGGTAATGCTCCAGGACGGTTGCATTCACCGTCAACTGCAAATCGACGTAGCGCAGAAGTCTCAACATTTCCGGGCTCGTCAGATTACGCGGCCAATAATCGCCGTTCCAGTTGTAAACGACCATCTGCGGACGTAGGGCCCGGATCGCCGCCAGCATATCGGGGGTTATTGGTTCTGCCCCGTGTAACTGGGTCAGCATCAGATGAGGCTGGAAGGTGGTAATAATATCCTGAAGCTGAGACAGGAGTTTTGTCTCCGGCACCGCCAGGTAATCCAGTTCATAGACCATCGCTTCCCGATCCGTAAACGCTAATCGTGCCAGCGCCTGGCGCAAGCCCCGTTTCTGGCGCAGTTGCACGGCGCGACCGGGTTCGTAAATCGGCAGGTACAGAATTCGCAAGCTGAGAGTATCTTGCTGGGCCAGGGGCGTTTCGACATTTAGCTCCGGCCCCGTCGGCCACAAGCGATAATAGGCCGCGCTGTCCGCTTTACCGCGTTTTCCCTCGTTCCCATAATTAATCGCCCGCAGGTCATCATTGACAATCAGATCATCCACCACACAATCCGGCACCGTGTCGATGGAGTACCCTGCCGCCCAGATTTTCGCGCTCATATAGTTATCCCCGGCATAGGTCGAGGCGGGAAATTGAGTATCCTCTGCCCCCCACCAGCCGACGACATCGCCTAACCACCGGCGCACGAGACCGACCTGCACGTAGGGCACTGTCCGAAAAGCACCCTTCTGAGTGGCCGCCATAAACATCGCGCTGTGACCATGCTTCCCTTGAACCGGGCGATTATCGGCAAAAGCGACTGCCCCGCAGGCGTGATTTTCTTCTAAGTGGACAAGCGCCGGGAGCACGCTTCCTGGTCGGAAAACCACGTCGTCATTGCTCAACAATACGTACTTCCCCTGTGCGGCGTGGGCTCCATCGCAGAAGGCGGCAATCGCCCCGCGCAATTCACCGTGTTCGATCAGTCGGATGTCCGGCTGCTCCTGGCACCAGGAAATCGTGCCATCGGTAGAGCCGCCATCGACGATAATACACTCATAGAAAATTCCACGCGGGAGGTTGGCACGAAAGGAAGCGATCATCCGCTGGAGATGTTCCAGCCGGTTGTAGCTGCCCGTCACTAGTGATAGGATCATGCCGATTCGTCGTCACGCCGTAGTTCAATGATCAAGTCCTCTTTGCGGGCCGCGCCGGGCTTGCCATCCTGTCGTACAATATCATCCTCGATATATCCCCGATCCTTGAGTTCTGACCACAATTCGTTTTTGGTCATATCTTCATAGGCCAGATTGAATGCCGAGGGTTGATGTTCGGTGTTTTCTGTCAGAGGATCGTTGGACGCGATTTCAACCCGTTCGGTCTCGCCCTCGTAATTAATACGACTGGTATCTCCCTGTCGCACCGCCTCAAATTCGGGCTTCGTGAGATCGATATCGAGATCAATAGGCATGGGCTTCTGCCAGATAGCAAAGCCACAATCGGACGGGGCAATCGAATAGACCTGGAATTGTAGACCCGCTAAAGACATCCCCCTCCGAACGCCTTCGCCCACGATGGGGTGAGCCGCATCATGAGTGATGCCCACAGCGCCGGGATTCATATGGTCAATGACCGCCAGCCAATCCTTCCGTACCCCGTCTTCATGATGAGCCCCATCCTGTAACACCAGATCGAGAGTTACCCGGAGATCGCGTAAAAAAGGTTCTGATTCAGATCGGATAATTTCCACTCGATCTAACAAAGCATCAGGAATTTGGGGATTGGCATAATGATCGACGCTCAGTAACTTTCCCCGATTATTCAAGACCATCGCACTGGCAATATGCGTGGCACTACACCCGGCAGCAGTCCCGATTTCCAGGGCGATCCCTGGTCGTAACGCCAGCGTCAGAGCATATAACACCTGCCCCTCGACTTCCCAGATACTGCCTATCGGCCAGCGCGCAAGATCAGGGTTCGGATGGAAACCGCCGATATGATCTTCCGCCGCGTATTCTCTCAGTTTATTGGCGTCGAGATTTAGCTGCTGTGCGAGCCGTTCCAGCGTTTCGTGCAAATTCATAGACATCGACAAAATCCTTCCCTTTGCCGCCTTTGATCAGGGCGGTCATTAACTGGAGACTGGTCAGGACGCGGGCGCATTGATCAACCGCATCTCGCCACTCCCGGCGGTTAGCAAAATCTTCGGTCAGGTGAAAGCGAGCTAATTCAACCAATGACGCCACACTCTCAAAATCGGCATAATCAATGAACCCCTGTGAGCGGGCAACTTCGTCGAGGATCGCCTGGTTCAGCCGCTCCCGGTCAATCCGAGACCGGCGCGCTTTCTTGCCGCTCACTCGTCACACTCCTGATGCAATCAAAGTATTCGTCCGGTGTGCCACAATCGAAATACTGTCCATCAAATTTATATCCCTGAATATATTCTTTGTTGTCTATAGCACGTTGCAAAGCATAGCCGACATGCGGATCGGAGGCTTGGATATACTGCCAAAATTCAGGTCTCCAGGCGATTGCCCCCCACCCCCAACCTGTACGATAACCAAACGTAGATCGAATCGGGGTCTCTGGCTTATCGATAACTTCATAGATGCCAGCATAGACATCTATCACACACATGCCTCGCTTGACTTGATATTTTTCCGGCACACGCCATAACCCCACATTAGCAATACATTTTAGCCCAGTAGCGATGTCAAAAAATTGTCGGGTTAGAACCTCAAATACCTTATCATCTGTCCAGTAGGTATCCGGCATTCCCAGGAGACAGGTTTCATCTCGACAATGCTGTTGAGCCTGTAAGACGGTTTCACTCATGGTATCCGTAACGACACTTAGAAGTAATCCCACATTGAAAAACCGATCGATCAGCCCCTTATTTTCAGGCCGGGTCAAGACCATATAGTTCCGGGCACCACCAGCCATTATCTGACTCATCATCCGTCCCAGCAGCAATTCCCCCGTTGGCACCGGCAGCATAAACTTGGGCAGCCCATGTAGCCGTACCCCATTGCCCGCTGCTGGAATAATGCCGATCATCGCTTTGCCTGTTCCGCCGGGTCGCTGTAGCGCTGCAAATGGTAGACCCAGCTATTTTGTGCTCGCACTACGCGGTGGCCTGTCTCTTTCCACTGGCGAAATAAGGCCACATCTGAAGCGCTGAATTCCTGGTTTGAATCCTCGTTCAAGCCGCCCATTTCCCAAAATCCTGCTTTGCTGATGAGATAGGGCGCATACCAGGGATCGCCCCCGGCGTTGTGCCCGCCATCCGCGCACCAGATTTCAAAAGCGTCCCGGTCAAAGGTTTCTGGCGTCCTGCCAAAGTCCTTTTGATGATTGCCGCCGTACATCGCAATCGCCCCCGGCTCGACGACTGTGTTGGTCACAAGGACATCTGGCTCATAGACCTCCAGCATCGCAACGTCCCAACCAGGGGAGGGGAACATATCTGACGCCCAGTACACACAGAGGTCAGTCGGCGCGATATCGAACAACCGGTTGACACGGGGATAAAGCGGTTCGTTTTCCGCCGCGTCCAGCAGCAGGATAAAATCGCTTACGGTATTGGCTTGCAACATATCCAGGCAAATACGTAGAGCAGCATCGTTGCCCGGATTTCTTTTATGTGGAAGCACAATGGTCAATTCAGGCTTCATCACCCACGCCCTTCAAGTAGAAGATGACGGCGGTGCCGGTTCGGGTCGCAAGATACAATGTCACCAGATATCCCTCTGGTACTCGATCATATAAAGCCTTCGCCACTTCAAAGTTATCGAACTGCCGACCATCACCCCGATCCACAGAAACGAACCAATGGTTTTGCTCGCCCGATAGGATGTGGTCTTTCAACTGAAACGCCTCTACGGAATAAGACGGATCAGCAATATAGATTTGCTCCCTCGTCTCCTCTGGCGTCATGTCGGCTCCTCACCTTTGCTATGCCACCGTTCATAAGCTGCACGGCCATCAGCAACCGCCTGATCCCACCGCCCGCGACTCTTCTGATTACAATGCGGACATGGTACAGATGTTTGCCCGGTCAGTTCACCATGATAATAGACTGCGATCCATAGCCATCCCATCCCATTGCAATGTGAACAGCGCTGCTTTCCCGTAGAAGTCATGTCGGCACCTCGCCTATGACATCCATCAGGAAATAAGGATGGGCATCCATCCAGGCCGGTAAATAATCCAGTGGATTTACGGGTTCAGGATTCCAATATTCGGAACCAACTGGGTGACAATCCTGCTGGGCATTGGCGAGAAAGCGGTCTTGAAACCAATTAACGTCCTTACGCCATTCTCCCCGATGTCCATGCGTGTGCTGCTTGTAATGGACGATCTCCGGGCGCTGTGCATAGCCCATGTGACAAATCATAAGGTTATCGAGGCCGGGCTCAAAGGTGCAAGTCTCAACACCATGAAATTGAAAATCCCCCCCTTTTTTCGGGCATATCACTCGTTCTGGAAACGCCGGGTCGTGCAAAATAGCCCGATGTAATGACCGCCAAAAATGGATAATCGGTAATCGCCACCGCTTGAATCCTGCTGATGTCGTAACATCTATGGCCTCTTGCGCTAAGCCATCACCCCAAATCTCATCACAGTCCAGAACCAGTACCACATCGGCATCAGAGACAAGCTGGTGAATGGCCTCACGTTGCTCATACTCATAGCGCCAATCGCCGTCAATCCAAAACAGTTTGCTACCCGCGTGAGTACGAGCAATCTTCAGCAAGTCTTCGCGACTGTCCGGGCAGGGCAAAGCGGTTCGGCTCCCATGCGATCCCTGCGCGGCGTAAAGCACGTAATATTCATCCACATGATCGATAATACTGCGGATGGCCGCGCCTAGAAAATCCGTGCCATAATGAAGGGCGGTGTAAGCGATAGTTTTCACCGGCTCGCCACCTCCACTGGCTCTAATATCCCTGGCTCAACCACCCGCACCAGAAAAGCGGCATATTGTTCTGGGGTATCAATATCGGTCGTGTAATCGTGGATGAACGTGAACAGCCGTTTGTCGAAATGTGTGGCCGGTCGCAGGAAAGGCCGCCGGTCAACACAGTTATAGAGGGCCCAGAGTTTACCTATGCCGGGGAGGTCGGGATTGCGCTCGGCGTGGGTGATAATGGTACGAAAAGCGGTCTCTATCAAGCCCTGGTTCTGGTGCCGGGTCAAACTAAATCCAAAAATTTCATTGACCGTGCCGAAAAAATGAAAGGGCTCGATATGATCATAATACAAAATCTTCTCTAATGCCTCGTTGGAATAAATAACATCCCCCAGCAGAAAGATGGACACGAGATTCCATACCTTACGGGTTTTTAGAACCGTTTCCGTTATCCAGTGTCCACGCTGCCGAATATAAGGGAGAGGTCGGTTAACGATTAACTCTGGACAGACAATTGTCGGTTGGATACCCCGACTTAGCAACTGGTCAATCGTACGTTCGATAATCGTCGTCTCGCCGATAGGTAACAATTGCTTGACGATCCCATCGAATCGCGCCGCTTTCCCCGCCGCCAGGATGAAGACGTTCACACCCGCACCGCCTTCCGCTCTTGCATCAATTCTCGCGCTCGCTGGTAGAGCAGTATATCCAGCGCATTGCGCGCCTGGATATCCGCCAGCGTCTCCGGCTTCAGCCTGGACAGACGGATCGGGTCATTACTGGCGTTATAACGTCCGTCCACCTTGATTTTATCTCGATCCACATACTCCAGAAATTGATCCGCCGTATCCTGCAACCCGTTCCAATCATCGAGAAAGCCGATGTAATCGACCTGTTCCAGATTGTGCATCGCTTCTGGCAACCGGGCATGAACGCGGTCGATCAGAAAGCGGGTCATCAGGTTATTAGCGGCGTACTCGCTGTAATCGCTTGCCAGCCAATCCTCCAGAGTATGCTCTTTCGCCCAGGCCGTGTACGTAAGGTCGAAATGGTAGCCATTTTCGTGCACGTAAGACCAGTGAGACAGCACCCGCGCCACCGGATCGCGAAACATGGTCATGATGACCGGATCGCGCAAGCGTTCGGCAAATTGAAACGGATAATGGCCGACAATCAAATCATGCACGGAGAAATCGACGCCGAGCAATCCCGGTCGCTGTGTCCAGGAAAAGCGTGGCGCCGGTCGGGAGAAGCGCTGATTAAAAACGTTCTCCAGCGTCCCAATTCCGGTCTTAGGAATATGTAAGACAAAGACCTGCATCACACGCGCCTCAATTCGCGCTGTCTCAAACCCGAAAGACGCGCCCCGGTATCAAGTTCCACCGTATATTGATAATATGATTTAAGGACTTCCAGACCACTGTTATACATCGGTGTCTTCGGCACTTTCTGACGGGCAATGATGGTTGCGGGTATCCAGCCATCATCCGGGTAAGGTTTTGCTATAACCCGGTCTCCAACTTTTGGCTTCCAGAACAGATGTCGTATGCGGTCAATCACGTAGAGCCTCTATCATTTTGCGCGCTTTTTCTACTTTGTCATAACGCTTTTGATAGACTGCCATCATTCCGTTTGCTATTCCACTTACCGGTGAGCGAGTTTGCCAGGGTTCGAAATCTTCTATCGCTGCGACTACTCTTTCGGGATTATCGTAAAAACCCAGCAGCTTCGCGTAACTGAAATTGTTAGGCCAGCCATCAACATACAGAATTACGGCCTGTTCATAACGCATGACCTGCGCATCAGACCAAAAAGTCGAGGCATATTCACGGAGAATCTCTTGTTCTTGTTCGGTCAAAGAGCTCACAGGGCGTCCTCCACACACTTTTGGAACGTGTATTCGACACACAGCAGGGCATGTAACCAGTCCCCCCTGTCACGCAAGCCACGCGGGTCATTGCGCCGTGTCCAGGTATGAACCGTCTCGACCAGATGGGGATAATCAGCGGTCAGGACGGATCGATAATCGAAAATCCCTCGGTCGCTCAAAGTCTCGCTGATTAAAGCTAACTTGTAGGCCGCCGCCAGTGCGAACCGCTGCGGGGCCACCGTCGCAATGCCGTCGTGCTGGTGTATATGCAACATGGCCGCCGAATGGTGCAACGCCTCATGCCGCTCCCCCCCCCAGCCATTCGGGGCAATTCGTATCCCCCGTGCTGTTAACTGGTTAATGATCTCAGCCCGGCGCGGCGGATCGCGATAAGCCATCAGCGCGACATCGTAATCGGGGCCGTTCAGATGAGGATAATCCTGCGCTAAACGCCGGTCGCTTCCAAACGGTACATAGCGCGCTTCGATCCCCGCCGCCTGTAACTGCTGGCAGTACCAGACATCCGACGCCCAGACCTCAAAAGGTAGTCGATATTCGTCAGCATAGCGATCGGGGATAATCCATTCCAACTGCCATAAAATCATCCGTGCCTGGACATTTTCAGGCGCGAAATAGCGAGCGGCGAAGTGCGTAAAGATGTAAATCGCTTCCGGGTCTTCGGGGTGAATATCCTCGATATAGACGATATTGAATCCGGCAAGTTCTGCCAGCCGGAAGTAATCATCGTAGGTTTGATAGTAATGCTGTGTTTTGACGAAGGTGATATCAGACATCATCAATATCACCGCCGATCACATCACCTTGCGACTCCTCGTCTGGAACAATCCACATTCGCGCTAGCTGATTCTTCACTCGCGAAGCATCGTAATAGAATGACCATCCTACGTTAGTGTGAGGATGTGAGCCAGCCGAGGCATAAGCATTGATTGGTCTACTTTCGGAGGATAGTAACTGAGCAACCCAGGCTTTTAATTTCCGATTTACTATTTCCACTTCATCTCGATCATGAGATTGGTGCAGGCTCACCCATTGCGATAATTGGTTCGCTCCATTTATGAGACTGCGAACCATCGACGAATCGGCGTTATCTTCCCAAGCAGGATACAAGGTATAAGCTGCTTGCTTAGTGACCATTTCAGATAAAATTTTGTTTTCCTGAATTAAGACAGCTAATGGTATACTTACCACGCTGCGACTCCTTTACAGTCGTAGAACCGGTGGACGGTGATACGTCGCGACCGGTGACCGGGGTGAGGGGGGGATATTTGTCTGTCTTATGCTGCCCCCCCTTCAGCAATATCCCGGCCAAAGGATATGCACAAATTGTAACTCATTGTAGAAAATCTGTCAATTAATCCAGCGCAGGATGACCAGCGCCCCGCCCCACGCCGCCAGGATGCTCAGCGGCGCAAAGGAATGGAACACGCCCACACTGAGAACGAGCGCGCACCAGAAAGAGGTACACTCGGCACAACACAACGCCTGCCCTAGCGGATTAATCACTGCGGCCCGGCACTCGCCCTGATCATCGCGTACCCCATACAGACGCTGTCGAATGACAAGCATGAAGCCGAAGGGGGCCTCATGCTCGGCCAGGAAATAGCCGAGGGCGGCGCTGGCGAAAGCCAGTTCGATAAGGTCAGTCACTTCAAACCAACAGCGGCCAGAACCGTGTCAACATCGGGCGCGGTCGTCAGAGGATCGACTTTAATCTTCCAGGTCAGACCGTTAATACCATTCGCTTGAGCATCCTGGCGATCCATCCAGAAAACCTTATGATTACCACTGTGATAGCGCCGTCCACTGAAGGGGCCCGTCAAATTCCGGTTGCCCGTCCAGAGTGCGACCACCTGGACATCCCCTTCCTGGTAATTGCCACTGACGACTGTCCCGATATGTCCCTCTCCGCAACAAGCCATATTGCGTTTCCTTCCATGTCTACGCAGCATAAGACTGCGCATTTGCTGATAGGTCGCTTCATCACGCGTCGCCCGCCGCCCGCGATCACGACGATAAGTAAAGAGCGGATAGGGACAGCGCACACCACAGGAGCCTAGATGCCGGATTTTCTGATAAAAATCGGCATCTTCTGCCGTCGGCAGACTTTCGTCGAATCCCTCTACCGCTTTGTAGAGGGACATCGGCAGTAAGGTCGTCACCGGTTGGAAAATTCTGCCCTGTACCCACCCTGGTAGTTCCGTACAGTCAGGGCATTGTACCCGCTGCCCATTGTGATCCAGCCAATCCGTATAAACGAATTTGCCCGGCTGATAATAGCGAGCAGTTTGCTCAACAAAGGTTGGCGCGAGCAGATCATCCGCGTCCAGAAAAGTAACGAACGGTGTCCTGACCTGCTCTGCACCCCGGTTCCGTGCCCAGCCTGCCCCGCGCTCTTCAGGGTCATCGATGACGATGAAAGGCGTTTCGATGGTCTGGGCACGGATGGATTGAATGGCTTCAGTCGCAATCGCTCGATGATAGGGAGCGACGGCGACGACCACTGTGGTAAGATTACCCGCCATACCAGGAATGTACACCGCCGTCTACGTAGGCGTGGGTATCCGCCGGATCAGCCGCCCGATAAGGAGCCAGGAAGTTGTAGCTGATGTCGTCGATACGACCGGCCAGGAAGGGCGCATCCATGATCAGCCGGAACATCCCGGCGAAGTGGTGCTCCAGGCAGAAAGCTGTTTCCTCGGTGCCGTGCATGAATTTACCACCGCCGATAGGGGTCATCCCTGAGCCGCTAGCGTTCATAAAGCGGATGAATTCCATCTGCTCCACCGTATCCATAGGCTTGTATTCGAGGTTGAAGAATTTCCCGACGGGGCCCTCGATGGGGAAAAGGAACAGGTTACTAATCCAGTTGTTCGCACCATCGACATTGATTTCTGTCGGCCCGTCGCTGACCAGGAAGGGCACCGGTCTCCCGTGCACCATGAGATACCGGCCATTGAGTAGTTCAGTCTGGAACTGTTTCAGCAGCAGAGCGTCTGTTCCATTCGGATTGCCCGCTGACCCGGTGCAGATGGTGGTCGCATAATTGCAAGCCCACTGATCGACCAGAGCACGAAACAAGCGGTAGGTTCCGGCAAAAGCGAACTCCGTCCCGCCCATCCCGACATCGTCGGCGCGCTGGACAAGACCTTCATACAGATCACTGGCAGCGGTGACAATATCGCGGCCATCAGCTGCGATCGTCCCGGCAATATCGGCACTGAAAGCGATGATCTCGCTGTCGGCTGCTGGACACGCCTGGCTGGTATCGATATCCGTGCGCCCGCTGATGATCTGGTTCTCAATCCCTTCGAACTGAGTTGTCCAGCCCAGGAAGGTATTATCGACCGTCCCTCGTGTTCCCCGAAACAGGATTTTTTCGAAGTTCCGCTCCCAGTCGGCGATGAGGGTGAGCAATGTGGAGGCGAGCAGCGTTTGCGTGCCGCTGGTCAAATCCGCTTCCATGAGCAGTTGGGTCGGGAAAAACTGGCTGGGATCAGCGGCCATATTCATAATGCGTCGATCCACATCCGCCGGATTGACACGCATCCCGGCTTCAATCATATTCGCCAGGTGGGTTTTCTCGTACCATTTGCCAAAGGTGTAACGCTGAGTACAGCGCTTGGGCGTGCCCGGTTCCGGCGGATCGCCGCAGAAGTTGGCGGCGTTCGACCCACTGCCCGCTGTGACCCCGGTCATGATGTCGATATCGTTTTCCTGGAAGATGCTTCTCTCGATGCCGAGCGTCCTGACTAGCGATCGGGGACGCTGGTAGGCCGAGAAAACACGATCCCGACTGCCAGGCCGAGCGAAAATCCCTGAAAACTGATCGTTGCTGTGCAAGGGCCCGTGAAAGGGAATCGCATCAGCGTTGGTGTTGGCAGGCGTGTGTTTGAACACCTCATCTGCCACCTGT
>Ga0326597_10005381_pt1 | contig 17795 bp, 14 predicted proteins | sample RVTome_12_FD_203789 | JGI IMG/M metagenome (GOLD analysis project Ga0326597, IMG submission 203789) | Soil microbial communities from uranium-contaminated site in the Upper Colorado River Basin, Wyoming, United States - RVT100D185 | ecosystem: Environmental > Terrestrial > Soil > Contaminated >... | reverse complement strand
AGTAGGGCAATTGCAGGTAGAGAATGGAATCCGTGCCCACCTTCAGCGCGCCGTGATCCCCCAGGAACGGGGCCGCAATCGCCGGGAGGCCCAACACCATGAAGGTATTGAAGATATTCGAGCCCGTGACGTTGCCCACGGCCATCTCGTAGTTGCCGCGCCGGGCCGCGCTCATGGACACCACGAATTCCGGCAGCGACGTGCCCACCGCGACGATGCCCGCGGCCACCACCTCCTCCGGCAGGGAAAGCACGGTGGCCAGCTTGATGGCGTAGATCACAGTGAAGTGTGCGCCCAGCGAAACGCCCACCAATCCCACCACCAGCCACACGAAGTGCATGGGCCGGATGGCGGGCCGCTCCGGCACCTCCTCCTTGGCCGCGGCGCTGTCCGGCCTGCGGGAGGCATAGTAGTAGACATACAGGGCGTATCCCAGGATCAGCACGACGCCCTCGCCGAAGCTGATCACCGCGCGACGACCACCGTCACCCCCATCATTCGCTGCCGCCGAGCTGAACAGGGCCATGTCGGCCGTGGACACCGGGTAGACGATGAATGCCAGCAGCAAGATGCTGCCGAAAAGCAGGGGCAGATCGCCATGGAACAGATCCCAGAAGATGGAAAAGTTCCCGGCGATGATGGCCGTGACACCCAGGATCAGCAGAATGTTGGCGATGTTCGAGCCGAGGACGGTGCCCGCGACGATCTCGCTCTGACCCTGATACACGGCCACCAGGGCGGTGACCAGCTCGGGAAAGGAAGTACCGATGGCCAGTACCGTGATGCCCATCACGAACGCCGGTACACCCAGCCCCAGGCCGATCTCCTCCGACGCCCCGACGAATTTTTCCGCACTCGCCAGCAGCACCACCAGGGACAGCACAAAAGCGCCAACCAGGAGGGTCAGGGGAAGCAAGGATTCCATGGGCGGGCAACGATCCGAGCTGAAGGTTCACCGTGTGGGGTCCGGGGATGGCCGGCTGCCGGAAGCAGCCCGCGACCCTGTGCCCGGATGTTGTTCGTGATACGTCCGTTTCCGGAATTCGTCCGCGCCGCGCATGGTCGTCGCACGGATGGGCCACGGCTCGCCGTGACGTCGTACGCCACCGGGTTGCTGCCGATGGCACACCCCAATCGGCCCGATCGGCAGGAGGCATCGTCTCGCCTCGATGGGCCCACGAGAACCAGCATATTTTGTATGGCCGGACGCGACGATTGTCAATCATGCCAGCCGTTAGCGCAGCGGCCAGACCACGCCCGGCCGTGTCCATCGGGTGGCCCCACCGCCGACGCACCGCTCCGAAACGCGGCAGGCAATGCCTTGATTTCGCCCCCGCCCGCCCGTACCATCAGACACCCGCCGACAGCCGGGGTGGCGAAACTGGCAGACGCGCTGGACTCAAAATCCAGTGGTGGCAACACCGTGTGGGTTCGACTCCCACCCTCGGCATGCTCCATCCGCTTCAGGCCGGCGGCACCCTGTGCCGCACCTGCCTGGCGCCCCATTGCCGCCTTGACGCGCGCACCATTCCACCCGGCACCGTGACGCCGCTTCGCATCGCCGCCTCCATGAACCCGCTGCTTGATATGCATCAAGTCGAGCCGCCGGGCGCCGCGCTATGATTTACCCAGTTGCGTCAGGTCCACCGCCGGCGGCACTATCCCGCGGCGCGGTGATCAATACAGCATCCGCCCGCGCGGGTGCTCCGAATTCGCCATGGAGATGCCATATGCGACTCAAAGCGTTGCTGATCGGTTTGGCCTCGGTAGCCCTGTTGACGCTGCCGTCGCCCGCCGCGTTTGCCGCAGATGTGATTTGCTACAACTGCCCGCCGGAATGGGCGGACTGGGCCACCATGCTCAAGTCCATCAAGACCGACCTCAACCTGGAAGTGCCGCACGACAACAAGAACTCAGGACAGACGCTTTCCACGCTGATCGCCGACAAGGCCAACCCCGTGGCGGACATTGCCTACTATGGCGTGTCCTTCGGGATCAAGGCCAAGGAAGCCGGTGTGGTGGCGCCGTATATCCCCGCACACTTCAACGAAATCCCCACGGGGCTGAAGGATCCGCAAGGCTACTGGTTCACGATTCACTACGGAACCATCGGTTTCTTCGTGAACGTGGATGCCCTGCGCGGTGTGCCCGTGCCGACGTCCTGGAAGGATCTGCTCAAGCCGCAATACGACGGCATGGTGGGTTATCTGGACCCGACCAGCGCCTTCGTGGGCTATGCCAGCGCCACGGCGGCCAACCTGGCCCTGGGCGGCAGCTTCGACAACCTGACGCCGGGCATCGAATTCTTCAAGGCGCTCAAGCAGAACCACCCCATCGTGCCCAAGCAGACTTCCTATGCGCGGGTGCTCTCGGGGGAAATTCCGATCATGTTCGACTATGATTTCAATACGCTGCGCGGCAAGTACAAGGACAACTGCAACTGCGTGTTCGTGATTCCCCAAGAGGGTACCATCGTGGTGCCCTACGTGATGAGCCTGGTGAAGGACGGGCCGCACCCGGCCAATGCCAAGCGCGTGCTGGACTACCTGCTCTCCGACAAGGGCCAGCGCATCTGGGCCAATGCATTCCTGCGCCCCATCCGCCCCGAGGCCATGACCCCGGAGATCGCCGCGAAGTTCCCGCCCGAGTCGGAATACAAGCGGGCCCGTCCCGTGGACTATGCCGACATGGAACGCGCGCAAAACGTCTTCCGCGACCGCTATCTGCGGGAAGTGCGTTAGTGCCTGCTTTGTGCTATCCAATGCCCGGCGTTGGATAGCTTTTCACGGCACAGCTTTTCACCGCATGGCTTTTTGCAACATGGCTTTTCGCGCCCCGCCGACCGTCTGACGGGCGGTGGGGCGCACATCCCGGACCTGGAGACCCGGTGCGCCGGCGCGAGAACATAAACCTGTTGCTGATGGTGCTCCCCGCACTCATCGTCGGCGCGTCCTTCTTCCTGTTGCCACTGGCCCGGCTGGGCATCGTGGGCGGCACCGGGCCGCAGGGCATGCAGGCGTATCTGAGCGTGGTCACCACCCCGCGCTACTTCGAGGCGCTGGTCTCCACGGTGCTGCTCTCCGTGGGGGTGACCGCCGTCACGCTGCTGATCTCAGGCATCACCGGACTGTTCCTCGAGCGCAACCGCTTTTTCGGGCGCGACCTGCTGGTCTCCATGCTGACGTTCCCCCTGGCCTTTCCCGGGGTCGTGGTGGGCTTCATGGTGATCATGCTCGCCGGCCGCACGGGCCTGATCGGCGATCTGACGGCGCTGACGACCGGCAAGCGCCTGGTCTTCGCCTATTCGATGGCCGGGCTGTTCACCGGCTACATCTACTTCTCCATTCCGCGCGTCATCCTGAACATCATGGCCGCTGCGGAAAAGCTCGATCCATCGCTGGAAGAGGCGGCCCGCTCCTTGGGGGCCGGCAACTGGCACGTGATCAAGGACGTGATCCTGCCCGGGCTCATGCCGGCCCTGATCGCCTCCGGCGCGGTGTGCTTCGCCACATCCATGGGCGCCTTCGGCACGGCATTCACGCTGGCCACGGACATCGATGTGCTGCCGATCGTGATCTACACGGAGTTCACGCTGCTGGCCAACATCACCAGTGCCGCCGCCTTGAGCATCGTGCTGGGCCTGATCACCTGGGCCACGCTGGCCGCCTGTCGGGCCTTTGCCGGCACCACGGCCGCCGCCGCGGGATAGGGACGTCACATGCGCCGCAGGAACTTCTACTTTCAGCTCGTGTTCACACTGCTCGTGTGCGCATTTCTCATCGTGCCGGTGTTCATGTCCATCGTCGCCGGCGTGACGGAGAACTTCTTTTACGGCATCAGCAGCGGCTTCACCGTGCGCTGGATCGTCAAGGTGTGGGAGCTGTACGACCACACCATCTTCCGCTCCATGTACATCGCCTTCGCCACGCTGCTCGTGACTCTCGTGCTGGGCGTGCCGACAGCCTATGTGCTGGCCAAGCGGCAGGGCCTGCTGACCCGGCTCATCGAGGAGTTCCTCGTGCTGCCCGTGGCCATTCCGGGGCTGGCCATCGCCCTGGCGCTGATCCTGACCTATGGGGGCTTCCGCGATTTCCGCACCAGTTGGTACTTCATCCTGGTGGGGCATGTGCTCTACACCCTGCCCTTCATGATACGCTCGGTGCTCGCGGTGCTCTCGACGATCGATTTCATCACCCTGGAGGAGAGCGCCGCCAGCCTGGGAGCCGGATTCTGGCAACGTTTTTTCGGGATCATTCTCCCCAACGTCCGATCGGGCATCGTCGCCGGCTCGCTGACCGTGGTGACGCTGTCCATCGGGGAATTCAACTTGACCTGGATGCTGCACACGCCGGAGACCATGACCCTCCCCGTGGGGCTGGCCGACAGCTACGCGTCGATGCGGCTGGAAATCGGCAGCGCCTATACCCTGGTATTCTTCGTGATGATCATTCCCCTGCTCATGGCGTTGCAGCGCTATGGCGTGCAGCGGGGCAAACGGCGGGCCCGGGTGCAGGAGGAGGCGGGACCGGCCATGGCAGGCCCGGGGGCGGCCACGCCCGCACAAGGCGGTTAGGCTCATGAGCGCATTCACCAACCATCGCGGCACCAACATTCGCCTGGTCAACTGTGCCAAGACATTTGCCAACGGCACCCAGGCGGTGGTGGATACCTCCCTGGAAATCCAAGGGGGCGAGACGGTGGTGTTCCTGGGGCCCTCGGGCTGCGGCAAGACGACGCTGCTGCGCCTGATCGCCGGCCTGGAGTCCCCCGACCCCGGGGGGCGCGTCTACTTCGATGACGACGACGTGACGGCCCGTCCCATCGAGCGGCGCAACGTGGGCATGGTCTTCCAGAGCTATGCCCTGTTCCCCAACATGAACGTGGAAGAGAACATCGCCTACGGCCTCAAGATCCACCGCATGCCCACCGAGCAGCGCAATCAGCGCGTGGACGAGATGCTCACCATGATGCAGATCGCCGAGTTGCGCGACCGTCGCATCAATCAGCTCTCCGGGGGCCAGCGCCAGCGCGTGGCCCTGGCCCGGGCCATCGCCGCCCAGCCGCGGGCGCTGCTGCTGGACGAGCCGCTGACGGCGCTGGATGCCCTGCTGCGCGAGCGGCTGCGCATCGAGCTGGATCTGCTGTTGCACAACCTGGGGGTTACCTCCGCCTACGTGACCCATGACCAGGCGGAGGCCATGGCCATCGGCGACCGGGTCGCGGTGATGAACAAGGGGGCCATCGTCCAGATCGGCGAGCCGCGGGAAATCTACTTTCGCCCTGTCAGTCGATTCGTGGCGGACTTCATCGGCACCATGAACCGGGTCACGGGCAATGTGAGCGGAGATACCCTGGAACTGCCCGGCGGGCGCATCCCGTGGCAACGGGGAGGCTCGGGACGGGTGGAGATTCTGTTCCGGCCGGGCGACGTGCGCATCGCCAATGACCATGATGCCCAGTTGACCGGGACGATCCAGGAGCAATTCTTCCTGGGCGACCGCACACGGCTGCACGTGAAGGGCATCGCCGAGGCGCTCATCATCGTCGAAACCACCGAGCATCGCGAGTTCCGGGTGGGCGAGGCGATTCGGCTGCGGCTCGAGCCCGAGGCGCTGCTCACGCTCAAGGACTAGGCTGTCTCTGACAAGGGGCTTGTGGGCGGCCGTGGCTCCGAGACAGGCTGCCACGCAACCTTCCTCCGGAACAGGGCCTTACATTGGCGGCAATGTGAACACTCCGCGTCACGGAGCCTGTTCTGAGCCAGCCGAAGGGGAGCGGTCGCAGCCCACGTCTCGGAGCCGCGGAAGGAACCTTCATCCGGTTTTCAGACACAGTCTCGACCTGCCCAACCACGCCTGGGGGCATTCATGCTGATTGCGCAGATCACCGACACCCACATCAAGGCCGGGGGTCGCCTGGCCTATCGGCAGGTGGATTCCGCCGCCAAGCTGCGCGCCTGCGTGGCCCAGCTCAACGCCTTGCAGACCCCGCCCGACCTGGTGCTGCTGACCGGAGACCTGGTGGACCTGGGCCGGGACGAGGAGTATGCGGTACTGCGGGAGCTGCTGGCGCCGCTGCGCATGCCTGTGTATGCGATTCCCGGCAATCACGACGACCGCGCGGCGCTGCGCCGTGCCTTCGCCGTCGAAGGCTACCTGCCGGCGCAGGGACCGTTTCTGCACTATGTCGTGGAGGAGCATCCCCTGCGCCTGATCGGGCTCGACACGACCATTCCGGGTCAGCCGGGCGGCGAGTTGTGCGCCGAGCGACTGGCATGGCTGGCCGCCCGGCTGGCCGAGGCGCCCCAGCGGCCCACGGCGCTGTTCATGCACCACCCGCCGTTTGTGACCGGGCTGGCCAACATGGATCGGCAGAACTGCGCCAACGGCGAGGCGCTGGGCGACCTGCTGGAACAGCACCGCCAGGTGCGGCATGTGCTGTGCGGGCATGTGCACCGGCCCATTCACACCCACTGGCGCGGCGTCACGACGAGCATCGCCCCCAGCCCCTCCCATTCCTGCGTGCTGGATTTCGATCCGCAGGCCTCCCACGACTTTGTGCTGGAGCCGCCCACCTGTGCCCTGCACTACTGGAATGCCGAGGCCGGGCTGCTCATCAGCCATCTGGTGTTCATCGGCGACTTCGGGGGGCGGTTCCCCTTCTATGACGAGCAGGGACGGCTGATCGATTGAGCGCCGCCCTATTGATATTCGTCAAGGGCTCGCCAGGAGCCGTCCGTTATACTTGCACTGTGCCTGCATCGCCGCCGCGGACGGGGGAGCGTGGGGCGGTGGGCCTGCAATTCGTGGAAGGGGAGCCCGGCCCATGTATGACGTGGCCATCATCGGCGCCGGCGTGGTCGGCTGCGCCATCGCACGCGAGCTGTCCCGCTACCGGCTGCGCACCGTGCTCGTGGAAGCCGCGGCGGAGGTGGGCTTCGGCGTCAGCAAGAGCAACAGCGGCATCATCCACGCCGGACACCAGAGCGACCCGCGCACCCTCAAAGGCAGCTTCGACGTGCGGGGCAATGCCCTGTTCGACCAGCACAGTGCCGAGCTGGGGTTCGCCTTTCGCCGCAGCGGAGCGTTGGTGGTGGCGCGCACGGCGGAGGAGCTGCCCCAGCTGGAGGCGTTGCGGCGGCAGGGCGAGGCCAAGGGTGTGCCCGGGCTGGATCCGTGGGATGCCGCGCGGCTGCGGCGGGAAGAACCCAATCTGTCGCCTCAACTTGCCGGTGCGCTGTATTCGCCCAGCGCCGGGGTGATCAATCCCTACGAGTACTGCTTCGCGCTGGCCCGCAACGCCGTGACCAACGGTGTGACGCTGACGCTGGACGCGCCGGTGACCCGCATCACCCAGGCGCCGGACGGGCTGGTGCTGCATACGCCGCGGGAGCCCATCGCCGCGCGCTTCGTGCTCAATTGCGCCGGGCTGCACGGGGACACGGTGGCGGGCATGGTCGGGCTGCGCGACTTCACCATCCGCCCACGCAAGGGGGAGGAATACCTGCTGGACAAGCGCCTGGAAGGGCTGGTGCGGCATGTGATCTATCCCCTGCCGCGGGAACACACCAAGGGCATCCTGATCATTCCCACCTACGACGGCACCCTGATGGTCGGCCCGACGGCCGAGGACCAGGACGACCGGGAGGACGTCTCCACGACGGCGGCCGGCGCCGAGCAGGTGTTTTCCGCGATCCGCGAGCTGTGCCCGGCCATCACCCCCCGGGACACCATTGCCGAGTTCGCCGGCCTGCGGCCCGTGGCGAGCACCGGCGACTTCATCATCGGGCCCACCGCGGTGCGCGGCTTCATCAATGTGGCCGGCATCCAGTCGCCCGGGCTCACGGCCGCCCCGGCCATCGCCGAGCACGTGTGCGCGCTGTTGCGCTACGAGGGGCTGGCCCTGGTGCCGGATGAGGCGTTTGACCCGTATGTGGCTCCCCCCACGCGCTTCGCCACACTGCCCTTCGCGCAACAGCAGCGGCTGGTGCGGAGCGACCCGGCCTTCGGGCGCGTCGTATGCCGCTGCGAGCTGGTCACCGAGGGCGAGGTGCGGGAGGCCATCGCGGCGGGGGCGCGCACCCTGGACGGGATCAAGTTCCGCACCCGGGCGGCCATGGGCCGCTGCCAGGGCGGCTACTGCCTGGACCGCTGCATGCACCTGCTGGCCGACCGGCTGGCGCAGCCCGTGACCAGCATCACCAAGCGTGGCGGCGACACGTGGATGGTGCTGCCCTTCGACGGCCCCCAGCACCCGGCAGCGACGGAGGAGGGCGGCACATGATGGGGCGCATGCGGGGAGACTACGACGTGGTGGTCGTCGGCGGTGGGCCGGGCGGCATGGCGGCGGCCCTGGGCGCCCGCGAGAGCGGGGCGGAACGTGTGCTGATCGTGGACCGCGAGCCGGAGCCGGGCGGCTTCCTGGTGCAATGCATCCATGCCGGCTTCGGCCTGCACCACTTCGGCGAGGAACTGACCGGGCCGGAGTACGCCGAGCGCTTTTTGGAGCAGGTGCTGGACCAGGACATTGATCTGCTCCCGGACAGTTACGTCGCCGGCCTGGCCGTCGACACGGACCGGCACAAGCAGGTGCGCGTGCTGAGCGGCACGCACGGCGCGCAGGCCGTCACGGCGCGCAGCGTGGTGCTGGCCACGGGCTGCCGCGACCGCACACGGGCGGGCATTCGCATTCCGGGGGAACGCCCGGCCGGCGTGTACACCGCCGGACTGGCGCAGAAGCTGATCAACCAGTGGGGCTATCTGCCCGGGCGGCGCGTGGTCATCCTGGGTTCCGGGGATGTGGGGCTGATGATGGCCCGGCGCCTGATGCTGGAGGGCAGCGAGGTGCTGGGCGTGTTCGAGCTGCTGCCCTATTCCAATGGCCTGGGGCGCAACATCGTGGAATGCCTGGAGGACTTCGGCATCCCCTTGCATCTGTCCACCACCGTGACCCATGTGCACGGCCACGAGCGCGTGGAGCGTGTCACGGTGGCGCCGGTGGACGAGCACATGCAGCCCATCCCGGGCCGGGGCTGGGACATTCCCTGCGACACGCTGGTGGTGTCCATCGGCCTGATTCCGGAGACGGAGCTGTACCAGCGCCTGGCCATCGGGATCGACCCCAACACCAGCGGCCCCATCGTCTCCAGCACGCTGGAGACCAGCATGCCGGGGGTGTTTGCCTGTGGGAATTCCCTGCACGTCCACGACCTGGTGGACTATGTGACCGCCGAATCCCTCGATGCCGGCCGCTACGCCGGGGAATGGGCCCGCGGCATCCGCCGGCCCGGTGACAATGTGCGCCTCGTGCCGGGCGACAACGTGCGCTACTGCCTGCCCCACACGCTCAGCCCGGGCCGGGAGCACACGGTGTACCTGCGCGTGAAGGCGCCCCGGGGGCCCTGCCGCATCGTGGTGGGCGGGCGCCTGGAGCAGGCGCTGCCCTTCGTCGTGCCGGCGGAAATGATCATGCTGCGTCTGCGGCCGGAACTGCTGGAGGGTCTGCAAGGGGACACGCTGCGCATCGACGTGCTGGATGCGCCGCACGACAGCCGGGAGACACCCCATGGGCGCTGAACCGCAAGGCGGACAGTGCCTGCGCTGCCCCATCGGCTGCGCCCTGGAACTGGCGCATCAGGGCGACACGCTGCAGGAAGTCTCCCGCGAGCACTGCGACCGTGAGACCAAGTATGTGCGCCCCGCGGTCAGCGAGCCGGGCCGCGGGCTCACGACGACGGTGCCCATCACCGGCGGGCGCTGGCCAAGACTGCCGGTGAAGGTGACCGCGCCCGTGCCCCGGTCGCGGGTCATGGAGGCGGCGCGGATCATTCACGGGCTCCGCGTGACGGCGCCCGTGCGCCTGGGCGACGTGCTGCTGGAGGGTCTGCTGGGTGATCCGGCCTTGCGCGTGGTGGCCACGCGCAGCATGGCCCGCGCGGACGAGACCACGGCATGAGCATGACGCTGCCCCGCGCCGCATCGGGCGCCTCGCGATGGGAGGAGATTTCATGATCCGCATGCCGGGCAGGCTGCCGTGGCGCACCGCCGTGCTCGCCGCGCTCGCCGCGGTTGCCGTGGCCGGCCGGGCCATGGGTGCCACGGGCATGGAGACCCCCTCATGGGTGAGCATCATCCTGACCGCGGTGGGGGGACTGGCCATCTTCCTCTATGGCATGCGGCTGATGAGCGAGGGCATGCGCAACGTGCTCGGCGACCGCATGCGCGCGCTGCTGGGGCGTCTCACGCGCAACCGGCTGCTGGGCGTGATGATGGGCGCGCTACTGACCATGGTCATTCAGAGCAGTGGCGCCACGACCGTCATGCTGGTCGGCTTCGTCCAGGCCCGGCTGATGACCTTCGCCCAGACCCTCGGCGTGATCCTCGGCGCCAACGTCGGCACCACCATCACGGCACAGATCATCGCCTTTCACCTCACCGACGTGGCGTTGCCCATCGTGACCGTGGGATTCGCCGTGATGCTGCTGGCCCAGCAAGAGACCTGGAAAAACTCCGGGCAGGCCCTGCTCGGCTTCGGGCTGCTGTTCTTCGGCCTGAAGATCATGGGGGATTCGCTGGCTCCGCTGGCCGGGCAGGCGGGCTTCACCGAGCTGATCCTGGGGGCGCGCCTGCCGGTGGTGGGCGTGCTGGTGGGCGCGCTGCTCACGGCGGCGGTGCAGAGCAGCAGCGCCTTCACGGGTGTGCTGATCATGCTGGCGGCACAGGGGCTGCTGACCCTGGAGGGGACGCTGCCCATGATCCTGGGTGCCAATATCGGCTCGACGATCACGGCGGTCCTGGCCAGCCTGCACGCGCGGCGCGAGGCCAAGCGCGTCGCGGTGGCCCACGCCATCGTGAATATCTCCGGGGTGGTGATCGTGATGTTTCTGCTGGCTCCCTTCGAGCAGGCGGTGCGCTGGCTCACGCCCGCCGCGGGGCTGGCGGCCGCCACGCCGCGGCAGGTGGCCAATGCGCATACGCTGTTCAACGGCCTGCTGGTCGTGGTTTTCCTGCCGCTGGTGCCGCTGGTGGTGCGCCTCACCAATCGCCTCGTGCCGGATCGTGTCGGCGAGCGCGAGGGCCCGTTCCGCATTCAGTTCCTGGACGACACCATGCTGGGCACGCCCGCCATGGCGCTGAAGCTGGCCCGGGCCGAGGTCGTGCGCATGGGCCAGCTCGTGCAGCGCATGGTGGAGGTGGCCGTGCTGCCCTTCCTGGAACATCGGCCCATGGTGACGCGGCAGCTGGCGATCATGGAAAACGAGGTGGACTTCCTGCGGGAGCGCATCGACCAGTACCTGAGCCGCATCGGCCAACGCAAGATCGTGGCCGGGGACGTGGAGGAGGCCTTCCAGCTCATGTACGCCACGGCGGAGCTGGAACAGATTGCCGATATCGTGTCCACCATCATCAGCCCCCGTGCCGCCAACTGGCTGGTCGCCCACTGGCGCTTCTCCTCGGCAGGTGACGCGGAGCTGCGCGCGATGCATGCGCGGGCCCTGAAGCAGATTGCCCGTTCCGTGACGCTGCTGCGCGAGCGCCGGCCGGAGCAGGCGGAGCGCATGCGCAAGAAATACAAGAAGTACCGCACCATGGAGATGGACTACATGCGGGCCCACTTCGAGCGCATGCGCAGTGCCGTGCCGGAGACCCTGGCCACCACGGAGGTGCACCAGGAGCTGATGGAGCAGCTCATGCGCATCGCCAGCCACGCCACCAATGTCGCGCGCATCATGCTCACCGAGCATCCCGCGCCGGATGACGGCCAGGCACCACCCCGGGATGTGCCGCCGCCGCCCGCCGGCCAAGCCCAACCTCCGGGCGCCGCCCCATCGCCCGAGGGGGAGCCCGCGGCCCCAGGGACCTCACAGAAAGGCGATGGCGACGGCTCCCCGTGAGCATGATCCGCCACCACGCCCCACAGGTTCGCGGCGGCGCACACCGCTCGCGGGCGCCAGGCGACCCCGTCCGGCCCATGCGCCACATCGCTGCATGCCGCCGGGGACCCATCCTGGACACGCCGGCCGCCCCGCTGCTATGACTGGAGCAACGACGAGGACCACCCAGTCCACGAGGCCGCATGACCCGAAGGATGTCGATCTATGTGGCGATATCCGTCCTGGTGGGCCTGTCGCTTGGTGCTGCGCTGGGGCTGGGGGGCTATACCTTCGTTTTCGCCAAGGGCTATTCCTACCTGCTGAATGACCCCGCGGCCTGCGCGAATTGCCATGTGATGCAGGGGCACCTGGATGCCTGGTCGCGCGGCAGCCACCGCAGCGTGGCCGTCTGCAACGATTGCCACCTGCCGGCAGGCATGGTCGCCAAGTACGTGACCAAGGCCATCAATGGCTACAATCACGGCTACGCCTTCACCACGGGTGACTACCCGGATCCGCTGCGCATTCGCCCGTCCAACCTGGACATCTCCGAGGCCGCTTGCCGCACGTGCCACGGAGACATCACGCATCAGATCGAGCGTGTGGCGTCCGCGGGAACGCTGGACTGCACCCGCTGTCATGCCCAGGTGGGCCACGCGCCCTGACCGGGCCGCGCCCGTCTCGGCCACACCCAGCACGCCAGGATTCCCATGAGTGACAGCCCTTCGAACCAACCCCGATTCAGGCAAGGGATTTTCATCGCGATCATTGCCGCCGTCGTGGGCGCCCTGGTGACGGCCGGGGTCGCGGCCCTGCTCATCTCGGTGTTCCAGCGTCAGCAGGAAGCCCGCAATCCCTTCTTCCGTGTGGTGGAGCTGACCGACGATACGGAGGACCCGGCAATCTGGGGCAAGAACTTTCCGCTCCAGTACGATTCCTACCTGCGCACGGTAGACCAGCAACGCACGCGCTTCGGCGGCAGCGAGGCACTGCCCCGGGAGCCCACGGACGCCGATCCGCGCACCGTGGTGGCCCGCTCCAAGATCGAGGAAGACTCGCGCCTGAAGACCATGTGGGCCGGGTATGCCTTCTCCATCGACTTCCGGGAGGAGCGCGGCCATGCCTACATGCTGGAGGACCAGACCTTCACCGAGCGCCAGACCAAGCCCCAGCCCGGCACCTGCCTCAACTGCCATGCCTCCACCTACCTGGCCTACAAGCAGGCGGGCGACGGGGACATCATGAAGGGTTTCGCGAAGATCAATCCGCTGCCCTATGCGGAGGCGCGCAAGCTGGTGGAACACCCGGTCAGCTGCATCGACTGCCACACGGCCGATACCATGGCCCTGCGCGTGACGCGCCCGGGCTTCATCGAAGGCATGCGGGCCTACAAGGCGAGCCAGGGTATCGCCGGCTACGACGTGAACCGGGATGCCTCGCGCCAGGAGATGCGCGCCTTCGTCTGCGGGCAATGCCACGTGGAGTATTACTTCCGCGGTGAGGAGAAGCGCCTGGTCTTTCCCTGGAGCAAGGGACTCCAGGCCAACCAGATTCTGGCCTACTACAACGAGATCGGCTTCCGCGACTGGGTGCACAAGGACACCGGTGCGCCCGTGCTGAAGGCCCAGCATCCGGAATTCGAATTGTGGAACCAGGGCATTCACGCCCGCAGCGGCGTCACCTGCGCCGATTGTCACATGCCCTACACGCGCGTGGGCGCCACGAAGATCAGCGACCACCACGTGCGCAGCCCGCTGCTGAACATCAATCGCGCCTGTCAGACCTGCCACAAGGTGAGTGAGCAGGAGCTGCTGGGCCGGGTGGAGCAGATCCAGGAGCGCACGTTCCGCCTGCGCAACCTCAGCCTGGACGCACTGACGGCCCTCATTGGTGACATCAAGGCCGCCCGCGAGCGCGGCGCGAGCGACGCCGCCTTGGCCACCGCGCGCTCCCTCCAGCGGGATGCACAGTTCCTCATCGACTTCGTGGAAGCGGAGAATTCCACCGGATTCCATGCCCCGCAGGAAGCCGCGCGGGTGCTGGGCGAGGCGATGAACCTGGCGCGTCAGGGCCAGATCGCCGTGCGCGACCCCACCTTCGCGCCATCCCGCGAACCGGCGCCCCATTGATCGGCGCCGCCGGGCGCGGCGCCAGGGCAGGGCCGCCCGGAAAACGCGGCCGGGCCGGGGCGCTAGCGCGGCTTGACCCGGGACAGGTCCTCGCGCAGCTTGAAGCGCTGCACCTTGCCGCTGGACGTCATGGGAAACTCCTCCATCAGCACGACCTGGCGCGGCACCTTGAAGCTGGCGATCTGTCCCTTGCAGTAGGCCTGTAGCGCCGCCAGGTCGAATTTCTGGTTCGGCTTGGGAATCACACAGGCCACGGGCACCTCGGACAGGCGCTCATCGGGCATGCCGAGCACCTGCACCTGGGCGACGGCGGGGTGGCCCATGAGGAACGCCTCCACCTCGAAGGGGTCCACGTTCTCTCCGCCGACCTTGAGCATCTCCTTGTAGCGACCCAGGAAGCGCATGGAGCCGTCCTCATGCAGCAGCACCTGGTCGCCCGTGCGGAACCACCCGTCTTCGCTGTACGTGGCGGCCGTGGCCTCCGGGTTCTTGTAGTATTCCAGCAGCAGCATGTAGCTCAGGCACTGCAGCTCACCGATTTCACCCGGCGCGCAGACACGGCCCGTCTCCGCATCCACCGCCCGGAACGTATAGCCCGGCAGCGGCGCCCCGGAATCCATGCAGCGCTGCTCATCCGAATCCGTGGGAAACCCCAGCGCCGCGCAACAGCCCACCTCGGTCATGCCCCAGGCCGAGACGGTGCGGCAGAGCCGCGCCTGGGTGGCCTGGGCGATGGGCACCGAGCTCTTCATTCCGCTGGGAAAGACCCCGATGCGCAGGGTGCTCGTGTCCCGCCGGGCCAATTCCGGCGAGCGCAGCAGATCAGCGAAATGGGTGTCGAAGCCGTGCAGCATGGTGCAGCCCTCGGCCTCCACGAGCCGCAGGGCCTCGTCCGCATCGAAATGCTCCATGAGCACCATGCGCGTCCCGGCGATGGCCATGAACATGGCCCCCACGTACATCCCGAAGACATGAAACAGCGGCAGATACATCAGGTTCACATCCCGGTTGGTCACGGCCAGCCGGTTTATCTGGTCAGTGCAGTTGCGGATCAGGTTGTGACAATGCACCACGCCCTTGGGATTGCCCGTGCTGCCGGAGGTGAACATGATCAGCGCGGGTGCATCCGGATCCACCCCGGCGGCCACCTGCTCCAGCTGCCCCGCCTCGATGCGCTCGCCCGCCGCCAGCAGCGCGTCCCAATCCAGGGCGCCCACGGCATCCCGCCGCTCCCCGGCCACGATCACGCGCTTCAGCAGGGGGCAGCGCGCGCTGGGCCTGCCATCCAGCGGGCCCTCCCGCAACTCGGGGAGCAGTTCCTGCACCATGCCGAGAAAGTCGACGGGGCCCGACTGGTCGGCCACGATCAACGTGGAGGTGTCCGAGGCCTTGATGGCATATTCGATGTCATGGGTGCGCAGTCGCGTGTTGAGGGGCAGCAGCACTGCCCCGATCTTGAACGCGCCGAAGAACAGGTGCAGCCAGGCGGGGCGATTGGGAAACCACAGAGAGATCTTGTCCCCCGACCTCACCCCCGCCGCCAGCAGCGCCAGCGCCGCGCGGTCCACATCCCGGCTGAACTCCGCGAATGTCCAGCGCTGTCCCTCGAAGGTCAGGGCCTCGCGCGCGCCAAAGCGGCTCGCGGCCAACGCCGGCAGGGCGCCCATCGACATCCGTTCAAACCACTCGCCCATCTCCACACTCCTTCACTGTATCGTAGCCACCGCCCCCTTCAGCATCATGCTCAGGATAGCGCAGCCGCCATGGGGCACAAAATCCCCGCCCGGCGCGCGACCATGGCCCGTGTTGACCGGCGTCCAGCAGCTCGTTGTGGCGCGGGATTGCCAGCGTAGGAACGCTCAAGGCGATGGTCATTGGCGGCGACGCGGGCGCCGGCCCGGCGCGCTATACATCGGATGACCGGGGCGGCGCGGACGCCAACGGGCACGGCGAGACGATCGGCAGCTGCGGCGACACACGGCAGCAGGCCCCGCCGCATGGCGGGTGCCCAGGGCCCGTTGAGAACAGGAGCGCACCGGGCCTCCGCCGCGCCGGGCAGTACCATGCCGCCCTGGCCATCGTGCGCCCGCGCTCAGGCCGTGGCGCGCCGCGGCGGGAAGACCTCGTAGGCATCCGGATCTGGCGTGGTGGTCTGCTCGTGGTAGGCCGCGGACTTGTGGGGGTACTGGGTCACCACCCGGCCGGAGGGCGCCCGGTAGTAGTTGGGGCAGCCGGCGAACCACACCTTCACCTTCAGGGCGTCCCGCTGCACCCCCTCGTTGTATTCCGCCATGACATCGGGCCGCACGTCCATCCAGACGAGCTGTTCGCGCTCCAGCCGCCCGATCTGGCGGGTGATGTAGCCGGTCTGGCATTCGATCATGTGCAGGATGGAGTTGTTGTTCGTGTTGGGCCCGTAGATCTGGAACAGGTTGGGAAAGCCCGCCGTGGTGATCCCCAGGTAGGCCTGTGCGCCGTCGTGCCATGCCTCGTCCAGCCGTCGCCCCGCGCGCCCGATGACCTCGATGGCCGAGGCAAAGCGGAACACGTCGAAGCCCGTCGCGGCGATGATGGTATCCAGCTCGTGCTCCATGCCGTCGGCGGTGCGGATGCCCCGGGCCGTGATGCGCTCGATGGGCTCGGTGACCAGCGCCACATTGTCCCGGTTGAACGTGGGAAACCATTTGTTGGAATTCAGCGGCCGCTTGCAGCCATAGGGATGGGTGGGCTTGAGCTTGGCCCGCGTGACCGGGTCGCGCACCTGCTCCAGGTTGCGCAGGCCCAGTGCCTCGAACTTGGCCAGCCGCTCCGGCTCGTCGAACAGCACGAAGCCTTCCAGGTCCCGCAGTATCTTCTCGCGGCTGGCCAGCACGGCATCCCGGTTGGCCCGGTAGTAGGCCAGGGCATCCTCGTCGTAGGGGTCGTCGTGCTTGGGCAGCACCCAGTTGGCCGTGCGTTGGAACACGGTCAGGTGGCGCGTGTTCGGCGCGATCTCCGGCACGAATTGCACGGCGCTCGCCGCGCTGCCGATCACGCCCACGCGCCGTTCGCGCATGTCATGGTCATGCTCCCAGCGGGCGGAATGGAACAGGTGGCCCTGATAGTCGGACAGACCGGGAATGGCAGGCCAGGCGATTTCGTTGAACATGCCTTGGGCGGCCACCAGCACATCCGCCTCGTGCACCTCGCCCGTGGCGGTGCACACGTGCCACTGGCCCGCATCCTCCCGCCAGTGCGCCGCGGTGACCTCAGTGTTCAGCCGCACATGGGGCCGCACGCCGAATGCGTCCGCCAGCCCCGCCATGTAGCGCTGAATCTCCGGCGCCTGGGCGTAGGGCCGGCTCCAATCCTGCTTCAGCGCGAACGTGAAGGAGTACAGGTGCGAGGGCAGATCGCAGGCGGCGCCCGGGTAGCGGTTGTGCCACCAGGTGCCGCCGACGCCGTCGGCCTTTTCCAGGATGATGAAGTTCTTGTGTCCGGCCTCCAGCAGCTTGATGCCCATGCAGATGCCGCCCGGCCCGGCGCCCACGATCACGATGCGCCGGCCCGTCTGGCGTTGATCTGTTGAATTCACCACATGCTCCCGCTCGACGATTGCCCCCTTCCCCTCGGCCATTGAGCTACCACGCCCGGCGCCCGGGGGCAAAGCGGGAGACGAGCCGGTCGTGTCTCAGGTTGAATTGACACGTGGGGGCAATCCCATCGTCGGGTGGCAATCCACCGGCGGGCTGCATGGGTTGTTTTCCCGCCCGACCCGCCCATGCGCAGGCTGCGCCTGCACAGGATGGTCATGC
>Ga0326597_10005380_pt1 | contig 17795 bp, 18 predicted proteins | sample RVTome_12_FD_203789 | JGI IMG/M metagenome (GOLD analysis project Ga0326597, IMG submission 203789) | Soil microbial communities from uranium-contaminated site in the Upper Colorado River Basin, Wyoming, United States - RVT100D185 | ecosystem: Environmental > Terrestrial > Soil > Contaminated >... | reverse complement strand
TCGTGGCGGGATGGGGGGCCTTCCGGTGGTCCATGTCGCGCGCCGTCGGGGCCGCCCTGGTCGCCGGCACGCTCACCGCGCTGGCCGTGATCATGGCCGCGCTTCCCCCGCTGGAGCGGGACCGCACGGCCGCGCCCATCGTCGCCGCGCGGGCCCTCCGGGCCGCGGTGGGGGAGGCCCCCGTCGTGGCGTTCGGCGGGCCCTATACCCCGACGCCCCGGGTCACCTACTACATGAAGCTGCCCCGCCCGCTCCGGCGCCTGGAGGCGCGGGCCGAACTGGAGGCCTTCCTGCGGGCGGACCGGACCAGCTACTTGCTCCTCCAGCGGCCCGATTGGGAGGCCCTGGAGCGCGCCCGTCCTCTCGGCCGCCCGGTGGCCCTCCAGGTCGCCACCGGCCGCGCCGACTACGTCCTCTTGTCCCCGCCGCCCCCGCGCGACTGACCGCGCCTGGCCGGGCGGCCCGCCTTAGCGGTCGACCCAGATGCGGCCGCGGGGGTCTTCGACGATCTCGCCGATGCGCGCGGCGGCGGGGGTGCGGGCCGCGCGGAGCCCATCCAGCAGGGTGGCGGTGCGCGCCCGGGGGACCGCGACCAGGAGGCCGCCCGAGGTCTGGGCGTCGCTCAGGACCATCTGCTCCAGTTCCGCGAGGCCGGCCCCCCACTCGACCGCCTGACTCGCCTGCAAGTGCTTCAGGTTCCTTTCTGTCCCGCCGGGGACGAGGCCGGCCCGCGCCAGGTCCCAGACGCCGTCCAGGATCGGGACGTCGCCCAGGCGCAGGCGGGCGCCCACGCCGCTGCCGGCGGTCATCTCGCGCAGATGGCCCAGCAGCCCGAAGCCCGTGACGTCCGTCACGGCGTCGGCGCCGCCGGCCGTCGTCACGGCCTCGGCCGCCCCCCGGTTCAGCGTGGTCATGATCGCGATGGCCTGCTGGATCAGGGAGGGGGACGCCTTCTCGCGCTTGATGGCCGTGCTGATGATCCCCATGCCCAGCGGCTTGGTGAGGATCAGATCGTCGCCCGGCTTCGCCCCCACGTTCTTCCAGATCCGGTCCGGGTGGACGCGGCCGGTGCACACGAGGCCGTACTTGGGCTCGGCGTCGTCGATGCTGTGGCCGCCCACGATGCCGATGCCGGCCTCCTGCGCCTTCTCCGCCCCACCCTGCAGGATGTCCTTGAGGACCGCCATGGGGAGCTTGTTGACGGGGAAGCCGACGATGTTGAGGGCGAAGAGGGGCGTAGCGCCCATGGCGTAGATGTCGCTGAGCGCGTTGGCGGCGGCGATGGCCCCGAAGCTGTACGGGTCGTCCACGATGGGCGTGAAGTAGTCCAGGGTCTGCACCAGGGCCAGCTCCGGCCCCAGGCGGTAGACCGCGGCGTCGTCGGCCGTCTCCGTCCCGACCAGCAGGTTCGCGTCGTGGATCTTGGGTAGCTGGCTCAGGACCTGAGCCAGGTCACTGGGACTGATCTTGCACGCTCACCCCGCCCCGTGCGAGAGGCTGGTGAGCCGCACCGCCGTCGTCTCCGCCATGACCATCTCCTTCGGACCCCAATGCACCGCCCCGTCATTGCGTCCCGCCTCGCGCGGGCGCTAACCTTCCTTCCTATCTTCCGATCGGCGGCGCCACGTGGACCGGGCCGCCTCGACCACGACCAGGGCCAGGACACCCATCGTCACCCCCAGCACCGCGCCGCCCAGCACATCCATTGGATAATGGGCCCCCACGTACACGCGGGAATAGGCCACGGCGGCCGCCAGTGCTCCAAGGGCCCACGCCCACGCCCGATAATGGTACCCCAGAGCGGCGGCCAACGCGAACATGTTCGTGGCGTGCGACGAGGGGAAGGCGAAGGATCGCGTGCACCCGGTGAGGAGGACCACGCCGGACAGGGCGTGACACGGCCTCGGCCGGGCCGCCAGCACCTTGACCAGCGCGGCGCCCTGATCCGCCAGCAGGACGGCCAGGAGGGCGGCCGGAACCGCCCACCTGGCCCTCGAGCCGCCCCACACCACGAGGGCCCCCGCCGCCACGAGGCCGGGCACGAGCGCGTACGCCTTCGTGCTCAGGAGGGGCATCAGGAGGTCGAAAAGGGCATTCCGGTGGCCCTGGTTCACCGCCTCGAACACCCACCGATCCCACCCGATCACGAACTCCGGCATGGGTCAACTCATTTGGATGCCGCGACCCCCGACCGGGGTTCGGCCTCCCTTGGGGAATTTGGCGATCTTGGCGTCCTTGGCGGTCGCATCTTGGCCCGGTGGCCGCCCCAGAGGAACACCAACCCGCCCGGGAGGCTGGTCACCGCCACCACGGCGAACCAGAGCAGCGACAGGGTGAGGGACGCCGCCGGGTCCACGCCGATCTTCGCCAGGAGATAGATGGCGCCGCCCTCGCGCACCCCCAGGCCGCTCAGCGAGATGGGGAGCATGGAGATCACGTTCAGGATGGGGATGAAGATCAGGAACTGGACGAAGGCGATCGGGAGGTGGAGGGCCAGCGCCACCAGATAGACCAGGAAGACGAGCAGCGTCTGAAAGGCCAGCGAGATACCGAGGGCGGCGACCACGGCCCGCCCATGGCCGCGATAGCGCTGGACCGCCTCGCAGAACCGGCGCGCCGTCTGGAAGGCCCCGGACCCGGCCCGCGCCCCCGCCAGCCGCTCCGCCAGCCGAAAGACCGATGGACTCACGAGCAGAGAGATCGCCGCCGCCAGCGCGGCCGCCACGCCTGCGACGAAGGCGGCGACCACGGGATCCCTGAGGGTGCCCGTCGCGAACGCGGCGGCCGTGGCCGCGCAGGCGATCCCGATCATGGCCACGAACCCGCTGATCCGTTCCACCAGGATCGAGGCCAGGGCGCCTTCGCCCCCCTGCGTGAGGTGCCAGATCCGGTACCCCCGCATCACGTCGCCGCCCACGGCGGTGGGCAGGAACAGGTTGAAGAACATGCCCTCGCTGTACAGGAGCGCCAGGGGCCAGAGCGGGACGCGGAGGCCCTCGGCGGCCAGGAGGATCTGCCACCGCAACGTGCTCAGGACCTGGCCGACGGCGTAGAGGGGGATACAGAGGAGCAGGAGCGGCAGCGCGGCGCCCCGCAGGGAGGCCGCCATCTGGGCGCGGTCCACGCGGGCGAAGAGCACGCCCAGGAGGGCGAGACTGACGCCAACTTTGAGCGCCGCCCCCCAGGCGCGGCGGCCGGCGGCGGGGGCGGCGGCGGCCGGGGTCCCTACCGGCCCGATGGCTCGCCCTTCCATAGGACGTGCTTCACCATGTAGATGGGCTTGCCCTGGGATTCGTGGTAGACGCGGGCCAGCATCTCGCCCAGCAGCCCCATCCCGATGGCGTGCACCCCCAGCAGGATCAGCAGGACGCCCAGCAGCAGCAGCGGCCGCCCCCCGATCTCGGCGCCGGTGACCAGCTTCAGGGCGGCCAGGTAGGCGGTGATGGCCCCGCCCGCCCCCGTCATGACCAGGCCCCACAAGCCGAAGACCTGGATCGGCTTCGTCCAGAAGCTCAGCAGGAACTTCACCGTGATGAGATCCAGGAAGACGCGCAGGGTGCGCAGGATGCCGTACTTGGACCGGCCGAAGCGCCGCGCCCGGTGATTCGTCTGCGCCTCGGTGAGGGCGATGCCCATCCAGCTGGCGATGGCCGGGATGAAGCGGTGCATCTCGCCGTAGAGGCGCAGGTGCTGGATCACTTCCCGCCGATAGGCCTTCAGGGTGCACCCGTAGTCGTGCAGGCGCACGCCGGTGACCCGGGAGATGAGCCAGTTGGCCACCTGGGAGGGCAGCCGCCGGCTGAGGAAGGGATCGTGCCGGGGATACCGCCACCCGCTCACCACGTCGTAGTCCTTGGTCAGCGCCAGGAGCTTTCCCACGTCCTCAGGGTCGTTCTGCAGGTCGCCGTCCAGTGTCACGATCACGTCGCCCCGGGCGTAGTCGAAGCCGGCGGCCAGGGCGGCCGTCTGCCCGAAGTTGCGCCGCAGGGCGATGGCCCGCCAGCGCGGGTCGTCGCGAATGCACTCGGCCAGGCGGGCCAGACCTCCGTCGGTGGAGCCGTCGTCCACCACAAGGACCTCGTAGGGGATGCCCAGCTTGTCCAAGGCGGCCCGCACCTCGGCGTAGAGGTGGGGCACCGTCTCCTCCTCGTTGAAGACGGGGATCACCACCGAGAGCGGCAGGGACTCAGTGCTCATGGCGAGCCACAGATCTCCGCAGCCTCACCCTGACCCCTTCCCTTGGCGAGGGAGAGGGAGGGGGGATGTTCAGTAGCGCGGCCGGCCGGCCGCGCGGGGGAAGCCGCGGAAGCCGAAGCCGCGCACGACGAAGAAACCGTGGAGCAGGCGGTCGCCCTCCATCACCACCACGCGGGGCTCCACCTCGATGCGTTCGAAGGCCCGCTCCAGCTCGGGGGGAAGGGGCTGGTATCCGTAGGTCACGAAGATGCCGTTACGCCCCCGCTCGCCGTCCAGGCCGCCCCAGATATCGTACTGGGTGAGGCGCCCCCCGAGGTTCACCGCGTAGGTGTGGGGATGCCCGGGCACGTAGAACGCCAGGAGGCTGGCGAGCTGATACCGGTCGCTGGCGATGAAGGGGGGATCGCCGGGCCGCGCGGCGCCCGGCGGCGCGCCGGGCAAGGTGCTGCGGGTGGCGTTCACGCGGGCCGCCAGCGCCTGCCACCCGCAGAGCCGCTTGCACGGGTCGGCGCCTTCCGCCAGGAGCCGTCCGGCCCGCCGCAGGAGGGCGCCCGCCGCGCCCGCCGTCCCCTGGGGCGGGCCGGCGAGGCGGGTGAGCAGGTGTCCCAGCGCCCGCACGGGCCACGGCGCCAGGGCGGCTGCCTGCACCGCGACGCCAAGGATTATAGAAGCCGCCCACAGCGCCAGCAAGGCCTTTCTCCGCCGTCCGGCGCGGCGCTGGCGGTCCTCGGGTCGCGCCAGGGCCCACGCCGCGGCGGCGATGACGGCGGTGAAATAGGCCGGCGCCGGCCAGTTGCCCTGGATCTTCCCCCCCAGGCTCCAGAGGAGGAAGAAGGCGAGAACCGGCCCCGAGGTCCAGAAGAGGACGAGCGGGCCGGCGTCCCGGCGGCCGAGGCCCCGCGCCGCCGCGTGGCCGATGCCGGCCAGGGAGGCGACGAAGAGCAGCGGGGAGACCACGCCGGCCTGGACCCCGATGGTTTCCCCCGCGCTCTGCCACCAGGAAGCGCCCCCCCCGGTGGCCTGCCCGACCACGTGCCGGAAAGACACCCAGTCATGTCCCCAGTTCCAGACGACGATGGGGATCGAGCCCGCCGCCAGCCAGGCGGCCACGATCCAGGGGCCGCGCCCCCGCAGGAGGGCGTGCCTCTTCGGGTGGGTCCACAGGAAGGCGCCGAGGCACGGCACGGCCAGGAGGATGGTATACTTGGTGAGCAGGCCGGCGGCCAGGGCGGCGCCGGCCGCGTGCCACCAGCCGGCCGCGCGCGCCGGGCCGGCCGCCCGCCACACGGCATAGACCGCCACGGCCCAGCAGAGCACCACGGGGGTGTCCGTGGTCATCAGCAGGCCCCCGGCGGCGTAGAGCGGCATGGCCGTAAGCGCGGCGACGGACCAGAAGGCGATGCGGTCGCTCCCGGTCGTCTCCCGCGCGAGGCGGAAGGCCACGAGGGGGAGGAGGGCGCCCAGGATCACGGCGGGCAGGCGGACCGCCAGGGCCGTGTCGCCGCCCAGGCGCCTGGCCAGGGCGATGAGGTAGGCGATGCCGGGGCCCTTGCTGTAGTAGCTCAGGTCCAGGCGGCGCGACCAGTCCCAGTACTGCGCCTCCTCGGGGCTCAGTTCCCAGGCGCCGGTGCTGAGGAACCAGAGGCGGAAGGCGGTGGCGGCGGCGACCAGGCAGAGCGTGCCGAGGCGATAGGAAGTCACGCCTTCGGCGGGGCCGCGGCGCCCCGGGGGCCGAGGCCGGCGCGGACCTTGCGGTCGCGGGCGGCCACCTCGGCGGCCAGGCGGGCCTTGTAGGCGTGGAGGCGGGCCCGCAGCCCCTTGTCGGCGGTGGCCAGGATCTGCGCTGCCAGGATCCCGGCGTTGCGTGCCCCGGCCCGGCCCAGGGACATGGTGGCCACCGGCACCCCCCCCGGCATCTGGGCCATGGCCAGCAGCGCGTCCAGCCCCTGCAGCGGGCTGGAATCGATGGGCACGCCGATGACGGGCAGGGTGGTCTTGGCGGCCAGGACGCCCGCCAGGTGCGCGGCCCACCCCGCGCCGGCGATGAGCACCCTCAGGCCGCGCCCTTCGGCGTCCCGGGCGTACCGGAGGGCCAGGTCCGGGGAGCGGTGCGCGGAGCAGACGCGAACCTCGTGGGGGATCCCGAACCCCTCCAGCGCCTGGGCCGCCTCGCGCATCACCTCCAGGTCCGACTCGGAGCCCATCACGATGCCCACCAGCGGTTTTCCGCTCATGGCGTTCCCCGGTCCAGGGCCTTCCGGCCGATGTCGGTGCGGTAGTGCACCCCGTCCCAGTGGATCTTGCCCACGCTCCGGTAGGCCTTCTCGATGGCGGTGGCCAGGTCCTTCCCCCACGCCGTGACCCCCAGGACGCGACCGCCGGCGGTCACCACCTGCCCCTGGTGCAGGGCCGTCCCGGCATGGAACACCACCACGTCCTTGAGCCGGGCGGCGGCGCGGAGCCCGGCGATGGGCTTGCCCTTCTCGAACGACCCCGGGTACCCGGCGGCGGCCATCACCACGCACACGGCCGGGTCGGGGCGCCAGGCGATCTGCGCCTCGTGCAGCTGCCCGTCGACGGCGGCCTCCAGGACCGGCGCCAGGTCCGAGGCCATGCGGGCCAGCAGGACCTGCGCCTCGGGATCGCCCAGGCGCGCGTTGAACTCCAGGGTGCGGGGCTCGCCGTCGTGGATCATCAGCCCCGCGTAGAGGACGCCGCGGTAGGGACGCCCCTCGGCGGCCATCCCCTTCACCGTGGGCACCAGGATCCGCTCCATCACCTTCCGCTGGACGGCCTCGCTGAGCACCGGCGCGGGCGAGTAGGCTCCCATGCCCCCGGTGTTGGGGCCCCGGTCGTGGTCCAGGGCGGCCTTGTGGTCCTGCGCCGCGGGGAGCGGCAGCACGGTGGTGCCGTCGGTGAAGGCCAGGAAGGACACCTCCTCACCGTGGAGGAACTCCTCCACCACCACCTGGTTCCCGGCGTCCCCGAAGGCGCGGGCCTCCATCATGAGGCTCACCGCGTCCAGGGCCTCCTCCACCGTGCGGCAGACCACGACGCCCTTGCCCGCAGCCAGGCCGTCCGCCTTCACCACGGTGGGGGCGCCCACCTCGCGGATGTACCGTCTCGCATCCTCGGCCCGATCGAACTCCTGGTGGTAACCGGTGGGGATGCCGTGCCGCTTCATGAAGCGCTTGGCGAAGACCTTGCTCCCTTCCAGGGCCGCCGCCTCGCGGCCGGGCCCGAAGATGCGCAGGCCGCGCCGTTCGAACTCGTCCACGATGCCCATGGTGAGCGGGAGTTCCGGGCCCACCACCGTGAGGTCGATGCCGTGGCGCTCGGCGAAGTCCGCCAGGAGGCGGATGTCGGTCACGCTGATGTCGGCGCACTCCGCCAGTTCGGCGATGCCGGCGTTCCCGGGCGCCGCGTAGACCTTGCGCACCAGCGGGCTCTGCCGCAGCTTCCAGACCAGGGCGTGCTCGCGTCCGCCCCCCCCGACCACCAGGACCTTCACACGGACCTCCGAAAGGCGTTCGACTGTTCGAACGTTCACACCGGAATGCTATGGCATCGGGCCCTCCAGCGGGCCCCCTTCGAAATTCCAGAGGAACTCCCGAACGTTCGAACTCCCGAACGTTCGAACGCTTGGGGGGTCAGTGCCTGAAATGCCGGATCCCTGTGAAGACCATGGCCATGCCGTGCTCGTCGGTGGCGGCGGTCACCTCGGCGTCCCGGATGGAGCCGCCCGGCTGGATCACGGCCGTCACGCCGGCGGCCGCGGCCGCGTCCACCCCGTCGCGAAACGGGAAGAAGGCGTCGGACGCCATCACCGTGCCGGCCGTGGGGCCCTGGGCCTTCAGGGCAGCCAGGCGCACGGAATCCACCCGGCTCATCTGCCCCGCGCCCACGCCCACCGTCTCCCGCTCGCGGGTCAGCACGATGGCGTTGGACTTCACGTGCTTGGCCACCCGCCAGGCGAAGCGCAGCGCGGCCATCTCCGCGGCGGTGGGCTGGCGCCGCGAGACCACCTTCAGGGCGGCCTCGGCCAGGTCGGCGGCATCGCTCTCCTGCAGCAGCAGGCCGCCGCGGACGCGGCGCAGTTCCCGGTAGGGGGCGCGCGGATCGAGGGGCGGCGGCACCCGCAGGAGGCGCAGATTCTTCTTGTCCTTCAGGAGGCCAAGGGCCTCCGGCGTGTAGTCCGGCGCGGCCACGGCCTCCACGAAGGTCCCGGCGATCTCGCGGGCCGTCTCGGCCTCCAGGGGCCGGTTGAAGCCCAGCACGCCGCCGTAGGCCGACACCGGGTCGCAGGCCCGGGCCCGGCGATAGGCCTCGGCCTGCGCCGCGTCCACCGCCACGCCGCACGGGTTGGTGTGCTTGACGATGACGGCGACCGGCTCCGGGAAGTCCAGCGCGCACTCGAAGGCCGCCTGGAGGTCCACCAGGTTGTTGAAGGAGAGCTCCTTGCCTTGGATCTGCGCGGCCGCGCCCAGGCCGAAGGGCGGCTCGCCCTCGCACCGGTAGAAGGCGCCGGACTGGTGCGGGTTCTCGCCGTAGCGCAGGCCCTGCAGGCGGACGAGGCGCAGCGTCACCTGCTCGGGCCAGGCGTCCGCCTCGGCGCCGGCGACCGTCTCGCGGCCCAGGTACTCGGCGATGAGCGTGTCGTAGCGCGCGGTGTGGGCGAAGGCCTTCCGGGCCAGGCGCGCCCGGGTGGCGTCCGAGAGGGCGCCGCCGCCGCGCTCCAGCTCGGCCAGGACCCCCGGATAATCGGCAGGGTCCACCACGACGGCCGTGTGGGCGTGGTTCTTGGCCGCCGACCGCACCATGGCCGGCCCGCCGATGTCGATCTGCTCGATGGCGTCCTGGCGCGTGACGCCGGGACGGCTCACGGTGGCCTCGAAGGGGTAGAGGTTCACCGCCACCAGCCCGATGGGGGCGATGCCGTGGGCCTCGCACTGGCGCACGTGGCCCGGGTCGTCCCACCGGGCCAGGAGCCCGCCGTGGATCACGGGGTGGAGGGTCTTCACGCGGCCGTCCAGCATCTCCGGGAAGCCGGTCACGGCGCTCACGTCCGTCACGGCCAGCCCGGCGTCCCGCAGCGCCTTGGCCGTGCCCCCGGTGGAGATCAGGGTGATCCCCAGGCGGGCGAGCCCCCGCGCGAAGTCCGCCAGCCCCGTCTTGTCCGACACGCTCATCAGCGCCCGCGCTACCTTGCTCATCGCCGCCCCTTCGCCTCTTCTGTCAGCCCTGAGTCCCCGTCCGGCCCTTCGTGATTCCGTACTCCGCATTTCGCCGTGATGTCACGACGGGTTCACCAGCGCCCCCGCGGGCGCCGCCGCGCCGCCCGCCGCGCCCCGGACCATCACGCGGCGGCCCCGGACCTCCAGGCGCCCCTCGGCGAAGAGGCGGATGGCCTGGGGGTAGATGCGGTGCTCTTCCCGCAGGATGCGGGCGGCCAGGGACTCCTCGGTGTCGTCGTCCAGCACGGGGACCGCGGCCTGGACGATGATGGGCCCCGTGTCGGTCCCTTCGTCCACGAAGTGCACGGTGCACCCGGAGATCTTCACGCCGTACTCCACCGCCTTGCGCTGCACGTGCAGCCCCGGGAAGGCGGGCAGGAGCGCCGGGTGGATGTTCATGATCCGGTGGGGCCAGGCCGCCACGAATGCCTTTCCCAGCAGGCGCATGAAGCCGGCCAGGCACACCAGGTCCACCCCGGCCTCCCGGAGGATCTCCGTCACCGCGCGGTCGAAGGCCTCGCGCGAGGGGAAGCCCTTGGGGTCCACGTGGCGGGCCTCGACGCCGCGGCGCCGGGCCCGTTCCAGGGCGTGCGCCGTGGCCACGTCGCTCACCACGAGGCGCACCCTGGCCGGGAAGCCGCCGGTCTCGCACGCGTCCAGGAGGGCCTGCAGGTTGCTGCCGCGGCCCGACGCCAGGACGCCCAGTGCGAGGGGTGGCACGGCGCGGCTACCTCGGCGGCCCCGCCCAGGTCACCCCGGGGTCTCCCGCGCAGATCTCGCCCAGCACCGCGGCCCGCTCCCCCAGCCGGCCGCAGGCGGCCAGGGCCGCATCGGCCTGCTGGCCGGGCACGACGAGGATCAGGCCGATGCCCAGATTGAAGGTGCGGGCCATGTCGTCTTCGGGCACATCCCCCAGGCGCTGCAGGAGAGCGAAGACGGGGGGCGGTGCCCACGCGTCGCGCCGGAGGAGGGCGGCGCAGCCCGGCGGCAGGATGCGGGGCAGATTGCCGGGAATGCCGCCCCCGGTGATGTGGGCGATGCCGCGCACGTCCACCGCCTCGCGCAGGGCCAGGACGGATCGCACGTAGATCCGCGTGGGGCGCAGCAGCTCGTCGCCTAGCGCGCAGCCCAGTTCGGGCACGTGACGATCCAGCGGCCACCCGGCGTGGTCGAGGAACACCTTGCGGGCCAGTGAATAGCCGTTGCTGTGGAGCCCCGTGGAGGCCAGGCCGATGACGGCGTCGCCGGGGGTGATGCGCCGGCCGTCGATGAGGCGCGCCCGTTCAACCACGCCCACCACGAAGCCGGCCAGGTCGAAATCGCCGGGCGCGTACATGCCCGGCATCTCGGCGGTCTCGCCGCCGATGAGGGCGCAGCCCGCCTGGCGGCAGCCCTCGGCGATGCCGCGCACCACCGCCTCCGCCGCCGGCACGTCCAGCCGGGCGGTGGCGTAGTAGTCCAGGAAGACCAGGGGCTCGGCGCCCGAGGCCAGCACGTCATTGGCGCACATGGCGACCAGGTCAATGCCCACGGTGTCGTAGCGGCCGGCCTGGATGGCGACCTTGAGCTTGGTGCCGACGCCGTCGGTGGCCACGAGGAAGAGCGGGTCGGCGTAGCGGCCGGGGGGCAGCGCGAAGGCCCCGGCGAAGCCGCCGATGCCGGAGACCACCTCGGGGCGCGCCGTGGACGCCGCCAGGGCCCGGATGCGGTCCACCAGGGCGTCGCCCGCGGCGATGTCCACGCCGGAAGTCTTGTAGGTGAGTGCGGCCATCCGTGAGGGGCGGGACGCGACGGGACCCCGGACCGCCCGAGGCGGGTGCGCCCGTGCGAGCGGGCGCATCGTAACAAAAAGGGGAGGGGCAGGCAACGTGAATCGCTCCGCGTGAGGGGCCCGTGCGGGCCGCGCGCCGCGGCGCGCGCGGATGGGCGCGGGGCCGGCGCCCGGCTACGCGCCGCGGGGCGCGGCGACGTCGGCCTCGGAGAAGACCTCGGCGGTGAAGACCTCGAGGGAGGTGCCGGCCCGCCAGCCCTCCTGGGGGAGGCCGGCCTTGAGGGCGGCCTGGTCCAGGAGCGTTTCGGCGGGCCACCGGTACTCCGCGCCGACCTGGGGGAGCAGGAGGCCGCGCCGCGCGCCCTTACGCACGATGATCCCGTGGGTTCCCACCACGATGTCCTCGGGGCCGGCCACGGGGATGGGGGGGTTCAGGAGCGAGATCTCGATGGTGACGTGGGCCAGCTCCGCGGGCTCCAGGGGGGGGAAGCGCGGATCCGCGGTGGCCGCCGCCACCGCGCAGGAGGCCACGATCTCGTCCAGCGACCCGCGCGGCTCCAGGTGGCCCACGCAACCGCGGAGACGGCCTCCCGTGGAGAGGGTGACGAAGACGCTGCGGCCCGGCGGCAGGTCGGGGTCCGGAGCGGGCGGAGGGGGAAGCGACGACACGCCGGTGTGGCGGGCGATAGCATCCCGCGCCACCGACAGAAGGTGTTTGCGGTGCCGATCATCGACCATGGCCGCCGTCCACCTGCCGGCTTCGACGATTCGGCGCAACTATAGGCGCGCGGCCAGTGCGTGTCAAACAGGCTGAGCCCACCCCCCATCCCGCGGCACGCCTCGTGCGTTGGGGGTTCGGCGCCCCGCCGGCCGCCCCGCGCGCCCGCGGGCGGAACGGTGGGCGGGGGACTCCGGGCGCTCAAGCCCAAGGCGGCCTGGGGCCGCAGTGTGGGGAGGCGGTTGCGTACGGCGACGCCCCCGGCGAGTCGCGCGGGAAGAGATGGGACTCGACTTGACAGACCGCTGAGTTGTTCGTATGATGCGTAATGTCAAGTAACCCAATTGAGTATGGGTATTTTCCACGACCGGAGCAGCACGACCGGAGCAGGTTGATGAAGGTCTCCACCAAGGGCGACTATGCCACGCGGGCGCTGCAAGACCTGGCCCTCCATTACGAGGAGGGTCCCATCCAGATCGAGACCATCGCTCGGCGGCAGGGGCTGCCGGCGCGGTACCTTGAGCAGTTGCTCCTCAACCTGAAGCGGGCCGGCTTCCTCGCCAGCAAGCGCGGGGTGAACGGCGGGTATTACCTGGCCAAGTCCCCCCGCGAGATCTCCATCGGCGAGATCCTGCGCGCCGTGGACGGGCCCGTGGCCCCCATCTTCTGCGTGACCTCGGGCCGGCGGGAGGTGTGCCCCAAGGAGGGGGCGTGTGCCCTGCAGGATCTCTGGGGCGAGGTGCGCGACGCCGTGTCGAAGATCGTGGATACGACCACGCTGGAAGACATTCGCGCCCGGGCCCGCGCCAAGGAAGGGGCGGCACGGGTGACGTATGTCATCTGAGGCGGCCGGGGCGCCGGAGGGGGCGGCGGATCCCATGCGCGGCATCGTGGAATCCGTCCTGGACCTGATCGGCGAGACGCCGCTGGTGCGCCTGCGGCGGGTGGCCCCGCCGGAGGGGGCGCGGCTGCTGGCCAAGCTGGAGTCCCAGAACCCGGCCGGGAGCGTGAAGGACCGGATCGCCCTGGCCATGATCGAGGCAGCGGAGCGCGAGGGGCGCCTCCGGCCCGGCGACACCATCGTGGAGCCCACCTCGGGCAACACCGGGGTGGGGCTGGCCATGGTGGCGGCGGTGAAGGGCTACCGCCTGATCCTCACCATGCCCGAGGACATGAGCCCCGAGCGCCGGGCCCTCCTGAAGCGGTACGGGGCGGAGGTGGTGCTCACCCCCGCCATCGAGGGGATGACGGGCGCGGTGTTCGCGGCGGAGGAACTGCTCCGGGCGACCCCGGGCGCCTTCATGCCGCAGCAGTTCCTGAACCCGGCCAACCCGGAGGCCCACCGGCGCACCACCGCCCGGGAGATCCTCAAGGCCACCGGCGGCGAGGTGCACGCCTTCGTGGCCGGGGTGGGCACGGGCGGCACCATCACCGGCGTGGGCCAGGTGCTGCGGCGCGAGGTCCCCGGGGTCCGCATCGTGGCCGTGGAGCCGGCCGCCTCGCCGGTGCTGCAGGGCGGGCGGTTCCGGCCGCACGGCATCCAGGGGATCGGGGCCAGCTTCGTGCCGGGCGTGCTGGACCGGGCGCTGCTGGACGAGATCATCGGCGTGCGCGACGACGACGCCAGGGTTATGGCCGGGCGGCTGGCCCGCGAGGAGGGGCTCCTGGTGGGCATCTCCGCGGGGGCCAACGCGGCGGCGGCGGTCCAGGTGGCCGCGCGCCTCGGGGCCGGCCGCACAGTGGTGACCATCCTGCCGGATACCGGCGAGCGCTACCTGCGCGAGACGCTCTGAGGACCTCACGGCGGAGGACACGACATCATGAGCATCACGGTCTACATCCCCACCCCCTACCGGGCGTTCACGGGCGACCAAGCGCGGGTGGAAGCGGGCGGGCCCACGGTGGCCGACGTCCTGCGCGAGCTGGAGCAACGGTATCCGGGGCTGCGGGGCCGAGTGCTGGACGCCCAGGGCGCCCTGCACGGCCACGTGAACGTCTACGTGAACAACGAGGCCGTGGAGGACCTGGGCGGCCCTGGGGCGGCCCTGCGGGACGGGGACGAGGTGGCCCTGATCCCGGCCCTGGCCGGGGGGGCCGGCCCCATGACCGAGGACCAGATCCGCCGCTACAGCCGCCACATCATCCTGCCCGAGGTGGGGGGGCGGGGGCAGAAAGTGCTCCTTGGCAGCAAGGTGCTGATCATCGGCGCTGGGGGCCTGGGGTCGCCGGCGGCCCTCTACCTGGCGGCGGCCGGCGTGGGCACCCTGGGGATCGTGGACTTCGACAAGGTGGACCTGAGCAATCTCCAGCGCCAGATCCTGCACCACACACACGACGTGGGGCGGCTCAAGGTGGAATCCGCCATCGACACCATCGCGGACATGAACCCCGACGTGAAGGTGGTGCCCTACGCAGTCCAGCTCTCGTCGGCCAACGCGCGGGAGCTTTTCGCCGAGTACGACGTGATCGTGAACGGCAGCGACAACTTCCCGACGCGCTACCTGGCCAACGACGCGGCCGTGCTCCTGCGGAAGCCCCTGGTGGACGGCAGCATCTTCAAGTTCGAGGGGCAGGTGACCGTCTTCATGCCGGGCAGGGGCTGCTATCGCTGCCTCTACCCGGCCCCGCCGCCTCCCGGCCTGGTGCCCAGTTGCGCCGAGGCGGGGGTGCTGGGCGTCCTGTGCGGCATCATCGCCTCCCTCCAGGGGATCGAGGTCATCAAGCTGCTGCTGAACCTGGGCGAGTCGCTGGCCGGCCGCCTGCTGTTCATCGACGCCCTGGGCATGGAGTTCCGCCAGGTGAAGCTGCGCCGGGACCCCAACTGCCCCGTCTGCGGCGACCACCCGACCATCACGGATCTGATCGACTACAACCAGTTCTGCGGCATCCCGACGGGCGCCGGCGTTCCCGCCGGCTAAGGGGAGGGATCCGGCGCGCCCCGAGGCCACGAGGGCCGCGACGGGATGGGGCGCCGTATGAAAAATAGAGATCGTCGCCTGACGCTGGTTTTCCTCCTGGCGGCCGGGCCCGAGCAGGCCAGCGTGGGCAGCGTGCTGCGCCTGGCCCAGGCCGCCCTGGACGCGGGCCACGGCGTTTCCCGCCATGTGATGGACGCGTGGACGCCCATCACCGCCTGCGCCTCCAACGCGGCCGCACGGGGGATCGCCGAGACGGAGCTGGTGGCCGGGGCGCGGCGGGGGGTCGGGGCCCTGGGCGGTGGCGTGCATGCCGTGTGAGGGTGAGGCGGCGGCCGACCCGCGGGGCGCGCTGTCCGAGCGTGGGGGGAAGGAATGATCGCTCGCGATATCGTGGCGGCCATCGGCGACACGCCGCTGGTGGAGCTGGGGGCCCTGGCGCCCAAGCCGGGCGTGCGCCTCTTCGCCAAGCTGGAGGGGAACAACCCCACCGGCAGCGTCAAGGACCGGATCGCCAAGACCATGATCGAAGATGCCGAACGGTCAGGCGCCCTGACCCCGGACAAGATCATCCTGGAACCGACCAGCGGCAACACCGGGATCGCCCTGGCCATGATCGCCCGGCGCAAGGGCTACCGGCTCACCGCGGTGATCCCCGAAAACGTCACGGTGGAGCGGCGGCAGCTCCTGGAGCTCTACGGGGCCGAGCTGGCCTTCTCGGACGGCGCCCGGGGCACCAACGGATCCATCGATCTGGCCCACACAATGGCCAGGGACCCCAAGTACTACATGCCCTACCAGTACGGGAACCCGGCCAACCCCCGGGCCCACTACGAGACCACCGGGGCAGAGATCGTCCGCGACCTTCCCGAGGTGGACGTGTTCATCGCCGGCCTGGGCACGGGCGGCACGCTCATGGGCGTGGGCCGGCGCCTGAGGGAGCACAACCCCAGGGTCAAGGTCATCGCCGTGGAGCCGCACCCGGGAGACCTGGTGCAGGGGCTCCGCAGCCTGGAGGAGGGGTTCATCCCCCCCATCCTGGACTTGAGCCTGCTGGACGGCAAGATCATCGTGGACTCCCGCTGCGCCTTTGCCGCCACCAAGGACCTGATGCGGCGCGAGGGGATCTTCGCCGGCCCCTCGGGCGGGGCGGCCCTCCACTGCGCCCTGCGGGTGGCCCGGCGCATGGAGCGCGGGAACATCGTGGTCCTCCTGGCGGACGGCGGCTGGAAGTACGTGAGCCTGGGCATCTGGCAGAAGGAGTTCGATGCCCTTCCGGAGGACATGGGGAGCCACCTGTGGTGGTAGAAGCAGATTCGATGGCGGTGAATGCACCTGTCCGCATTTCCCTTTCGGCATCAGCCTTGGAAGCCCTGCGTTCGCATGCTCAGGAGACCTATCCTAACGAGTGCTGCGGGGTTATCCTAAGACGGCAGGATGAGAAGATGGTTGTGCGCGCAATCCGTAACAGTCAGGATGAATACCACGCGCGCGACCCGGAAAAGTTTCCCCGGACAGCAAAGACTGCGTATCATATGGATGGCAAAGAACTAAATGACGTGTTTAAGGAAGCAGAAGAGGACGGATGGACGGTCGCAGCCTATTATCATTCACACCCCGACCGCGGAGCGTACTTCTCCGAGGAGGACAGGAGAAAGGCGGTCTATCAGGAAAAGGATGAAACGACGGGCCAAAGCTCCGACAAGCCTGTGTGGCCAGATAACATTTACCTGATCATAGGGTTTGACGGTAAGGAGATCTACGAGTTCAAAGCGTTCCACTGGGATCCAGACGTCTCGGATTTCGTGGAAGCGCCCGTGGTGACGGCCGGCCCCGCCTGAGGGATCCGCCCCCCCCTCGCCCCGGGCCGGCCGGGCGATGCCGGTCGCCATTCCGGTTTCCCGTGACGGAAACGAGGACATCACTCATGAAGGAGGAGCGACCATGACGACGTCGTACGCGAACCCGAACGTGCTGGTGGAGACCGCGTGGGTTGGAGACCACCTGAAGGACCCGAACCTCAGGATCATCGAGGTCTCGGTGGACTGGCAGGCCTTCGAGCAGGGCCACGTCCCGGGGGCGGTGGCCCTCAACTGGTTCCGGGATCTCGAAGACCATCCCGCGCGCAACATCGCCAGCCGGGCCCGGTTCGAGGAACTGCTGGGCCAGGCGGGCGTGGGCAACGACACCCGCGTGATCCTCTACGGGGACAACAACAACTGGTTCGCCACCTACGCCTACTGGATGCTGAAGTACTACGGCCATGGCCCCGCCCAGATCATGAACGGCGGCCGCAAGAAGTGGATCGACGAGGGGCGCCCGCTGACCAAGGACGTCACCAGGGTCAGCCCGGCCCAATACAAGTGCCAGGACCCCGATCCTTCCATCCGGGCCCTGCGGGACCTGGTGATCGAGACGGCCGAGCGGCGGAACCGGGCCCTGGTGGACGTGCGGTCGCCCCGCGAGTTCAGCGGCGAGCTGCTGGCCCCGGAGAACCTTCCCCAGGAAGGGGCGCAGCGGGGCGGTCACGTGCCCGGGGCGGCCAACATCCCCTGGGGGGAGAACTGCCGCCCGGACGGCACCTTCAAGCCGGCCGACGAGCTGCGGGCCATGTACGCCGGGAAGGGCATCACCCCCGACAAGGAGGTCGTGGCCTACTGCCGGATCGGCGAGCGCTCCTCCCTCACCTGGTTCGTCATGAAGGAGTTGCTCGGGTACACCAAGGTGCGGAACTACGACGGCTCGTGGACCGAGTACGGCAGCCTGATCGGTGTGCCCATCGAGAAGCCCTGACGGCCAGGGCTGTCAGGGCTTCTCGGCCGTCAGCCATCAGCGGCTGATGGCCCCGGAATGGCGGGATGGCAGACCGGACACCGCAAGGGGAAACCATGGACCAGATGCCAGTGGTCGTCGAACTTCGGGAAGGCGAGCAGCTCTCGCGGATCCACCGGTTCCGGTTC
>Ga0326597_10005379_pt1 | contig 17795 bp, 7 predicted proteins | sample RVTome_12_FD_203789 | JGI IMG/M metagenome (GOLD analysis project Ga0326597, IMG submission 203789) | Soil microbial communities from uranium-contaminated site in the Upper Colorado River Basin, Wyoming, United States - RVT100D185 | ecosystem: Environmental > Terrestrial > Soil > Contaminated >... | reverse complement strand
GACGCGTTGGTCTGCAGGCTGCCCGAGAACGTGGTCTATCTGACCGACTACTGGCCCCACCACGGTTTCTCGTTCGTCGTCTTCACCAAAGACGGGCGCTCGCAGCTCTTCGTTCCGGAGGTCGAGATCGATTACACCGACCCCGATTGGACGAACGTATCGTCTTTCGGGTGGGGGCTATTGAAGGATGGCGATCTATACGCGAGTTATCACGAGTCCCTGCAAGCCGTGAAGAAGGTCTTTGGGTTGAAGAACGCCCGGATCGGGATCGAGGAGGGCTTCGAGGTCGTCGGCCCCAGCTATCGTTCGGCTGAGCCCGTCGTGCCGGCCGGGCCCTGGAGGACATTGCTTGGCCAGATGTTCGCCGATTGCGAGCTGGTCGACGCCTTCGGTTTTCTGGGGTCGGTACGTGCGACCAAGTCCGAATATGAACTCGGGAAGCTGCGCATAGCCAATGAGATAGCTGAGATGGGGATGCGGGAGTTCCTGGCGCGCTTGGAGCCTGGGATGACCGAAGCGCAGGTCGGCGCGATCGTGGAGGGCAAGATCCGGGGCGATGGTCCGGGGCACAAGGGAGCCCGGCTGGTGCGGGCCATGGCTGAAGTCGGGACGGGTCCGGTGGGCAGCACCAAAGGGACGCTCCTTGTCCCGTCGAGCACGCGCCGGGTCGAGGCAGGCGACATTGTGATGGTCGAGCTGGCGACGGTCGTCGACGGCTACTGGTCGGATTTGACGTATGTGGCGGTGGGCGGAGGCAAGCCTTCAGCGCGACAGAAGGAGGTCCACAACGCCGTACTCGAGGCGCAGCAGACAGCGGCCAAGGAGCTCCGGCCAGGTGCGTTGTTCTCAGCCCCCGATGTGGCAGCCAGGAAAGTGCTTGAAGGCGCCGGTCTGGCGGAGTATTTCCCGCACATTACAGGACATGGGATTGGGCTGCGCTATCACGAGTTTGTACCCTTCCTCATGCCGGGCGCCGAGGGCGTCTTGCAGGAAGGGATGGTCACGAGCGTGGAACCGGGGGTGTACATCGAGGGCTTCGGCGGGATACGCATTGAAGACAACGTGGCCGTCGGCTCCGACGGCCCGATCTTCCTCTCGACGGCCCGCAATCCATGGTAGCGCGGGGCTGTCACAGAACAACCCGGGCGCAGGAGGTCATGAGATGAAACTTGAGAACAGGGTCGCCATTGTGACCGGCGGGGCGATGGGAATCGGAAAGGGGATTGCGGCTGTCTTCCTCGACGAAGGCGCCAAGGTGGTCATCGCGGATGTCAATCGCGAGGCAGGCGAGAAGACCGCGGCAGAGTTGAGGCGGGACGGTCGGGAGTTGGAGTTTATTGAGTGCGACGTCGCCAATGAGGCGGCGATCAAGCAGATGGTCGCAGGCACCCTGGACCGTTTCAACGCCCTCCACGTCCTGGTTAACAACGCCGCCATTGGCGTATACAAGCCGGTGCTCGACACCTCAACCGAAGAATGGGACCGGTGTATGGCGGTAAACCTGCGAGGCGTGTTCCTGTGCTCGAAGTACTCCCTCCCGCACATCAAAGCCGCCGGAGGCGGGGCGATCGTCAATATCGCTTCGGTCCACTCCTACCAAAACGTCGGAGGCACGGCGCCCTACGCCGCCAGTAAGGGCGGCGTAGCGGCGTTGACCAGGGTAATGGCCATCGACCATGGCAAGGACAAGATCCGGGTCAACGCCATCTGCCCGGGGTGGATCTACACGCCATTAATCCAGGGGATATTCGCCGGAGATCCCGATCCGGAGAAAGCCAAGGCGGCCGTTGAGCGCCGCCAGATCCTGGGCAGGCTGGGGACGCCCGAGGAGGTCGGCCAGGCTGCCGCATTTCTGGCTAGTGATGAGTCCTCCTACATCACCGGCGCATCGCTGATGGTGGATAACGGCATGACGGCGCTCCTCGAAACCTGGTAGGCGAAGACCGCGTCTGCGGAGGTTGTTGAATGCGAATGAAGATCAGCCAATGATGAGTGCTTCACCGGATAGCCCAGACCGGGTGAAGATAGGGCACGTCCGCCTGAAGGTCCTCGATCTTGACCGGTCGGTTGGCTTCTTCTCGCGGTATCTGCACATGAGACAAGTCGAACGTGCCTGCAGCGAGTACGCCTTTCTCAGCGGTGGCGATCCCCATCATGAGATCGCTCTGATGCAGGTTCGCGGAGAGCCCGAGGGTCACCGGTCCCCCGATGCGCCTGGATTTGACCATGTGGCGTTCGAAGTCTCCGGCAAGCGTGAGTTCGCACAGGCCTACCTCGCGCTGTCCGAGGCAAGGATCCCGCTACGGGCGGTCGACAACGGGATCAGTTGGGGAATGTACTTCGCCGATCCTGACGGGAACCAGATCGAGCTGTTCTGCGACACGCGGAGGGAGCCGGGAGGCCGGATGCTGTGGGAAGGCCGAACGATCGAGCTTGCACCCGGACCGATCATAGCCGCTCTGGATGAAGAATGAAGGGCAGGAGGGCGATCGGTTGGCCGGGACGCGTCGGCCGACTGGAATGCCGGGCGCGTCGGCCGACATCGGAATGAAGGCTTCACATCAAGACGGGGGCCACACCGGAGGTGTTCTTAAGGAGGGCCTTGGATAAGGATTCTTGCATGACAGAAGGATGGCGCTGCAGAGAACGCGGTGCGGGGGACTCTCGACCGACAGTCAAATGGAGAAGAGGAGATCGATCATGATTCGCACAACACCAAAGACGGTTCTGAGCTTTATGTTTGTGGCCGCGCTGCTGCTGACTTCTTGTGCCCAGGCAGCGCCGACGCAGGCGCCGGCTGAGCAGGCCCCGGCGGCCAGCATGGCCGATGAGGAGTACATCTATGTCTCGATGATGGGGAATCTGGAATTCTTCAATGCTCACAAGTACGGCTGGAAGTGGGCCGGCGAGGCGCTCGGCGTCACCGCCACGTATGTCGGACCTCCGGACTTCGACGTAAACGCGCAGGTGGCCGCCTTCGATCAGGCGATCGCAAAGAAGCCGAAGGGCATCGTCGTCTTCGCCGTCGATCCGTCCCTCATCCCATCGATCAACAAAGCGGCGGATGCAGGCATCCCCGTCGTGACGATCCTAGGGGATCTGCCGACCTCAAAGCGGATTGCGTTCGTCGGCTCGTACCAGTACGATCTGGGATACGTGGGAGGTACACACTTGGCCGAGTCACTCGGCGGCACGGGGAAGGTAGCCATCCTCAGCATCCCCGGAACCCAGATGTTCGACGATCGCGAGGCAGGGTTCCGCGCAGCCTTTGATGCCTACCCCGGGATCGAGGTCGTGCAGGTCGGGGACACCAAGGCCGACACGGCAACCGCCATCAGCGTCGCCAAGGACATCCTGACACGCAATCCGGATCTGGTGGCCTTCGTTGGGACCGACTCGACGGCCGGGATTGGAGCTGCCACGGCGGTGTCCGAAGCTGGCAAGTCCGGCGAAATCAAGACGGTCTCCATGGATCGCAACTCGGACGTACTCCAGGCCATCAAGAACGGTACCCTGACGGGCACCGTCGCCCAGGACGACGCGGCGATGGCCTTCTGGGCGCTGCAAACCCTGTTCAATTACGTCCATCACCAGGCACCGCTGACCGTGGATAACGCTGCCGCGAGTGCTTCTACTGGCCCGACCGTTGTCTATATGGGGGTGAACTATATCGACAATTCCAATCTGCAGTACTACCTGGACGCCAACGAACTGTACACACAGTAGCGGCCGTCGAGGAGTGTCAACAGAATGGGGCGGGGCTAACCCCCGCCCCATTCGCGAGCGAGTCTTTCATGGGCGATGTTCTGAATGCTGAGAACATCACAAAGGCCTTCCCGGGAATCTTGGCAGTCGACCAGGTCAGCCTGTCATTGGCCCGGGGAGAGATCCTGGCCCTGATCGGCGAGAACGGCGCCGGTAAGAGCACGCTTATGCACGTTCTCGGAGGTTCACTCAGGCCGGACCAGGGAAGGATCAACCTGGAGGACGAAGAGGTCGAGTTCGGTTCACCCGAAGACGCCATTCGAGCCGGGATCAGCATCGTCCCGCAGGAACTGTCTCTTGTAGGAAGTCTGTCGGTGGCCGAAAACATCTTCGCCAACCGCCAGCCGGTCGGTCCCCTCAACATCATCAACTGGCGGGCGCTCTACGCCGAAACCGAGGCCTTTCTGAGGAGATTCGATCTGGCGATCGATCCCCGCGCACTGGTCAAGCACCTCTCGATCGGCCAGCAACAAATCCTGGAAATCCTCAAGGCGATCTCGACGAACCCTAAGGTCCTGATCCTCGACGAGCCGACGTCCTCCCTGACGGAAGGCGAGACCGCCTACCTTTTCGAGAGCATCCGCCGGCTACAGCAGCAGGGGATGTCCTTCATCTATGTGACGCACAAGCTGTTTGAGGTGTTCTCGATCGCAACCCGGGTGATCGTTCTGAGAGATGGGCGGTTCGTGGGGAGCAAGAGAATCGATGAAGTGACGGAGGACGATCTGGTGGCCATGATGGTCGGACGCCAGATAGCCAACCTGTACGGATCCGGCAAGAGGCGCGAGCCCGGCGAGGTCTACTTTCGGGTGGAAGGGTTGAGCCGCCGACGACGTTTCACAGGCGTGAGCTTCGAGCTTCATCGCGGTGAAATACTCGGGATCGCCGGTCTGGTAGGAGCGCGGCGGACGGAGATCGGCCGATCGATTTTCGGTGCGGATCCACTCGACGATGGGCGGATCTACCTCAATGGCCTGGGGCTAGATATCGCCCAGCCTCGAGATGCGATCAACAAGGGGATTGTGTACCTGACCGAGGACAGGAAAGCCCAGGGTCTGTTCCTGACGATGTCAGTCGGAGACAACCTTGTCGCCCCGAATCTGTCGGAGTTCACTTCGAAGGCGGGTGGTCTCTTGAGGCGGAAAATGGAGGCCCACGCCAGACGGGTGATCGAGGACTACTCGATCGACACGCCCTCGATCGACAAGCAGGTTCTCAACCTCTCCGGGGGAAACCAGCAAAAGGTCCTTTTGGCCACATGGATGGGGATTCGGCCACAGGTAATCATCTTCGACGAGCCGACGCGTGGCGTGGACGTGGGGGCGCGCGCGGAGATCTACAAGAAGATCCAGGAATTCGCCTCAAACGGGACCGGTGTGATCATGATATCGTCCGACATGGCCGAGTTGATCGGTATGTGCGATCGGATTCTCGTCGTGCATAATGGCCGCATCACCTGGGAGGCCCGGCGCGATGAATTCAGCGAAGCCAAGATCCTGGCCCACGCGGCGGGACTGATGAATGGGAACACGCAGGACCCAGCGGAACGGCCAGACAACAGGGGATGACCCCCGCAGGCCATCCGGCAGGCCAGGGCGAGGGCGACGACAAGTATTCAAGTGGATGATATGCGGAATTCATCGACGAACCGTCCATCGTTGAAGAACAGGCTTCTGAATCTCGTTGCTCAGCGAGAATTCGCCCTCGTACTGGTCCTGCTCGTTGCGGGCGCGATCATGAGTATTGTCTCCCCCTTCTTCTTGAGCGTTGCGAATCTCGAAGCCATTCTGATCGCGCTCTCAATGGAAGGGACGATCGCTATCGGGATGTCAATCCTGCTGATCTCGGGCGGGTTCGATCTCTCTGTCGGCTCGACGCTGGCCCTCACCGGGGTGGTGACAGGCCTGGCGTTGAATGCCGGCGTGCCGGCGGTACCGGCGATGATCTTGGGATTGTTGGCGGCGCTGATGGTCGGGCTGGCTAATGGACTCCTTGTCGCCCGGATGGGAATCAACCCTTTCATCACCACACTCGGTATGGCCATGGGGGTACGCGGGCTGCTCTTGGTCATCGCCCATGGGCGTGCGGTTCTGAATCTGCCGAGCTCGTTCACGGTGATCGGGCAGGGCCGAATGTTCGGCATCCAGTATCCAATCTATGTCATGCTCGGGCTGGTCACCATTGGTGAGATCCTGGTTCGCAACTCACGCTTCTTCCGTCAGTCGTACTACATCGGCGGCAACGAGCGCGCCGCTCGGCTCTCCGGGATTAATGTCGATCTTGTCAAGATCTTCAACTACTGTCTTGTGGCGGTCCTGGCGGGGGTGGCCGGGCTTCTGATCACGGCGCGCTTCGGGTCGTCATCGGTAACTATCGGCGGCGGGGAAGAGCTGCGGGTGATCACGGCCGCGATCATCGGGGGGTCGAGCCTTGGCGGAGGAGAAGGCTCGGTCCTGGGAGCATTCCTTGGGGCTTTGTTCATGGGCTTCCTGGCAAACGCCCTCAACCTGCTGGGTGTGGACGTTTACTGGCAGAACCTGGTGACAGGAGCATTGCTGATCCTGGCCGTCGTGGTCGACGTGCTCAACGAGCGGCGCAAGACGCGGCAACAGTAGGCGTACCGAGCCGGGGTTCAAGCCTCAGCCCAACCCTCAGCCCAACCCACACCCCAACCCCACACCCGGAAGGGAGAGGGGCTTCGAGCATGACCTACGGCGTGACCAAGCCTGCGAAGGGAGAGGGGTTTCAATCCATGGCGGCGGGTTGTCCAGAGGCGAGCCGCAGGGTCGCGACCGCTAGCACACACTAGCTGGTCAAGACATGTGGACGAAACAGAATCAATGTGCAGATAGGTGCGTCCTCAGGTCGCCGACGGAGCGGCGGGCGCGGTCGCATCCTTGCCCGTTCCCATCCGAACTCGGACCCGATGCTTGACGGGTGCGGTGTCAAGAGGGATGGCGCGGTCTTCCAACCTCCGACCGTCGATTTCCACCCAGGCCACCCCTCGGCTGACCCCCTCGGGGTTCTCCACTCGGATCTCATAGACCGACCCAGCATGACGGTAATACATTTGGAAGCCTTTCCATCCGGAGGGGATGACAGGCTCCACCCTCAGCTCCCCCTGCCGGATCTTAAGACCCAGGACCTCCTCAACCCACGCTCGGTACATCCAGCCTGCCGAGCCGGTGTACCAGGTCCACCCGCCCCGCCCGACTCGACCAGGAAGGTGATAGACATCCCCCGCCATGACGTATGGCTCGACGGCGTACCGGGCCATCCCATCGGGCTCGCGTGTGCGTTCGATGGGGTTGAGCATGCGCAGCAGCTCCACAGCCCGATTGCCATCGCCCTTCCGAGCGAGCGCGATCGCCAGCCAAGGCGCGGCGTGGGTGTATTGTCCACCGTTCTCCCTCACACCCGGTGGATAGCCTTTGATGTAACCCGGGTCCATGGATGACTTATCAAACGCGGGTGTCAAGAGCAGCGCCAGCCTATCATCCTGCAGGACCAACTCCTCCCACGCCGACTCAAGGGCGGCCACGGCGCGCCCATGCTCGGCCGCCCCGCTGAGCCAGGCCCAAGACTGAGGCAGGGAGGTGATTGACGCCTCTTCGCTGGTGAATGAACCGAGCGGCGTCCCGTCGTCAAAATAGGCACGCCGATACCAACTGCCATCCCAGGCCTGTTTCTCGACCGTTTCCGCCAAGGTCGCGGCTTGCTGACGAGCCTGACTGGCGGGCTCGGGCCGACCATACTGATCGGAGACATCGGCGAACTCCCTCAGCACATCAATGAGGAACCACGCCAGCCAGACGCTCTCGCCTTTGCCTTCGACCCCGACGCGATTCAAGCCGTCATTCCAATCGCTGCTGCCGATGAGCGGCAGACCGTGCGGCCCGGAGGTCAGTCCACGCTCGATGGCCAGTCTGCAGTGCTCGTACAGGCTCGCTCGTTCGATCGTTGTGTCCGGGATGAGATAGGCTTCTTGCTCGGCGTCCTCGAGCAAGCGTGCGTCAATGAACGGGACCTGTTCATCGAGCAGACCAATGTCACCCGTGACGCGGACGTATTGCGCTGCGGCGTACGGCAGCCACAACATGTCATCGGAGCAGCGCGAGCGGGCACCGGCGCCGGATTGCGGATGCCACCAGTGCTGGACATCGCCCTCGCGGAACTGTCGGGCGGCGGCTCGCAGGATGTGTTCACGGGCGAGTTGCGGAGCTGTGTAGGTGAACGCCAAGACGTCCTGAAGCTGGTCCCGGAATCCGTATGCGCCGCCCGACTGGTAGAAGCCCGATCTGCCCCAGAGGCGACAGCTCAGCGCCTGATACGGCAGCCAGCGGTTGACCAGCAGGTTAGCTGACAGGTCCGGGGTCTCAACACTCAGGCTCTTGGGGAACTCGTCCCACCATTCGCCGGTTCGGCGGAGTGCTTCTTCAACTTCCACGCTCTCGTTGTACTGGACGATCAGTCGTTGAACTTCCGCCAAAGACTCGGCCTGACCCAGCAGACAAATGACCTCGGTCGACTGTCCCGGCGCTAGATCGACCATGGTCTGCAGTGCAGCACACGGATCAAGCCCGGCCCCGGTCTGGCCGGGCAATCCGACTCCTTTCATGGCAGCTGGAGCAGATAGCACTCCGTTTCGACCGAGAAAAGACGTTCGATCGGCGGTGTAGCTTCGCGCTTGAGGCGAAATGGCTGCAAATGCGAGATGTGCTCCATAGTCCGGGTGATAGCGGTTGCGGGCCACGATTGCCCTGCTCTGCGCGTCCCAGCTGGTCACGACATGCATCTGAGAGGTCTCACGCGATTCGCCGAGGCACCATTCGACATAGAACGTGACCGAAAGCCGACGTCTCTTGAAAGAGTCATTGTGGAGTCTGAGCCTTTGGATACGCACCGGCTCTCCGCCAGTCTCATTCATCGGGACGAAGGTCGTCAGCTCTTGCTCGATGGCGTGGCTGTTGTGCTCGAAGACAGTGTAGCCGCTCCCGTGGCGGATTCGGTACGCATCGAGCTCCCGGATCGGCAGTGGGGTTGGAGTCCAGAACACCCCGCTCACCTCATCCCGGATGAAAATCGCTTCCGAAGGCGGATCGGAAACCGGATCGTTCGACAAATCAACAAGCCGATTCTGCTGGCTGTTTCCGTACCAGGTGAACCCCGAACCGGACTCGCTGACCAGCGTGCCGAACGTAGGATTGGCGATCACATTCACCCACGGCGCCGGAGGATGTTGGTGTGGACCAAGGTAGATGGCGTATTCGCGCCCGTCGGGTGTGAAGCCGCCCAGCCCGTTAAAGTAGGACAGCTCCATGAAGGGAAGTGTGGCTGACGGCTCTTCGACGACGCGCCGAGTAGGTAGTCGGCCGGGCATCTCGGGAGGCTCGGCCGACGAGGCGAGTTGTTGAGGCAGGGGGCCCCTGGCGGCAACAAGGGTCACATGGGCCGCGGCCAGGATCAGGGTCAAGTCTTCCTCCTTGATCTGATCCACACTACGCAGGAAGACTCCGCCGGGTTGATCCATCGCCGTAAGCACCGAGTAACCCTGAATCAGGCGGCTCAACTCTTCATTGAGAGGCTGACCGTACGAGGTTGATTCCTCGTTCAGGATCAGCAGGTCAGCCTTCAATCCGTGGCGCTTCCAGTAAGAATGAGCTTGCAGCAGCTGACGGACGATCCCGATGTCATGCGCTTCACCGATGCTGACGACCGCCAGCGGAAGATCGCCCGAGATGCCATAGGCCCACAGACCGGATTGGCCCAGCCTGTTCTGCTGCAGCCGTCCCGCCGGTGGACGCAGCATGGCGCTCGGATAGAGCAGGAAGCTGGCCAAATGCTGGAAGCGTCGCGCGTCGTCCGGCTGGATCCGCAATAGGCGTAGCTCGAGCTGGGCGTTCGCCCAGGCCAGATCGAACGCCTGGCTGATCGCGTGCGGATCGCTGAACTTGCCGATCAATTCCAGCACCCTCTGGCGTGTGTCTCCCACCCCGAGCACAAGCGTGAACTGGACTTGCTTTCCCGGCTCGAGGCTCACCCTGCGCCGCAGGGATAGGATCGGATCCAGAACGAAGCCTTCGGTGCTCGAGAGCCTGTCGTGCATGGCTGCGGGATCGAGGCTGGTTCGGCCGCGTCCGATGAACCGCGCTCGGTCCGTCTCGAACTGCAGAGCACCCTCACAGCCGTCGTCGAATGTCAAACGATGCGCGACGTAGACCGGAGGCTCGCCCGGATCCCGAAGTCGCCGGGTCGCGATGAGGGCACATTCTTGTGGAAGGGACTCCGTCTGTATGAATAGCTTGTTGAAGGCTGGGTGCTGCCGGTCGGCGTTGTGCGGCGCCATGGCCAATTCGACGTAGCTGGTGATCTCCAGATGGCGCGCTCGACTCGAACGGTTGACCATAGTCACGCGGCGGATCTCGACGTCGTCCTCAGGCGAGACAACAATCTCGGTGTCGGTGTCAATCCCTTCCTTGGACACTCCGATCTCTGCCCGGTCGATGGCCAGGCTGACGGAATAGCTTTCTGGTTGTTTCAGGACGGGTTGGTAAGTGGTCGACCAGAACTGGCCGCTGTCCATGTCCCGGATGTAGCAGAACGTGCCGTTCGCATCGCGGGTCGTGTCCGCGCGCCAGCGGGTGATGTCGATATCGTGCCAGCGGCTGTAACCGCCTCCGGCGTTGGTAATCATCAATCCGTAGCGGCCGTTGCTCAGAAGGAGCGTCTTCGGCGTCGGGGTGTCCGGCGTGACAAATCGGCTGACTGACGGCGCGACTTCGTCCGCGGTCACACCTGCCTCGCGCCGTCCTTCGATCGGGACACGGATCATCGCCGGGGAGACCGGGATCCTTTCGTAGAGAAGGGGTTCCGTCGCCCTGACACGGCGGTCGGCGTGAAACCTTCGTTGCATCACCTGATCGTGGACGAAGTTATCGAGTGCCAGGAATTCCATCGCCTGGTGGTGAGCCATGTAAGCCCGCACAATCAGCCCGCGGCCGCCGAGGCGCCCGCGCGCCCGGCTGAAGTCGATCGACTCGAAGAACCCATAGCCGCCGTCGTACAGACCCAGTCTTACCAGCCGATGAAGGTTCCTGACCGAGGCCGCCGGATTCCAGTTCAAGCTGAGCAGTGTGGCATAGGGGGCCACAACGAGATCGTCCTCCAGCCCGCGCTGTAGTCCCAGGCTCGGGACCCCGAAGGCTTTGTACTGGTAAGTGCGATTGATATCCAGGTCGCCGTAGGCCGCCTCCGAGATACCCCACGGCACGCCGCGTTGTGCGGCGTAGTCGATCTGAGCGCGGATCGCCTCTCGACAGGCCCTTTCCAAGAGAGAATTATCGAAGGCTCGCTGCAGCAGAAGCGGCATCAGATACTCGAACATCGTGCCGCTCCAACTCACCAGCACGTGTCGCCTGCCGACGGATCGGTACGGACGATGCATCGCCAACCAGTGGTTGCTTCGGACGTCACCCCGGGCAATGGCCACGAAGCTGGCCAGTCGGGCTTCGCTCGCCAGCAGATCGTAGTGCGAACTATCAAGCCGCTGTTCCCTGACGTTGTAGCCGATGCAGAACAGCCTGCGTTCATGGTCGTAAAGGAATCGCATGTTCATGCCGTCGGCGAGGCGATGCGTGCTTTGGATGAGAGCCTCGACTTGTGCCAGCATCTCGCCCGCCAGCCATTTGGCCCGGGCAAAATCCTCGTTGACCCGGCTCAACCATTCGCCGAAGGGCTGCGGCAGGTCAGGCCCCGATGAGGCCGCCTGGCGAAGATCCTTGAGCAGTTCGATCTGATCTGAGGCGAGCTCACGCAGTGAGGGCGCTTTCGCCAGTGTCTGGCTTCGGGCAAGGACCGCTTGTTGCCCCAGCGCCGCGCTGAGGTTTTCGTCTGTCAGTTCGGCCAGTGAGTCGACCCACGGTAGGTACCGGTCGAGGATCGCCATCCAGCCGGCCAGCTGAGTCTTGATCTTCTCGGCCCAATAGGCGGGCTCGTCAAGCCTGCTCTCGGCCTCCCATGAATATCCGGCCAACGCTCCCGCCGGTCCTACGGCCTGGCGCAGCCGACGCACGACGTCCGGGAGGTCAGCCGGCTCGCCTTCGAAGAGCCCGGTCAGCTGCCCGATGGCTTCGTCGGCAGATGACGTGAGGCGGACACTCCCGATGGCCTGCCGGAGCACATCCAGTGTGCCAGCCATGCCTTGAAGAGCGTGTGGCCCAACCAGTGGCTCATCCGATAAGTCGTTGAGCCCCGATCCTAAAGCCCACAGACTCGCAAGCAGGTTCCCGCTGTCAACGGTCGAGACGTAGCGCGGCTCGAGCGGTTCGAGGTCCACCAGATCGTACCAATTCAATAGATGACCCTGGAAGCTCTCAAGCCTGTCCAGAGTCTGGAACGTTGGGGTAAGGCGCTCGACCGCTTGATCGCCCGTCAGGTAGCCGAAGTCGTAGGCCCCGATGACGCTCAGCATCCACAAGCCGATGTTCGTCGGGCTTGTCCGCGGAGCGATCGCATTCTGGTGTGAGACCTGGTAGTTGTCCGGCGGAAGCCAGTTGCTCTCCGCCTTCACGAAGTCGTCAAAGTAGCGCCAGGTCTTCCGGGCGAGGCGTGAGAGCATCCGCAGGTCGGTCTTGGAGACCAGGTCGCGCCCAGGTCGCGGCCGGGGGACTGCAGTCAGCCGCCATGCAATCAGCGGACTGGCCAGCCAGAGAATCAAATAGGCAGCGGCAGAAGAGAGACTGGCGGCGCGAAACCACGACAAGACAAGAATCACCAGCATGGAAACGAGACTTGTCTGAATCATCTCGAGCATGATGGCCCGATTCCGGCGGGCGGGTTGCCACTGTGCCATTTCGGCCGTCGTCCACTCGAGCAGCTTCCGATGACTGAACCATCTTCGATACCCAACGCGCACGATTGCGTCCACGGCCAGTCGCGATCGTTGCGGGAGCAAGGAAGTCTCGACGATCGATCGCAGCAGATCGTGCACCAACTCGCGCCAGGCTGAGTTGCCAGACCCCCGAGGCGATGTGGCCCAGCTCACGATCTGTGAAAACGGCTGGAAGAGCATGGTCAGGCCGACAAGTGCGCTTGCAATCGCGCCGGATGCCGGAGAAGTGAACCACGAGGCCGTCAAGAAAATGACCGATGCGGCAGGGACCAAGCTTCGACGGAGGTTGTCGAAGATCTTCCAGCGGTTGAGTGCGGTCAGAGGGTTGGGCACTTTGCTCCCGTCAGGCCCTGGAACCCGCGGGAGTATCCAATCCGCAATCTGCCAATCACCGCGGATCCATCTGTGTTCCCGGACGGCATGGGATTGGTAGTCTCCAGGAAACTCGTCAAACAGCTCAATGTCGCTCGCCAAACCCACTCGGACGTGCGCGCCCTCAATGAGGTCGTGACTGAGCAGGAGCTGCTCAGGAAATCGGCCCGACAGGGTGCGGTAGAAGGCGCGTGGATCGTAAATCCCCTTCCCCTGGTAGGAACCCTCGCCCGCCAGGTCCTGATAGACGTCCGAGACAGCCTTGGTGTATGGATCAGAACCAATTGGATCGGTGAAGAGTCGGGAGAAAGGACTGGCAGTCGCGCTCGGAAGGGAAGTGCTCACTCGAGGCGAAATGATCGTGTAGCCGCCGGCGACCGCACTTCCGTCGTTCGTCAGCCAAGGCCGATTCAACGGATGGGCCAGCGTCTCAACCAGCCGTCGAGCGCTGTCGCGTGGCAGTTGGTTATCACTGTCAAGCGTGATGACGAAGCGGATGTTCTGCAGCTGGTCCGGATCGCCTACCTGAACGATCCCGCGCTCGCCGCGCGGCGGTTCGCCGCACAATAACCGATTCAATTCATCGAGCTTGCCCCTCTTACGTTCCCAGCCGATGAACATGCTCTCCGACTCGCACCATTCTCGCTCGCGATGGAAGAGGTAGAAATGATTGGCAGAATGGCTTGCATTGAGGGATTTGATCCCTTCGACCGCCACGTGCACAAGCTGGCTGTCCGAGTCCAGATGCGCCCTTTGTGCGTCGGGCAGGTCGCTGAAAAGGGCAAAGATGAGGTTCGCATCGGGGTTCGCCAAATAGCGAACCTCCAGCTTCTCGATCTCCTCGCGGACGGAGCCCTCACTTACTAGGAGCACCGGCACCACGACCAGGGTACGGAAAGCATCCGGGATGCCTTTGGTCTGAAAGGACATTTTGGGGAGTGTGCGAGGGGGGACAAGCCGGGTCACCAGGTAATTGACGATTTGCACCGCCAACTGGCTGACGGGCAGCAATGCCAGCAACCCCGTCAGGGCGAGCACCCAAAAATCGCCGCTGACTGCGAAGCCCAACATAAGAACAGCGGCCTCGGAAAGCGCCGCTACGGTACCGATTGCACCCAGGTAGAGAAGGGCCGAATGGCGCTCCGTCCAGTGAAGAACCCGGTAGGTTAGCTGCTCGCGGCCGGCCAGCTCCTTGACCAGCTGCTGTCGTCCCGGGCCAATCAGGTAGGTGCCAACATGCGCGGCGCGAGGGTCTCTCGTTTCTTGTCTGCCCTGATTGGCTGCCAGCCTCAGGGCGGCTTGGGCGACATTCTCCTGAGAGGTGTGGGCGCCGCGGGCGATCTCCTCCACCGCATGCCGGTAGCGATCGCGTGTCTCGAAATCCATGAGGCGGTAGTCGCCGGTCGGATCCCCGCGCAGGACGCTCTCGACGCGGCTCAGCTGCTCAAATACCTCACGCCAATCGAGGAGTGCGAGCTGACGCAGACTCGTGACGGCGTTTCCCATCGAGACTTGGTTGGCAGCCTGGCGGGCCTGTTGCCGGGGAACGAGTTCGGCGAGCGGGCTGTCCAGCACGCGCTCCAGCCAGCTACGGGCGGGGATCAGGGCGGCTTCCTCGTCGTAGAGCAGACTGGTGAATTGCACGGCGAAATACGGACTGGGGTCGGGCTGTTCTTGCGCCAGAGCCGCCAACATCGAGAACAGTTGGTTGGGATCGCGGCGGACGGTACTCACCAGTCGATGGGCCCAGAAGTCGCCCTGCTCGCGCTGACGAAGCCGCAAGGCGACCTGTTCACCCAAGATGCGAATGCGGTCGATTAGGGCAATCCGCAACATGATCGGCATCGCCCATAGTTCGCCGATCGACAGTTGCTCTACCGATTGGTACGTCTCCAGGAATTCGGTGATGTTGGAGCGATCCAGGCGGCCGTCCGTATGCAGCACCATTTCGGAAGCCAGCTTGTAGGCCCGGGGCTCGGCTTCGGCGGAAGCTCCGTCCGTGCCGACTTGATCAAGCGTGTCCAGAAGGGGGAGTTCGTGATAGAAGCGTCTGGGGAGATTCAGCCGGACATCGTCGATGTGCCCCTGAATGATATAGCCATTGTCGAGGATCCACTCGGCCGAGGGGCTGACACCAAGCTCGAGCCTCAAAGCCGTGTCGAGATCTCGCCGGATCCGGTCGATCTCCCTCTCGCACTTGTCGGCCCGGGCAAGCAAGGGCTCCCCCGCCCGAGGCTTCACGACCGTGTGATGCTCGGAAGCGATGAGCAGTGCGTGCTTTTGGAACTGAGCTCCCGTGAGCACTTCTTGCTGGATCGCCTCAAGTGAGTCCGTTTCGTACGTGTGTTTGGGGTGGAAGGGGAAGACGGCCGGCTGGTCTTCACTGATCTGGCGCAAGATAGGCAACGCCAGGCCCAACGAGCCCGGTTCTCCCTCGATGACCACCACCGTCTCGTCGGCCAGCATCCAGTGCTTAAGTTGTTCGACGAGGTGGCTGCTGATCCCAAGCTGGATGCGGGGCGCCAGCAACAAGCCTGCAAGCGCGCCGATCAACATCGAGAACTCTATAGTGAAGGGGAGTTGCACCCTGGAGATGATCCGGCCTAGAGCCACGATCAATAGACCCACGAGCGCGCCCATCGCCAACCCGCCCGCCAACCCCAAAAGCACTTTCTGGATCGGGCCGACGTTATGGATGCGCGGTCGGCCTGCGGGAGGTCTTAGGATCACGGCGACGTGGCCAAACCCACGTCGCCTGAGTTGGCGCCTTGCATTGAACGCATCTTCGCGGGAGGCGAAGAAGCTGACCAGGAATCCGAGCTCAGTCATCGAATCTGCATTTGGGTACTACTCGCGTCGGCCAGGGCCGTCGTGCAACGGCCCTTGGCGAGGGCAAGAAGACCGGGTGAATCGGGGCGCCAGTGTTGGCGCTGCGTAGGGTCGACAATCCATAACACCGAAAGCTGGGAATTTCGGCGGCTCCCGGGCTGCAATGGCCGGACCCGCCGCTTGTCTCGGCACCCCAGCCGCGCCTGAAACCGCAAAGCGAGCGGGGCGATGCCACGTCATGCTAGAGATAATACCCCATGACTTGCCGGGTGACATGTCTCGCTCAGAGCCGGTTCACCATGTTCGCCCGGGGCGTTCGGTCCCTTCCCCCAGGACGCAACGATCGCCGGGGTAGGAGGCATTGCGTTTTGGGGAGGGCGGAAGCTTTGCTTCCGCCCTCCCCAAAAACGCTTGACCCCCTATCCGCTACTCACCAGCGGGCGTCGCGGCGGAGAGGGGGGTCAGGGGGATGGGGGCTTCCGCCTAGTCGACGATCTCGCCGTCCGACAAGCGGACAATGCGCGAGGCGTGTCGCGCCAGATCGGCATCATGGGTGACCATCAACACGGTCTTGCCCGCGCTGACCAGACCCTCAAACAAGCGCATGACAGACTCGGACGCCTGGGTGTCGAGGTTTCCTGTCGGCTCATCGGTGGCGATGATCGGTGGATCGTTGGCCAGCGCCCGGGCGATTGCCGCCCGCTGTTGCTGACCTCCGGAGAGATGTGAAGGCAAGAGGTCGGCGGCGTCCGCCAGGCCGACCTGCTCCAGGAGGCCCATGGCGCGCTCCGCCCGCTGGCGTGCTGGCAATCCCTCGCCCAGATCCATCGGGAGTCGAACATTCTCTATGACCGACAATGTCGGCAGCAATTGAAAGAACTGGAATACGATACCGACGGTCTTGCCGCGCCACACTGAGCGCGCGCCTTCATTCAACTCGTGGATCGGCGTTCCGGCGACGAACACACCCCCGCTGGAAGGCATGTCGATCCCAGTAAGCATGTTGATCATCGTGGTCTTTCCGCTCCCGGATTTTCCGACGATGGAAACCAGCTCGCCGCGCTCGATGGTGAGATCAACCTCCCGCAACGCGCTGAATGAACCGGCCCCCGTCTCGTACGACTTGCTCACTCGCTCGAACCGAATGAAGCCGTCCTTCGCCACCGGACTGCCCCCGCCGGCCCCGTTCCCATTCCCTCGATCGGGGATCCGAAAATAGCGCAGCAGGCCCTGCAACCCATCACTCATAATCCAGGACCTCTCGCACGGTGAGGCGCGCGGCCCGGCGGGCGGGGGCTAGGCTGGCGCCGACGCCGATGAGGCCAACCACAACCAGCCACAAGAAGAGCCCCGGGAAGGAATACCGAAAACCCAGGTTGGATTGCATCACCGCCTGGATCACGGCCGCCGACAGACCCCGGCCGACAGGCTCGGAGAGTAGCGCTCCAAGGAGCCAGCTGAGAAGGCCGACACACATCCCTTCGATCAGCACGACCTTGCTTACGGCGATGTTCGAGGCCCCGACGGCGCGCAGCACGCCAATCTCGCGAGTTCGCTCGAGAACGTTAATCCCCAGACTGCCCGTCAGGCCGAGACCGCCGACGACCGCCAAGAGAACCGCCATGACGACCAGCACCGTCAGGATCAAATCGAAAACGTCGGTGAAATCGCCGAAGATCGCCTGGTTGGTGATTGCGTCACCCTGTTTCAGCCCGGCATTCTCGAAGCGGGTCTCGATCTGGCTGGCGAATGACTCCTGTACGGCGCGGCTGCTGATCTGGTCCGCTTCGACCCGAACTCGCAGCATGTCCACCTGGTTTGGCCGGTTCATCAGATTCCCGAATGCTCGGATATCCATATAGATCCGCGGCCCGGAAAGGTGGTTGGAGGTGACCCCCACGATGTGATAGCTGAGCGTTCGGTCGCCGGCCTTGATCCG
>Ga0326597_10005378_pt1 | contig 17799 bp, 18 predicted proteins | sample RVTome_12_FD_203789 | JGI IMG/M metagenome (GOLD analysis project Ga0326597, IMG submission 203789) | Soil microbial communities from uranium-contaminated site in the Upper Colorado River Basin, Wyoming, United States - RVT100D185 | ecosystem: Environmental > Terrestrial > Soil > Contaminated >... | reverse complement strand
CCGACACCCCTGCAACAACGCGTTTTCGACTTGCTACAACTGTTGCCAGTAACCGGAAGTTCGCATTCCTAAAAGTGCGCCTCTGATCAATATGTTAACTCTGAAACGCTGCGGGAACTTCGGGTTAGGTGGAACGGACGGGCCGCCAGCGCAGTGGCATCATCAATCGTCGTCGCGGCCCGCCGTTCACCAAGACGTTAGATGGGCGCAATAGGGTCTTGTGATCGATGGCGGTTGTGCAAGCAGGTGGAGCCCGCGAGTGTTCGTTCTGGATTATTCCAACGCACCGCTGGGCGTCGCCGTTCGTATGACTGTTGTGAGTGAACACGATAGGTTTTGGGTTGTCGGTTGCTCGCGGGAGTTTGAGATCGACAGGCCAAGTGTCATCTTTGTATCCGTAGGTGAGGAGGAATTAACATGAGCGAAAAGTGGGACATTAAGGGACGACAGGAACTGAATCCGGTGACGGGTGTCAACAACCTAGTCAGTAAGCTTTTTGGTCTTCGAGAGTCAACCTACACGGTCCAGAACACTAAGACCGGTGAGTACTACGCCGTCGATGTTACGACCGACGGCTCGACCGAAGCGGACATGAAGGCCGTCGGCGAAGAGATCTCAAAAGGAAACATTCGACCGATCTAACCACAACGACGACCTTGCAGCTATGCGGTTCCGCCAGTCCCGGCCTCTGGCCGTCGTGAGACGCCATCTAACACGGCGATGAACTCGCCGCCGCAGTTTTAGGCACCGCAGGTGGCACGGTCAGGAACGGCCATTCAGCTCGCAAGAACTATACGGCTGGCGGCGCGGGTTATCGCCACCCCGTTGGGCAGTTTCGTTCTTTGCATGGACACGCTGTTTGGACTAAAATTAGTTGATCGCTAATTGATACGAGGTCTATGCCATGTCGAAAACACTGAGGGCCGTCATCCGCGAGGGAAAGATCGAGCCATTGGAGCAGGTCGACCTTCCTGAGGGTTCAAAAGTTCTGGTGACACTCCTGCCCGACGAAGAGGCTGATTTCTGGCTCGGAGCAAGCCAAGCTTCACTCGATACGATTTGGGCTAACCCCGAGGATGATGTGTATGCCCAGCTCCTCAAAGAATGACATCATCTTGGTTCGCTATCCATTTGGGTCTCTCGAATCGCCGGCGCCTGCTTGTCGTGGTACACACAGAGGAGGAAGAAACGATCCGTCTCATCAGTGCGAGGACGGCAGACCGCCTTGAACGGAGGAAGTATGAAGAAGGAGACTCGTAGAGTCGACGAAATGCGCGCTCACTATGACTTTACTGGAGGGATACGCGGCAAGTATGCGCGCAGGTATGCCGAAGGCACCAATGTGGTGGTGCTTGACCCCGACGTAGCGCGCCTGTTCCCAAACCGTGAGGCCGTCAACGAGACGCTGCGGGCCGTTGCCCAGATTGTTCAGATACAGGAGCGAAGGCGGGACGGGGCTAACAAGACCGTTGCTTCTGACCGCCGCCCGGTTGCGGGTCGGAGAGAACGTGAGAGGTCTCGTTCGGGTAGTGGTAGGTGATCAGCAGCGTTGGCACGCTAGCGATCTGCCCTGCGACCGCGAAACCGGTCATCTCTTTTTAGACCTCTTGGCAAGCGAACCTATACTCACTTCCACAAACTAATCAGCAGCACGCCGCCAACGATCATCGCGGCGCTGAGAACGATCCGCGAGGTGACGCGCTCCACGTCGCGCAAAAAGATCGCGGTCAGGATGAGCGAGAAAAGGGGGCCGGTGCTGCTGACCGGAATCACCACCGAGACTTTGCCGCGATCCAGGGCGTAGTAGATGCAAACCATGCTGAGACTGACGGTCACGCCGGCGGCGAGAAACCACCAAAAGCACTGCCGGTTCATCTTCCAGGTCTCCTGAGTCTTCTCCACGTACCACATCGTCAGCACCGACACGACGAAAGACGAAGTCGCCGTCACCGCCGCGGCGAGAAAGGGATGCGGAACCGAGGCCAGGCCGAATTTGCGCGCGACTTGGGTGGCGCCCGCGAGCGCGGAGGCGATGATCGGATACCAGAGAAAAACCGCCGACCCGGTCAGTTTCATCGAACCTTGGCGCCAAGACAACAAGGTGATGCCGGCGATGATCATGAAAGTGGCGATGATAATCGGCAGCGTGATTCTCTCGCCGAGAAAAATAATCGCCATCGCCGCGCTGAACAGCGGCGTGGTGGCGCGAATCGGATCGGTGATCGCTACGCCCAGGGCGTCGATGCCTTTGTAGGTGAGCAGGCGCGTGAGACCGGGCTGGAAGAATCCAACGGCCACGAAGATCAACAACGCGGAGCTGGCCAATGACGACAGCGGAAGGAAGGTGATCGACACGCTCCAGAGAAAAACAATATTGATGAGCAGGCTGCTGATCACCGCGGTGGCCGGATTGGAATAGCGTAGCGCCTTCTTGGTGAAGAGGTTGTGGAGTGCGAACAAGAACGAGCTGCCAAGAGCGAAAAATTCGGCGGGCATGAGATGGAGCTTCGTGCGCGGTCTTCCCGGCTATACCGGAGTTCGATGGAAAGAGCAATGAATGAGCCGAATGGCGAGCGCGGCAAACGAAGGTGCGTCACCGCTTACGCAAATGAACTCATTGCAAAGGCGAAAAACTTTTGTCACAGTGACGGCCGATTGGAAAACACGAAAACCAAGACGGCGATCATCTCCATCGCCAATCTCAAGGCCGAGGATCTCTCCGTGCTGCGGCAGGCGCTTCAAGCGCTACCGGGCGTCGGGAAGATCGATTTCAGCGTGGAGCGCAGCGTGGCGGTCATCGACTTCGACCCGAGCCAGTCGCACATCGATGACTTCTTGCGCGCGGCGTTAAAGGCGGGATTCCAGGTTTTGTAGAAAGTTCAAGGTTCAAGAGTTCAAAGTTCAATGTTCTCAAGAAGGCCGAGCACAAACTTTGAACGTTGAACCCGGAACATTGAACCAACTTCAATCCCCCGCGACGGTCATGCGGCTAATCTTAACCGTCGGCGCGGCGATTCGGCCGCGCATCTCGAGGTCGCTGCCGATCATCTCGATGTCTTGGAAGATTTGTTTCAAATTGCCTGCGATGGTGATTTCTTCCACCGGATAAGTCAGCTCGCCGTTCTCGATCCACAGACCCGCGGCGCCGCGCGAGTAGTCGCCGGTGACCATATTGACGCCGAAACCGATCAGCTCGGTGACGTAAAATCCGGCCTTCACCGAACGAATGATGTCGTCCGGCGAGTGGGCGCCGGGAGCCAAGTAAAAATTCGCTGGCCCGACGCCGGGCGGATCGCCGATGGAGCGCGAGGCATTTCCGGTGGAGGCCATGCCTAATTTTTTTCCGCTATAAGTGTCCAACAGGTAGCTTTTCAGTTCCCCCTTGTCGACGATGAGTTTCTTCCTAATGGGAAGCCCTTCGCCGTCGAAGGGTCGCGAACCGAGAGCGCCCGGAATCGTCCCGTCATCGATCACCGTGACGGACTGCGAAGCGATCTGGGTTCCGAGTTTGCCGATCAAGAAGGAGGCGCCTTTATAGAGCGAATACCCGGAAACTGCCGACGACAGGTTACGCAGCAAGGAGCCCGCCATCTCGGGATCGAAGACGACGGGAACTTCGCAGGTCTTGACCTTGCGCGCATCGAGGCGCCGCAGCGTGCGCTGGGCCGCCTTTTCGCCGACGCTCTTCGGCGATTCCAGCAGGGAGAATTTCCGGTTCGACGAATACCAGTAGTCACGCTGCATCGATCCATTGGATTTCGCCACCGGTGCTACTGAATGGCCGAACGTCGATCCGGTGTATTCACCCGAAAAACCTTGACTACTGGCGTAGATCACCCGGCCATAGTGGTTTGAGAACTCGCCCCCTTCGGAGTTGGTGATGCGCCCATCATAGGCCAAGGCGCTTTTCTCCACCTCCAGCGCCATTTGAATCTTCTCGTCCACGGAAACTGAGCGAGCCGCATCGTCGCAGAGATCGAGATCGGGTATTTCCTGCGCCAGCTTTTCCGCCGCCGGTAGGCCGCTAAACGGATCCTGCGCCGTGGCGCGGGCCATTCGCGCGGTGTCTTCGACCAGCCGTTCGACAGATTGCCTGGAAATGTCCGATGTCGAAGCCGACGCCGAGCTGTTGCCGAAGAAGAGCCGCAACCCAAGCCTCTTTTCTCCCGCCTGGCTGATTTTCTCGACCTCGCCCATGCGCACGGTGACGAAAAACGAATCGCCTTCCGCCATCACCACGTCGCCCTGCGTCGCGCCCTTGGCCTTCGCCTTGGCAAGTATGTCGCGGGCTAGTTCCTGACTGAGTTCGAATCGCTCCATAACCTTCCTACTCGTTCAAGTCGCTCCAATCGTTCAAATCGCTCAAGCCCCCGCCTCTTTCCTCCCCCGCGTCGCGGGGAGGACAAAGGAGAGGGTTGAACTACTTGAACGTGTTGAACGTTTTGAACTAAATTCATCACGCCGCCGTTCCTCCGACGGTGAGTCCATCTATCTTAATCGTCGGCAAGCCAACGCCCACCGGCACCGACTGGCCGTCCTTGCCGCATGTCCCCACGCCTTCGTCGAGCTTCAAATCCGCTCCGACCATCGAGACGCGCGTGAGCACGTCGGGCCCGTTGCCGATGAGCGTCGCACCCTTCACTGGTTTGGTTACCTTGCCGTCTTCAATGAGATAGGCCTCGCTGGCGGAGAAGACAAATTTTCCGCTGGTAATATCGACCTGGCCGCCGCCGAATGAAACCGCGTACAGGCCCTTTTTCACCGAGCGAAGAATATCCTCCGGCGCGCTCTCGCCGGCCAACATAAACGTGTTGGTCATGCGCGGCATCGGAATGTGAGCATAGCTCTCGCGCCGCCCGTTGCCGGTGAGCGGCATCTTCATCAGCCCGGCATTGAGTTTGTCTTGCAGGTAGCCCTTGAGAATCCCTTTTTCGATCAAAACGGTCCGGTGCGTCGGCGTGCCCTCGTCGTCGACGTTGAGCGAGCCGCGGCGCGACGGGATCGTGCCGTCGTCGACCACCGTACACAGCTCCGAGGCCACTCGATGGCCGATGCGGCCGCTGAAAGCGGAGGTCTTTTTGCGGTTAAAATCGCCTTCGAGTCCGTGACCGATCGCTTCGTGCAAGAGAATGCCCGGCCAGCCGGGTCCCAATACGACGTCCATGGTCCCCGCCGGGGCGTCCTCCGCGCTCAAGTTCAGCACCGCCTGGCGCACCGCCTCTCGCGCGTAGCGCTCATAGTCCTTGCCATCGACAAAAAAACCGAACTCGACGCGCCCGCCACCGCCGAAGCTGCCGACCTGGCGATTGCCGTCCTCCTCGACGATACAAGTCACGTTGAGGCGGGTGAGCGGCTGAATATCTCCCACCACCATGCCCTGCGACGACGCGACCAAAATAACCTTGTATTCGCCGCCGATGGAGACAAACACGTTTTGTACACGGGCGTCGAGCCCGCGCGCGAACCTGTCGATCTCGTAAAGCAGAGCGATCTTTTTCTCCAACGCCACGTCATTGACCGGGGTCTTGATCGGGTAAAGATCGTGAGACTCGCCGCGTACCTGGCCGACCGCTGCCGGGACTTGAGACGGCCGGTTTTGCGCGATGTACTGCGCCGTGCGCGCCGCTAATTCCAAATTCTCGACGGTAATGTCATCTGTGTAGGCGTAGCCCGTTTTGGCATCCGCCAGAACCCGCACGCCTACCCCATTGGCCGTGGAATGCGAACAGTTTTTCACCAGCCCTTCTTCAAGGCTCACCCCCTCGTTACGCCGGTACTCGAAATAAAGGTCGGCATAATCGGCCTTCCGGCCCAATGCGGTCGAAAGGACCTTTTCCAAATCACGTTCTTGAATGCCGAAATTCCGGTCAAGAAACGATACTGCGGGAAGGTTATGCTTTGCCATGGGCTCTCCTTAAAGACCACTTCTAGCACACCCGCGCTGGCCATTAAATGGCAAGGCAATCCGTTCAGGGTGACAAACGGCGCGCAAATCTGCCAAGCGGGGACTATTTCGGTTGATCGCTCACCTATCTTGAGTTAAAATTTATTTTATTAAAGCCCTACGGAGAAAGACCATGGCGCAGAAAAAAATCGTCCACATCGTCGGCACTGGAACTATCGGCGAGCCGCTCGTTGGAATCCTTTCAACCTTCCGGGAGCAATTCGGCATCGACGAAGTCACCTTTCATAAGCGCACGCCGTTGCTCACCGATCGCTCAAAGGTTATCGTCTCCTGCCAAAACGGGGCGAAGCTCGCCGTCGACAAAGAGCGCCGGCAAAAATTTATCGACATGGGCATGCATCCGACGTTAGAGGCCGAAGAAGCCATCGAACGCGCCAATGTCATCATCGATTGCACGCCGGTGGGCAATGAAAACAAGCAAAAAATTTATAACAGATATGCCGATAACGGCCGCGGCTTTATCGCCCAGGGAAGCGAGTACGGCTTCGGCAAGATGTACGCGCGCGGCATCAACGATCGAGCGCTGGAAAGAGACAAGGACCAGTTTGTTCAAGTCGTCAGCTGCAACACACACAATTTAGCGGTTCTGATCGATACCATCGCCTTGGGTCCGGAAAAGGAAGACAATCTCGAAGAGGCGCGATTCGTCTGCATGCGCCGCGCCAACGACTTGAGCCAGGAAGGCGACTTCATCCCGGCGCCCGAAGCCGGCAAGCATGATGACCCGAAGTTCGGCACCCACCAGGGACGGGACGCCCACTACTTGTTCAAAACTTTGGCATTGGATCTGAACATCTATTCGTCGGCGCTCAAGCTGAACACCCAATACATGCACACGATCCATTTCAATCTGAAGCTGCGCCGCGGCATCAACAAAGAAGAACTGATGCGCCGCTTTCACGCCAACGGGCGGGTCGCGATGACCAACAAGAAGTCCTCGGCCTCGGTCTTTTCGTTCGGCCGGGACCACGGCATCTTCGGACGTATTCTCAATCAGACGGTGGTCGTGACGCAAAGCCTCGCCATGAGAGGCGATAAGGAAATCATCGGCACCTGTTTCACGCCCCAGGACGGCAACTCGCTATTCAGCAGCCTGGCCGCGACCCTGTGGTTTTTATATCCCGATTCCTACGAGGAGCGGCTCAAACCGGTCAAGCAGTACTTCTTTAACGAAATATAGCTAACCGGCAGAAACCTTGATTCGGGGATCAAAGGCGGTAGCGCTCTTGATCCCTTTTTTATTCCTTGACGCTTTCCGGAGCGATGCCTTCGAAGCGAACCGCATCTCCTGCCTTGATGCCATGACCTTTGGCTAACCCACCGTTGATTTCGAGGACAAATTGGCTTGGCCTGCCGACGGATCGAGAATTCAACGAGAAGGGAACCGTCTGTTCGACGATGCCGACAATCTTTCGGTCGCTGCCGATGAAGATCATGTCGAGCGGGAGCGGCGTGTTCTTCATCCAAAAGGACTGGACCGACGGCGCCGGGAACAGGAAGATCATGCCGCGGTCCGCCGCTAACTCGCGTCGGTATTGGAGACCGAGTTCCCGTTTGGCCGGTGTATCCGCGACCTCGACTTGAAACACGAACTCTCGCCCTTCTCGAGTCGAGATAACGACCCTGGGCTCCGCCCCGCAGGAAAACGTGACCGACATGAGTGCAAACAAGGCTGTGACAAGATACCACCGCGGCATGTCACTTGGCCAAATTCCGGGCGACGATTTCGGCGATGTCCAGGACTTCCATGGCCGTCTCCGGCTCCTCTTTGGCGGTCTCTTCAGTGATCATGCGCATGCAGAAGGGACAGCCGGTCGCCACGGTCTTCGCCCCGGTCTGCTTGAGCTCACGGTAACGGTTGGTGGCGACGCGCTCGTTGCCTTTTTCTTCTTCTTTCCAGAACTGCCCCCCGCCGGCGCCGCAGCAAAAACTGTTGCTGCGCGTGCGGCCGGGTTCGGTGAGCTTGGCACCGGTGGACTGAATCAGCGCGCGCGGCGCGTCGAAGATGCCGTTGTGGCGTCCGAGGTAACAGGGGTCATGGTAAGTCATCGACCCGTCGCCTTTCGGCGTTAACCTTAATTTGCCGCCGCGAATCAGCTCGTTGATGTAATCGGTGTGGTGCTTAACGACGTAATTGCCGCCGAATTGCGGGTATTCGTTGGCGATGGTGTGAAAGCAGTGCGGACAGGTGGTGACGATAACCTTCGGCTTCGCCTCGTCCAACGCCGTGATATTTTCCGCCGCCATCTGCGCGAACAGATACTCATTGCCGGCGCGGCGGGCCGTGTCACCCGTGCATTTTTCCTCTTTTCCGAAGATCGCCCAGTCGACGCCGGCCGCGTTGAAAAGCTCCGCCATGCTGCGCGCGATCTTTTGCGCGCGGGGATCGAAGGCCACGGCGCACCCGACCCAATACAGAACCTCGGGAGCGGTTTTTTCCCGCAACGTCGGTACCAGGAACGGCAGTCCCTTTGCCCAAGCCATCCGTTCATCGGCGGCCATGCCCCACGGGTTGCCCGCGCGTTCCATATTATTGAAGGTGTTTTTGAGGCCGTTGGGGAACTCCGCCGCTGACAGCACCCGCTCCCGGCGCACGTCGATGATGTGCAGCATCTGCTCATTGCCGACGGGACACACCTCGACACAGGCGTTGCAGGTCGTGCACGCCCAAGCCGCTTCCTCGGAAAGAGCGAAGTCGAGCAGCGGGCGCGGACTCTCCTGGCCTGCGGCGAAATTCGGAAAAAGCGAATTCAGCTCGTAGCGCTCGTTGATCAAGATCGCCGCCGGACTGAGGGCCTTTCCGGTGGTCGTCGCCGGACAAACGTCCTGACAACGGTTGCACATGATGCAGCTATAGGCGTCAAGCAGTCTCGGCCAGGCGAACTCTTCGAGCTTGGAGGCGCCGAAGACCTCTTCCTTTTCAAAGTCCATCGGCTGCAAGACACCCGCTTTGCCCTTTTTCAGCGCCAGATTGATGGGCGCCATAAAGAGATGAATATGCTTGGAACGCGGGAAGTAGGGAATGAACAGAAGAATCGAGCCCAGGGCGCCCCACCAAAAAAAATGATTCAACCCTTCCAGCGCCGTCGGGTCAAAGCCGGAAAATAGCGCCGCGAACCCGGCGCTGACGGGGTGGAAAGGATCTCCGCCGTTCCTAGCCATCTGCGTTGCTTTGAACAAGAGACGGCAGCCGACGTGGAAAACGATAAATCCTGCCACGATCGACGAGTCGCGCACAATCCCGGCGCGCGCTCCGTCTCTTAGCGGAACGTTGTCCGCGAAGGCGAAATCCTTGGGGCGGACCAAAAACCGGCGCACGATCATGCCGACAATCCCGATCAGCACCGCCGCGGTCAAAAGATCGGCCGCCAGATTGAACGGGTTCCAGCCGCCGCCGCGCGCGTGCAGCGCGAAAAAACCCTCTAGCACGTCGACGACATTCACCAGAAAATAGAAAACAAACCCGTAGAAAATCAGAGCGTGGAGAAACGACACCAGGGGGCGCGTCTTGAACACCGACTGTTGCGAAACAACGATCCAGAGAGCGCGCAGAATGCGCCCGCCGAGGTCGTCAAAACGATCATCGGGCTTGCCGCGCGCGATGGTTCGGTACACGTCATAAAACCGTTTTCCACCGTAATAAAAGGAGCCGATCGCCAGCAGGATGAAAAGAATTTTCTCGACTGTGGTTAGCATGCCGGTCTCTTCGACCTCCGTTCTTCGTCTTTGTTATCTTAACCGGACCTAATTTATCAAAAGCAACGGCGCCCGCCCCACGTTTTCAGAACCGCACCTCGCCCTCGAGTTTCAAATCCAGGCGCTAGCTGTGAAACGAGATTCCCTGAATATTGAGCGGTCGATTTCAGCGCGGGTCAGGAATTATTTCAGAACGATGGTCGAATTCATCACCGCTGCGCCGTCGGTTGATTGGCTACGACTCACCCCGCGTACCCTAGCCGCTTGGAAAGGTCGCCTCCGGCCCGCAGGATAGCCGGCGCAATTTCCTTCGCGATAATTTCAGTGGCCAAGCGATGGGACGGCCCGACAATCGCAAGCGCCCCCACGAGCATGCGCGTGTAATCTCGAACCGGCACTGCCACCGAACTGATGTCCTCGTTGAACTCCCCTTGTTCCACCGCGAAACCGCTGGCGCTGATTTCTTTCATTTGCTCTAACAACAACTGACGGTCGCTTATCGTCCTTTCCGTATAAGGCTCCATGCGCTCCGGGAGATTCCGGGTCAAGCCACCCTCGATCTCAAAGACGAGATAGACCTTTCCGGCTGCGGTGCAGTGCGGCGGCAGCGCCATGCCCAGGAACGAAACCGCGCGAACCGCGCGAACCGGTTCCAGGAAATCCAGGGGGACAATCGCATTTCCTTTTCGGATTGCCACGAAGGCGCTTTCTTTGGTCGTCTTGACCAATTCTTTGAGAGTCGATTTGGCCTGGAGCAGCAATCCCATCTGATGGACAAAGACTTGGCCCAGCTGGAGACACTTTAAGCCCAGTCGATAGTTTTCCGTTATTTTGTTCTGCTCGATGTAACCGCGCGCTTCGAGGGTGGCAAGCAAACGAAAAACGTTGTTCTTGTGGAGCTTTAGCCGTTTGCTCAATTCCGTCACGCCGATCTCATCGACGTTCCCGTTGAACTGTTCCAACACATCGAACGCATGGGAAACGGACCGAATGACATAATTGGATTTCTCACGCCGGACCATGCGACCTCCGCGGGCAAGTAACGACAAGAACGCCTGTTAGTGTTACAAAAAGACTATTCCAAAAAGGCGTTTTAACCTACCCCACCACCTCGGCGGTTGTCAAATCGCCGATGAGCAATCGCTATCCTTGACCGACCGCCGCGGATGGGGCAATATAACCCGCGTGACGAACCGGCTGGAAACAATTCATTTGGCCCGCGGTTGGTGGCGCTGGGGTTCACTCCAGCGCTCGCGCTATGGCTGATTCCAGTCGGGTTGAGAATATAATAGTGGAGAGGGCCATAGGTGATATGCTTATGGCCCTTTTTATTAGTGGCGTTTCTGGGTTTCCTGAGAAAGCGTATTCACCGCAGAGACACAGGACGTGAGAAAAAATCCCTTTTCGCGAAAATCAGCACTTGCAACTATTTGATTTCATTGAGGCCGATTTTGGCATTTTCATCGTTTTTGAATTTTTTCTCATGACCACAGAGTTCGCAGAGGGTTTTTTCAAGATGATATTCTCATTCGATTTTCTCCGCGACCTCAGCGCCTCTGCGGTGAGTCACATGGGAGCCTGAAGCCACCGATTTGTTAACCGAATGATTCAACCGACTTTTAAAGAATTCTGCCGGCTCGCCAAACAGGGCAATCTGATTCCGGTCTACGAAGAGCTGCTGATGGACTTGGAAACGCCGCTCTCTTTTTTCAAGCGTCTCGAGCGCGACCGCTATTCTTTTTTGCTCGAAAGCGTGGAAGGCAGCGAGCGCTGGGCGCGCTATTCCTTCTTGGGCACCCGGCCGCACCGCATTTTCAAGGCGCATGGCAATCGGGTCACGATCATCGAGAACGGTAAGACGCAGACCCGGATTGCCGATACTCCACTGAAAATCCTCGAGGAGCTGCTCAAGGGTTGCCAGCCCGTCCCTGTTCCCGGCGTCCCGCCCTTTTTCGGCGGCGCGCTGGGTTACGTCTCCTACGACGCCGTCGAGCAGTTTCACGAGATTGCCAACGACAAGAAAGATCCGCTGGGCATGCCGGAGATCTTTTTTGTTTTCGTCCAAACGCTCGTTGCCTTCGACAATCTGAAACATACGATCAAAGTGATCGACAACGCGCGCGTCGGCGAGGGGGCCAGCCTACGCCGGGCCTATGACCGAAGTATTGCGAGAATTCGCAAGGTGATCTCGTCATTGCGGCGGAAACCGCGCGGCATCGAGCCGCGAGATTTGGCCCAAGGCAAAGGCGCCAGAAAGTTTCGCTCTAATCTCACTCAAGAGGGCTTTGAAAAAGCCGTCATCAAAGCCAAGGAGTACATCAAAGCCGGCGACATTATCCAGGCCGTGCTTTGCCAGCGACTCGAAACCGAGACCGAGACGGACCCGTTCGAGATCTATCGCGCGCTGCGGTTCATCAACCCGTCCCCCTATATGTTCTATCTAGAGATGGAGGATCTTCGCGTCATCGGCTCTTCGCCCGAGACCATGGTTCGGCTCACCGGAGATATCATCGAACTTCGCCCCATCGCCGGCACGCGCCGGCGCGGCGCCACACCCGAAGAGGAGCGCGAGTTGGAAGCCGACCTGCTCGCCGATCCGAAAGAGCGCGCCGAGCATATCATGCTGGTCGATCTGGGGCGCAACGACGTCGGGCGCGTCGCCGAGATCGGCAGCGTCGAAGTCAACGAGCTGATGGCCATCGAGCGCTATTCCCACGTCATTCACATCGTCTCCAACGTGCGCGGCAAACTGGCCTCCGACAAGACGCCTTTCGACCTCTTCGTCTCGGCTTTTCCCGCAGGGACGGTATCCGGCGCGCCAAAAATCCGCGCCATGCAAATTATCAGCGAGCTGGAGCCCCAAAAGCGCGGACTCTACGCCGGCGCCATAGGGTACTTCGGCTACAACCGCAACCTGGACACCTGCATCGTCATCCGCACCATCGTCATGAAAGGTAAAAAGGTCTTCATAAACACCGGCGCGGGCATTGTGGCGGATTCCGATCCCGCCTCCGAGTATCAGGAGACGCTGAACAAAGCCCGCGCCATGCTTAGAGCCATAGAACTCGCCGAACAGTGGAGAAAGCGATGATTCTACTCATCGACAATTACGATTCCTTCACCTACAACCTCTATCATTATTTGGGCGAACTCGGCGCTGACGTCAGAGTATTTCGCAACAATAAAATCACGCTGGATGAGATCGAGGGGTTGCGGCCCGAGAAGATCGTTATATCTCCCGGCCCCTGCACCCCCAAAGAAGCGGGCATCTCCTGCGACGCCATCAAGCGCTTCGGCGCTCGTATGCCAATCCTTGGGGTCTGCCTCGGCCATCAGTCCATTGGCGCTGCCTTCGGCGGTGAAATCATCCGCGCGCCGGCGATCATGCACGGCAAGCTTTCGGAAGTCACTCACGACGGCCAAACCATTTTCAACGGTCTCAAAAATCCCTTCGCCGCCATGCGCTACCACTCGCTGGTTATCGACCCGCAGCGGTTGCCCGCGGACTTGACAGTCAGCGCCCGCACCGCCGATGGCGTCATCATGGCCGTGCGCCACAAGCAATTCCCCATCGAAGGCGTGCAGTTCCATCCCGAGTCGATTCTCGCCGAGGAAGGGAAAAAACTGCTCAAGAATTTTCTTGACTGTTATTAACCGCGCATGAAACTTCTTTGTTTCCAGGCGAAGCGCTTCCGCTGGAAAACCCACGTCAAGACGCTTCCCGATGTGCCGGACCAGGACGTCGAAGAGGAAGTCGTGGAAACCGTGGTGGCCTTCATCCACGCCGAGGTCTCCGATGAGATTGAGGAAAGAAGAATTTCAGTTCTCCGCCAAACGCTCAAGCACATGAAGTGGCTGGCCAATAAGAGAGGGCTCAAAAACATCGTCATCCATTCGTTTACCCACCTCGGCGGCGAGACGGCATCCCCCGCCGGCGCCCAATCCATCATCGTTGCGCTGGCTGAGCGACTGCGTGAAACCGGCTATCAAGTGTGGATCACGCCGTTCGGCTACTTCTGCGAGTGGGATCTCGACGTCTTCGGCGAGAGTCTTGCAAAAGTCTGGAAAGAGATTCGCTGACAGACGCGCGATACGGTCTGGGTATCGACTCCGCCGTCCCCAACCTCTCGCACCCCCGGCCGTTCACCAATCCAGTGAGCGTGTTATAATGGCATCACTTCACTAAAGCGGTTTGGAGGAAAAAAATATGCGTAATCGCGCGAAAATTGCCGATACTTGCCTGATTGTCCTCTTAAGCGCGCTGTTCTTATCAGCGTGCAAAGACAAAGGACCGAGCGGCAAACCGCAGGAGCTTGCCGATCTCAACGCCCTGATCCGCCCCTATGTGACGACAGCCAATGCGACGGTAAAATCCGGTCCGGGCCCTCAGTTTCGCACCATCGCCCAGATCCCGCAAAACGCCAAGGTCCAGGTCGTCGGCAGAGACGGAGACTGGGTGTTGATCGTGTCGAAAAAGGGCAACGCCCCCGGGTTTATTGAATTGGCATCCGTCAAACCCAGCGCTGGCAACGAACCGGAATCCGCCGCTCCCAAGGTCGAAGGTCAATTTGAGATTCTAACAGGCACCCAGGTGCGCAGCGGGCCCGGTCTCAATCATCCGGTGGTCGCGGATATCGGGAAGGGAACCAAGATCAACGTCGTAGGGGAGGAAAATGGCTGGCTTAAAGTCGAATCGAAAAGGGGCAACAAGCCCGGATACGTCGACGCCAACCTGGCAAAACCAATCGGGAGCCATTGACATTTTTTCGTCTTTTTACACCTCGTAGGACAATTAGAACGGTTGCTGTAGGAATTCCTGACATCAATTGGAGCATGATTAACTCCCTCTTCCAAAAAAATTCCTGAATTTGCACGTCAAAAGGACGGGCACATGCTTTGCTTAGCAAGAGAGCATCACATTTCAGAGGAGGGTTTTCATGATCACGATCGTCAAGTGGAATGCGTTATTTAGCTTATCGTTATTACTATCGCTCGTTTTGGCCGCGCAAGTGCCACCGGCGGCGGCCTCGGGTTCCGAGGTGGAAGTTGAATTAGAAGCAGAGCTTTCCAATTCATGCCCAACCTGTACTGAGGTGCCAAAATTGAAGGGCGAGGCGGAGTTTGAGCAAGAGTTCGGCTCAGATGGGACGACGTTAAAAGAGGCCAAAATCAAAGCGAAGGTTCAGATCCCGATCCCGAACCCGCTGGGCATTGACGCAACGACCGCCGGCGCGGCTGCCGTCGTCCTCGAATTGAGCAACACGGATCCGAACGCGCCGTACGCGACCTGCACGCTGGCTTTCAAGAAGCTCTCCGGCAAAGGCAACGGCAACAAAGCGACCTATGAGTTAAAAGTCCAAACGAAACTTAAGGGCGCGACGCACGTAGCGGGGAAAAAGCAGATCGGCAGCTGTACGTCCGACGCCATCGATCTGAACGTGCAAGCCGGAGACACGGCAATCATCACGGCCAATGGCACCGATGTTTTGAGCGGCGTGTTCGGCGGTGAAGAGGAAGAGGACGACGATTAGCTCCAGCCTAATCACCCGTCAACGGCCTTTTCTATAAATACTTTGACAGTTAAACCGGGGAGCCCTAACGGCTAGGGTTCCCCGGTTTTTTTTGCATGTCGAGGTTACGGCTTTAGCTTTAACAGTCCCGTGGCCGTGCCGCCCAAGATGGCCTCTTTCGTTTGGTCCGTTAGATCGAGCCGCCGGATGGCCTCGATATAGCCGCGCAGCTCCCGCATTCCTTTGCCGGTGTCCGTGTTCACGCCGGTGAAATCCTGCGGATAGTCGCTGGCAAAAACCAGTCGTTCCGGGCGAATGCCTTGCAGCGCGCAATGGAGCGCCACCAAACCTCCCTCGAATCCGGCCATGTCAAAATAAATCATGTCGTAATAATCGGCGAAGGGCCGCTTGAGCGTGCCGAAGCGGTAACCTTTACCGATCAAGCGGTCCTTGACGGCGGCGATGCCGCCGCCGAAGTGCCCCATGACGATCTTGAGAGCGGGGAAGCGGTCGAACACCCCTCCCGCGATCAAACGGGTGGTAGCCACCGTCAAATCCACTTCCCGACCCAGCACACGCGGCAGATCGTAATCTTTCAAATGCTCGTATCCTGTCGGCACCAGGGCCGGATGGACAAAAACCGGGACATCCAGCTCGCAGACCGTTGCATAAAAATCGTAGAGCTTGGATGAGTCGAGGGGGAGCCCATGAACCTGGGAGGTAATCGTGATACCATGTAATCCCAATTCGCCGATCGCCCGGCGTCGCTCGTCGAGCGCGGCATTGCCTTCCAAGATCGGCGCCTGGGCCAAGCCGACGAAGCGGCCGGGGTATTTTTTCTGAATCGCCGCCAGGTCGCTGTTGATAAAGCGACACTCATCCAGCGAGCCGGACCAGCCGAGCAGGCACGACAGAACGGAAACGTCGACGCCGGCCTCATCCATTTCGCTCAGTTGTAAGTCCAAATCGCATAGCCTTCGATGCATCGTCGTCGACGGCAGCCCGCCTTCTTGAAGGATAGTGTTGTTGCTCGCCGAATAGATCCCCCGTTGCTTGGCCAGTTCCACCGGTATGTAGTGATGTTGAAAATCGATGACCATAGCTTCACGTTGTCCTTTCTTTTAACCCGCAACTCAAAGTCTAGCGGTGCCAGCGGTCGGTTCAACTCCGGGTCGGCTGTTAAACGCGATCAATAACGCTAATACCCCAATAGGGACGAAACACGCAAACGCGAACTGTTGCGCGCTCGAGAACGTGGCCGGATCGCTCCATAGCTTTGGGCCGGCGGCGCTTTCCATCAACGCCACCGTAATCGTCGTTCCGATCGTGCCGGCAGCGGTACCCAAGGAGCTCAGCATGGCAGCCAACACGCCGTAATCCTCTTGATCGACGGACGCGAACGCGATCTTTTGATTGGCGGGGGTAAAAAAACCGACGCCGGCGCCGAGCAGCGCGAGGGCGGCCGACGCCATCCAGAGGGCCGAGTCTTCTCCAAGCGCCGCATAGCACGCGATCCCCGCCACCGCCGCCACCAGCCCCACCGCGGCTACCTTAGATGCGTCGATCCGATCGGCCAGCCTGCCGCTCACCGGAGAAGCGAGCGCGGTAGTGAGCGGTAAGATTGCGAGCAGCAACCCGGTTGTAACGGCGGAAACGCCGAGCGCGTTCTGGAGGTAAATCGGCGCACACAGCGCGATGGGGTTGGTGATCATGTGACTTAGCACCACCGCTGCCAGTGCCGCCGCGAGAATTTTGCGCCTGAACATCGCGACGTCGATCAATGGCCTTGCCACGCGCGCTTCCACCCAAACGAAACTTCCCAGGCCGAAGACCGCCAACAAAAACCAACCCGCCACCGCCCGCGACGTCCAACCGAATTCGGCGCCCAACGTCAAAGCGATAAGCAGCGCGGGGTAACCGCTCAGCAGCGATAACGAACCCCAGATATCGAAAGGCTCCCGGGTCCGTTTTCCCGCGCCGGGAAACAGTCTTATCAAAGCAACCGAAACGAAAAGACCAAGGATACCGTTCATCCAGAAGATCCACGGCCAACCGCCGGCCTGCAATAAAAAGCCGCCGATGGCGGGCCCCGTCATGCGGCCTACGGCGATGGCCGACGCAAACACGCCGAGCGCTTGACCGCGTCTGTCGGAAGCGAAACTCTCGGCGAGGAGCGCCGTGGACATCGGCAGCGCCATGGCCAGCCCCACGGCCATGACCGCGCGCGATGCCAGCAATTGAACGAATGAAAACGAGAGCGCTCCCAGAACGGCCCCGACGGTGTAAAGCGCGACGCCGATCTTGTAAAGGCGCCGCTGTCCGACGAGCCCGCCCGCCCGGCCGAAACAGAACGACAAGCTGGAGATCGTAACCACACCCATCAGAGTGATCCACTGAATTTCCGCCAGGCTGTTGCCGAACTGTTTCTGGATCGTCGGCAACGCGACGCTGATGCTGCCGAAGCTATTGAAGAAGAGAAACGCAGCGAGGCAGGTGATGGTGAGAATAGCCCGTTCTTCGCCTCTCGAAATAGCGCCGGAACTTGCAGCCGATGGTGTTTGCGCGGTCATGGGGTGCCCAAGCCCGAATGCTTCCGAATTCATATCCTAAGCTCCGTGCGATCTCTAG